>OBVD01000130.1_pt1 | contig 83849 bp, 69 predicted proteins | sample 1495031 | NCBI WGS metagenome assembly OBVD01 (sample SAMEA2579967, study PRJEB22360) | human gut metagenome
CGCCGAGGCGTTTGCCGACGAACTGCCAGACTTACAACTCTGACGAAGGCGTTGCACTTACAAATAGACAACGGGACCTCGTACTGCACCAATGAAAACAACAGTCTTGCGCACCCCGACCGCGTGAATTTTCAATGAACTGACGGAGGACGTGGGCGCGGGAGGCTTCGGCAGACAGCCGGCCGCGGGACAATGGTGTCAAGGAGGACCGCCATGGTTGACGACTACACCGCGAAGATGACCGAGCTGATCGAGCTGATGCGCATGATCGGCAACGATACGCAGCAGTGCGAGGTCAAGGAGTGCAAACGCAAGATCTCCTCGACCATCACCGATACGCTGTCTGCGTTCTCCAACGGCTCCGGAGGTTGGATCATACTGGGGCTCTCCGAGAAGAACGGATTCACGCCGGTCGAAGGGTTCGACGCGCGGGCCATGCAGGAGGCGCTGAGCCAGGCCTGCGAGAAAATGACGCCGGTGGTGCGTCCGGTAATCGTCACGTGCCCGTTCGAAGGGGCGAACCTGGTGTTCGCTCGCATCGAAGAGATGCTGCCGCGAGACAAGCCCTGCTTCACCACGGCCCTGGGGCCTCATGGCGGATCGTTCATCCGCACCGGCGACGGCGATCGCCGCATGACCTCGTATGAAGTCGACCGTCTTATCGAGGAGCATCTGCAACCCACCTATGACCTGGACATCGTGCCCGGCGCCACGACCGATGACCTCGACCCGCAGCTTGTTGCCGGATTGTTGGCACGCGTGCGCGAACAGCATCCGCGCGTGTTCGCCGACCGGGACGGCATCGATGTGCTGCTGGATCTGCAGGTGTTGCGCCATGATGATTCCGACGAATCAGAGGTCGGCGGAATACTGCGCCCCACCTTGGCCGGACTGCTGGCGTTGGGCCGCTATCCGCAGAAGTTCTATCCGCGGCTCGGCATTTCGATAGCCGTGTTTCCGGGGACGAGCCGGGACGATGTGTTCCGGGGCGACGAACGATTGGTCGCCTCGAAGTCGGTGGTCGGTTCGATTCCGGTGATGATCGACGATGCGGTCGACTCGTTGATGCGTTGGATTGGCGCGAAGAAGCCCGATTATCCGCCACTCGTGTTGCGCGAGGCGATTGCGAACGCGCTCACCCACCGTGATTATTCGCCCGATGCGCGCGGCACGCAGGTGCATATCAGCGTGTTCACCGATCGCATCGAGATCACCAATCCGGGTGGCCTGTACGGCATGGTGACACATGATGTGCTGGCGAGCCCGCATCCGGTGACGGGCGCGCCGTTCGTCTCCACCCGAAACCAGTTCCTGTTCACGCTGCTGGAGTCCACGCCGTATCCGGGCGGCGGGTTTGTGAACCCAGAAGGCGGCGACGGCTACCAGCGCATCGCCGCCGCGTTGCGCGAGGCCGGCATCGAGCCGGCGACCACGCGCAACGACATCAACACGTTCACGATGACCATCACCAAGCAGCGCACGATGGCGAACAGTTCACCGGGTGACGTGGTCAAGGCGATTATGACCGTACTGGAACGGCATTCGGCGATGAGCGTCAAGGAGATCATGCGCGAACTGCAGTTGACGCCGCTGGCCGCCACATCCGGTATGCGCGAGCTGATGAAGGAAGGGCGGGTCGTCCGAGTCAAGTTCGCCGACGACTCGGTACAGCGGTATCGGTTGAAAGGCTGATTTCTCACTCGGCCAGCTGCGTGGTGGCGGGCGCGGCCAGGGCGGGGCGGGAGCGGCGGAACCGGCCGGCGGCCAGGCCGATGCAGATGAACATCACGCCGAACAGTGCGACCAATCCCAGCGAGCCGGCCCAGCCGGCGACGCTTATGCCGGTTTCCTCCGCCGTGCCGGAGCCGAGCGCGTTGTCGATCGCGGTGCAATACCACCAGCCGGGCAGGAACTTGGCTATGGTCACCATCACGGCGGGCATCATGTCAATCGGCAATGCAACTCCCGACGTGAACATGATGAGCAGGCCGAAGATATTGGCGAATCCGTTGGCAGCCGCCTCCGAAAACCCGAATTCGCTGAGCATGAATCCACAGGCGACGGTCATCAGCGCATATACGCAGGTTGCGCAGAACGTCATCAGCACTCCTTCGGCGCTCAATGTCAACGGATCAAGTCCTGCCGCGACCATCAGACCGACCGCCAGCACCAGATAACCGACGCATACGACGAGCGCGAATCCGCCCAACGTCAGCAACCGCTGGAGTCCCATCGACGACATGCGTTGTGGGGATGCGGTGAGACGACGGCGAACTTCCCCGGTGGTGAATATGCCCAGAATCATTGACCCGCAGACGGTCATCGCCAAAAACAGCGGATACAGCGCGGTTTTCATGGTGTTGCCAAATCTGCTGGCCGCCATGTCCGAAGCACTTTCCGCGTCCGCGCTTGCCGTGTCGATCACAGCGACCTTATGGTTCGCGTCCATGTCACTCGCCGATGCGGCAGCCGCTTTCGATGCCTCGAACAGATCGCCGACGCTGGGTTTCTCAATCTGACCGGCCGGCAGCATATCAAGCATGTCCTGATTCGAGAATTCACCAAACCCGCCCATGCCATCTTCAGACGAATCACCCGCAGTGTCTCCAATGTCGATACCGGCCATAGCTGCGAGCGCCGCACTATCGACCGTCGTATGCGAGCCAATCAGTGCCGTACGCGTGAGTGAAAGGAACCCGCTGACGTTCATCCGGGCCATCGAGCCTGCGCCGGACGTATAGCTGGTGACCGTGTCCACTCTTGGTGGATTCTCGCCTGTCGCCGCGGCATCAATGAAATCGTCGGCGAAACCATCGGGGATGATGACGATCAGATCCACCCAGTTCGAGGCGACGGCTTGTTGCAGAGTTTCACTAGCATCGTCAACGTTCACCAGTTCGCTGGAATCCGACAGGTATGTGCGCATCGATGACGCGATGCCGCCCCTGTCCGAGTCTCGATCGATGACGGCGACACGCATTTTGGCCGGCTCGAATGCCGCGGCTGCGGAATCGGATGTGCCAGACAGCATCGACCAGCTGATAGACAGCATCATGATGCCCACGAACACGAGGTAAATCAACAGGTAGGCCCTGTGCGAGAACAGCACGCGCAGCGTGGCTTTACAGGTGTTCATAGCGTTGCCTCCTCAGCATTGCGATGCCGGCCAAGAGGAATACCGCGCTCATCGCCAGCAAAATGGCACAAGTGGTGATGAACGGCTGGTAGCTGTCGTAGTACAAAATGTCGTAAAACAGGTTCGTCACCTGTTGCGCGGGGTTGATGGTGCCGAGGATGGGCGCGTTGCGTGCTATCCAGTCACTGATCTGCATGGCGAAGCCGCCGTACAGTCCGGTGAACAGCGACAATGTGCAGGCGATTCCGCTCGACAAACCGTATTTCGTGTCGTAGGAAAGCTTCGGTACCGCGCCGAGCAAAGTACCGGCTGAACTGGTCATGAATGCGGCGATGATTACCGCGACCACCGTCACCGGTTCTCGCCCTCCAAACGAAATGTCGCAGATGAAGCGAATATAGGCCAATGCGATAAGCAATGCGACCGATGCGCACAACCAGCAGGCAAGGAAACCGGCAATAAGCTGTCTGGCATGGCTCAATGGCGCCACGGTGCGGCGAATGCCCAATGCGGACAGGTTGGCTTGTGCTGTGGAGACCGTGCTGATTGAGTACCCCATGGCAATCATGCAGGACATGGCCAGCAACGCGTAATAGTATCTGGCGATGGCATTGGGCTGGAAATGCGTGAGCGTTGTTTCGTGAGTCACATCGACGCTTTGCCCGATGCTATTCCAGAAGTTGCGGCTGAGCGCAGCCTGTGGATTGTCGGCGATGGTTTGTCGGGTGACGGCGTCGGTGCGGTTGTACAGGTCGATGGCGCTGCGCAATGCCGATAGGCTGATATCCAGTCCGACGCTTCCTGTGGTGTCATTGGCCGCGGTCACCGTTTCCCGACTGATGGTTATCGCCAAACGCCCGTTGCCGTCAGCAGCCAGGTAGCCGCGGACTGTGCCATCGGCGAGCAGCTGTTCGGCTTTCCGCACGGTGTCGGCTGCGGTGATGGTCAGCAATTGCTGATTGATATCGGCGTATGCCGTGCCGTCCAAAGACTCCGACGATGAGGCCGTCTCTCCAGACAAGGCATCCACAAACGTACGCGCTCCGTCCGCCTGCTGCCAGCGGCTATCTTCGACGACGGCCATTGGTATCGGTTTGAGCTCGTATCCCTCGGACAGTCCGCCGAAGAACCCGTTGAACATGGTTGCCAGCACGATCGGAAACACAATCATCCAGAACAGTGCCTGACGATTGCGCAGGTTCGCTTTCAATGCGACCAAAAATGTGGTCCACATGATGTCTCCTTACCTGCTCCCGCTGGCGGGAGCTGTCGGCGAAGCCGACTGAGGGTGGTTGTTGCAAGGCCACCCCCACTCGCTTCGCGGGAGCCCCGCCAGCAGGGGCAAGATGGTCAGTCCCTCAGTGCCTTGCCGGTGAGTTCGAGGAACACGTCGTTGAGGGTGGGCGGGCGACTGGTCAGGTGGCCGATGTTGGCGCCGGAGCGTTTCACCGCGTCGAGCACGTCGGTCAGGTTGTGCTCGCCGCGACGGCATCGCACGTCGAGTTCCTTGCCGTCGTAGTTGGCTTCGATCACGCACGGCAGCGCACGGACCTCGGCCATCGCCGAATCCGTCAGATCGAGCGTTTCGATGGTGATGCGCTCGCCCGTGTCGATCATGTTCTTGAGTTCGTCGGCGGTGCCGAGCGCCAGATGACGGCCGTGATCCATGATGAGGATGCGGTCGCAGATCTGCTCGACCTCCTCCATGTAATGGCTCGTGTAGATCACCGTGGCACCTGACCGGTTGAGACGACGGATGCCTTCCAGGATGGAATTACGGCTCTGCGGGTCGACGGCCACGGTCGGCTCGTCGAAAAAGATCAGGTCAGGCTTGTGCGCGATGCCGCAGGCGATGTTGAGACGCCGCAGAAGGCCGCCGGAAAGCTTTCCGGGCCGGAATTTGCGGAAATCCTGCAATCCGACGAATTCGATCGCCTCCTCGACCAGCGGTGCGCGATCGGCTTTGCCCGGCACGTACAGCGAGCAGAAGTAGTCGATGTTTTCCGTGACGGTCAGTTCGTTGAATACGGCCACGTTCTGCGGCACGATGCCGATGCGCCGTTTCAGCGCGTATGAGGTCGGCGTCATCGGCTGGCCGAGTACGCGGATCGTGCCCGAATCGTAGGTGAGCAGCGCGAGGATGCAGTTGATCGCCGTGGTCTTGCCGGAGCCGTTCGGCCCGAGCAGGCCGAAGATCTCGCCTTGCGTCACGTCGAGGTCGAAATAGTCGAGCGCCACCATGTCACCGTAGCGTTTGACCAGTTGACTGACATGCACGGCCGGTACTGCGTCGGGTGCCACATCGCGTCCGGGGGCTGTGTTGTCGGTTGCCATAGCCGCTCCTTTCTTTGATGATTACATCATCCCAAGAAAGTGTCGGCGATCGCCACCTGCAAACGTCACGACTTGGCCGCGCACCCGTGACATTTGTCATCATCTCGCGGCGCCACTTGCCCCCGCCAGCGGGGGGGCGGAGCACGCTATACCCGCTCGGTTGGGAAAGAATGCCGCCAGATGAGTTTGCGCAGTTCCTCTATGCCGAGGATCACGAACGGGATGCAGCACAGGTATACGCAGTCGTCCCAGCCCAGGGGCGCGGTGTGGAACACGGTCTGCAATACCGGCACTTCGGTGATGAGCACGAGCAGCACGATCTCGGTCACGATGCCGATGTTGATGGTTCGGTTGGAGAACAGACCCACCGTCAGGGAGCCGCCACGCGGATTATCCGCCACGATCGGCATGTTCGTGGAGTTCCTTCCACCGCTAGACTGGTATTGAAACGAATGACGATCCGGGAGGTGCCATGCGCGTGTTGGCCGAGGAGGGTGTTCTGCTCGCGTTGGGCACCGTGCTCGCCGTGATGACCGGGATCCGCACCGATGCCGTGTTCATCGCGGGGCTTCTGCTGGCCGTCTCCGTCACCGGACTGGTCGAATGGCTGCATGCCGATGAACGATGGCCGTGGTTGCCTTGCGTGGCGTATCTGATCGTCGCCGCGGCAGTGCCCGCATGGTGCTCGTTCATGCCGCTTGTCGCCTACGATATGGCGCGTCTGGCTGCCGCAGGGCGCCCTTCGCGGCTGGTAACGGCCGTGCGCTGGCTATGGGTGTTGCCGTTTGCGGCGCTGTGGTTCGTCCGCGTGTCACATGCCGGTGTCGCGGCCGAAGCCGCAGATGCCAACAGCCATATGCAGGCGCTGGCTCTTACGTTGACCGCGTTGCTCGGATTCGTCGCGGGACGGTCCCGCGAGGCTTCGGATGGGAATCGACGTGCGCTGTTGCACGCTCAGGATATGGCCCGTGAAGCCTCCCGTTCCGTCCGCTCGCGCATCGCCGATATCGATGAGGAGCGCGCGCAGTCGGTCCGCATGGCGACGCTCGGCGAACGCACGCGTATCGCCCGCGAGATCCACGACAATGTGGGGCACCTGCTGACTCGTGCGATCATGCAGGCGCAGGCCGGCAGGGCCGTGGCCGAGGCGACCGATGACGAGGTCGCGGCCCGTGGATTCACCACGCTGGGCGAGACCTTGGACGATGCGATGACGATGGTGCGCCGCTCGGTACATGACCTTGAGGATGATGGCACCGATTTCGCCGCGCAGATCGAAGCCGCCGTCGCCTCATTCGACGGTATCTCCCCGGACTTCTCGGTGTCGTTGGCGAACGACGTCGACACGGCCCCGGCCCCGGTGTCACGCTGCTTCGCGACGGTGATTCGCGAGGCGCTGGCAAACGTCGCGCATCATAGCGAGGCCCATGAGGCGAGCGTGACGCTGCGTGATTTTCCGACATTGTGGCAGTTGGTCGTCCAGGATCCAGGGCCCGCGATCCGCGCCCGTGATGCCCGCGGGCGGCGCCGGACGGACGGGGAGCCGCCTCGCGGCATGGGACTCACCGACATCGAATCGCGCGTGCGCTCAATCGGCGGAACCGCCCTGTGCGGCCCGTATGATGGCGGATGGCGCGTGTTCGTGTCCGTGCCGAAGCAACGTTGGCATGCATCCCCGGGATCTTGCGCGAAAACAGACCAGCCGGCATTCATGAAGACGACTGCCGGCACATCAGGGAACAGGGGGAAGCTATGAGAATCGCGATCGTGGACGACGACCCGATCGTCTGCCAGTCGCTGGAGACGATCCTGACCGCCACCGGCACCGCCGACGTGCTATGGAGCGCCAACGATGGCGGCGCGGCGATTCGCAGGCATTTCGAGTCGCCGGAGAATCATCCGGATATCCTGCTCATCGACATACAGATGCCCGGCATGAACGGGCTGGATGCCGCGCGGGAGATCCTGACGAAGGATCCGGCGGCACGTATCCTGTTCCTGACCACGTTCTCTGACCAGGCCTATATCGAGCAGGCGATGCGGCTCGGGACGAAAGGCTATCTCATCAAGCAGGATGTGGCGGCGATCGCACCCGCCCTGCATGCGGTGATGGCCGGTCAGGTGGTGCTCGGCGCCGACGTGATCGGCAAACTCACCGGGCCGACGGCCGGTGCCGGATGCAAGGGGCCGGACGACGCCTCGGACACGGCCGGCGACGGCATCCCGCACGGCCGTCGTACGTCTGATGGCATCAATCAGCTGCTGAACGAACGAGAGCGTGACATCGCGGCGCTCGTCGCCGAGGGACTCGACAACCGCGACATCGCCGCCAGACTGTATCTGAGCGAGGGCACCGTGCGCAACCGCATCAGCGCGATGCTCGACAAGCTTGCTCTGACCAACCGCACCCAGCTCGCCATCGCGTGGTTCAACACCCACCGTTAGGCGGCATTCCCGTCCAACGCCGTGGCCGGGACGGGGGGGAACCGCTCTCAGCTGTTCTCCATGACGATGTTGTCGACGACATCGGCGACATGCTCGCAATCGTCGGTGCACAGCTCCAGATGCACGTACACCTCGTGCCAGGCGAGCACCTGCAGCGGGTCAGTGCAGGTGGTGTGCAGGCGGCGCATCGCCTCTACGAACAGGCGGTCCGCGTCCTGCTCGATCTTGTTGATGAAGAACACCTGCTCGCGCAGGGTCTTCGACCGCTTGAACCGGGGCAGCTCGCCGATCAGCTCCGCCATCTTCCCGCATGAACGCTCGACCATGTCGACCAGGTCCAGCGCATCGGGTCGGATCTCCAGCACGTTGTCGTAATACATGCGGTGCAGGGCGCCTTCGATGCGGTCGGTGACGTCATCGAGCACGCTGCTCAGCCGCGCGATGTCGTCCCGGTCGAACGGGGTGATGAATGCGGTGACCAGCTCGTCCATCATGCCGTGACGGACCTCGTCCGCCGCCTGTTCGATGCGATGCATCTCGTCGAATCGTTCCAGCAGACGATCCGGTTCGTAATGGTGCATGACTTCCGACAGCAGATGTGCCGCCTGGCATGCATAATCGGCGCTCTGCTTGAATCCGTCGAAATAGAACGAATCGTTTTTCCTCGCCATATGCTGATCCTTTCTTGAAACGATGACTGATGCCGTGTGCCGGAGCGGTGTCAGAACACCAGCATGAACAGTTTTGCCATGACGTAGCTGATGATGCCGCAGCCGGGGAACGTGAACACCCAGGTGAGCATCATGTCGCGCACGACGCCGAAGTTGATCGCGGACAGCCTGCGCACCGCTCCGACGCCCATGATGGCGCTGGTCTTGGTGTGCGTGGTGGAAACGGGGATGCCGAGCATGGTCATCACCAGCAGGCACAGCGCACTGGACAGGTCCGCGGAAAAGCCTTGGTATTTCTCCAGCCGGACCATGTCCTGCCCGACGGATTTGATGATGCGCTCCCCTCCCACGCTGGTGCCGACACCCATGATCGTGCTGCACAGGATCATCAGCCACACTGGGATGATCACGCCTGCGACACCGGTCTGCCCGCTGCAGAACGCCATGCCGAGGAACAGGACGCCGATGAATTTCTGGCCATCCTGTGCGCCGTGCATGAAACTCATGGCCGCGGCCCCGACGATCTGCGCATACCTGAAGAATACGTTGGCGCGCCTGCGGTCAAGCCCCGCGCAGATCAGCGTCACCAGCTTGCACACGATCCAGCCGATGCCAAATCCGAGCAGGAGGCTGGCCGCGAGACCATACAGCACTTTGACCCACTCCCCCATGTTGATGCCGCCGATGCCATCCTGGATGGCGATGGCGGCGCCGGAAAGGCCGGCGATTAGGCTGTGGCTCTCGGACGTGGGGATGCCCAGCAGCGACGCGCCCACACTGTAGACAACGATGGAGAACAGCGCCGCGCACAACGCGATCAGCGCGGCGTTCGTGTCGCCGCCGAAATCGACCATGTTGCTGATAGTGGACGCCACCGAGGCGTTCAGCTGCGTCATGATGAACACACCGAAGAAATTGAGCACCGCGGCCATGATCACCGCCGGACGGATACGTAGGCATCTGGTGGTGACGCAGGTGGCGATGGCGTTGGGGGCGTCGGTCCAGCCGTTCACGAAAATGACGCCGAGCGTCAGCAACGTGGTGATGGCCAGCGCCGGATTCGAACATACCTGTTGGATGAAATATGAGAATGATACATCCAAGAGAGTCATCACCTTCTTCTTCGAGGGACCGTCATGCGGTGGGTCGCATTCAGCGGACGTCTTGATTATATATGGAGATGACTACGTAGTGTGGATTTACCCGTCGTGTCATGACGACTTGTCGGTTTGTAGGCGATGACCATTCTCACGAGCGATATTGTCGCTTGGTGGAGCCTGACGAAAAAAGGGCTTCCGGATTGCTCCGGAAGCCCTTTCAGCTCAGATCCTGATAAGAATCAGGCGATCATCACTCGTTGTCGCCAGCGGTGGCGGCGGTGGCGGTGACAGCGCCCTTCTTGTCGGTCTTGACGCCCGAGTACACCCAGTCGGTGTAGTCCGGGTGGTCGTAGCCCTTGTCGACCGCGAACTGGAACGCTTCCTGACGGAAGTCCTCCAGCTTCTGGATCTCGTCGGCGTACTTGTCGGCGTCGATCATGCGCAGGGCTTCGGCGGTCAGCTCGTAGCGATCCAGCTCGTTCACGCGAACCATGTCGTACGGGGTGGTGGTGGAGCCCTCCTCCTCGTAGCCGTGGACGTTGAAGTTGTCGTGGTTCGGGCGATCGTAGATAAGGCCACGCACGTCGTGGGCGTAGGAGTGGTACGCGAACAGCACCGGCTTGTCGGCGGTGAAGATGTCGGCGAACTCCTCGTCGGTCAGCGCTTCGTCGTTCTCCTTGGCGGACTGCAGGGAGAGCAGATCAGCCACGTTGACGACCTTGAACTTGATGCCCAGGGCCTTCAACTTGTCGGAAGCGGCCATGATCTCCTGGGTCGGGACGTCGCCGGCGGCGGCGAGCACGACCTGAGCCTCATCGTTGGTCTTCGCGGTGGAAGCCCAATCCCAAGCGGCGGCACCCTTGGCGAGCTCGGCACGAGCCTCGTCCAGGGTCAGCCAGGTGGCGGCCGGCTGCTTGCCGGCGATGATGGCGTTGATCTTGTTGGTGGACTTGTAGCACTTCTCGGCGATGGCCAGCAGCATGTTCGCGTCGGTCGCGAAGTAGATGCCGATGACGTGATCGTTGTGGAAGCACTTGTTCAGCAGGACGGAGGTGACACCCGGGTCCTGGTGCGAGAAACCGTTGTGATCCTGACGCCACACGTGCGAGGAGACCAGCAGGTTCATGGAGGCAATCGGCTTGCGCCACGGAATCTCGCGGACGGTAGCCTCAAGCCACTTGGCGTGCTGGTTCAGCATGGAGTCGATCACGTGCACAAAGGACTCGTAGGAGCTCCAGATGCCGTGACGGCCGGTCAGCAGGTAGGCCTCGAGGAAGCCTTCCATCTGGTGCTCGGACAGCTGCTCGACGACCTGGCCGGAGACGTGCATGTGCTCGTCAACCTCGTCGGAGATGTAGCCGGCGTCCCACTGCTTGTTGGTGACCTCGTAGGAAGCCTGCAGACGGTTGGAAGCGGTCTCATCCGGTCCGAAGATGCGGAAGTCGTGCATGTTGTTCTTGATGATGTCGCGGGTGTAGACGCCCAGACGACGGGTGGCCTCGAGCTGGCCCCAGCCGTGTCCGAACTCCTTGACTTCCTTGACCTCGTAGTCCTCGAGCGCCGGCAGCACGAGATCCCTGCGGATCACGCCACCGTTGGCGTTCGGGTTGGCGCCGATGCGCAGCTCGCCCTTCGGCATGAAGGCCAGGACGTCGTCCTTGACGGCACCGTTGGCGTCGAACAGCTCTTCCGGCTTGTAGGACTCCAGCCAGTTCTTGAGGACCTCGAAGTGGGCCTCGGTGTCGCGGGCGGAAGCCAGCGGCACCTGGTGGGCGCGCCAGGAGCCCTCGGTCTTCTTGCCGTCGATGTACTTCGGGCAGGTCCAGCCCTTCGGGGTGCGGAAGATGATCATCGGGTAGAACGGACGGTGCATGTTGTCCGTGTTCGCCGCGGCCTTGATGTCGCAGATCTCGTCCCACACGGACTCGAACAGCTCGGCGAAGCGACGGTGGATGGACATGTGGTCCTCATCGTCGAAGCCGGCGACGAACTCATAGGGCTCGTAGCCCATGCCGTGGAAGAACTCGTGGAGCTCTTCGTCGGAGATGCGCGACAGGATGGTCGGGTTGGCGATCTTGTAGCCGTTAAGGTGCAGGATCGGCAGCACGATACCGTCGGTGCGCGGGTTCACGAGCTTGTTGGACTGCCAGCCGGTGGCCAGCGGGCCGGTCTCGGCCTCACCATCGCCGACGATGCAGGGAACGAACAGGCTCGGGTTGTCCATGATCGCGCCATAAGCGTGGGACAGGGCGTAACCCAGCTCGCCACCCTCGTGGATGGAGCCCGGGGTTTCCGGAGCGAAGTGGGAGGGGATGCCGCCCGGGTAGGAGAACTGGCGGAAGAACTTCTGCAGGCCAGCCTCATCCTTGGTAATGTTGGGGTACGTCTCGGTGTAGGTGCCGTCCAGGTAGGACTGGGAGGTACCGGCAGGGCCACCGTGGCCCGGGCCCATGATGAACACGGTGTTCTGGCCGTGGTCAGCGATGAAGCGGTTGATGTGGCCGATGAGGAAGTTCAGGCCAGGGGTGGTGCCCCAGTGCCCCACCAGACGGTGCTTCACGTCTTCACGGGTGAAGGGTTCCTTCATCAGCGGGTTGCTCCGCAGATAGATCTGGCCGATGGAAAGGTAGTTGGCAACGCGCCAGTACTTGTCCACGCCTTCAAGAGCTTCCTCGGAAACCGGAGCGTTCAGCTTCTTCCAAGGGGTGCCAATAACAGGACTCGTCATGTGTACTCCTGTACTCCTGCACAGTGATGTGCAATTGATCATTATCGTTCGGTCATGGGCTCTCGCGAAGCCTTGCGATTTCGCGGTTGCTCAATCCCAATCGTTCATCATGGTACGTTGAGAGCAAGACTTTTGGCAGCTTTTTTGCATGTGTGTTCGAAAATGTTAGATTAATTGTATGAATTATGAGTGAATAACCGGCGCCCTCACAGGTTATATTACGGCGCCATCCAGTGAGAAACTTTTATTTTCCAACGATTTCAGCGATCTACCGGTACGCCGCGTGTTCATGCAGGCAACAGAACATGCGGCGTGTTGTTCATATTAACAACGTTAATTGTTCGGTTTTGTGAAACGGTGCGTCGCTCCCGGACGACACCCGCCCATCGCACACGCCAATGTCGGCTCGAATCGCCACAATTGATGTGACATACTGTAAGAAGTCCACACAATACCAATGGCCGCAATCAACGATATCGCCCATACCTATGTATCCGCTATCGTGCGCGGCCGCATGAAGGGAGTCCCATGGCTAACGGCCCGGTGCTTGTCGTCGATTTCGGCGCCCAATACGCGCAGCTCATCGCCCGTCGCGTGCGCGAGGCGAACGTGTATTCGGAGCTTGTCCCCCATTCCATGCCGGTAGACGAGATGCTCGCCAAGGACCCGCAGGCCATCATCCTGTCCGGCGGCCCCGCATCCGTATTCGAGCCCGGCGCCCCGCGCGTCGACCCCAAGCTGTTCGACGCCGGCGTGCCCGTGCTCGGCATCTGCTACGGCTTCCAGGCCATGGCGTACGCGCTCGGCGCCGACGTCGACAAGGCCGCGCTCGGCGAATACGGCAAGACCGACACGACCATCGACAAGACGGACGGGCTGCTCGCCGGCTCCCCGGCCGAGCAGGACACGTGGATGAGCCACGGCGTCGCCGTCAAGACCGCGCCCGCCGGTTTCGAAGTGCTCGCCCACACCGAGGGCGCGCCCGTCGCCGCCATGCAGGACGAGTCCCGCAAGCTCTACGGCGTGCAGTGGCACCCCGAGGTCAAGCACACCCCCCTCGGCCAGAAACTCATCGAGACATTCCTCCACCAGTGCGCCGGCCTGCCCGACAACTGGGACGCCTCCTCCATCATCGAGGACCAGGTCGCCAAGATCCGCGAGAAGGTCGGCGACGCCGAAGTGATCTGCGGCCTGTCCGGCGGTGTCGACTCCGCAGTCGCCGCCGCCCTCGTCCACAAGGCCATCGGCGACCAGCTCACCTGCGTGTTCGTCGACCACGGCCTGCTGCGCAAAGGCGAGGTCGAGCAGGTCAAGCACGACTTCGTCGCCGCCACCGGCATCCGACTGATCACCGTCGACGCCGCCGACGACTTCCTCGAAGCGCTCAAGGGCGTCTCCGAGCCCGAGCGCAAGCGCAAGATCATCGGCGAGAAGTTCATCCGCACCTTCGAGAAAGCCCAGCGTCAGGTCCTCGAAGAAGCCGGCGCCCGCGGCAAGGAAGTCAAGTTCCTCGTGCAGGGCACCCTCTACCCCGACGTCGTCGAATCCGGCGGCGGCGACGGCGCGGCCAACATCAAGTCCCACCACAACGTCGGCGGGCTCCCCAAGGACATCAAGTTCCAGCTCATCGAACCGCTGCGCACCCTCTTCAAGGACGAGGTGCGCGCCATCGGCACCGAGCTCGGCCTGCCTGACGAGATCGTCTGGCGCCAGCCCTTCCCCGGTCCGGGCCTGGGCATCCGCATCATCGGCGAAATCACCAGGGAACGCCTCGACCTGCTGCGCGAGGCCGACGCCATCGCCCGCGAAGAGCTCTCCCGCGCCGGCCTCGACCGCGACATCTGGCAGTGCCCCGTGGTTCTGCTCGCCGACGTTCATTCCGTCGGCGTCCAAGGCGACGAGCGCACCTACGGCTCCCCCATCGTCCTGCGCCCGGTCAGCTCGGAGGACGCCATGACCGCCGACTGGTCGCGCGTGCCCTACGACGTGCTCGCCACCATCTCCACGCGCATCACCAACGAGTGCCGCCAGATCAACCGCGTGGTACTGGATTGCACGTCCAAGCCGCCGGCAACGATCGAATGGGAATAAAAAAACTCAAGAAATCACTTTTCCGCACTTCACCCCGAAACACAACGAAACCGCAGGTCAGAAGTGGTGCGTCCGAGAAATCGGCGCACCACTTTGCTTCGAAAGAAAGCACTCCTTTCGGGATTATTCGTACCGGAATTCGTGCCACCCCAGCGCTACCATTCGCGATGCTAGGCACGGAGAGGAGATTAGAAAGATGATTAACGAAGCGAAGATGACCGAACTCACCCAGGCCGAGGACATGCCTACTTCCGAGCAGACCTCTGCATCTTCTCGCCCGAGAGCTACAGCCTGGACGAGAAGAAGGAGATCTGCAACGACATGATGAGCGCGAGCAAGGCCGTGCTCATCGATGCCATGCGCGAGGACTTCGAGCAGCTGCCCCCGGATGCCCGCGCCAAGCTTCTGGACATGCTCTGCGCATCCGGAGTCGAGTCGCCCCAGTGGTGGTGGGATGTGCTCGTGGGCGACGGAGGCCCGCTGTACCGCGAGCTCGAGCCGCTCAGCTAGTCCGAACCGACATAACAAGAGAGAAGGCCGTCAATCGCGTTGGCGGCCTTCCGCTTTATTCATCCTCATGGTGCTCGTCGATGATCTCGGCATCGTTCGCTTCGTGTGCCTTTTCGTCGGCATGCATTTTCAGGAAGTGGACGCCGTCGCCATCGACGAGCATCGCGTTGGCCTCGTTGTAGATGAAGCTCATGCGTGCAAGCTCATCCTCGCGCTCTTCACCTATCAAAGCAACCGGATCGTCAACGCCCGCTGCCCGACGGTAGCGGCTCCTCTTGATTGCCGCCTGCCTCTGTGCCTCCTTGCGCAGCGCAAGAGGCGTAACTCGCGGAGCGTTATGTGCCACAAAGTGAACTGCGTCGAAGACCGGGTTCTGGGGCTCGTAGCCATCGTCTTCCGCGTCAGGCACGGCCAACAAGCCGCCGCGTACGCCCTTGATCCTCTCTGTGAGCAGGCCCCGGGCCTTATCGCGAACCTCGGCATAGTCATCGAGGCATTTGCCAATCTTCTCGCGCTCGCGCGCTATTCTGCCGGCGCTGAAATCTCCGTCATATTGCATTGAAGCCTGCTCTGCAGCCAGGAAGAGCCGAAACGCAGCCTGCGCGTCTCGCTCCTTGCCTTGGAACTCGTGAAGTCTTGCCCGTACCTCGTCGTCCTTCAAACGCCTTGAGCGTTCCATGCGCGTACCGAACTCGCGCATAGCCTTTACCTGGAACTTCCATGCCTTGAGGGTTTCAACGCATATTCCCTCAATGGCGTTATGCACGGCCTGCCTCTTTTCTGGGTTGGTTGAGATCTCGTCGTACTGGGAGAGGTATTCGAGAAGCTTCTCGAATCGCGCTTCTATGTCTGCTTCGCGTTCGAGCTTCATCTCCTGCTGGATTGCGGCGATGCCAGACTCGATGCCCTCAAGCTGTTTGCTTATCTCTGCCATGTACGCCTGGCCCACAACGATGGCGGCTCCCTGCAAAGCTAGGTTGGCTACTGCAACAGGTTGGAGCTTCGCCTGCCTGATTGCGGCTTGGGGCTGAAACTTGCCGTCCTTGAGGACGCCAAGCTGCTTCCACTCCTCCCAGCCGGGAGTCTTTCGGTTGAGCAGATCATTCCATCCTGCGCCTTCGGGGAATCGAACGATGGCATGGTCCCATTGGGCCGCCGCATCTGCCGCCTTAGTCGCCATGGGTATCAGGGCGTCGGCGTATGCCTCTCCGCCGATTGTCCTGACATCGAGGGTCACATGGTCATAGAGGGCGAGGTCCACGTCCTCGCTATCTAACGTGGGAACTATCTCGTTGCCTTCCGTAGGAACGATGACATTTTCCGCACGCTCTTCTTCTGGTTCAGGTTCGTTGTCGCGCTTGCCAAAGAAGGAAAATCTCATAGTCATAGCCGCCTGTCGATATGCTCCGAATGCAAATGAGTTGCAAACGTAATTTTATCAGGTGGCAGTGCGCCGAACATATGCACAGAATAGAAAAGGGTGCCGCTTCGAGATGGACGGCGGCTCCCTCGACGTTCACTTCTCTTCGTATGCCCTTCGGATTCGTCCTACATCTCGAAGAGCGGTATCAGCGGCAACAGAACGATCATTAGGACCAGGCATCCCGCAATCCCGAGGAACCGCCCACCTGTTCGCCAAGCCACCGTAGCCTCGATCTCATGACAGCATCTCGTTCACGCGAGTCTGGACGATCGAGTAGTAGGATCTCAGGCGCCGCTTCCTCTCGTCCCCGTTGCCGTAGTCGCCGCGAATCACAGCACGTGCCATCGCATTGAATCTGCCCCAGATCCGTTGACAAGTCGATTTCCGTTTCGGCATGATGGCCGCAACGGAGGAAAGCGAGGCGGGCCATGGGCAATCCATCTCCCAGGTACACGGCGGAATTCAAGCAGAAGGCCGTGGAGCTGTACGGGAAGTCGGGCACGACGTACGCCGAGGTGGCACGCGGGCTGGGCTGCGACGTGGGCAGCCTGGCCGACTGGGTCAAGAAGGCCGACGCGGCCGGGCCGGCGCCCGACGCCAACCCGTTCCAGATGGCCGAGGACCTGCGCAGGCTGAAGAGGGAGAACGAGCGGTTCAAGCGCGAGAACGAGATACTTTTAAGAGCGAGCGCCTTCTTCGCCAGCAGGCAGCTGTAGGCCTTTCCACGAAGAGGACGAAGTTCGAGTTCATATTCTCCAACGAGCCCAATTGGCCGGTGTCGGGGATGTGCGCGGCGCTGAAGGCGGCGCGCCAGAGCTGTTACGCTTGGAAGTCGCGCCCGCCGAGCGCGCACGACCTGCGCGACGATGAGCTTGCCGTCGCGATATCCCGGGTCAGGGACGAGGTTCGGGGCATCTACGGCGCGCCCAAGACGTTCATGCGGCTGCGGGCGCGCGGGGTGCGCACCTCGCGCAAGCGCGTGGCCCGCATCATGCGGGAGCGAGGCTGGCGCGGCGGTCGCGCGCGTGCGCCAAGCGCCCCTCGGGCGAGAAGCGGGCGTCCAAGCGCGAATCGGCGCTGGACCCGGTGGGGCGCAGGTTCGAGGCCGGCGGCCCCAACGCGGCGCGGTCCGCGGACATCACCTACGTGAAGACCCGCCAGGGCTGGCTGTATCTGGCGCTCGTGATGGGCATATGGTCGCGGCGCATCGTGGGATGGTCGATGGGCCCGAGCATCGCGGCCGAGCTCGCAGACGAGGCATTGAAGATAGCGTTGGCCAGGCGAAACCCGCCAGAGGGATGCGCTCATCACAGCGATTGCGGCTCGCAATACGTGTCGCTGCTTCTGTCCAAGACCATGCGGGAGAACGGCATCCGGCCATCGATGGGGTCGATCTCGTCGCCGCGGGACAACGCGGCCATGGAGTCGCTCATGGGCATCGTGAAGTCGGAATGCGCGCACGCGCGCACCTACGCCACGCGCGAGGAGGCCGCGCTGGATCTGTTCGAGTACATCGAGGTAATCTACAATAGGGCGAGGATACATTCGGCGCTGGGCTACCTCAGCCCCGCCGAGTTCGAAGAGGCTAATTGGCCCAAGGGAAACAGCCGCTCGAAGGCGGCGTAAAAGGTATCAATGGAATCGGGGTAGATTCACGAAGCTTGAGCTCCTGGGAGTAGCGGTTGTCCTTCCTCGGCCTGTCTATGGCCCCGACGCCGCCTTGGTCGATCCTCTCCCTCCGAAGCTTCACGGTTGACTTCGTAAGGCCGAACTCGTGCTGCAGCATGGCGATGGTCGCGCCGTCGGCGTACCTGTCCGCAAAGCGCTGCTTGAACTCGGCGGAGTAATCCATGCTCAGCAAATCAACCCCCCTAACGCAGAAGACCCCTATAGGAGAAGCAGAACATTGTCTGTCCAACTATAGGGGTTCACTGCAGATGCGGGTCTTCAATCTGTTCCCGCGCTCTCTGGTCCTATCGTGCCGTCATCAAGCACCTTATTTTATGCTGTGCAATATAATTCTGGATGCAAAAAGATACCTGCACGGAGGTTTCCGGAATGTCCAAGCTCAACATCGACCAGAAAACGATCAAGCTGCTCCTCACAGATAAGCATTCAGACTTCCTCATCCCAGATTACCAGCGACCTTACGCCTGGGGCGAAGACGAGTGCGCAACGCTATGGGACGATCTCTTCACCTTCGCGTTTCCCAACGACGACTGTGACGCCTTCAAAAGCACTAGTGATGAATACTTCCTCGGCCCCATTGTTACTTTCAAGAACGACGCAGGACAGCTTGAAATAATCGATGGCCAGCAGAGACTTACAACCATCATGTTGCTGCTTAGGGCGTTTTACGACAAGTTCGCAAACATGAAGGACAAGCAGTCAATTAAAGTGCGTGACTCGATTGCTGGCTGCGTCTGGAAGACCGATGAGTTCGACGACCCCGACATGGATGCGCTGAAAATTGATTCAGAGGTGGCGAGCGATTCCGACAAAGATGAGTTTCTAGATATATTGCGCCACGGCGCTGTGGGCCCCATGGCCCACAGCGCCTATTCACGCAATTACGCCTTCTTCTCTAAAAGAATGGCCGAAATGACAAGCGAGTGGCCAAGCTACATCGCGCTATTCGCCGCTCGCATTCTCAATAACGTAATCTTGCTTCCCATCGAGGCGGAATCCCAGGACACCGCGCTCAGGATCTTCTCGACTTTGAACGACCGTGGACTCCCATTGGCAGACGCTGACATCTTTAAGAGCCAGTTCTACAAGCGCTTCTCCATCGAGGGCCGCAAAGACGAGTTCGTCACGCGTTGGAAAGCGCTCGAGGAAACAGCCAACCTCATTTTTAAACCAACCTCGGGCACGCCGCTCGACGAGCTTTTCACCCGCTATATGTATTATCGCCGTGCAAAGAAGGGCATCCGCGACACAACAACCAAAAGTCTACGCGACTTCTACAGCGACAGCTCGTACGAAATTCTACGCGAGGACGCGACGCTCGACGATTTGGAGTCTCTGCTCGTTTTCTGGAAACGGGTTGATGCGCAGGAGGGCTTTTCCGAGCGTGTAGCACGACGCCTATTCGTTCTCAATTACGCACCCAACGGCATGTGGGCTTATCTGTTGAGCACCTGGTTCCTGGCAAAGCGCAATACCAAAGGCGAGCTAGACGACAAGGAGCTCTACGATTTCCTTTGCTACATCACTGGATTCATCTACGCCTACTCACTTGAGCGTCCCGGAGTAAACGCTCTGCGCGGTCCCGTCTATCCCGCACTCATAGACATCGTAGAAGGTCGCAAGGTTGACTTTTCAGCCCATCTGTTCGACCGTGAAACAATTACGGGACGCTTCAGAAGCTATCAGTTCACCAACCAGCGTCGCTTCACACGATCGATGCTTGTTTGGTGGGCCTACTCAGATCCTAAGCAACCTCTCATGGACTTGGACACAACGCTCGAGATCGAACACATCTATGCAAGAAAGCGTAACGAGGTACACCCACTATCCAATCGCTCAAACCTTGAAGCACTAGGAAACAAGGCGATGTTGGAGAAGCGCGTAAACATTCGCGCCTCAGATTACCAGCTGTCGGATAAGCGCAAGTATTACGAGGGCTATGTGAACGATAAGGGCGTTGAGGTGTCGGGGACCGCTGTTCGCGAACTCGTGGAAATTGCGCGATGCGGCGACTTCGCCGAGAGCGACATCGAAACGCGCACCGAGCGAATCATCACTACTTTTGTCGAGTGGCTTGGCAAGTTGGGCCTGTTAAGGGAGTAAAACTTGATCCATCTTCGCTTATCGGTCTTGGACCCGGAAAAGCTCGTTGCTTTTGCTCAGTAGGCGGACGTTGCCGTCTACTGCGGTTGTGTGCCAAACGTTGGTGTCGGCACCCCGGAAAAGGGATGTGGCCACCGCCTAGAATCTTCAGTTACCACGCTGAGACGATAGGAGATGACCACATGGACGCACTGTAGCGCACGAAGCGCCCGTGACGCCATTGCTTGCGTTTCGCTTTCGCTGCTCGAAGCATGTCGCCTGGGGCTCCTAGCCGGAGGAGAGCTGACCGTTCCTTGCGAAGCCTCGGAACCATCTATATCCGCTTGCTGCGGGCTTGCTTGAGCCAGTTTCTCTTGAAAGATCCGATACCTCCGAAGAACTTGTTGTACGTCTCACCGTTCTCCTTGGCCTGGTACTTGACCAAGGCGAGTTCGATGGTGCAGAGGTAATCCGCCACTTGCTCGAGGCGGTAGTCAGTCATCGAGGTCTTGCGGCGTCGGATGACTCCTTTTGAGAGAACCTTGTCCACTGAACGGTCGAGCGCTTGCTTGACGATGTCCTGGCCGTTGTCGTAATAGACCTTCGCATCGTCGAAGGACTGGAAGAAGCCCAAGTGCTCAACCATGGCGGAGGAGACGTCGCGCCCCATGCGCTCCATTAGCCTTGCCGGGTCTTCGAATTGGCTGCGGCGGTAGACGAACATGACATAGGAGATGGGGAGCCTGCGGACAAACGAGGAGAAGTAGGCGAGCATGGCTTTGCGCTGCTCGATGCCGAGAAACTCATAGTCCTTATGCCCGTTCATGAGGGACTCGGAGTGGAACGGGATATTGGGGAGGTCGGCCCTGGCGAGCTTGGCCTCATAGCCCGTGACCGCTTCGGCGATGCCGTCTGCCTGGTCGTGGAAGACGAGCGTGAGCAGATAGTAGCGAGCCTTGCCGCCGCGGTCGCCGCTCTCATCGACAAAGATGCTGAGCTCCTTGGCCAATGGGGACTCCTAATGGAATGGATAAAAAATAGCCGGGGGACTCCCCGGCACTTGGAGGTAACTCAATGAGCCACCAACAGCCTTATAGCATGCGCTAGCGGTGAATGCAGGGGGGGGGGCGAGCCGGTACATGGCGTCGCGGCTGATGCGCAGCATCGCGCACGCCTCGTCGGCGCCGAATATCGCGTTGGTCGATGCGATGAGCCTCACCTGGCTCCTGCTAATGCTCTTGGTCATGGTCTCCTCGAGCTCCTCTCGTCTCGAGGCTCCCTCGCATGCCCGGCCGCGGGCGGCTCCCGGGGCGGTCGCCGTCGTCATTTCCTGCCGCCCCTCGACTCGATGTAGGCGTCCACCGACGCCCTCGAAACCAGGAGCTTCCTTCCGAGCCTGTACGAGTCGATCTCTCCCGGCCAGATGAGGTCGTATGCCTTACTCCGGCTCGCCCCCATGTACTCCTGCATCTCGATCACCGTCATCCACTCGTCGCGGCCCCGGTTGCCCTCGGGCGCGGCGCATTTCGTAGCGTGCGCCATGGTTGCCTCCAATCTTTCCGCGCGATACGTCTGCGCGGTCCTGTGTGCGTTTACGTCTGCGCGACGATTGAACCGCCTGACGGCGATTGACACGCCCGACAGGAGCGGAGATGGGTCGAGGTGGGTCGAGCTGGTCGGGCCTTCACGAAACGGCCATGAGCCGTACGCCTTAGCTGGCAGCTAAGTCCCTGAAAAGTAAAAGGCGCCCATGCGGGCGCCTGCCTAGGAACAGGGTTGTTCGGTTGTGGTCGGAATGTTCGTCTTACGCGGTGCTGTCGTCCGGGGTCCGGCATCTGTCGTTCGCCTCTTCTGTCGTGTTTGCTGTTGCGTGTTCTGCGAGCGACCTTTCGAGGGCCTGCCGGCCCGTTGCCCCAGATGCACCCGGGTAAATGGTATCCATCCGTTGGACACGGCCTGCTGCGGTTGTAATTTCGGACGAGCGAAAGCAGACGAACGGCGCGAGAGGTTAGCGCGGCCTGCGGCTGGCCATGCGGTTTGGGCCGCGGAAAGGCTCTTCTCGCCATACCCGAAGCATCAATGGGAACAGGCGCATCGGGCGTTCAATCTACCTGTATAATGGCGGCATGTTGTTCGGGAAGGAGTTCTTCTTATGGAGCAGGCACTATCTGCCCTGGGCGGTGCTGTCCAGGGCGTTCACCCCTTCGTTATCTATCTTGCGGGCATTAATGCCCTCACGTTCATTCTCTTCGCGATCGACTACGCGATAGCCCGTTACAACCAGGACGAGGATACCGGCCTCATGGACGGCAGGATCTTGACCCTGTTCGCCGTAGCGGGCGGCGCCCTGGGGATGCTCCTTGCCCTTATGATCTTCACCAGGAACCACATGAACAAGCACAACATCGCCTGGTGGTTCAGCGCCATAGTCTTCTTGATTGTGTGGGTGCTTGTCGTGCTCGTTTGGGCCGGCGTCATCGTCGTCGATCTGGAACCGGGCGCTTCGTTCAACGCGCCCGTCATCGTCGCTCTCGGTGCATACCTTCTCGCCATCAACGTCATCACGTTCGCCGTTTTTTGCCTGGACAAGAAGAGGGCGATTGACCGCGGCAGCAGGTTCCCCGAAGCCACCTTGCTTGGTCTCTCGCTCGCGGGAGGGGCCCTTGGAGGCATCGCCGGGATACGCGTCGCCCACCATAAGACGTCCAAGTGGTATTTCGCGGCGGGGCTGCCTGCCTTCATCATCCTCCACGTCGCGCTGTTTCTTCTTGCCCACGGCGCTGGGCTTGTTTAGGGGGACCTTGAATGGAAACTTTGGCCAACATCCTGACGACCTTATTTCCCGCTTTTGCTTTTCTCGGCATCATACTGTTCGCATGCGATAGGCAGGATAAGCGGAAGATCGATCTCGAGAAGGTCAAGGCAAAAGCCGAGTGGGACCGTGCGAGCGAGTGTTTCAGGGACGATGTGACTCAGGAGGGGTTCGAGGAGATCGTCGAGGCTGCGGGGCGATCCGTCAAAAGGCTCGAGTCCCTTTCCGTGAACGGGCACAAGGTTTACGGGACCGTCGCTTCGCTCAGCGGCATCAGTTCGTGGAAGTTCGTGATCAACTTCGACTACAAGGGCCACCTCACGAGCGACTACACCGTAGCGAGCTCTAACGACGGCTCAGGCATAGCCGAACGCGTGGCAGACCGATCGCCAAGGGGATTAGGTCTTGGACGCCGACGGGATCGCATAGTGCGCGCGGCTTTCTGCCCCTATTGCAGTGTCAAGGCGTCCGGTGAAGCAGCGTTCTGCTCTTCCTGCGGGGCTAAGCTGCTGCACGTGCCGAAAAGGCCGCAGCTGGGTTTGCCCGGGGTATCTGACGGCAAGGCGAGCTAGCGTCTCCGAAGAAGCGCTCCCATTTGGGGGCGCTTCTCGGATTCTTGGGTTTCTTCCTTTGGGGCCATTTCTTCTTCGCGCTTTCCGATGATCGCTGTAGCCTCTTCGGCGGTTATCTCCTCGAGCTCCCAGTACTTACCCACAGCGATGCCGCCAAGGGCCCCTCCCGCGCAGCGAGCCCCCTGTCGGAAACCGTTCCCCGATGGCGAGCCGCCTTTCTAGAGAAACTTCTTGCGTGTCTCCTTAAATATGCCCTTCTTGAAATCGGACCATTTGCCGAAGAACTTCTCGTCCGTCGCGGTGGCTGTATGCTCCGCGTATTTGATCGCCGTGAGTTCCATGGTGCAGATGTAGTCCGCCGCCTGCGAAAGCCGGTACTCGGAGGGCTGCGCCGATCGGTAGACGACGGCGTCCTTCGAGAGCGCGTACTCGACCGCGCGATGGAGCGACTCGGCGATAGAATGCTGGCCGTTGTCGTAATAGACCTTGACCATATCGTAGGATTGCAGCTCCGCGAGGTTGTCGAAGAGGAAGTTCACGAGGTCCCTTCGCATCGTCCCCGCGAGCTTGTCGAGCGAGGCGAACTGTTTGGTCACGTATGCAAAGGTGTGGTACCTCACGGGCATGTGGCGGAAGAAGACTCGGAACGAGCCGAGCAACATCTTGCGCGTCCTCAAGTCGAGCCCCGAGTACTGGTCCTTGCCGTTCATGAGCGGCGACGCATGGAAGGGTATGTCCGGGAGCCCCTTGGCGCGAAGGGCGCCCTCATATGCCGCGATCGAATCCGCGATGCTCTCGGATTGGTCGTGCATGACGACGGTGAGCAGGTAGTGGCGGTCGGAGAGGCCGTCACTTCCCGACTCGTCGACGAAGACGCTGAGTTCTCGCATTGTTCTCCTGGATAAAAAAAGCCGGGGAAAACGTCCCCGGCACTTGGAAGCCTTCCTAACGGAAAACCAATTACCTTATACCATGTGCTGTCTGAAAATTCAAGGGAGCTCGAAGCGTTTCCGGACGTCAGCGGAATCTCAAAGCCCGTCCTACGGGACGGTTGAGTTTCAAAACGGGCGTTTTCGGCGCTATCGAGCTTCCAAAGGCGGTCCGCCGCGCGCTTTGGGACAAAAACAAAAACTCAAAGCCCTGAGTTTGAAAAAAAGTTGTCCCCACTTTTGTCCCCGAGGCCGACGAAACACGACACGGTGTTACTTGGCGGCACTCGGCTCGAGACGGCGCCGAAAACTGGGTGCAACTGGAATGACGTGACGGCAGAACTGAAGCCATCGAATGGGAGTGAATTTGGAATAACGGAGTGTCCTCGTCGTTGCTCCTCAGTCGCGGTACCTTTGTACAGCTTCCTTCGGTGCGCCTAGAGGCCACACACGTTATTCCAATTCACCGGTGGACTTCGACGATGTGTGCGTTAGCTGCGTTACGGGAAGCTCGACGTACCCTTGTACGCCTTCGCTTCCCGCGCCATGCTACCGCACACATCGCCGAATTTCACTCGTAGATTCTTGTAAGACCCCAGCCGCTTCGCGACTGGGAGGGGTGGTCCTCGTAAAGAACCCGGTATAATCTGCAGGTACAGCGCTCCGTTCGGAAGGGACTCTCACTGCACATGCGACAGGGATTCGACAACGAGAAATATATCGAGCTACAGGCCGCCAACATCCGAAAGCGCATCGCGCAGTTCGGCGGCAAGCTCTATCTGGAGTTCGGCGGCAAGCTGTTCGATGACTATCACGCGTCACGCGTGCTGCCCGGCTTCGAGCCGGATTCCAAATTCCGCATGCTCAAAAGCCTCGCCGACGACGTGGAGATCGTCATCGCCATCAACGCCAACCACATCGAGAAGGCCAAGATGCGCGGCGACCTCGGCATCACGTACGACGAGGACGTGCTGCGACTCATCGACATCTTCCGCTCGCGCGGATTCCACGTCGGCTCCGTCGTGCTCACCCAGTACGCGGGGCAGCCGGCCGCGGACACCTATCGCCGGCGCCTCGACCAGCTCGGCATCACCTGCTACCTGCACTACCCCATCGCAGGCTACCCCCACGACATCGAGCACATCGTCTCCGACGACGGATACGGGCGCAACGACTACATCGTCACCACGCGCCCGCTGGTCGTGGTCACCGCGCCCGGCCCCGGCTCCGGCAAGCTCGCCACATGCCTGTCGCAGCTCTACCATGAGAACAAGCGCGGCATCGCCGCCGGCTATGCGAAATACGAGACGTTCCCGATCTGGAACCTGCCGCTCAATCACCCGGTGAACATCGCCTACGAGGCCGCCACGGCCGACCTAGACGATGCCAACATCATCGACCCGTTCCACCTAGAGGCGTACGGGAAAACCACGGTCAACTACAACCGCGATGTCGAGGCGTTCCCCGTCCTCAAGGCCATGATGGAGCGGATCATGGGCGAAAGCCCCTATCAGAGCCCCACCGACATGGGCGTCAACATGGCAGGCTACGCCATCGTCGACGACGAGGCGTGCCGGGATGCCGCCCGCATGGAGATCGTGCGCCGCTACTTCGCTGCCACCGTGCATCTCAGGCGCACCGGCACCGGCGAGGACCAGGTCGAGCGGCTTCGCTCCATCATGAAGAAGGCCGGAGTGGACAAGGACCTGTCGCCCGCGCGGTCGGCCGCGCTGCTCAAGGAGGAGACGACCGGGGCACCGGCCGGCGCTATGGTACTGCCCAACGGGCGCGTGGTCACCGGCAAGACCGGCGAACTGCTCGGCGCGGCAAGCGCGCTGCTGATGAACGCGCTCAAAGCCGTAACCGGCATCGACGAGAACCAGCGCGTCATCGACGAATCCGCCATTGAACCGATCTGCCGGCTGAAAACCGAGCACCTGTCCAGCATGAACCGCCGCCTGCACTCCGACGAAACGCTGATCGCCCTGTCGCTGACAAGCGCGCAAAGCCCGACCGCGGCCCGCGTCATCGGCGGGCTGGAACAGCTGCGCGGCTGCGACGCATTCTTCTCGGTCATCATCTCGTCGACCGACGAGGAGCTGTACCGCAAACTCGGCATCAACGTATGCTGCGAGCCGAAATACGAGCGGCTGAGCCTGTATCACAAATGACGCACGCGCCCGGTCGAACCGCCCCGGCCGCGTTTACCGCCATGTCAACGCCCGGCAGCGAACGATCGGGTACTACAATGTCAGTAAGTGTGAAACAAGGCGGTCACACGAGCAGTACCATCCCCGACGAGGAGACAAACGTGACAACAACGAACATCTACATCGCAAGTCCTGAAGGCGCAAACGGACGCAACGTCGTGGCATACGGCGTGCTCAAGGCGCTGACCACCAAATTCAAGACCACCGTGTTCCGCCCCGCGGTCTCCAATCACGACCACTTCACCCCCATCCTGCTGAACGCCTCCAACGCCGGCCTCGGCGTCGCGCTGTCCACCGGACTGGACATTCACCAGGTGCGCAAGGACAAGGAAGGCTCCCGCGGCGACATCGTCGCGGCGTTCAACGACGCGATGAACGTGTCCCGCGCGGACGCGGCGCTCATCGTCGGCACCGACAAGTCACACGTCAACGACCCAACCGCCTACGAGTTCAACGCGAACATCGCCGCCGACCTGCAGGCCGGCGTCTTCCTCGCCGTGTGCACCATCGACCGTTGGCCTGACGAGCTCAAGGACACCGTCCGTCTCTCCATCGAAGGCATGGAGGCCGCCGGCAACAAGGTGCTGGGCATCTTCGTGACGGGCTGCGAGCCGCGCCACTCCGTCTCGGTCAAGGACACGCTCGCGGACTTCGGGCTGCCGGTGTGGACGATCCCCCAGATCCCGTTCACCGAGGCGTCGCAGGCCGATGCGGCGCTCGCCGCCTTCCAGGCGAACGTGCCGACCGAAGAGGTCCTGCGGGCCATCAACGTCGAGATCGACTTCCCTATCACCTCGTACGCCTTCCAGTACAGCCTGCTCGGCCGCGCCAAGGCGAACAAGAAAACGATCGTGCTGCCCGAAGGCGAAGAGGACCGCATCATCAAGGCGGCCGACTACCTGCTGGAGCGCGAGATCGCGAACCTCATCATCGTGGGCGACAAGGGCGCGATCCTCGCCCGGGGCGCGGAACTCGGTCTGACCCATCTGGGCAAGGCGCGCTTCCAGGCCATGGACGACGAGAACATCCTCAAGCCCATGGTCGCCAAGCTGTGCGAGCTGCGCGCCAAGAAGGGCATGACCGAAGAGCAGGCCCGCAAGCAGCTGACCGACGCGAGCTATTTCGGCACGATGCTCGTCGTGCTCGGTTACGCCGACGGTCTGGTGTCCGGCGCGGTCAACTCCACCGCAAACACCGTGCGTCCGGCGCTGCAGGTCATCAAGACCAAGCCCGGGCAGAGGCTCGTCTCCGGCGCCTTCCTGATGTGCTTCAAGGACCACGTGACCGTGTTCTCCGACTGCGCCATCAACCTCAACCCGGACGCCGAACAGCTCGCGGAGATCGCGCTGCAGTCCGCCGTGACCGCCAAGGCGTTCGGCATCGAGCCCAAGGTCGGCATGCTCTCCTACTCCACCCTCGGCTCCGGCAAGGGGCCGGACGTGGACATCGTCGAAGAGGCCACGCGAATCGTCAAGGAGAAGGCTCCGGACCTGCCCGTCGTCGGCTCCATCCAGTTCGACGCCGCATGGTCGCCCGACGTGGCAGCCACCAAGGCCAAGGGCAACGACGTGGCCGGACACGTCAACGTGTTCGTGTTCCCCGACCTGTGCTCCGGCAACATCGGCTACAAGGCCGTGCAGCGTTCCTCCGGGGCGCTCGCCATCGGCCCCGTGCTGCAGGGCCTCAACAAGCCCGTCAACGACCTCTCACGCGGTGCGACGGTGCAGGACATCATCAACACCATCGCACTGACCGCCATCGAGGCCCAGTGACGCGGGTGTTTTAGCGGTCTCCGCGCGATACAGCCGCTCTTTACGACCACCCCCAGTCGCTTCGCGACAGCCCCCGCCAGCGGGGGCACGTGCAATCTGTCGTTCGCTCTTCACCTATAACCAGCCCCGCTGTTTACTTCACGGCTCAACCCGTCAGCGGGGCTTTTCTTTTTGGTGGCTCTCGGCGAAACCTGCGGCGCTGATTTGTAGCAAGCAGCGAGTAATCTATCAGATGGAAAGCCGTGTTTCGCGGTACGTATCAATCATGGAGGATGCCCACAATGGCGAAAACCGTCCTTGTCATCAATTCCGGTTCCAGCTCTATCAAGTATCAGCTGGTCGATCTTGAGTCCGGCGAAGGTCTGGCCTCCGGTCTCGTCGAGAAGATCGGCGAACCGGTCGACGGTCACTACAAGCACGAGTACAACGGCGAGAAGCACGAGCTCGAAGAGCCGATCCACGACCACGAGCAGGGCCTCAAGCGCGTGCTCGGCTTCTTCAAGGAGTACGGCCCGGACCTGTCCGAAGCAGGCATCGTCGCCGTCGGCCACCGTGTGGTTCAGGGCGGATCCCTCTTCCCGAAGCCGGCCCTCGTGACCGACAAGACCATCAACGCCGTCAAGGACCTGGCCGTGCTCGCCCCGCTGCACAACGGCCCGGAGGCCAAGGGCGCCGAAGTCATGCGCGCACTGCTGCCCGACGTTCCGCAGATCTTCGTGTTCGATTCCTCCTTCTTCTTCCAGCTGCCGAAGGCGGCCAGCACCTACGCGCTGAACAAGGAGATCGCCGACCAGTACCACATCCGCCGTTACGGCGCCCACGGCACCTCGCACGAGTTCATCTCCTCCGTGGTCCCCGGCGTCATCGGCAAGCCGGCCGAAGGCCTCAAGCAGATCGTGCTGCACATCGGCAACGGAGCCTCCGCCTCCGCCGAGGTTTCCGGCAAGCCGGTCGAGACCTCCATGGGTCTGACCCCGCTTGAAGGCCTGATGATGGGCGGCCGCACCGGCGACATCGACCCGGCCGTGGTCTTCCACCTCATCCGCAACGCCCACATGAACGTGGACGAGCTCGACACCCTGTTCAACAAGCGCTCCGGCATGATGGGCATGACCGGCTTCGGCGACCTGCGCGAGGTTCACCGTCTGGTGGCCGAGGGCAACGAGGACGCCAAGCTGGCCCTCGACGTGTACGTGCACCGCATCGTCAGCTACATCGGCAACTACACCTACCAGATGGGCGGCTGCGACGTAATCACCTTCACCGCCGGCGTCGGCGAGAACGACGACATCGTGCGCAAGATGGTGTGCGACAAGCTCGCCCCGTTCGGCGTCAAGCTGGACGAGGAGAAGAACGCGAAGCGCTCCAAGGAGCCGCGCATCATCTCCACCCCGGACTCCTCCGTGATCATCGCCGTCATCCCGACGAACGAGGAGCTGGCCATCGCCCGCAAGTCCGCCGAAATCGCCGAGAACGGCGTGGACACTTACGGCAACACGTTCACCAAGTGACGAACTGCCGTTAGCAGGCCGCAGTCCGCCTAACGCAAGCGGACGAACATAAATGAGGGGCTGATTCCGCTGGGAATCAGCCCCTCATCGTATATCCGTGATATTCGTCGCGGTCACCGCTCCAACATGCCGGTCCACATGCCCACGAAATCGGGCAGTGTCTTGCGCGTGGTCTCCACGTTGACGATTCTGACGCCCGGCACGGCCAGCCCGATCATCGCGGCGAACGTCGCCATGCGGTGATCAGCGTAGGATTCCATCACCTCACCGTGCAGACGTTCAACCGGCACAGGAGTGATTTCGATGCCATCCTCCAGTTCGCGGGCCTCTCCCCCGATGCGCGTGATCTCCGTGACCAGCGCCTCCAGACGGTTTGTCTCATGACCACGCAGATGACCGATGCCGAGCATACGGGTCGGAGCATCTGCAAACGCCAGTATCGCCGCGAGCGACGGCGCGATCTCCCCTGCCGCGGTCAGGTCGAAATCACCAAGACCATGCACATGGCCGTCGCCACTCACCTCGCAATACCGCACGCCGTCCTCTTCGGGGAACGAGACGCGCGCGCCCATGCGTTCCAGATATCCCGGCAGCAGTCCACCGGGCTGGGTGGTCTCAGCAGGCCAGTGCGGTACGCGCACCGTGCCTCCGGCGATCAAAGCCGCGCCGAGGAACGGCGCCGCATTCGACAGGTCAGGTTCGACGACCACGCGTTCCGGCAGCTGCAACGCGGCATGGCCGACTCGCCAGACGCGAGACTCCTCATCAGCGGTCGCATTGCCGCCCGCGCCGTTCACATCAGCGACGGTCATGCGGATATGCGGCAGGCTCGGCGTCTTCTCCCCCGTATGCCGCAACTCCAGCCCACCGGGCAGGCGCGACCCGATCAGCAGCAGACCGGAGATGAACTGTGAAGAGCCGGACGAGTCGATGCTCACCTTGGCGGCAGCGGAACCGTCATCGGCCTGTTCACCATCATGACGCGGTGGCGTGATGGTGAACGGCAGCCGGCCGTGCTCGCCGTGGTATTCGACGCGGGCGCCAAGCTGTTCGAGCCCGTCGAGAACCGGCTGCATCGGCCTCGCGTATGCCTGATCGTCTCCATCGAACCGCACCGGGGCGTCCGCGAACAGCGCCAGTCCCGGCACGAAACGCATCACCGTGCCGGCGAGCCCGCAGTACACGCCCACATTGCCGCTGAATCGGCCGGATTCCGGCGGCGTCACCGTGACCGTGATGTCGTTTTCCGGGTCGATGTCGCAGCGCACACCAAGCGCCGACAGCGCTCCCATCATCAGTTCGGTGTCGCGCGAGCGCAACAGCCCGACAAGCGTGACGGGCTTCGCGCCAAGCACGGCGAGGATCAGGTACCGATTCGACAGGGATTTGCTGCCGGGGATGGTCACGGTCGCGTTCAGCGGGCCGTCAGCGGTCGGGGCCGGCCACAGGTTGTCATTGTTCGTTTCGCTCATGCGTCCAATCGTATCGTCTTCGTTCGAGTTATGGCATTTTCCGTCCGCATCGGCGGAATCGTTCGCGCCCATGTCGTCATTTCCGGCAACCGGGCCAGGCGAGCGCCAAACGCCACCGCGCGCATTCGACCTTTCATCTGTCAGCGCTCTCATGAACGCGGTCCTATACTGGGCGATACGAAAGGAGGCCAGGATGGCGACCATGATGCTCACATCGACGCTGCGCGGAGCCACAGGGATGATCCCGCATGCACTGCCCGGGCTGCACGGCGGTCGACTGGCGTACATCACGACCGCCGCGGCCGTGGAGCCATGGGGGTTCGCGCATACGATGCTGACCCGCCGCCAACTGCGTCAACTGGGATTCCGCGTCACCGAACTGGATGTTTCAACGGCCGCTGCCCCCGACGTGCGGAGCACCCTCTCGGACGCCGACTGCATATATGTCGGCGGCGGCAATTCGTTCTTTCTGCTGCAGGAACTGCGGCGGAGCGGCGCGGATGCGCTGCTCGCCGAACGGATAGCCGACGGGATCCCGTATATCGGCGAATCAGCCGGTTCGGTCATCATGTCGCCGGACATCGGCTACTGCTCCATCATGGACCGCACGGATCGCGCCCCGGGTCTGCGCAACTACAAAGGACTTGGTCTGACGGATTTCCACGTGGTGCCGCATCTGGGCAATCCCACGATGGGTCAGGCGGCACGGCTCATCGTCGAACGGTATTCCACGGAGCTCGACCTACGCGCGCTCACTGACCGTCAATCACTGCTCGTCAGGGACGGCGGCATCACCATGTTGCAGTCATGACGAGGTATCACGGTTCGGGCACGACCCCTTTCCGGCGCGATTCGCCATCTTCTCTCCCCCGGTCATGGGCGAAAAGCCCGGAATCACATCGTCATTGAACCGTATCTACGTTTCGAGGGGTTGATTTCGGTCTCGCCGGACATCTATCTACGTTTCGAGGGGGTGCCAGCCAAGTATGAACGCTCCCAAAACCGCGCAATCCCAGCAGCAAAAAACGCTTAATACTTCGGATATCGCGTTTGGGCAACCCCCTGAAATGCAGATAGATGTTCCTGATCCATCAGATCAACCCCTCGAAATGTAGATACCACCAATTTCGCCCACACTAATCCCGCTTTCACGCCTCAAACGGCGATTAGCGCAGCCCGGGACCGCTTTTCCATTCGGAATTATTCAGGCGGCGGCCCACTGGCGACGATAGGATGGTCAACAACAGCCGGCACCGCAATCACCACCGGCGCCACTGAAGGGACCAGCATGGAATTCGTCCTCAAAGGCATCTTTGACTACGCCGTCTCGAACGGGTGGATCGGTGAGAATCCTGTGGACAAGGTCACCGTGCCGAAGATCGCCTCCGACGACGACATGGTGTTCCTCTCGGTCCGCGAGGTCGAGTTGCTCGCGGACGAGGCGGAGAAGATCGGGAAGCCGGTGGACGGTCTGCTGGTCAGATGGCAGGCCTATACGGGATGCCGCATAGGCGAATCGCTTGCCCTTAAGGTCGGTGACGTGGACACGGCCAAGCGGCGCGCCAGGATAGGCCGCACATGGACTGACGACGGGCACGGCGGTAGCATGCTCGGCACCCCGAAGAACGGAAAGGCCCGCAATATCGCGATACCACGGTTCCTCATGCCGCAGATCAAGGCGCAGATGGATGGCATGGGTGATGACGACTGGCTGTTCCGTGCCACCCGTGGCGGGAACGTCTGGACGAACGCGTGGCAGACAAGGATATGGAACAAGGCCGTCAAAGCGGCCGGCATGGAGGACGCGGGCGTGACCATACACAGTCTGCGCCACACATACGCGAGCTTCGCGATCGCCCAGGGCGCGGACGCGAAGACCCTGCAGATGCAGCTCGGCCACTCCTCTCCCAGCATCACATTGAACATCTACACGGTGCTCTGGCCGGAACGATTGGACGACGTGGCCTACGCGATCGGAGCCCTCCTCGAGCGCGAACTCGTGTGAATCGGGCATGGAGATCCCGCGGCGTTTGTATGCATTTGTATGCGGATTGTTTTCGACGGAAAAAAAGCCCTTGAAAACCTAATGTTTCCAAGGGCTCCGGTCGGGCTGACAGGATTTGAACCTGCGACATCCTGCTCCCAAAGCAGGCGCGCTACCAAACTGCGCTACAGCCCGATGTGCCCAGCCCAAAGCAAAGCACAAATGTTGAGTATACCATAGGCCGAGACTGAGCCCGTCTTCAATTATCGCCGGGTTCCGTAGGCCTTGGCAACCGAATCCGGGGCCATTGGACTCGACCCGCATCTTCCACCCCGCCGATGGTCCAAATAATCGGTGCAATGCAGGCCCCCTCCCATTGCGTTCCTAAGTGCGCGCCGAAACGACGAGTGCGCGAACATAGGTACGCAAATGGCCCTGTTTGCGTACCTATGTGCGCACGGTCGTCGTTTCGGCGCGCACTTAGGAACGCAAATCCGGACGACACATCCCACGCACGAACAGGCACCACGCCGCATACCGGTCATCGTCCCACGCCGCCCCGTCATAACCCCGTACCGTCGCGTCACAATCTCGTCCCGCACCGCCCCCCTCCCCGGCCACCAACGCAACACAGCCGCGAAACCGCACGAGTACAATGGATATCCGGACGGCGAAAGGGGTGTCATGGGACGTCATCAGCGAGCGGAGACCCTTGGTCTGATCTCATTCCTGATCTGCGCGATGGTCGGCGCGATAATGATGTCGCTGTACATGCAGTTCGCCCCGGCGATCTGGCAGATCACCCAACGACGTTTCATGGTGTGCGCGGGCATTCTGGCCGGTTGCGCCGCCCTGTCATTCTGCGTCGGTTACGCCAGCCACTCCCATTCGCTCAACCTGCATCGCGGCTGGTTCGCCCCGATTCGTCGCGTGTTCGAAATCCTCGCATTGTCGATCGTGTACGCGGCGACCGTGTTCCTCTCGTCATTCGCCCTACTCGGCGCAATCAACGGCATGATGGGGTCGGCGACGTTCAGCGGATACCTCACCCCCATCTGCGCCGGCTTCGCGGGCGTCGTCGGTTATATGACGTTCGTGCAGGCGGAGATGATGAACGCGAAGACGTTGGCCTCGCTGCTGCCGTTCTTCGTGATTTCCGGCGTGTGCACCGCCGGCCTGACCACCGACGACCCGTACTGGTACCACAACAATTTCTCGCAGCTCGGCGACCGCACCACGTTCGCGGCCCGCATGTTCAACTCGACGCTGATGCTCGCCGGAACGTGCATCATCATCGTCAGCTACTTCGCCATCTCGGAGCTGATCACCACCGAACGCATACAGCGAGCACGCCATCAGATGAACAAAAGCACCGGCACCGCCGCCGATGACCGCGACATCGCGCATTTCACGTTGCGTATCGCCATCCTGTCGCTGCTGCTGACCATATCCGGGCTCATGTTCATAGGCATCGGCGCGTTCCGCTATACGCCGCACCCGATCATGCACAACGTGTGCGCCAAGGGACTGACGGTCATCATGGGCGTGTTGATGCTCTCCCTGCCGTGGCTCGCCCCGCGGATACCGAAGGTGATGTCGGTGATTTCCGCCTTGGCGATTCTGATCTGCTCTGCCATCGGCATCAGGATGCTGATGGGCCAGGAAACGCTCACCAATCTCGAAGCGCTCGCCGGACTGCTGTTTCTGGGATGGTTCATCGTCTTCTCAAGGCAAATCGCCGCAATCGAGGCCGATCGTCTGCAGGATCAGCTGATGATGCTGCAGACCGGCACTGGTGACAGCACCGGTGCCGGCCCCGGCAATCCAGCCCGAGACGCGGACGGCTCCGGCACCAACGAGCAGGTCGCGGAACTGCAATCCCGCCTGTCGAACGACCGGTAACACGCAAGTCACCGGTCGGCGCCTGCCTAGCGTAGCGCACACAGTGCGCAGGTGCGAAGCACCTGCCACGAGATCTCAGCTGTCCTCGCGACGTACCGCCGGGCAATCAGAACTCTTGAGCAGCAGGAAGCTGCGCGCCTGGGCGGTGATGGCGAATCCCGCCTCATAGCTCAGCTCCGGCCCCTTGGGGTTGTATGTATCGATGAGCAGCTGCCACTTCTTGCCATACCGCTCACTGGGCAGCGTGAACATGATCGGCTCGTAATGCGCGTTGAAGATCAGGATGAAATCGTTGTCGATCATCGGCGAACCGTACCAGTCAGTCTCGGGGATGCGCGAGCCGTTGAGGAACACCATCATCGAGAACGCGTGCGTGTTCGACCAGTCATCCATGTCCATGATTGATCCGGTGTGGTCGAACCATTCGATCTGCGGGATCGTCGAGACGTCCTCGCCCGGCTCACGCCCGGAGAAGAAGCGGCGCCTGTGCAGCACGGGATGCTCCAGCCGCAGATGGATCAGCTTGGACACGAACTGCAGCAGGTCCTCCTGCTCGGGCGTGGAGTCCCAGCTGCGCCACGATATCTCGTTGTCCTGGCAGTAGGCATTGTTGTTGCCCTGCTGGGTGCGTTCCACCTCGTCGCCGCCGCAGATCATCGGGATGCCCTGGCTGACCAGCAGCGTGGAGAACAGGTTGCGCAGCTGCCGCTGGCGCAGGTTGTTGACGTCGCTAATGGTTGTGGGGCCTTCCACGCCGCAGTTCCATGAACGATTGTTGCTTTCGCCGTCGCGGTTGTCTTCGCCGTTGGCCATGTTGTGCTTGTTGTTGTACGTGACCAGATCGTTCATGGTGAAGCCGTCGTGCGCGGTGATGAAGTTCACCGAAGCGACCGGCCTGCGGCCGTTGACCTGATACAGGTCGGAGCTGCCGAGCAGACGGCTGGCGAACTCGGGAAGCGTGGACGGCTGCGAGCGCCAGAAGTCGCGCACGCAGTCGCGGTAACGGCCGTTCCATTCGGACCAGCTCGACGGGAACCCGCCCACCTGGTAACCGCCGGAGCCGAGATCCCACGGTTCGGCGATGAGTTTGACACGTGAGATGACCGGATCCTGTTCGACGATGTCGAAGAATGCGGACAGCTTGTCGACCTCCTGGAACTGGCGTGCCAGCGTGGCGGCCAGATCAAAGCGGAAGCCGTCGACGTGCATTTCGGTGACCCAATAACGCAGCGAGTCGGTGATGAGCTGCAGCGCGTGGGGAGAGCGCATGAGCAGCGAGTTGCCGGTGCCGGTGGTGTCGAAGTAATGCCGCGGATCGCCATCTACCAGACGATAGTACGACTGGTTGTCGATGCCCCTGAAGCTCAGGGTCGGGCCCATGTCGTTGCCTTCGGCGGTGTGGTTGTAAACCACGTCGAGGATGATCTCGATGCCAGCGCGGTGGTATGCCTTGACCATCGCCTTGAACTCGTTGACCTGCTCGCCGCGCTGGCCTGAGCATGCGTAGGCGTTGTGCGGCGCGAAGAACCCGATGGTGTTGTATCCCCAGTAGTTGCTCAGTCCCTTTTCCTGCAGGAACGAGTCGTTGACGAACTGATGGATGGGCATGAGCTCCAGTGCGGTGATGCCGAGCTTTTTCAGGTATTCGATCACCGAGGGGTGCGCGAGGCCGGCGTAGGTTCCGCGAATCTGCGGCGGCACGTCCTTGTTGAGGTTGGTCATGCCGCGCACGTGGGCTTCGTAGATGACCGAATCATGGTATGGCGTGTTCGGATGCTGGTCGTTGCCCCAGTCAAAATAGGGGTTGACGACTGCGGACTTCATGGTGTGATCGGCTGAGTCGAGGTCGTTCATTGGGCCGTCCGGGTCGGCGAAACGGTAGGAGAACAGGCTTTCGTCGCCGTCGATATTGCCTTCGATGGCTTTGGCGTAGGGGTCGAGCAGCAGCTTGTTCGGGTTGCACCGCATGCCCTTGGCGGGATCGTACGGGCCGTACACGCGGTAACCGTAGCGTTGCCCGGGTTGGATTCCGGAAATATAGTTATGCCAGACGTACGAGTTCTGCTCGGTCATCTCGATGCGCGTCTCTTTGTCGTCCTCGTCGAACAGACATAACTCGACCTTGTCCGCCACCTGCGAGAACAAGGCGAAATTCACGCCAGAACCATCGTAGTTCGCACCCAACGGGTACATGGAGCCGGGTCGTATTTGCTGCATGGTCATATTATCGCACGCCAACGTGAACATAGTTAACTTCAAACCGATATAAAGAAAAATTCTCAGCAGACTATGTTTGTTTTACCATGAATACTTGTTGTTTTTTTCATAATTCGCTGAATCGTCTCATGCTGTATGGCGATGACGGAGTTCGACGCGGTGACCGGCACTCCGGCGAGTTGGCGCCAGGTCACCCACGCAGATTCCACGTGTTCGTCGGGATCGAACCGGCGCGGTCGGCTTTCCCAGCGTCGCAGGTGCATGACCATGATGTTGGCGAGCTCGTCACTCATGCCTTCCGATGAGTAGAACGCCCCCACATGGTCGAATATGACGCCGTCCTCTCCGACCGGCACCACGCCGGTCTCCTCGGCGAGCTCGCGCAGCGCCGCCTGCTCCACGTCCTCTCCATCGTCCATCAGTCCCGCCGGCAGACCGTAGGCGAACAGGTCGGAGCCTACGCGGTACTCGCGCTCCAGCAGGTACAGGTCCCGGGCCTCGTCATGGACGAGCATGACGACGCATGGCGCGTGACGGCACACCTGGCGACGCACGGTGACGCAGTCCCCGCCACCGGCCGGCAGCGCGATGCGCATGTCCTCCACGTCGAACACCGCCCCTTGGTACACGGTCTGTCGTGACAGCACGACGGCTCTGCGATCCCGGCTGTCCATGACGATGCCGTCGGTGGAGCGGTCGAGCAGCGCGTCGACCTGCCGGGTGATGTCGCTTGCGGCGGCGGTACCCGCGGTTTCGGCAGTGCCAACGGTGTCAGCGGTTGAACGGTCAGGCATGATGAATGGTCCTTTTTCGAAAGAAGTTGTCAGCGACGTGCAGCGGCAGCCGGCTAGCCCCGGCAGGGGATGTTCAGCGTCCACGGATCGGTGTTCATCGTGATATGGGTGGTGCGTATGGTCTCCCCCGTCGCCCGCCCGACCGCCGCGGCGATGTCGTCCGGGGCGTATCGGAACCACAGCGACTCGATGGCGGAGTGCGGCGTGTTGATCAGTGCCGGACGCGCGACGGCGCTCCCTGCCGTTCCCGTATTCCCGGCCGAGGGGGCGGCCAGTCCGCGCGAGAGCAGCGACGCCTCGTACCGCGCCTGTTCCAAGGCGTCGGTCGCCGGATGATGGCGCAGGTCGCTGGTCACATACACATCGGCTCCGCTGGCCCGCACCTCGTCGAACAGCGAGTCCCCTGATCCCGGCAGCACCGCGACGCGCCGCACGAGCGACTGGAGGTCGCCGGCGACCTGAACACCAAGATTCGTGGCCGGCAGCGTCTGCGCCACGCGATGCGCGAAACGCTCCAAGGTCATCGGCTCCTCCAGCAGGCCGACACGACCCAGGCCCACGGCGTGCGCAGACCCCGGGTCGTCGATGGGCACCAGAGGCCGCTGATCGACCAGGCCGAACGCGTCGGCCGCAGCCTGCCCTACACCGCGCCACGCGGCATCGGCGTTGGTGTGACCCACCCACAGAGCGCAGTGATGGCTGTACAGTTTGCCGACGATGGCGCCGTGCACGTCCTGTCCGGAGACGGCGTGCACGGAACGGAACAGCAGCGGGTGATGGCATATCAGCAGGTCGGCGCCGCGTTCGATGGCCTCGTCGATCACCGCCATGGTGGGGTCCGCGGCGAATGCGACCAGTCCGACGTCGGCACCGGGCTCGCCGACGATCAGGCCGGGCGCGTCCCAGGATTCCGCATAGCGCAGCGGATACAGGGTTTCCACTACGTTGACGACCTGTCGAAGCGTGGTCATGGCTTGTCCTCTTTTCTTTTCTTGCCGTCGTTGTTCTCGCCGCCGTGCCGTCGCCGTCAGTGGGCGGCGAGCTGCCAGTCGGAGCCGATGCCGGTGGACACGTCCAACGGCACGGCGAGATCGACCGCGTGCTCCATGGCGTCGCGCACCAGGCCCGTCACCTGCTCGGCTTCGCCGGGGGCTATCTCCACCACGAGTTCGTCGTGGATCTGCAGGATGATACGGCTACGGACCTTGGCCTTGGCAAGCGCGTCGGACGCGTGGATCATGGCGATCTTCATGATGTCCGCGGCTGAGCCCTGGATGGGCGCGTTGAGTGCTCCCCGCTCGGCGGCGTCGCGTATGTTGCGGTTCGGCGACTGCAGTCCGGGGAAGTACCGACGCCTGCCGAACATCGTCTCGGTGTAGCCCTTCTCGCGGGCGTCGGCGACCAGGGATTCCAGATACTCGTGGACCTTGCCGAACGTCGCGAAATACTGCGATTTCAGCCGGTCAGCCTCGCCGGGGCTGATTTTGAGCTGCTGGGCGAGACCGTAGGTGCTCAATCCGTACGCCAGCCCGTAGCTCATCGCCTTTACGTGGGTGCGCTGGTCGGGGGTGATGTCGTCAACGGGGATGCCGTACACGAGGCTCGCCACGTACTTGTGGAAGTCAGCTCCGGAGCGGAACGCCTCGATCAGCGCGTCATCGCCCGACAGGTCGGCCATGATGCGCAGCTCGACCTGCGAGTAGTCGGAGCTCAACAGCGACTCGTAGCCCTCTCCGGGCACGAACGCGGAGCGAATCTCGCGGCCCTCGGCATTGCGGTTGGGGATGTTCTGCAGGTTCGGGTCGACGGAACTGAGCCGTCCGGTGGCGGCCACGGTCTGCTCGAACGTGGTGTGGATTCTCCCGTCATCGGGGTTCACCGCATCGATCAGGCTTTGGACGATCTGCTTGAGCTTGTTCGTCTCGCGATGTCGCAACAGCGCGGTCAGGAATCCGTTGGCGCGCTCGTTGCCGACGGATCGGACCGCGAGATCCTGCAGCGCGGACGCATTGGTCGTGTACGAACCCGATTTTGTTTTCTTGGTCGGCTTGAGGCCCATGTCGTCGAACAGCACGGCCTGCAACTGCTTGGGGCTTTGCAGGTTGACGCGGCTCCCGGCGAACTGCCAGGCGGTCTCCTGCGCGTCGCGAGCGTCGACGGCGAACCGGTCGCGCATCTCGGTCAGGCGCATGAAGTCCACGCTGGCACCGACCTGCTCCATGCCGAACAGCACGTGGGACACCGGCAGCTCGATGGACTGCAGCAGCCTGAACTGCTCGCGTTCGTCGATCTTCGCGGCCAGCATGTCGGCGAGGGCGCGAACCATGGCCATATGAAGCAGATCCTTGCGCTGGTCGGCCGGATCGACGTCGCCGCTCAAGTCCAGCTGCCCCTGCGCGACGTCATCGGCAGTGTCCAATTGCAGCTGCAGGAAATGGGATGCCGCCTGTTCCAGCGAATCGGCATGATAGTCCGGCTGGACCAGGTATCCGGCGAGTTTCGTATCGAACCACGGCTCGGCGAGGTCCAGTCCGAGCGACGCGAGGATGTGCGACTGCTCCTTGTACCCGTGCACGACTATCCGGTCGGCGTGCCCGTCAAGGAACCGCTGCAACGCGGGACGGACGCCGGCGATCACGCCGGCTTCCAGCACGGCCGCCTTGCCGCCGACCTCCAGCATCAGCACGCTGCATCCCGGGTTCCCGGGTTTGGATGAGCCTTCGGCATACAGCGCGCAGGTCGATGCCATGACGTCGGCGCAGTGCGCCCGGTTGCGCGGCTCATCATCAGAATTGTCGGCAGGCGAGCCGAGACCGTCTCGTGCGGAGTCGATCCATGCCGCCAACGCCGCCTCATCCGCGATGGTCACGGCCTCGGGAATCCTCAGGTCGTCGGAGGTGTCCTCGTCGTCTGCGTGCTTGTCAGCTGCGTCGCCGGCCTGCTTGCCGGCGTTGAACGACTTGAGCACCTTGCTGCGGGTGCGCGGGCCGAATTCGAGGCTGGTGAACAGTTCCGAAAGCGCGTCGGCGTCCACCTCGCCGAATGTCAGGTCCTCGATGCCGATACCGAGGTCGACGTCGCGCCGCAGAGCGTTGACCTTGCGGTTGAGCTTGACCTGCTCGATGTTCTCGCGCAGCGACTCGCCCTTCTTGCCGCCTATCTCGTCGGCGTGCTCGATGATACCCTCAAGTCCGCCGTACTGGTTGATCCACTTCGCCGCGAACCCGTCGCCGACGCCGGGCACGCCGGGGATGTTGTCGGCAGTCTCGCCGCGCAACGCCGCAAGATCCGGGTATTGCGCGGGGCCGACATGGTACTTGTCCTCCACCGCCTGCGGCGTCATGTGCTTGAGGTCCTTGAAGTGATGCCCGGGATACAGCACGGTGACGCGCTCGTCGATCAGCTGGAAGGCGTCGCGGTCGCCGGACAGCACCAGCGTGTCGTATCCGGACCGCTCCCCCATCGCGGCGAGCGTGGCGATGATGTCGTCGCCCTCATACCCCTGCTTTTCGACGTAGGTGACGCCCAGCGCCGTGAGCATCTTCTGGATGAGCGGCAGCTGGGTGAGCAGGTCCTCCGGCGCCGCTTCGCGGGTGCCCTTGTATTGCGGCAGCATCTCGTTGCGGAAGGTGCCGCCCTTCATGTCGAACGCGACCGCGAGATGGTCGGGCTTCTCGCTGTCCAGCACCTGGGACAGCATCGTGGCGAAACCCCATACCGCGTTCGTGGCCTGACCGGCCTGAGTACTGAAATTTTCCGCCGGTAAAGCGAAAAACGCGCGGAACGCAAGCGAGTGGCCATCGACCACCAGCAACGTTCCACGCGTTTTCGTCTGGGCGTCGTCGCGCGATTCGCTCATTCCCCTACTTCCGACGGCTTGGGATCGCCATACTTGGCGATGATCGCCATGGCCAGACGCTTCTTCGGGATGCGCTGATCCATTGAGGTCTTCTGGATCCAGCGGAAGGCTCCCTGCTCGGAGAAGTCCGCCTTGTCCATGAGCAGGCCCTTGGCGCGGTCGACGAGCTTGCGCTCCTCCAGCGTGTCTTCGGCCTTCTTGAGTTTCTCCTCGGCCTTCTTGAGCTGCTCTTCGGTCTCCTTGAGCTTGTTCTCGCTGGTCTCGACGTTGTCGAGCAGGTCGTTGATCTCGGAGAAACGGCCCATCGCGACTTCCAGGGCGGGCAGCAGCTTGGATTCCTCATACGGCTTGGTGACGTAGGCCATGGCACCTGCACCGGTCGCCTGACGGACCAGGTCGGGCTGCGAGAACGCGGTGAGCATCACCACGGGAGCGATGTTCTCGTCGCAGATGACGCCGGCGGCGGCGATACCGTCCATACGGGGCATCTTCACGTCCATGCACACGATATCCGGGCGGAACTTGCGCGTCAAATCGACGGCCTCCTCACCATTGGCCGCCTCGCCGACGACCTCATACCCGTTATCCTCCAGCATGGCCACCAGATCCATGCGGTTCACCGACTCGTCCTCGGCGACAACGACCGTGCGCTTCTTGTGCACGGCGCTCTCGACGGGCTCGCCTTCGGAGACTGCCTTCAGCTCGTCGGCGGAAAGCACCTCCTCTACCTGACCCTCTTGCTCTTGCGTTGAGGTCTTCTTTCTTGCCACCATGCTCACAGCCTCTTTTCCACGACACAGTGATTCATCGACAAAACTTCATGTATAACGATAACATAGAGATTCGGCGATGCGGCACTGTGGCTCACCCGATAATGCAACGTGCCCTCGGTGGGACTCGAACCCACACTGCGCAGATTTTGAGGCTGCTTCCTCTACCAATTGGGATACGAGGGCGTTTCTGGCACTCGCGATAGTTTAGCATATCGCTACGTCATTCGTCCATTGCAGGCGTGCCGCGCATCATTCCAGCGAGTCACGCCGGTTCCGTGGACGCCATACGCCCCGGCACGCGATTTACGCCGGTAGCATCAACGCCGCGCCGAATATCCCCGCAACTCACCAGCGCGGACCTACAATGGAAACACATAAGAGAACTATCAAAGGTGAGGCTTATGAGCATGGACAGTGACACTTACAGACCCTTCGATCCGTGGCGTCCGACACCGGTCAAGGAGGAGTCCCGCAAGCAAATCGTCGAGACCCATTATTTCAACGTGGACAGGGTCGCGTTCAGTTCGGCGCAGGTCGGCCAGTTCGAACGGTTCATCCTGCATGAGAACAACGGGGACACCGTCGGCGTCCTTGCGGTGACCGCTGACGGGAAGATTCCGTTCGTCGAGCAGTACCGCATCCCGACCCATCGCTGGACGTTGGAGATTCCGGCAGGCCATGCCAACGCGCCAAGCGAGCAGTATCTGGACGTTGCAAGCCGCAAGCTGCGCGAGGAGGCCGGCTACGAGGCTTCGAAGCTCACCCAGTTCACGCGCTTCATCAACACGCCCAGCTTCTCCTCGCAGTACACCGCGCTGTATCTGGCGACGGGACTCAAGGAGGTGGACCGTTCCGCGATCGGCCCGGAGACGCCACGTCCCGCGGTACGCCTGTACACGCAACAGGAGGCCATGGAGATGGTGACCAACGGCACCATCGTTGATGCGAAGACGATTATCGCGATCCTTCGCCTGCATGAGGGACTGCTGGAGCACATCGGCATGTGAGCATGTGAGATTGTGCGGTTCGCCTTCCGCACGAGACAGTCGCGCATCTGCCCCGCACCCGCGCGACGACCTTCCGCATCGTCCTTGAGCCGATGCGGTTCCCTGGCGAAAGCGCGTGAGCCCCCGCTCGTTTCGGAGCGGGGGCTCACGCATGAATATTCGGCTTCCGTCGTCACGTAGCGGAAGCCGAATCTGCTATCGGCTGAAATCAGTCGTTGGCACCGACGGTGTGCACGTAGATGGTGTCGGTGCTGCCAGCGGCGTGCTCGCCCTGAGCGGAGCTCAGCACGACGATCTTGTCGCCGTCGGAGACCTTGCCGGCGTTCTTGAGGACCTTGTCGGTGAAGGCCATGAGATCCTTGCGGGTCTTGTCGTGGTAGTCCTCATCGAGCAGGAAGGCCTCGGTGCCCCAGGAGAGGGCCAGCCAGTGGTAGGTGTGCTCGTTGGTGGTCAGGCCGTAGATCGGGGCGGCCGGACGCTCGCGGGACACACGGTGCACGGTGTTGCCGGTCTGGGTGTAGGCGACGATGGCCTTGGCGTTGAGCTTCTCGGCCAGGTCGACGGCGGCGGAGGAAACGGCGCCGGTGGAGGACATGTCGAGGTTCTTCAGCTCGGGGATGCGGTCGAAGCCATGCTCGGTGGCGAAGCCGGAGATGCGGCTCATCGTGGCGACGGTCTCGGTCGGGTACTCGCCGACGGCGGTCTCGTTGGAGGTCATCGTGGCATCGGCGCCGTCAAGCACGGCGTTTGCGCAGTCGGAAGCCTCTGCACGGGACGGAACCGGGGAGTGGACCATGGAGCCCAGGACCTCGGTGGCGACGATGACGGGCTTGGCGTACTGACGGGCCAGCTCGATGATGCGCTTGGTGGCCAGCGGGACCTCTTCCAGCGGGCACTCGACGGCCATGTCGCCACGGGCGGCCATGACGCCGTCGAACGTCTTGACGATGTCCTCAAGGTTCTCCAGAGCCTGCGGCTTCTCGATCTTGGCGACGATCGGGATACGACGGCCTTCCTCGTCCATGATCTCGTGGGCGCGGTCGATGTCGGTGGCGAAACGCACGAAGGACATGGCGATGATGTCGGCGCCGGTGCGGATGGCCCAACGCAGGTCGGCCTCATCCTTCTCGGTCAGGGCTGGCAGGCTCACGGCCACGCCGGGCAGGTTGATGCCCTTGTGGGAGGAGACCGGGCCGGCAACGACGACCTTGGTGTGCACGTTGTTGCCCTCGACCTTGGTGACCTCCAGACGGACCTTGCCGTCGTCGATCAGGATCGGGTCGCCGGGGTGGCAGTCGCCGGGCAGGCCCTTGAAGGTGGTGGAGGTGATGTGCTCGTCGCCCTCGACATCGTCGGTGGTGATGATGAACTCCTGGCCTTCCTCAAGCTGGACCTTGTCCTCGCCCTCGGCGTTCTTCTTGAACCAGCCGCAGCGGATCTTCGGGCCCTGGAGATCGACCATGGCGGCGACGTTACGACCGGTTGCCTTGGAGGCCGCGCGCACGTTGTTGTAGACCTTGAGGTGATCCTCCGGAGTGCCGTGGGAACGGTTCAGACGGGCCACGTCCATACCGGCCTCAACCAGCTTGGTGATGCCTTCGGGAGACTCGGTGGAAGGACCGATGGTGTCTACGATCTTGGCTTTACGCATGAATGCCTACCTATTCTTATGTGATTTCTTCTAGGAAGAAGTCTTGCGACTTCCACTGCCACAGGCAAGTGTACTAGGTTTGGGCGACGTGAGCCACTGTTTTCACGGGCGTGTTGTGAGCGCTCACATTTTTTTGGGCGGCTCAGGCTTCGCTCTTCGCGGCCTCGACCGACTTCATCTTCATGACGCTCGCGATGGCCGACGATCCGATGGCGACGACGATCACGACCAGCGACACCCACGTCGGTACCTCGGGCACCCAAGAGACCGGGTGACCGCCGTTGATGAACGGCAGCGTATTGCCGCTCAGCGCCTCCATCACCAGCTTGATGCCGATAAAGCCGAGCACGAACGCGAGCCCGACCGGCAGGTAGACGAGCTTGTCGAGCAGTGCGCCCAGCAGGAAGTACAGCTGCTGCAGGCCCAGCAGAGCGAACACGTTCGACGTGAAGACGATGAACGGATCCTTCGTCAGGCCGAAGATCGCGGGAATGGAATCAAACGCGAACATGACGTCCGTCGTGCCGATGGTCAGGAACACGATCAGCATCGGAGTCCAGTACGACTTGCCGTCCTTCTCGGTGCGCAGCTTCTCGCCGTCATAATCGTCGGTGATGCGAATCACCTTGCGCAGCATGCGGATCAGACCGTTCTCATGGTATTCCTCATCATCATCGCCTCCGACGACCAGCTTGATCGCCGTATAGATCAGGAAGGCGCCGAACAGGAAGAACACCCACGTGAACCGCTGAACAATGGCCGCGCCGACCAGAATGAAGCAGCCGCGCAGAATCAGCGCGACGGTGATGCCGACGGACAGCACGTACTTCTGGAGCACTTTCGGCACGGCGAAGTTCGACATGATGATGACGAAGACGAACAGGTTGTCGATGCTCAGCGAGTACTCGGTGAGCCATCCCGAATAGAATTCGATCGCGGGCTTCGAACCGGCAAAGCACCATACCAGTCCGCCGAAAATCAGCGCCATGACCACGAAAAAGGCGATGTGCTGCACGCACTCCTTGGTGCTGGGCACATGCGGCTTGCGGCCGATGACGAACAGATCCACAACGAAAAACGCGATCAGCACCGCAAAGGTGGCGATCATAAAAGCGACAGGGGTTTCAGACATGTCTACCAGCATAGGAAAGGGCTGTGACGCTCTCTGTCACGAAATGCTCACTTGTTCGCTTCCGTCATCTGGCGCAGTTCCTTCTTGAGGTCGCGGATCTCGTCGCGCAGGCGTGCTGCGAGCTCGAACTGGAGCTGTTCGGCGGCGGTGTGCATCTGCTCGCTCAGCTGACGGATAAGGTCGGCGAGATCCTGCGCGGGAAGCCCCGCCTTGAGTATCTCCTCATGTCGCTTGTCGGCCTCCGCAGCGTCGAGGGAGGGCACACCCAGATGGGTGTTGCCGGCCTTGCCCGCGTTGCGGTAGCCGCCTTCGAGCAACGTGGCCGTGTCCACGTCCTCCTTGGCGAGCATGTCGTTGACGTCGCTGATCTTCTTGATGAGCGGCTTCGGGTCGATGCCGTGCTCCTTGTTGTAGGCGATCTGCCGCACACGGCGACGGTCGGTCTCATCGATGGCCTTGCGCATCGCGTCGGTGGTCTCATCGGCGTACATGATGACCGTGCCCGATACGTTGCGGGCCGCGCGACCGATGGTCTGGATCAGCGAGCGGTACGAGCGCAGGAACCCCTCCTTGTCGGCGTCGAGGATGGCCACCAGCGATACCTCGGGCAGGTCCAGTCCCTCTCGCAGCAGGTTGATGCCTACGATGACGTCGATCTTGCCTTCGCGCAGTTCGCGCAGCAGTTCGACGCGCCGCAGCGTGTCGACGTCGGAATGCAGGTATTCGACCTTGATGCCGCGTTCCAGCAGGTAGTCGGTCAGATCCTCGGCCATCTTCTTGGTCAGTGTCGTCACCAGCGTGCGCTCGTTTTTGTCGACACGGTCCTTGATCTCGGCGAGCAGGTCGTCGACCTGCCCCTTGGTCGGGCGCACGTCGATCTTCGGGTCGACCAGACCGGTCGGTCGGATGATCTGCTCGACCACGCCGTCCGACAGACCGAGCTCATAGTCGCCGGGCGTCGCCGACAGGTATACGGTCTGCCCGACGCGGTCCAGGAACTCCGGCCATTTGAGCGGGCGGTTGTCCATCGCGGACGGCAGACGGAACCCATGTTCGACCAGCGTGCGCTTGCGGGACGCGTCTCCCTCGTACATCGCGCCGATCTGCGGCACGGTGACATGCGACTCGTCGATGACCAGCAGGAAGTCATCCGGGAAGAAGTCGAGCAGCGTGTGCGGCGGCGTGCCGGGTGCGCGGTTGTCGAAATGCCGCGAATAGTTCTCCACGCCTGAGCACACGCCGACCTGCGTCAGCATCTCCAGGTCATATGTGGTGCGCATGGTCAGGCGCTGCGCCTCCAGCTCCTTGCCCTGCTTCTTGAGTTCGGCCACGCGCTGGTCCAGCTCCTCCTTGATGGTCTTCAACGCATGCTCCATGCGCTCGGGGCCGGCGACGTAATGCGAGGCGGGGAAGATGTGCACGGAGGTCTCGTGGTCGATCACGTCACCGGTGAGCGGATGCAACGTGGAGATGCGGTCGATCTCGTCGCCGAAGAACTCGATGCGGATAGCCAGCTCCTCATATACCGGGATGATCTCGACGGTGTCGCCACGCACGCGGAACGTGCCGCGCGTGAACGCGATGTCGTTGCGCTTGTACTGCATGTCGACGAACTTGCGAAGCAGCTGATCGCGGTCAATCTGCTGGCCTTCCTGGAGGAACAGCATGCGGCCGGCGTACTCCTCCGGCGTACCGAGGCCGTAGATGCACGAAACGGTGGCGACGACCACGCAGTCACGCCGCGTGAGCAGGTTCGCGGTGGCCTGATGGCGCAACCGCTCCACATCGTCGTTGATGTTGGAGTCCTTCTCGATGTACGTGTCGGTCTGCGGTATATACGCCTCGGGCTGGTAGTAGTCGTAGTAGCTGACGAAGTAGCTGACCGCGTTGTCGGGCATGAGTTCGCGGAATTCGGCGCATAGCTGCGCGGCGAGTGTCTTGTTCGGCTCGATGATGAGCGTCGGCCGCTGCAGCCGTTCGATGAGCCATGCGGTCGTCGCGGTCTTGCCCGTACCGGTGGCTCCCATGAGCACCACGTCGTTCTCGCCGTTCTCGATGCGGGTGGACAGCTCCTCAATGGCCTGCGGCTGGTCGCCGGACGGCTTGTACGGTGATTTGACGACGAATGGCTTGTCGGCGCGCTCGATGTTGAATCCCATGGCTTCCAGCTTACCGCCATCCGCTCAGCGAACGGTTCTCAATAAGAAAAGTGCGAGGATAACGCACAAGACAGCACAATCGCACAAAACATGCATGCCTTGGAAATACAGTGATTGGGCGGGTTTCATGTGCGTTTTGCGGCGCTGCCGGGCTCACACCTTTTCACGGGCGAATGATTCAGTGAGCCTCCCACCGGCGATACAGCCCATCGACCTGCGCCAGCATGTCGGGGATCGGGCGGGTGGAATCGATGACGATGTCGGCAAGCTCCCGGCGCTCGGCTGTGCTCGATTGGCTGCGGATACGGTCTGCGGCCTGCCGTTCGGTCATGCCACGCGTCGCGACCATGCGCCTGATGCGCATCTGTTCCGGCGCCTCCACCGTGACGATGTGATCGAATTGGAACGGAATCGACCGGATCACCTCTGTGAGCAGCGGCACGTCATGGACGATGACCTTCGCGCCGGGATTCCGTCGCTCCAGCCGTGCGGCTTCGGCATATATCAGAGGATGCTCGATGTCGTCCAACCGTTCGCGTGCGCCGGGAGCGGCGTCACGGCCGAACACACGCTCGGCGAGCCACGCCCGATTGAGCGACCCGTCGGCCAGCAGCGCGTCCGGGCCGAACACGGCGGCGATCCGCGGCAACGCCACTCCCCCGGGCGCCACGATCTCATGCGCAAGTCCGTCATAGTCGATGACCAGCGCGCCGAGTTCCCGCATCCGGGCGGCGACGGTGCTCTTGCCCGCGGCGATGCCTCCGGTCAGTCCGATACGAATGCTCATGACATCATGCTATTCGCGACACGCCCGGTTTCGTGGCAGAGATGGAAGGCGATTTTTTGGACTCTCGCAGCATTCCGCCATTTCACTGATTCGCGCATGGCAGGCTTGCTGGATATCCGGGCGTGTCGCGGTTGTTCAAGGCAGCCGGGAAGTGAGGATGACCGGCATCTCGCAAAGACCACCCTCAGTCTCGCTATGCTCGACCGCTCCCGCCGGCGGGAGCGGAATATGAAAAACGGGAACCACCCGTGTGGGGCGATTCCCGTTTTCCTATCTGCCGGCAAATCCTACCAGCATTCTACTTCTTCTCGGGATGAGATGACTCACTTGCCGAGCAGCTGATCGCGCAGAGCGGCGAGCTGGTCGGAGTCGGCGAGAGTACCCGTGGAGGAGTTGTCGGAAGAGTAGTTGGAGGTCTCCTCGACCTTCTCTTCCTTCGGAGCCTGGCCATCCTCGGCAGCGGAAGCCGCGGCGTTCTCCAGCTCCTTGGCGACGAACGCCTTGTGCTCCTCCCACAGTTCGTGGGCGGCGGCGTACTGGGATTCCCATTCCTCGCGCTGCTTCTCGTAACCGGCGATCCACTCGTTGGTGTTCGGGTCGAAGCCTTCGGGGTACTTGTAGTTGCCCTGCTCGTCGTACTCTGCCGGCATGCCGTACAGAGCCGGATCGAAGTCCTCGGAAGCCGGGTCGACGGAGTCGTTGGCCTGCTTGAGGGACAGGGAGATGCGGCGACGGTCGAGATCGACGTCAATCACCTTGACGAAGACCTCTTCGCCGGGCTTGACGACGGTCTCCGGGTTCTCCACGTGGCGGTTCGCCAGCTCGGAGATGTGCACCAGGCCCTCGATGCCATCCTCGACGGAGATGAAGACACCGAACTGGACAATCTTGGTGACCTTGCCCTTGACGATCTGGCCGGGAACGTGGGTGCGAGCGAAGCGCTGCCACGGATCCTCCTGGGTCGCCTTGAGGGACAGGGAGATGCGCTCACGGTCGAGATCGACGTCGAGCACCTCGACGGTGACCTTGTCGCCGACCTTGACGACCTCGGACGGATGGTCGATGTGCTTCCAAGACAGCTCGGAGACGTGGATCAGGCCGTCGACACCGCCCAGATCGACGAACGCGCCGAAGTTGACGATGGAGGACACGACACCCTCGCGGATCTGGCCCTTCTTGAGCTGGGACAGGAAGGTCTCGCGCACTTCGGACTGAGTCTCCTCCAGGTACTGGCGGCGGGACAGGACCACGTTGTTGCGGTTCTTGTCGAGCTCCAGGATCTTGGCCTTGATCTTCTGGCCGATGTACGGGGAGAGGTCGCGAACGCGACGCATTTCGACGAGGGAGGCAGGCAGGAAGCCACGCAGACCGATGTCGACGATGAGGCCGCCCTTGACGGCTTCGATGACGGTGCCCTCGACGACGCCGTCAGCTTCCTTGATCTTCTCGATGTCGCCCCAGGCGCGCTCGTACTGGGCACGCTTCTTGGACAGAATCAGACGGCCTTCCTTGTCTTCCTTGGTGACGACAAGGGCCTCGATGGTGTCGCCGACCTCGACGACCTCGTCAGGATCGACGTCCTTCTTGATGGAAAGTTCGCGGGAGGGGATGACGCCCTCGGTCTTGTAGCCGATATCCAGGAGGACCTCGTCGTGATCGATCTTGACGACGGTACCTTCGACCAGATCACCATCGTCGAAGTTCTTGATGGTGGAATCGACTGCCTTGATGAAGTCCTCTTCGGTGCCAATGTCGTTGATGGCGACCTTGGTGACTTCAGTGTTGTTCTCTGCCATGTAAATATATGGTTTCTAATAGTGGATGAATAATTACTCGATATTCAGTTATACATGTGCACTCATATGAGCACACACAAGTTATCAGGATACCTACAGCCATGCCCAAAATGGGCGGAAAAACCAGCGCGACACGCCCGAATTCGGCTACATTTTCCTCTCGGCCATCTCCACGACGTTGGCGAGCAGCATGGCGCGGGTCATCGGACCGACGCCGCCGGGGTTTGGAGAGTATGCGGAAACCTTGTCATAACAGGCCTTGTCGACGTCTCCCCTGATGCGGAAACGGCCAGTCTGCTCATCAAACACGCGGGAGACGCCGACGTCCATCAGCACGGCGCCGTCCTTGACGTTTTCGGGCTTGACGAACCCGGCTGACCCCATGGCCGCGACGATGACATCGGCGCGACGCATGTGGTCGGCGATGTCGCGCGTGCCGGTGTGGCACAGGGTGACCGTGGCGTTGACCGCCTTGCGCGTCAGCAGCAGACCGATCGTGCGGCCGATGGTGATGCCGCGCCCGAGCACGCACACCTCCTTGCCGTTCAGGTCGATGTCGTAGGCGTCGAGCAGTTCGATGACGCCGCGCGGCGTGCACGGCAGCGGGGTCGTGATGTCGCCCTGCACATGCAGCACGAGTTCGCCGAGATTGTATGGGTGCATGCCATCGGCATCCTTCGAGGGATCGATCAGGCCGATGATCGCGTTCTCGTCGACGCCGCGCGGCAGCGGCAGCTGCACGATGTAGCCGGTGCAGGCCGGATCCTCGTTCAGGTCGCGCACCGCAGCGGCGATGTCATCGAAACTCGCGTCGGCGGGAAGGTCGCGCCGGATGGAACGGATGCCGACCTCCGCACAGTCGGCATGCTTGCCCGCGACGTATTTCATCGAACCGGGATCCTCCCCGACCAGCAACGTTCCCAGACCGGGGACGATGCCGTGCTCCTTCAGTGTTGCAACACGTTCCGCCAGGTTCGCCTTGACCTCGGCCGCGACCCGCTTGCCATCGAGTTTGATGGTCATGTGCGTCCTTCCCTAGAGTTCGTTCATTCCTCGTAGCGTTAGGCTATCGTGGACTCAGGTCAATGACAATCCGACGGCGGACCGTCGACGGCATATTCGAAGAAGGCAGCGATATGAACATTCACCCGCATCGTCTGGTCACCGGCATTGCCGCCATCCTCGCCACAGGCATGCTGATGGCGTCGAGCGCCTGCGGCACCGGCGGCGGCTCGCAATCCGAGCGGCCCTCCGCGAAGGAGCCGACCGGACCGATCACCGTCGTCGCGTCCATCAACCAGTGGGGCTCCCTCGCCGAGCAGATCGGCGGCACCGACGTGAACGTCACCTCCATCCTCAGCTCCACGAATGTGGACGCGCATGATTTCGAACCGAAAACATCCGATGTCGCCAAGCTGCAGAAAGCGCAGATCATCGTGTCGAACGGTGCCGGATACGACTCATGGGCGACCAAGTCCGTAGGCCGCAACTCGACCATCGTCTCGGCCGCCGAGACGGTCGGAGCTATGGAAGGCGACAACCCCCACCTATGGTTCTCCAAGGACGCCCGCAACGGCATGGCGACCGAACTGACGGAGGCATTTTCCAAGGCGCTCCCCGCCAAGAAGAAGGCGTTCCAGTCGCGCCTCAAGGCATGGCAAAAGGAGGAAAAGGCCATCGAGAAGTCGATGGGCGAGTTCGCCGCCAACCACAAGAACGCCACGTACGGTGCGACGGAGGCCGTGGCGTACTACCTGATGTCGGACATGGGCTTCCAGGACGACACTCCCAAGGGGTTCGCCCGATCCGCGGCCTCGGGCGGCGAACCTGCCCCGGCCGACCTGCAGGAATTCCAGTCGCTGATCGAATCACAAGGCATCAGCGTGCTGGTCAACAACACGCAGGAATCCAGCGACGCCACCAACATGCTGACAGGGACGGCCGGACGGGCAGGCGTCCCCGTGTTCGACGTCAGTGAGCAGATGCCGCAGGCGTACACGACGCTGACTGATTGGATCGCCGATCTGGTGGCCCGGCTTGACAAGACCGTCTCCCCCGCCATCATCGACGACAGCGACGAAAGCGGCAGTTCCGACGGCAAAGACGGCGCCAGCGCCAAGAACGATGCCGGCAACAGTGCTGACGACAAAAGCGATACCGGCGCCGGCAGCAGCAACTGAGTTCGCCCGCCCGCTCCAGACCGTTACCATTGCCGTCTCTTCCGCCGCTAATGAGTCCGCCACCGCTAATGAGAATGATTGTCATAGTCCTTTGCGATAATGCGTTGCCGTACATGTCGCACCGGCGGACGTGATGCCGGTCCCGTACAGACAGGACGATGAATCATATGCACAGCAACAGCGGCGACCGGGAACAACGGCCCGACTGCATCGTGTTCAGCAACGCCTCGGTGAAACGCGGCGAACGGCTGATCTGGCAACACGGCGACTTCTCCATACCGGCGGGTTCGGTCACCGCCATAGTCGGCACGAACGGCACCGGCAAAACCACGATGATGAAAACGGAGCTCGGCCTCCTCCCACTCGCCGGGGGCACCGTGCACGTGCTCGGACGCCCGGCAGGCGAGATGAACCGCCAGATCGGGTACGTGCCGCAAAGCTACACTTCGGACATCGACTCCAATCTCACCGCCGAGCAGTCGGTGCTGCTCGGCCTGACCGGCACCCGTTTCGGCGTCCACTTCGTCACCAAGGCGCAACGCGCGAAGGTGAAGGAGGCCATGACCTTCACCGGCATCGCCGACAAGGCCCACTACCGGCTGTCCGAGCTTTCGGGCGGTCTGCGCCAGCGCGTCGCCATCGCGCAGGCCTTGGTATGCGGCCCGAAACTGCTCATGCTCGACGAGCCGCTCGCGAATCTCGACCTGGCCAGCCAGCGCGCCGTGGTGCATGTGCTGGCACGGCTCAACAAGGAGCTCGGCATGACGATCCAGGTCGTCGCACACGATCTCAATATGCTGCTGCCGATCCTGACCGGCGCCGTCTATCTGCTGGACGGGCATCCTCACTACGCGGCGATGAACGACGTGCTGGATTCCAAGCTGCTCACGCACCTGTACGGCACCAAAGTGCAGGTCGTCACCACGCCGCAGGGGGACATGTTCGTCACCCCCACCCCCGACGAGGCGGATGACGTCGTTCCCGACACGCATGACACCAGCGAGGTCGCACAATTCCACCATCACGAATACCACGAGCGGAAAGGGCGGGCACAATGACCGGCATCAGTTTCTCCTTCGATCCCGACTGGATGTACACCCTGTCCGCCCCGTTCATGACCAACGCCTTCCTCGCGGGCCTGTGCATCTCGCTCGCCGCGGGCGTGATGGGATATTTCACCATCGCACGCCATTCGACGTTCGCCGCGCACGCGCTGGCCCATATCGGACTGCCCGGCGCCACCGGCGCGGTGCTGTTGGGGCTGCCGGTCTCGCTCGGCATGGGAGTGTTTGCGCTGGGCGGCGCGCTGGTCATCGGAGCGTTGGGCAAGCGCGCCACGCAGCGGGAGATCGCCACCGGCACCGCGCTCGCCTTCGCCACCGGCCTCGGACTGTTCTTCGCCCGACTCTCGTCGTCCGCGTCGCAGCAGATGCAGTCCATTCTGTTCGGCTCGATCCTGACCATAACCACCGATCAGATCCTTGGCTTCGCCGTGTTCGACGTGATCCTGCTCGCCGTGCTGGCCATCGTGTACCGGCCACTGCTGTTCAGCTCCGTCGACGAACAGGTGGCGCAGGCCAAGGGCGTGCCTATCGGGCTGATGAACGTTGCGTTCATGGCGATCATGGCCGGCGTCATCACCATCGCGGTCCCCGCGGTGGGTACGCTGCTGATCTTTGCGCTGGTCATCACCCCGGCCGCCACGGCGAACGCCATCGTCGCCTCGCCGTTCAAGGCGATGGTGATCGCGACGGTGCTGTGCCTGGTGTCGATCTGGGGCGGTCTGGTGCTGTCCGCGATGTTCCCCGCTCCCCCGAGCTTCATCATCGTCACGTTGTCGACGCTGTTCTGGGCGATCGCCAAGGGCGTGACGTCGCTGCGTCATCGCTGATTCCGCCCGATTACATCACCAGCGCATTGGCGATGGCGGCGATTCCCTCGCCCCGGCCGGTGAATCCCATATGGTCGGTGGTCGTGGCGGTCACCGTCACCCGGCATCCGACGGCATCCGACAGTGCGCGCTCGGCTTCCTCCCGGCGTCGCCCGATCTTCGGACGATTGCCGATGATGACCACGCTGGCGCTGGATGGCATCCTTCCATGCGATCGCAATACATCGACGGTTCTTCGCAACATATCGCAGCCGTGCATGCCGGCTCCCGGAGCATCGGCTCCCACGCCGAACAGTCCGCCGATGTCTCCCAGCCCAGCGGCGGACAACAGCGCATCGATCAGGGCGTGGGCGGCCACATCGCCGTCCGAATCCCCCTCGATACCGACGCCATCCCATAAAAGCCCGGCGAGCCATAGCTGCCGGGCTGGATCCTCGGCGAAACGATGCGCGTCAAACCCTTGACCAATCGCTGGAACAGCGTTCATGGACATGCTCGTCGCCGGCTACTTGCGCCGGGACTTCTTGCTTTCGGATTCGATGCGGGCCAGGGTCCGGTCGGCAGGCTCGGCGGGTGCCTCGCTGTGATGCTTCTCGTCGCCCGGCTTCGGCTCGGAGAAACCGAGGTTGACGTCGAGCAGACGCTGGATCTCGGCCTCGTCAAGGTCTTCGGACAGGGCGATCTCGGAGGTCAGGATGCTGCGGGCGCGGGTGAGCATCCGCTTCTCGCCGGCGGACAGGCCGTGCTCGTCCACGTCGCGCTGGGCGAGGTCGCGGACGACCTCGGCGATCTTGTTGACGTCACCGGTCGCCAGCTTCTCGACGTTCAGCTTGTACCGGCGGGACCAGTTCATCTCCTTCTCGACGATGGGCGTACGCAGGATCTCGAAGACCTTGGCGACCTCATTGGCGTCGACGATGTCACGCACTCCGACCTTCTGCGCGTTCTCGACGGGAACATTGATGACCAGACCGTCGGAAGACAGCACGGTGAGTTGCAAGTATTCCCGCTTCACGCCCTTGACCACCCGTTCGGTAATGGCATCGATCCTTGCCGCTCCATGACGCGGATAGACGACCATATCGCCGACCTTGTACCCCATGAATCCTCCGTGACAACAATATACTTAACCTTACGTATTGTGCCATACAGCCGGGACGATGGGAACACTCCGGACACGGCTCGCCAAAATCTCGCAATAGTGCCCCGAAGGTATTACCCTCTGTGTTATGGCTACTTACACGAACATCAATGAAGATATCGCTCCCGTGCCAGTGAATCAAAGTGATTTGAGCGCGGTGAGCAATGCAACGTTCTACAACCCGCACGAAGTGCTGGGCGGTCACCTCGGTTCCGGAGACCACGCCGGAACCGTCACCATCCGAGTGCTCAGGCCACTGGCCAAGAGCGTCACCATATACACCCAGAAGGGAACGGCCGAGGCCCGGCACGAATTCAACGGCGTCTTCGTGGCCGTCATCGCGGCCGAAAAGACCGCGGACGGCTGGGCCGTGCCCGACTACCGTGTATGCACCACCTACGAGGGCGGCAAGTCCGTCATGGAGGACGACCCGTACCGTTACCTGCCCTCCATCGGCGACATGGACGCCTACCTGTTCGGGGAAGGCCGCCACGAACGCCTGTGGGAGGCCCTAGGCGCGCGCGTTCGCCGCTACGACGACCCGATGGGCGGCGCCGACGGTGCTCCCGGCCACCAGGTCGTGGGCACCTCGTTCACCGTCTGGGCGCCCAACGCGCACGCGGTCCGCGTGGTCGGCAACTTCAACTCCTGGGACGGCCGCCGCCACGCCATGCGCGAGCTCGGTTCCTCGGGCATCTGGGAGATCTTCATCCCCGGCGTCAAGGCGGGCGAGGTCTACAAGTACGAGCTGCTCAACGCGAACCACGAGTGGAAGATGAAGGCCGACCCGATGGAACGCTCCCACGAGATTCCGCCGGCGACCGGCTCCATCGTCGTCGAATCGGACCACGAATGGAACGACGAGGCATGGATGGACCACCGCAGGCACACCGACCCGCACGCCGGCCCGGTCAGCATCTACGAGGTCCATGCCGGCAGCTGGAAGAAGGGCATCGGCAACTACCGCGAGCTGGCGGACGAGCTCGTGGACTACGTGGCCAAGGAAGGCTTCACGCATGTCGAGTTCATGCCGCTGACCGAGCACCCGTTCTCGGGCTCGTGGGGATATCAGGTGACCGGCTACTACGCCGTGGACTCCCGACTCGGCAATCCGGACGACTTCAAGTACCTGGTGGACAAGTTCCACCGTGCCGGCATCGGCGTCATCATGGACTGGGTGCCCGCTCACTTCCCGAAGGACGATTTCGCGCTCGGACGCTTCGACGGCACCCCGCTGTACGAGGATCCCGACCCGCTGCGCGGCGAGCACCCCGACTGGGGCACGTACGTGTTCAACTTCGGCAGGCGCGAGGTGCGCAACTTCCTGGTCGCCAACGCCTGCTTCTGGCTCGACGAATACCACATCGACGCGCTGCGCGTGGACGCGGTGTCCTCGATGCTGTACCTGGACTACAGCCGCAAGCCCGGCCAGTGGCGCCCGAACATCTACGGAGGTCGCGAAAACCTCGAAGCCATCGACTTCCTCAAGGAAGCCAACGCCACCGCGTACAAGAACAACCCCGGCGTCATGATGATCGCCGAGGAATCCACCGCCTACCCCGGCATCACCGCACCGACCGACGCCGGCGGACTGGGATTCGGCCTCAAGTGGAACATGGGCTGGATGCACGACACGCTGCAGTACCTGCACGAGACCCCCATCAACCGCAAATGGCACCACAACGAGATCACCTTCTCGATGGTGTACGCCTATTCGGAGCATTACGTGCTGCCGATCAGCCACGACGAGGTCGTGTACGGCAAGGGCTCGCTGTTCGGCAAGATGCCGGGCGACGACTGGCAGCGCTACGCCGGCGTGCGCGCCCTGTTCGCCTACCAGTGGGCGCACCCGGGCAAGAACCTCACCTTCATGGGCAACGAGATCGCGCAGTACGGCGAGTGGAATCATGACGGTTCGGTCGACTGGGACGCCCTCAACTGGCCTGACCACCGCGGCGTGCAGAAGCTCGTCGCCGACCTGAACGAGTTCTACAAGGACACGCCGGCCATCTGGAGCCAGGACTTCGACCCGGCGGGATTCCAGTGGCTGACCAGCGATGACGCCGACCACAATACGCTCAGCTTCCTGCGCATCGGCAGCAAGGGCGAACAGCTCGTCGTCGTGGTCAACTTCTCCGGCGAGGCGTGGCAGGACTATCAGGTTCCGCTGCCGCAGGGTGGCAACTGGACCGAGGTGCTGACCACGGACGACAAGAAGTACGGCGGCTCCGACATCCACAACGGCACGTTCGCCGCGGTGAAGGGCGAGTACCATTCGCGTGATTGGTCGGCAAAACTCACCATTCCGGCATTGGGGGCGGTATTCTTGAAACCGGAAAACTGAAAGGTGAATCGTCATGATTAATTCTCCAACACGTCAAACGACGCCGCGGACCATTCTGGTGGTCGAGGATGAGCCGACCCTCGCCACCGCCATCGCTCAGCGCATCACCGCGGAGGGATGGTCCGCCCGCGTGGCGTCCGATGGCGCCAGCGCGGTTCAGGCCGCCAAGCAGCTGCGCCCGGACCTGGTAATCATGGACATCATGCTGCCGGTCATGGATGGTCTTGAAGCAACCAAGCGCATCGTGGCCGACCGCCCGGTGCCGGTGCTCATCCTGACCGCCCGCGACGCCGAGGCGGACAAGGTCATCGGCCTCGGCGCGGGCGCCGACGATTACATGACCAAGCCGTTCTCCATGCGCGAGCTGATCGCCCGCTGCAAGGCGCTGCTGCGCCGCGTGGAACGCGCGAAGGTCATCGCGAAGAACTCCGAGAACGAGAAGATCCTCAACTTCGGCTCGCTGGTCATCGACCCGGCACAGCGTCTGGTCACGGTCAACGGCGAGCAGGTGCACCTGACGCCGACCGAGTTCGACCTGCTGGTCACGCTCGCGCGCAAACCCAAGTCGGTGCTCACCCGCGAGAAGCTGCTCGAAGAGGTCTGGGACTGGGTGGATGCATCCGGCACCCGCACCGTCGACTCCCATGTCAAGGCGCTGCGTCATAAGCTCGGTTCCGAGACCATCCGAACCGTGCACGGCGTCGGCTACGCTTTCGAGCCGCCGGAACAGTGATGAAGCCGCGTCAGAAGCGGGACAGGAAACAGGCCCGATTGGATTTCGATCGTCCGATCGGGCTGTTTTCGTCCCTGAAAATGGAATTGAGCGTCCTGATCGTCATCGCCACGTCCATCGCGTTCGTGCTGGTCTGGTTCCTGCTCAAGTACGGGTGGAGCGGCTGGATCGCCATGCCGCTGACCATGATCGTCGCACTGGGCATCACCTATTTCTTCTCACGGGGTCTGATCGCGCCACTGAAGCAGCTGCGTGACGCGGCCGAGGCGATGTCGGAGGGCGATTACAGCGTCCGCGTCCACGTGGCGACCAACAGCAACGACGAGATCGGCCAGCTGGCCCGCACGTTCAACGAAATGGCCGAGGAACTGCAGCACGCCGATCAGATGAGGCGCGATGTGGTGGCGAACGTGAGCCACGAGCTGCGCACCCCCGTCTCCGCGCTGCAGGCGATGGTGGAGAACATGGCGGACGGGGTGGTCGAGCCCACGCCGGCCAATCTTGAGGGCATTCTGGGTCAGACGCACCGGCTATCCGACCTGATAGCGTTCCTGCTCGATTTGTCTCGCATGGAGGCGGGCGCGGCGAGCCTGAACATCGAACGTTTCTGCCTGCATGATTTCCTCGACGAGACGATCGAGCCGCTGGAGATCGCGGACGCCGGGCACGCGCACGACATCATGCTGCACGTGGATTCCGATATCTGGATGGAGGGCGATCAGGATCGGCTGCGCCAGCTGTTCACCAATATCATCGCGAACGCGCTCAAGCATTCCGCGGACGGCACCAGCGTGCTGATCGAGGCTCGGGAGAATGCCGACACCGGCACAATCGTCACGAATGTGGTGAATTTCGGGTCTCAGATTCCCGTCGAGGAACGTTCCGACATCTTCCGCCGGTTCGTCAAGGGGCGCAGCGGCCCCGGCACCGAATCGGGCGGCACCGGCATCGGATTGTCGATCGCGCGTTGGGCCGCACAGCTGCACGGCGGCACGGTCCGGGTGGTCGACGACCCGCGCGGCGCGGATTTCGAGATCGTGCTGCCGAAATACCATATCGCCGATGACGAGCCGGCGACCGACGGTTCGGCTCGGGCCCTGTTGTGAGCCGGGATTGCGCTCCCGAAGCCTGCACGGCACGTTCGGTGGTTCATGCGCGACCGGATCACCGTCCCGTGCCGATCGTCACCGAGATGGTAGCGGCCGGCTTCCCCTCCCCCGCCTTGGACGGGCGGGAGGAGGGCTTCAGCCTTGACGCTCATGTGATCGAGCACCCGGAATACACATTCATCGTCACCGTCGCCGGCGACTCCATGGAGGGGGCCGGCATTTTCCACGGCGATTGGCTGGTCGTGGACCGTTCGCTGACGCCCGAGGACGGCGATGTGGTGGTGGCCGTGCTCGATGGGGAGCTGACGGTCAAGCGACTGCTGTCGCGCGACGGCCGCCCCATGCTGCACGCGGAGAATCCCCGCTACCCCGATTTCGTCCCCTCCGAACATGGGGATGTCGTGATATGGGGCGTGGTCACGGGCAGTTTTCATCCACAGCGTCGGCTGCGACGGAAATAACTGGATTGCGCTGGTGATCTGCGCGGATGGCGGGTGTGCGGCTCGACCGGGTGGTGGTCACCCTCCGGCTAGCCAAGTCCCCTCCCGCCAGCGGGAGGGGATTTGGCTAGTCGTCTATGTTTTCGCCGGCGCGCAGGGTGCACGCCAGGCAGATGACCGTTGTCACATGTATTCCCGCGGCGTTGAGCGCCTGCACGCATTGCCGGGCCGTGGTGCCCGTGGTGACGATGTCGTCCACCAGGATCACGTTGCGTGGGTAGGGTGGGCGCGCAGCGATGACGATATGCCCCTGCAGACGCCGCGAACGCTGGGCGGCGCCGTGCATCTGCACGGATTTGCCACTCGTCTTCGTCGTCCGCAGCAGCGCGGCCGTATCGACGTCCATGCCACGCCGCCGCAGCGACCGTGCCAATGAGTTCGTCACGTTACGCATATGCCACCGTCCGCGCTCCCTCATCGAACGCGGGGAGGATGGGGCCGGCACCAATGTCGTCACCGGCATCGGATCCGAAGCCAGCAGGCCCGACGAAAGCAGCGCGTCGGCCATCATATCGGCGAACGGGCCATCGCATTCCTCGTCGCCATGATCCTTCCATCGCAGTATCGCACGGCGCAGCGGCCCGCGATATGCGCCGCAGGCAATCGCCCGGCCCGAAACCGTGCCAGGCATAGCGAACGACATGAAGCCGCCACCCGAAGCGCGACAGTCATCGCACAGCACAGCGTCCGGCATGTCGCATCCCGCACAACCACGCGGCAGCAGCACGTCCCGCAGCGATCCGACCACTTCTGTGAGCATTCGCGCGAAACCGTGCCATCCCATGGTTCATCCGTCCTGCCGAACCGGCTCGCCACCCAGCAAAGGCAGCAGGATGTCGCACAGACGCACGGTATCCTGCGGTCCGGTGACCTGAAGCGCGATAGCCCCCGCCTGCGCGGCAGGATAGTCGTTGCCGCCGGGCGTCATCCGGTCGCCCACGAAGATGATGTCACCGATGCCGATGCCGAGCCGTCCCGCCAATTCGCGCAGGGCGAACGCCTTGTCGGTGTTTCCGGCGCTCACATCGACACTCGTGTAGCCGCCCGCGCGTACGCGCAGATGACCGAGGTCGCCCGCCACCGCGGCGACGAGCCGCCGCTTTTTGGTGTCGTCGGGATCCCAGCGGCGCTTCTCCTCGATCGGCGCGAGCTGACCCAGAGCCGAGAACGTGATCTGGCTGCCACGATCCTCGATGGACTCCCCCCACGGGTGCTCCGGCCACATGCCCAGCTCTCGGGCGCGTCGAGTCAGCGACAATATGGCCGCGTCCCTGTCCCGGGCCGACAGCGTCCTCTCGTATTCCAGACGCCATGCGCCCTCGCGCCAGCGGTAATAGCTTGATCCCCCCGCCGGCATCACATGCAGGTTGGAAAGGTCAGCTCGCGGACCCAGCACGTCGAGCACCTGACTGATGACCAGTTCACGCCCGCCGCCGGTCACAATCGCCACCGGCATCAGTTCGGTCAGCGCCTCGATGCGAACGGTCATATCCGGTTTCATCGGTTGTTTGGAGACGGCCAGCGTGTTGTCCAGGTCGAAGGCGATCAGACGCGCATGTGCGCCGTCGTGTCGCCAACCGGTGTCATTCCAAGCGTGCACGGTCGCTGTTGGCATCTGCACACCTCCCCAGGAAACCTTGTCGATGATAAGTATCCTAACGCATTGCCGCCGGCTTGTCCTACAGTGGAGTCCATGCAACAGGCACCATGGGAACGACCAACGTATCGCAATCGTCACGGGCGGGGCATGCGCACGCCGATGTTCGGCACGCGGCTCCCGCGCTACCGCACCCGCAGCGGCGCGTTCGACGACATGGTCGCGGCCCAGATCCGGCGTCTGAACGGCGCCTGGCCGCAACTGGTCAAGCCGGTGCAGTTCGCCGTGGAGGATGTGCCGCCCTCGCAGCCGGCTCCTTGGGAGCCGGAGCCGTCGTTCGCGTCCCAGTGCTTCCCTGCGAGCCACGGCATCCCCGCCCGCATCGTGCTGTACCGCATGCCGATACAGAGCAAATCACGCAGCCGCATGGATCTGGAACTGGCCATCCGCGATGAGGTGGTGCTTCGGCTCGCCGAGCTCTATGGCCGCCGGCCGGATGAGATCGACCCGGATTGGAGCCTGTAAGGATCTGTCGGGGCGAAACCTCATAGAGCACCCCTCATAGGGAGCACCACGGAACGTTCCGCCGACCGACCGTCAGTGAACGATGGTCATATCCGACCGCGCCCAGATCCTCTCCTGCAGCGGCATCAACGGCGTGGCACCGATGTAGGCGATGCCGGCGAGCTTGGCGTCACTCACCGCGGAGCTGGACAACCGGACACCCCATGACAGTCCCTTGCCGTCGGCGGCCACCGCGAAGACGTTCTTCCCCAAATCCGACGCGTCGAAGCTCGCCGCGGCACCGGCGTCCACCGTGATGGTCTTCTCCCCCACCGCGGCACCCTTGTCGTCGTAACCGGTCATGTGCATCTGTTTGCTGGATAAAGACGCGTTCACCACGCTCACACGGCCGTCAAGACCGGAGGGAATGACGGCGGCCGACCGGTCGTCTGTCTGCGCGGCGCCGATCAGCGCGAAATCGGACTGGTTCCCGTTCCCGTCACGGCTGACGGTCACACCTGCCGTCACCTTCGTATCCGCCGTGATCTTCAGCGCCGACGCGTCTTTGGGAACATCGCCCAGATCGATGGTGGTGACGCGGTCGCCCGAATACTGATGGACGGACTGCCCGGCCGCGCCGACCCATGCGGCGGTGAGCGACCCCGAACCGGCCGCGTATACGGTGAGTGTCGCCTTGTCTCCCTCCGCGACGGCCGGGAAGACGAGCTCCTTGGACGCCTCCCCGGCCGCGGCGGCGTAATCCGATCCCTTCGGGTTCAGCCCTTCGGTCCTGATCACGCGCACCGATGCCGATACCGGCGTCTGCCGGCTCGAAACCGTGACATACAGCCCCTTCTGCCCGCTTGCGGCCGCGGAAAGACTCAGCACGGATTCGGCGTTCGCCGCGACGGTCAGCGTGCTTCCCGTGGACAACGCCAGCGCACCGGACTGTTCCGTACCCCACACCCGAACATCCACCACAGTGGCCTTCGAAGACGAATTGGCCACGACCAGCTGCTGGGTGGTGCCGGTCTGCGTGTCAGGCAGCACGAACGACTGCTCCAGCGCACCGACATCGCAGGATGTCGCGGACAGGCCGCGCAGGTCGCCCTTCGTCGCCCAGGACGCCACGGACGCGGAAGCGCCGACGCCCGCGGCCGATTCCAACAGCTGCGTGTCGAACAGCAGCGACGTACGGTCGACGTCGGCCGAGGCTGCGATGACTTTCGCGGTATCCGTAGGGTCGAGGTCCTTGAGCTGCGTGGTATCGCCGGAGCCGCCAAGCGCGCCGAACTGAGACCGGTACACCGCTCCGAACGCGGCGAATCCGGCCGAAGACGAGATGTCGCCTTCACTCGGCTGATATTCGCTGTCACCGTACGCCGACGCATCCGGCAATGTCATGCGGGACGGGCAGTATGCGGTGATCCGCCTCTGGCTCACCGCGTGCGAGACGGACGCCGAATCCGACGAGACGGAGTCGACCCAACGGCCCGATGCCGTCAGCACCAGCAGGGCAACGAACAGGCCGACGATGATCACCGTGGAAATGACGCCGACCACAGCCTTCCAGACCTTGCCTCCACGTTTGACTTGGCTGCTCATTGGTCCTCCTCGATGAAACGACGGTGGCTGCGCGGGAACGCGACGACACAATACAGCCCCATCACCACGCCCATGCACACGAGCCATGCATACCGGTAGGCAAGATGCCGCTGTTTCAGCATACCGTCCTGCGGCACGCGCTGCGTCGCGCTGTCGACGAGCGTGAGCCGGTAATAGACACCCGACGTGTTACTCACCACGGATTGGATACCCTCACTCGCCGTGATGTTCGAAATCAACTGTTCCGTGGCCTGGGAGCCGCCATCGTCAGCCGATGGGCGGACCACATACAGGCCGCCGTAACCCAACGCGCTGATATCGGCGATCGCGTCGGCATCGGCGCTGACCAGCAGTCGGGCGCTCGCGGACGACAGTACGGCGTCGCGGGAGTCATGACCGCCATCCGCGACTCGGGCACGCAATGCCGGAGAGCTGTCCATCAGATCGCCGCGGGACGTGCGCATCGTCGTATACCGTACGCCGGTGGATGATTCGGCGGTGATGGCGAGCACGCGGTGCGCGTCGTCCTTGCCGAGATAATCGGTGGCGACCATGGGCAGCCCGTCATCGGAACGGGACGCGTGCAGACCGTTCGACCCCGGTTCCATGGCTGACGCCGCAGTGCATGACACGGCACCGGCCACCAGCACGGCCACCAGCACGCCGCGCCCGATACGGGCGAACACCGCATGCACCTTGGCGTTTTTGGCCTTGCGGCCTTCAAGACGTGTCAGCACGGGTCGCGAGCCATTCCCCTGCCGCAACAGGGAGAACCGGTGGACCGCCATTCCGGAGACCAATCCGACACAAGCGAGCAGACCAAGCAGCGCGAACACCACGCCGGGCAGCACGGAACCCGCGACAGGACCGTCATCATCGACGGCCACGACGATCCTCGACGATGCGACGGCAAGCGCCCCACCACTGAGCGTGACGACCCACATCATGCGCGAGGCGCGCAATGCGAAGGGCAGGAACAGCGACGCCACCGCAAGCACCGTCACCACGGCCAGCAGCACCAGGACGCCGATACCGAAAACGCCGGCCGCCGACAGGTCTGCCAGACCGTTGCCGGCCGTATCATCGACACCGAACGCACGCATGGCCAGCGTGGCGAACCCGGAAGCATCCGGAGCGCCGTTCCTGGCGGATAACGGCACCATCACATCACCAAACAGCTGACGCCACGCCCCTTCCGAAGCATGGTGCACCGCGTTGATGATGGTCGGCGCGATCACGAACCCTGACGGCAGCGGAATCAGCAGCAGCATCGCGCGATGCCGCGGCACCACGGCGAGGAACACGACGAACAGCACGATCAGGGACAGCATCAGCTGGGGCTCGGCGGCGACCGGGGGTACGAAGCACAACGCCGCAAGAGCCGCAGCCTGAACGGAAGGATGGGCCGTCACCTGGTCCTCGGTGCGATACAGACCCACCGCGCGGAACACGAAGGCGAACGCGGCCGGCAGGAACACCATCACGGTGAGCATCGGCACATCGCCTGCGGAGAACAGCCCCAAGCCGAGCGCGAACGACGCCCACAGCAGGCCACATGCGACACGGACCGCGTCGGAACGGGTGAACACGCCGGCGAACGCCCAGAAGGACAACGCCATGAGGGGCGCCGCGGCAAACGTCACCAACGCGATCGCGGCAGACACATTGCCGGCCGTTATCACCGAGGCCAGTCCCCATACCAGCAGCCACGGCGCGGGCGGGGCGGCGATGCCGTCACCGAACACCCACGACGTGGTGGCGGCTCGCCACAGCTGACCGAAGTCCCCGCCGGTCGGCAGCAGCGAATCGGAGTACAGGGACGCTCCCGACAGAACGGCACGCAATGTGGTGCCGTGCATCACCGCCACGACGCCGAAGCATACCAAGGCCATCGCCACCGCGAGCAGCCAGCGCTGAATCGCACGCCGGCGCAAGTGGGCCTTGGCCAGCGGCGACAGCAGGACGACATGGCGCTGGTCCGACAGCGCCTGTACGCGGTCATGCCACTGCGCCACCTGCTGCCGGTTGGCGACGAGGACGCCGAGACGCCCGATCGGCACCGACTCCTGGCGGCTGACGCGGCGACGGGCCGCGATGGCGCGAGGCAGGCCACCCCACAGCGTCCAGGGGGCGACCAGTTCGCACAGCGCCTCGTATGGACGCTTGGCGAACAGTTTCGCGATCGCCTTGCCAATCGCGGCGAACACGCCGAACACCCAGACGAACGGCCACATCATCAGGCGCGTGTCCGTATAGGAGTAGCGCATCCTCCCCCTGATGCGAGCCATCGAACTGTCAATGGGACGATCCTCGTCCACGGGCTCGCCGCCCTTGGTGCGCACCCCTTCGAATCGCGCCCGCCGATGGGCGATACGCGCCTGGGGCACCACCACGACGCGCCGGCCGCTCAGGCATACGCGCCGACAGAAATCCTCCGATTCGGCGAATGTGGTGAACCAGTCGTCGGCACCGCCAAGCTCGTGCATGGTCTCGATCGAGACGAGCGCGCCCGCAAGGCTCACCGAGAACACGTCACGGCGGCCGTCATACTGCTCCTGATCCGGTTCGCCGTCGACCACCAGCGACTCCACGCGATGCCGGTACGCATACGCGCCGACGTCATGCAGGTGTTCGGCCTGCCAGTCCAGCTGCTTGGCTCCCAGCACCGATGCGGTCGGATCGTTACGCCACGTCTCCAGCAATGATTCGAGGCATGTGTCGTCCGCGGGCCGTGAATCGTCATGCAACAGCCAGATCGCGCGGGTGGACGAGTCGAGTTGCGCGTCATGCAGCGCCTTGGCAACGCCGTGATAGAACGAACGGGCGCCCTTGACGCCGACCAGCTCGACCGTGACGGTCTTGGGCTGCGGAACGGAGCTGACCAGTCCCGACGGCGCAGGAATGACCTGGAACTGCGATTGCACCGGAGGATTGTCGCCGCCGGCGCAATCGGCGATGACGATCACGCCCGGCAGCACCGTCTGTCTGAGCAGCGCCCCCATGGTGTCGGGGAGAAACCGCATGTCCTCTTCAACGGTCACCACCGCCACGACGGTCGGATCGACATTCTGCCGATGCGAATATGGCCTGTTCGCCATGACATCGGCCAGAATCCGCTGAATATCGCTATTGCCTGTGGAACTCATAATCTCCAGTCTATGCGACGCACGGCCGCCGCGTCACGCACGTTCCTTGTGTTCCTTCTTATAGCGGCGGCGTTCGCGTTCGCTCAGACCGCCCCAGATACCGAAACGCTCATCGTGTTCGATGGCCCATTGCAGGCATTGCTCGCGCACCTCGCAGCGGGCGCACACCTGTTTCGCATCACGCGTCGACCCGCCTTTTTCGGGGAAAAAAGCTTCCGGATCGGTCTGGGAGCACAGGGCCTTATGCTGCCAGGAAACATCGTCGTCCGACTTGAACAGGCCCCACAGCTCACTCATCGGATCCTCGGCGGAATCGTCGACCACTCCCCACATGTGTCGCTCCTCCTTGCCGATGCTGCTATGGACGTCCATCAGGGTAATTACACACATGCGACTTACCTTTGTCAAGTCTACCCCGTGTCAATGCAGCGCAGAAGAGCGAAAGTGTGGTAAGCGACATCAGCCTTCACCCCCATGCCTTCTTCATTCCCTGTCATATCCGACCACCAGCCCTTCACGTATGTGCCGTTACTGCAGAGGAATGGGCAACGGACACGACAATGACTCATGACAACGTGTAAAAGGGATTGAGAACACGAGGCACTGGAGGAACCATGAGCGAAGGAAACAGTGGAGTCAGCCCACAGGACAATCCTCCCAGCTTCATTCCCTCCGGCACGCGCAAGCGTCGCCCCAGCGGGCAGGTGCCGCGTCCGTCAGCCGCCGGCGAGGCCGTGCCCGGAGCCGGTCCGCAGGCAGGCGTGCCGTCGCGTCGGCAGACCTCGGCAGGCGCTCAGGGAGCGCAAAGCATGCCGGCCGCACAGGACGTGATTCCCAGTTTCACGCCGAATTCATCGCGTCGCGTATCCGGGTCGACCAGGCGGTCCGCATCCGAGCAGGACGCCCGCCTGCAACCGGTCTCTCCCATGCAGGACGCCGCTTCTGCGGCCCGACGCCAGCCCCGCCGTGCAGCGGGCTCCACGCATACTATTTCGAACCAGCCTCGTCCGGGCGAGGGCGCGGGTGCGCAGTCGATGTTCGCCTCCGCACAACGTCAGGGCCCGCAGAGCCCTGACGGTTACGGCATGCCGGCCGCACAGGGAGGCGGCCGTGGCATGTCCGGGAGGCCGGCAGCCACCGCCATGCGCAGAAAGCGCCCCGCGGGACGTATCGTCGCAAGCGTTTTGGCGGCGCTGCTGGCCGTCATCATGCTGGTGACGTTCGGACTGTGGAACTGGGTCGACGGTCAGCTCGACAAGCAGCCCTGGCTGTCCGACAAGGCCAACACGTCAGGCACCAGCTGGCTCATCCTCGGATCCGACCAGCGCACCGGCGAAGAGGCGAAGACGATCACCGGGTTCCGCACCGACACGATCCTCGTGCTGACCAAGCCCAATTCCGGCACCCGCTCGCTCATCTCCATCCCGCGCGATTCGCTGGTGCAGGTGAACGGCACCTATATGAAGATCAACGCCGTCGCCCAGCTGTCCGGCGAGAAGGCGCTCGTCCAGCAGGTCGAGACCATCACCGGCCAGAAGATCGACCACGTCGCGCAGATCAAGTTCAACGGATTGAAGGATGTGGTCGACGCGTTGGGCGGGGTCGACCTGTGCTATGACCAGACCGTGAACGACGCCCTGTCCAATCTCAACTGGACCGCGGGATGCCACACGGCCGATGGGGCGACCGCCCTGGCGTTCTCGCGCATGCGCTACTCCGACCCGAAGGGCGATTTCGGCCGCGCCGAACGCCAGCGGCAGGTCATCGGAGCCATCGCGAAGAAGGCCATGTCCGGCAAGACGCTGACCAACATCCCGAAACTCAACAAGACGCTGAAAGCCGCTTTGGCGTCCATCACCGTCGATTCCAAGACGAACCCGTACACGCTCGCACAGATGGTGTTCGCGTTCCGCGACGCCACCTCCGACAACGGCATCAGCGGCAGCGTCTATTGGACGAATCCCGGCTACAACGTGTCCGGGGTCGGCTCGTCGGTGCTGCTGGATGACGCGAAGAACCTCGAACTGTTCAGAGAGCTCGCTTCGGGCAGCCACAAGCCGGGCGCCGTGGGCACGCTGGCCAACCAGTGATCGCAGAATGATGCGGCAGGCCGCATGCCTCGTCGTGGCCGGTCGGCGTGTTCCACCCGCCGGCCACGACACGCCGAAATGTGGATAACTCGGTAGCCTTCGACCACATTGTTCCCCCAAGCTTGCGCATGCCGGCGACGCCGTTCCACACTGAGGGCATGGACGAAGGCAGGAACCCGGATTCGAGGCGCGGGCGGCGCGGCCGAGGCAGGCGGCGTCCCAGGCGCGAGCGACGCGTGCGCGGATCGTCCGCTCTGCCGATGATCACGCTGGTCGCGCCCATCGCCGCACAGGCGTTGATGGTCATCATGCTGCTGCTGGAGCGACGTTGGCTGTTCGCCGCCATGGTCGCGCCGGGCATGGTGGGATGCATGGCTTCGGCGGCGTCATCCCTTGCTGACCGTCGTGGATCGTCACGCCGCGACGAATCCGGGACGACGAGCCACGACGCTGCGGGCGGCCGCCCAAGTCGGCCCACCGATATGGCAGGAGCCCGGGGCCGCCATCATGGATCGGCGGACGGAGCCGATCGAGACAAGGATGAAGGCGAGTCGGAGGATCCGTCACGGATTCACTCGCCCTCACTGGAGGAGCTGACGGGGCTTCAGGCCGAGCCGCTGCCATGGCGCATCATCGCGAGAACATGGCTCGCCTCCCCGTCGCTGTGCGTCACCGTGGGCATGGGGTCGGGACAGCGGCCGTTCACGATCGATCTGCCCCGCCAAGGGCCGCACGCCTTGGTCGCCGGCACCACGGGCTCCGGCAAATCCGTGCTGCTGCAAAGCTGGTGCCTGGCCATGGCGGTGCGCAATCCGCCCGACCGGCTGCATTTCGTGTTCCTGGATTTCAAGGGAGGTTCGGCGTTCAGCGTCATCGAGCGGCTGCCGCATACCGTGGGCAGCGTGTGCGACCTCGATCTGAATCACGCCGTTCGCGCATTGAGGGCGCTGGAGCTGGAGCTGCGACGCAGGGAGCATCTGGTCGCCGCGGAGCGTGTCGGCTCGATCGGGCAGTTGCAATCCCCGCCACCCTCGCTGATCGTCGTCATCGACGAGTTCCATGCGCTGAACAACCAGCTGCCCGACTATGTGGACCGGCTGGTGCGCATCGCCTCGCTGGGGCGTTCCCTGGGCATGCATGTCATCGCCTGTACGCAGAACCCGCTGGGACAGGTCAGCGCCGACATGAAAGCGAACATGGCGCTGAACATATGCCTGCGTGTCCGGGACGGCCTGCAATCCATCGAATTGCTGGGAGACGGGCGGGCGGCATCCATCAGCCCGTCCGCTCCCGGGTGCGCATGGCGCAACGACGGTGAATCCGTGGAGCCGTTCCGATGCGCCTTTGTATCGGACATCGGCGCGATGGTCGAGGCCGCGCGCACAGCTGCGGCATTCCATGGTCTGGTCCATGCCTCGGCGCTGTTCACGGCCCCGCTGCCCCGCATCGTGGAGGCCGACATGCTGCCCGCACGGTCATCGGACGTTCCCTCAGTGCCCTTCGCCCTTGCCGATGACGGCATCGGCATCGATGTGGCGGAACTCGCCGTGAACGCCGGCAATGTCGGAATCATCGGAAGCGCAGGACGCGGCAAGTCCACGATTCTCGCCTTGCTAGCGCACCGTTCACGCGACATTCTCGGCCTGTGCGTGCGCTGGACACGCCGCGAGGGACGGGCGTTCGTCACGTCGACGGTACGCCATCACAGACGGGTGCGGTTCTCCTCCGAATCGCCACCTCCCGTATCCCCGCATCTGCTGTGGCTGGTGGACGATGCCGACACACTGTTCGATCCGTTCGGCACGGACCCGCTATGCGCACGGCTCAAGGACGCGCTGGGCGACCACGACGTCACCGTCGTGTTCGCCGTGGAGACCTCCAAGCACATCCGCATCCCCGAGCATTGCGGCACGAGAATAGTCTTCCCCACGGGGGAACGTACCGTGGACCTGATGGATGGCATACCCGCCGGCCTGCTGTCGCAATGCGGGCCGGATGACATCATGACGGCGGGCCGCGCCGTGCTGCTGCGCGAGGGGAACGCCCTGTGGATACAGTGCGCCATGGCCAAAATCTGAAGTTCTTCACACTTGAGAGCGAAAACCTCTTGAAAAAACATTCGTTTCGTGGTTACCTAATGTATGACTTGAAAGCTCGTCGTCGGCAATAGGCGATGGGAGGAGGGTGATACACATGAGCAGCGCTTTTGATTGGCGTGCCAAGGCAGCATGTCGAGACAAGGACCCGGAACTGTTTTTCCCGGTGGGAAACACGGGAGCCGCATACCAGCAGATCGAGGAAGCCAAGTCGGTCTGCCGCACCTGCAAGGTGATTGACGCCTGTCTGAAGTGCGCGTTGGACACCAATCAGGATTATGGTGTCTGGGGCGGTCTGAGCGAAGACGAACGCCGCGCCCTGAAGCGTCGCGCGATGCGCGCGCGTCGCTCCCAGGCCATGCAGCTGCAGGTCTGAGTCGCTCCTCGTCACAACCGACTCCTCGCCGCAGCCGATTCATAGCTCCATATGCTACGAAAAGGGTGGTCTCCCCCACAGGGAGGCCACCCTTCAATCATGTTTCGGCAGGTTTTCGGGCCGTCAAGCGGCCGTCACTCGTTCTGCGCCGCACGCAGCGTCATGTCGAGGATGACCCGGGTGCCGCCTTCGTGACGCGGCTCCCAGCGCACGCTGCCGCCGAAATCGTTGGTGACGAACGTGTTGATGATCTGTGTGCCCAATCCGGAGCCCGAGGAGCGTGCCAGACCGTCGTGTTCCTCGTTGGCGAGCCCCGACCCGTCATCCTCCACCACGACGTTGAGGCTGTTGCCGCTGCGCCCGGCGGAGATGGTGATATGCCCCTCCTTGCGTCCCTCGAAACCATGCTCCACACAGTTGGTGATGAGCTCGGTGAGCACCAGTGACAGTGGGGTCGCGTCCTGTGCGGGCATCATGCCGAACTTGCCGACGTAATCGATGTGGATGTGCTGGTCGCACATCGTGGCCAAGTCGACGCTCATCTTCAGCAGGTTGGAGATGACCTTGTCGAAATCGACGATCTCATCGGCGGTCTGGCTCAGTCCCTCGTGCACCATGGCGATGGTCTGCACGCGGCGCTGTGCCTCTTCAAGCTCTTTTTTGACCTCACTGGACTTCGTCTTGCGCGCCTGGAGCCTGAGCAGCGCAGAGACCGCCTGCAGGTTGTTCTTGACACGATGGTGGATCTCCGAGATCGTGGCGTTCTTGGTCTGCAGTTCGACCTCACGCCTGCGCAGCTCGGTGACGTCACGGCACAGGATGATCGCCCCGGTGCGCCCGTTGTTGTCGTACAGGGGCAGCGACCGGACGGATACCGCGGATCGGTTGGCGTTGATTTCGGAATCCACTGCATCCTTGCCCATCAGCACCATCGGCAGCGCCTCGGGGACTGGATCGTTGCGACGCAGCAGGTCGGTGCCGATTTCACTGAGGAAATGCCCCTGCATCGTCATCAGGCATCCCAGCCTTCTGAAGCAGCTGATGGCGTTGGGCGAGGCGTAGCGTACGATGCCCTCCTGCGTGAGCATGATGAAGCCGTCCGAGACACGCGCGACATGGCGCTGGCTCATGATCGCGTTGACGTAGGGGAACTGGCCACGGGGAATCATCTCATACAACTGCTTGCCCGCGTTGATGCTTTCGGACTCGTACCGGCCGTTCGACTCGCGCGTGGCCATGTTGGTCTCACGCACGACAAGCCCCAGCGTCTTGCCGTCATGACGGACGGGGGCGTACACGTTGCAGACCGTGGATTTGCCGACCGCCCTGAGCACAGTGGACCTGAACACGGTCTTCGACTGCATGGCGGCATCCAGCTCCCCCACCATTTCCGGGGCGACCAGCGCGCCGACGGCGTCATCGATTCTCAGGGTCATCACGGTGGAGGGCCTGCACTGCTCGACGATGCGGTAGTTGCCGTCGCCGTCCTGCACGATCAGCAGCAGGTCGGCGAAGCTCAGATCGGCGATCACCTGCCAGTCGGCGACCAGATGGTGCAGCCATTCGCGATCGCTTTCGGTGAAGTCAGGTCGAGTAGCCAGAATGTGTGTGAAATCAGCCATGAGTACCATGATACGCAATACCATGCCGATGCATGACGCAATCGTCATCAGTACTTCATGAGCACATCCGTGAGCGGACAAGTCTATAACCTACGCTAACGTAAGTTACGTTTCCGTAACCAATCGGGGAGGTCATATGGCAGTACAGGACGACGCGACGGTGGCAGCGAAGCGAGCCGCTGTCATCAAGGCGCGGGAAGTCGCATTGCAGGCGAAGGCCGACGCGGTGAGGGCGAAATCCCGCGCGAAGGCCGAGGCGATCCGACATAAGGCCGAGGAAAAAGCCACCAGGACCCTCGCCAAGGGCGAGGCCCACGCCGCGCGCATCGAGGGAATCGCCCCGGCGGAAGTGGAGCGCAAGATCCGTCTCGACGTGCACGGACGGCCCAAGCCATTGATGAGAGGGTGGATTCACGCAATCGCCACGCCGCTGTCGCTCGCCGCCGGCATCGTCCTGATATGCCTGGCCCACGGCACGCCCCTGAAATGGGCTTGCGCGGTGTTCATGACCTGCTCGCTGATCCTGTTTGGCAACTCAGCCGCCTACCACCTCGGCGACTGGTCGCCCCGCGTGACCGACGTGCTGCGGCGCATCGACCACGTGAACATCTTCCTGCTCATCGCGGGCACATATACGCCGGTGTCGTTCGCGCTCGCCCCGCATATGCGCAACGCCATCATCGCCGGCATATGGAGCTGCACGCTGGTGGCGCTCATCATCCATGTGATCTGGATCAGCGCCCCGCGCTGGCTGTATACCGTCGTCTACATCGTGTTCGGAGTCTCCGGCGTGGCGTTCATGTACTTCTTCTGGGTCTCCCCCGCCGCCGGACCTGCCGTCGTGGTGCTGCTGGCCTCGGGAGGCGCCTGCTACATCCTCGGCGCCATCGTCTACGCGCTACGCAAGCCTGACCCGTGGCCACGCGTCTTCGGATTCCATGAGATCTTCCACTGCGGCACCGTCGCCGGCTACGCCTGCCACATGATCGCGATCTACATGGTGATCGTGCATCTCTGGCCGTGACCATCGCCGCTCAGGTCAGCCCAGCCAGCGAGCCCCACACAACTTATGCTCCCGCTGGCGGGAGCTGGCGCGCAAAGCAAGACTGAGGGCGGTTACCAGGCTACAGCGACCATCATCACCCGCTATAATCCGCAATAATCAGCCCCCCCCCCGCAAACCGCCAAGTAACACATGAAAGCGTTCCTAAGTGCGCGTCGAAACGACAACCGTGCGCACTTAAGAACGCAAACCGGGCCATTTGCGTGCCTATGTGCGCACGCTCATCGTTTCGGCGCGCACTTAGAAACGCTTTTCTAGTCCACAGCCTCGGCATAGGCCTGAAGCGTGGCGCCAGTGGCGGATCGTCCGTCGGATGAGAGAGCAGCGACCTGCTGTCCACCGACTCCGAGCATGCCGCTGGCGGGATTGATGGGCGTGTACGTACCATCATCAGATGACAGCAGCAACTACGATAACCACCGTCGTAACGCCGATTGAAATCTTCGTTGAACGTCTCATCAGAAACAACTCCTCACATAAGCTATGTCAGAAATTCGCACTGTATGGAGTTTTAGTCACACACATCCCATACCGCGCGTAAGACAGGAGGCAGCCATTGCCTGAGATGGGAGGAAGCTCGGCGACAACGTACTTATAACGGTTGCCGACGGCAGAGAGCATTTTCCCATTCATGTCTTCTCCATTGAATTGGCATCTGCGATATATAGGCCAACACAACAACCTATGGTTCAATGATAGTCACGTGAGACGGCTCTGACAACGTAGTTCTTATTGGAAAGGGCTGCACGGCATAAAACCGTACAGCCCGAAGTGAGTCATGTCGACCCTGATGGCGCAACAATCACCAGTCCCCGGTCAGCGGGGACGCGCATATGGTCAGCTCAGAGGCTTCGCTTCCTTGATGACGACGGAAATCTCACGGCCGTTGGGGGCCTTGTAGCTCACCGTATCTCCCTCGTTGGCGCCCAGAATGGCGGCGCCGATGGGAGACTCGGGGCTGATCACGTCGTACTTCGTCGCGACCTTGATGTCGCGCGAGCCCAGCGCATACGTCATCTCGCGGCCGGCGAGCTCCAGCGTCACCAGCGACCCGTTGCCGACCTTGCCGGCCTTGGGAGCTTCGACGATGGTGGCGTTGCGCAGCTTGACGGTGAGCTCGTTGATGCGGCCCTCGTTCTTCGCCTGCTCCTCGCGCGCGGCCTGGTAACCGCCGTTCTCCGACAAATCGCCCTCGGCGCGGGCTGCCGCGATGCGCTTGGTGATTTCCTCGCGGTACTGGCCCTGTCGATGCGCCAGCTCATCCTTCAGCGTGTCGAAAGCCTCCTGCGTCAGCAGAACGGATTTTTCCTCACCCATGGGTTCCTCCTGTATCAGTGATATCCAATCGATGCGTCAGATGACCGCCATCATACGGTCAGCGGGTCGAGATGATGTCGATGACGAATACGAGTGTGTCGCCGCCGCCGATGCCGGCCGCCGGCATGCCCTGGCTGCCATAGCCATACTCCGGCGGAATCGACACGACCAGACGGGAGCCGACGTTGTGGCCGGGAACGGTCTGATCCCAGCCGCGAATCACCTGGCCGACGCCGATGCCGAAGCTTGCCGGCTGGTGGCGGGCGAAACTCGAATCGAAGGGCGTGTTCTTGCCCCAGACCACACCGTGATAGTTCACGGTCACCGTGTCGCCGCGGCGGACCATCGGCCCGTCACCCTCGACGATCTCCACGGCCTTCAATCCCTTCGGCGCCTCGTCCGACGGGAAAGCGATCTCCGGCGCCGCGCCAAACACGGCATTGACCTCAGGCATGTTCGCCATGGCCTACCTCCTATCAATAATGCCATGCCGTTCATGGCATGGCCGCAAGTCGTAAAAAGACAGTGCCACTCACACTAGCACCCCAAGCCCCGGTTGCACAGCTCGCAGCGTATTTTTCAACGCAAATCGCCATATTCGCCATATTCGGCACGGCGACGGCCTAGCATTCGACGACGTTGACCGCCAGACCGCCCTTCGAGGTCTCCTTGTATTTCGACATCATGTCCTCGCCGGTCTGCTTCATCGTGGCGATGGCCTGATCCAGGCTGACGATGTGGGAGCCGTCTCCGAGCATGGCCATACGCACGGCGTTGATCGCAGTGTTCGCGGCCATCGCGTTACGCTCGATGCACGGAATCTGCACCAGACCGCCCACCGGATCGCAGGTGAGGCCGAGATTGTGCTCGATGCCGATCTCCGCCGCGTTCTCCACCTGCTCCGGAGTGCCGCCCATCACCGCGGCCAGACCGGCGGCCGCCATCGAGCAGGCGACGCCGACCTCGCCTTGGCATCCCACTTCCGCTCCGGAGATCGAGGCGTTGCGCTTGAACAGGTATCCGACCGCGCCGGCGGTCAGCAGGAACGTCCTGACGCCCTCGTCGTCGGCGGACTCGACAAAGTGCCAGTAGTATTCCAGCACGGCCGGAATGATGCCGGCCGAACCGTTGGTAGGCGCGGTGACGACCCGGCCGCCGCCGGCGTTCTCCTCGCTCACCGACATGGCGAACAACGCCACCCATGCGGAATCGGAGGATTCCAGCGCCGAAGAGATGCGGCGATCGCGTCTGAGCACGTCGCTGTTGGCCGCGAGACGCCGGTACATCAGCGGGGCGCGGCGGGGCACGTCCAGACCTCCCGGCAGCGTCGGCGTCGCGCTGGCGCACCCGGCGTCAATACAGTGGCTCATCACGTTCCAGATTCGCGTGAGCCGGTCACGCACCTCCTGCGGCGAGCGCCGGGCCGTTTCGTTCGCCCAGACGACGTCGGCGATGCTCAGATGGTGCTTCCGACACAGGTCGATCAGGCCATCGCATGATACGAAGGGATATGGCACGCCGTCGCCGTATTCGGCAGCCTCGTCGTTCCCGGAGTCCTCCGGCGACTGCGACGACGCCGGCGTCTGCTCGTGGTTCGAGATCAGCGCGTCGTCGATCCGTCCGCGGCGGATGAACCCTCCGCCTATCGAATACCAGACCTGCTCGTCGATGATGTTGCCTTGGGCGTCGAACGCCTGGAACCGCATGCCATTGGGATGCGGGGCGAGCCGCTTCCACCGGTCGAAGACCATGTCGCCGTCGTCATCGTATGCGATGGCGTTCGTGCCGTTGACATGGATGGTTCCGTCGTGCGCGCAGCGTTCTCGGACTGAAAGCAGGTAATCCGTATCAACTGTGGCGGGTACGTTGCCTTCCAATCCGGCGAGAATCGCGCGGTCGGTGCCGTGGCCGAGTCCGGTCAGCGACAGTGACCCGTACAGGATGACGCGGATACGGCCGACGCGCGACACGGCGCCAGATTCCTCCAGTGACGAGGCGAACGCCTGCGCCGCGCACATCGGGCCGACGGTGTGCGACGAGCTGGGGCCCACACCGATGGTGAACATGTCGAGAACACTGAACATGACTGACGAATCCCTTCACACTGTTATGCACGCTTTCACGGCTGATACCATCGCGATATCATATCCTCCGCCACGCACATGCGCGCGGCCGGGCCGTCGCCATCTCCGCTGCCCTGCTGCCCCGCCGAACCGCCGAATCAGGTCAGCTCGACGACAGCGTTCCGCAATGGCTGGTCTCACGCCAGATGCGACCACGTCATCGCTAGGACGACGCCGCCGAACACGGCGAGCGCGATGACGGCTGCGGCCGTGACGGCGATCCTGCCCTTGGACTTCATGACGCGCGGCATGGCGGCGGTTCCCAGGAAGAACGCGGCGAGGCCCACCACGGCGCAGTTGATGCCGATCATCAGCGAGTCGCCCTGCGAAAGGGTGGCCAGACCGGCTCGGGTGATGATCGAGTTCATCGTCGCCGGATACACGCAATACCCCCAGATGCCGAACCCGACACATCCGATCACGGCATATATCAGCGGCATCAGCGCATCGCGGCGTTTCAGCCGGGCGGCGAACGAATCAGCCGCCCACAGCAGCACGAATCCGACCGTATACACGAATGCGACGGCGAACAGGCAGGCGACGAGGAACCACGGCATCAGGGCGAACGCGCCTCCCGCGGCGCTCACCATCACCGGCGCGCTGACCAGCTCGCACACGCACATGACAAAGGCGATGGAGACCGCCTGCACCAGCATCGTCGGCAACCCGGTCTCGGGCTCGCGCGTCACGTTCGTCCAGTTCGCCATCTTGCACCTTTCGTCAGTGTCGGGCCGCAAACCCAGCTGTATGTAAAGCAGCCATCCCAGAATGTTGCGATAAGGTGCCCCCGGTGGGACTCGAACCCACAAGCCAAAAGCGGCGGATTTTAAGTCCGCTGCGTCTACCGATTCCGCCACGGGGGCTGTGCCGGCAAATATGCCGGCAGAACCATTATGTCATGCTTGTTCAGCGTTCTGCAAGCAACCGCCGTCCGCAGTCGAGCACGATGCCGTCGAGCAGGCCGTGTTCGCTGGCCACATACGAGTCGATGACTCCGCCATGATCGGCCGCGGCCGCCTGGGCAACCTTCGCGAGCACACGGTTCCATACGACGGCACCGCCGCCCACCACGTCGATACGCCCCGGATGGATGGTCTTGTAGGCGCGGCGCTGCTCACGCGTCATGCGCAGAAACCTGTCGTCCACGGCGTAGGCGTCGTCCACGGGGATGCGCACGCCGTCCACACGTCGGTGATCGTATTCCTTGAGCCCCAGAGCCAGCGCGCTCATCGTGGTCACCGTGCCGGACACGCCGATGATCGTGCGGGTGCGTCCCGCCGGCACCGTGCGGAACGCCTCGTCGATGTGCTCGTCGATGTCCGCGATCGCTTCGGCGATTTCGGTTTCGCTGGGAGGATCGTGGCGCAGGTGGCGCTCGGTCATGCGCACGGATCCAATGTCCATCGAGAACGCGGCCTGTACCTGCGTGGAGGGCGCGTCGATGCCGTCGCCGCCCAGCACAAGTTCTGTGGAGCCGCCGCCCAGGTCCACCACCAGATACGGGGGTTTGAGCTCGCCGCGGCTCACGACGCTGGTCGCCCCGAGGAAGCTCAGATCGGCCTCCTCCGTTCCCGGGATGACTTCGGGGCGCACGCCGAGTATCTGCTCGATGCCATCCTCGAATGTGTCGCGGTTGACGGCATCGCGGGTCGCCGATGTGGCTACGAATCGGATCGCGTCCACCGGGTGCTGGGCAAGGACCCCGGCGAATTCCGCGGCGGCCGTGTACGCCCGGTCAAGCGCGTCCTGAGCGAACCGGTGCGTCTTGTCCACGTCTTGTCCCAAGCGAATCACGCGCAGGATCCTCGGCACGATCTCGTGCATGCCCTGATCGTCCACACGCGCAATCTTCAGACGGATCGAGTTCGTGCCGCAGTCGATGCCCGCAACGGTAACGGATTTCATCTCTATCTCCTTTGTTTCCCGCTGTCTCGCCGGCCGGGCGACCGCGATCATCGGGGGCGTTCGCCCGGCATGATCGTCTCGCTCGGCGCAATCATTGCGTTCAGCGGCCGTTTCCAGTCTTTTGGCCGTTCGGTTTTTCGTCTGTCCGCTCAGTCGTCGAGCGAACCGCACCGGCAGACGGATGGACTGAACTCCTCCGTCACCGTCTCCAGCACACGATCGCCGATGGGGTTGACGCCCTCCCCCATGACCAGGGTCTGCGCCAGCAGCGCATGCAGGCATTTCACGCGTTCGGGCATGCCCCCCGCGCTGACGTTGGTGATGCGGCTTTCGTCATCGCCGAGCCGCACCGCCAGCTCATGGCGGAACGCCACGTACAGGCGGTGCGCCCCGCGGTACTCGCCGGCCACCGTCTCATCGTCGTGCAGCAGCTCGTTGTACGCCCGCATGCGGCCTTCCGCTTCGATGTGCGACACCGCCTTCACCGCCTCGGGGCTGGTCAGATAGCAGGTGGTGGGGAACGGTATGCCGCCGGGCAGCATGGGCCGGGTGACCACGGCGAGCGGCCGGCCGCATGCGCAGCGGGCGCCGACCGCCACCATGCCGCGCGGGTATCGTCCGAGCTGCCGTTCGACGATGGCGATGTCACGCTCATCTGCACGCTGCTGCAGGAATCGGTCGGCGAGTTTCGCGACATCTCGTGTGGTGGATTCGTCTTGTGATTCTGGTTCGGTCACCAGCTTGGCTCCTTATCGAATGGCTTATCGAATAACTGGTCGAATGGCTTATGCAGTCGGATGAATGACGCTGCCGCCGGCCGCGTCTACTGCTTGTCGCCCGAGTTCGTGTCGGTTGCGCTGCCGGAGTTGCCGTCGGCTTTGCCGGTATCGCCCGATTGGCTGCCGGAGGCCGTTTTCGATGGCCGCTCATCGGCTTTCTTGAACGAATATTCGAGCTCGCTGTACCAGGGCAGCACCTTCCCGTCGGATGTACCGCTTTTGGTCTTCGCGGTCCCCTCGCTTGTGCCCGTCACCGCTTCCGGGTGCTGCACGCGCACCGCCTTCTCACCGGGGAAGACGAAGCCGAGCCGCTCCCTCGCCTGCGTCGCCACATAGCTGTCATCGTTCCAGCGTTCGATGTCGTTTTCGAGATCCTGCTTCTTGGTGATAAGCGCGGCTTCCTGATTCTTGAGGTCGTTGAGCTGGGCGAGGTTCAGCGCGTACGTGTGGAACGTGGAGACCAGTTGGATGGCTCCGAGCGCGATGATGAACAGCGACACGAAGAACGCGATCGGTCCGGTGCCGTGCCGTTTGCTTCGTTTGCCGCGTGGTCGCATGTTCCGGGTCGAGTCGTTCATGGCAACAAAAATACCCGGCACATTCGACTTGGCGAATATGCCGGGCATTGTCACGACGCTAGCATTGTCTCGGCCTTACGACCGCGACAATCACTTGGCGATGTACTTCTTGCAGGCCTTGAAGGCGCTGTAGCCGGCGTACTGAGCGGTGGAGCCGAGCTCCTCCTCGATCTCCAGCAGGCGGTTGTACTTGGCGACGCGCTCGCCACGGGCCGGGGCACCGGTCTTGATCTGGCGGGTGTTCTTGGCAACCGCGAGGTCGGAGATGGTGGTGTCCGGGGTCTCGCCGGAGCGGTGGGAGACCATGGAGGTGTAGCCGTTCTCGGTGGCCAGCTCGATGGCGTCGAGGGTCTCGGTGACGGAACCGATCTGGTTCAGCTTGACCAGCAGGGAGTTCGCGGCACCCATGTCGATGGCCTTGCGCAGGCGGGCCGGGTTGGTGACCAGCAGGTCGTCGCCGACGAACTGCAGGCGGTCGCCGAGGCGACGGGTGATCTCGGCCCAGTCTTCCCAGCCTTCCTCGTTGAACGGATCCTCGATGGAGACGATCGGGTACTCGTTGATGAGGTTCTCGTAGTAGTCGAGCATGTAGGCGGAGTCGCGCTCTTCGCCGTCGAAGCGGTACTTGCCGGTCTCCTTGTTGTAGAACTCGGAGGAGGCGACGTCGAGGCAGATGCCGATCTGCTTGCCGGGCTCGTAGCCGGCGGCGGAGATGGCGTCCATGATGTACTTGAGGGAGTCCTCGTTGGACTTCATCTTCGGGGCGAAGCCGCCTTCGTCGCCGAGGCCGGTGTTCAGGCCTTCCTTCTTCAGGACGTTCTTGAGGGTGTGGTAGACCTCGACGCCGGCGCGCAGGGCCTCGCTGTAGGTGTCGAAGCCGTACGGGGAGATCATGTACTCCTGGATGTCGGTGGCGAAGTCGGCGTGGGCGCCGCCGTTCATGATGTTCATGTTCGGGACCGGCAGGATGTGGCCGTTGGTGCCGCCGATGTAGCGGTACAGCGGCAGTTCGGCGGACTCGGCGGAGGCGTACAGGGCGGCCAGGGAGACGCCGAGGATGGCGTTGGCGCCCAGCTTGCCCTTGTTCGGGGTGCCGTCGAGCTCGATCATCAGGTCGTCGAGGGCGCGCTGGTCGGTGGCATCCATGCCGATGACCTTCGGAGCGATGACCTCGTTCACGGCCTTGACCGCGTTCAGCACACCCTTGCCGCCGTAGACGGACTTGTCGCCATCGCGGCGCTCCCAAGCCTCGGCCTCACCGGTGGAAGCGCCGGACGGAACCAGGCCGCGGCCTTCGGCGCCGTCTTCGGTGTCGAGGATGACCTCAACGGTCGGGTTGCCACGGGAATCAAGGATCTGACGCGCGTAAACGCTTTCAATAGCTGCCACAACTACTCCTTAAGACTGTTAGGTTGTGATGACAGACTTAAGAATAATGCCTTTTGTGGACGAGTGCCAGAATTTCTCGGAAAAATAATATGAGCGCTAACATTCGGCTGGATATAGACAGATTCCGCACATCTGACCGCCCTCAGTCGGCTCCGCCGCCACTGTCGAGGACTGGCGGCGGAGCCGGCCGCGGGCGGGCAGAGGGCTGTACAC
>OBVD01000182.1_pt1 | contig 65576 bp, 54 predicted proteins | sample 1495031 | NCBI WGS metagenome assembly OBVD01 (sample SAMEA2579967, study PRJEB22360) | human gut metagenome
GGGGCGGCCAGTGGCGGGCCGAGGCGAGCCGGGGGCCGCCCCCAGCCAGCCCACTCGCCAGCCTATGCGCTTTTGCCGCAGCGGCGTGGGCGGAGATGCCGCACGCGCCAACGGGCACCGGAGCTTCGTCGGCATCGTCGTCGGCCTGCACACGCAGCATCGACTGATGCAACGTCAATGACAATCCAGGCGTCACCGCGAATCCCGGCTGCACCGGCTTATGGGCCGCACCGACTCCAGCCGCGACGGGCGAGGCGACGACGGACGCCGCAACACCCACCGTGCCGAGGGGAGCCGCAACAGGAACGACAGGAGCCGCAACCGCCCCGCCAGCCGGCGACACGACCACGCCCGCGCGATGGCGATGCCGCCCGGCACGAGCCGAATCCAGCACGCTCTCGTCGAACTCCCCGGTCTGCCGCGATACGATCGCCGCGCATGTGACCGCAGCGGACACGTTCGCCATCGTGCTCGGCATGCCGACGATGTTGCTGACCGGCACCAGCGGCACCAGAAGCTGCACCGGAAGACCAACCGCGGTGAACACGGTCGTCGCGGTCACGATCGCAGTGCCCGGCACGCCCGCGGTACCGATCGACGACAGCAGTCCGATCACCGCGAGCGCCACATAGCTCACCGGCGAATACCCCAGTCCGAGCGCGTTGATGGTGAACACGGCCGACAGCATCGGCCACACACCAGCGCATCCCGGCATGCCGATGGTCGTCCCGATCGGGGTGGTGAAGTTCGCCACGTCCGCGCCGACACCGACCGTGCCGAGCTGCCGTATGCTCAGCGGCAGCGTCGCCACGCTGGACTGCGTGGCGAACGCCGTGGCCTGCGCCGGCAGCACGGCCTTGAAGAACGTCAAGGGCGGCACGTGCGCCACGAATTTCAGCAGCAGCCCGTTGACGACGAACGCCTGGATGATGTTGAGCACGAAGCCCAGCACGAGAATGCTCAGCAGCGCGAGCAGCGCGTCCGCCTTGGATGTGGTCGCGGCCGTCGAGGTCGCTCCCAGCACCACCACCGCGTACGGGGTGAGCTCGACCACGTAGCCGACGGCCTTGTAGATCACGCCCTTGGTCTGCTCGAAGAACCGCTTGACGACGCTCACGTCCTTCTGCCGACCGACCGACACGATGGCGATGGCCAGCACGGTGGCCGTGATGATGATGGGCACCACACGGTTGCCGGACAGGTCTCCGACGATGTTCTTCGGGAAGAAGTTGAGTATGACCTGGTCGAGCGGCGCTGTCTGCGAGGTGAGGAAACCGGCGGTCGACTCGTCGTCGACGAGTTTGACGCCCGAGCCGATGTGCAGCGGGATGGCCACACCCAGCGTCATCACGATGGCGATCAGATTGGTGAGCAGCAGCCAGCCGACCGACCGCAATCCGATGCTGCGCAGCTTTTTCAGACTGCCGACGTAGGTGATGCTGGAGATGATCGACACGAAGATCAGCGGCGCGACCAGCGCGGTGATCAGGTTGATGTAGATGTTGCCCAGCAGGTTGAGCGAGTCGACCTGCCCGTCGAACACGAGGCTCAGGGCGATGCCCAGCCCAAGCGCGAGCACCGTCAGCAGGCTGAAGTTGAGTTTGAAGACCGCGCGCAGCACGGCGATCAGGGCGAACAGCACCACGGCCGACGCCCAGACCGCCACTGCGGTGGGATCGATGTTGGATAGCGCTCCCATCAGTCAGCTCACCTCGCCGAGGTCGGGCGGGTCGAGTCGGAGAGAGCCTGTGCCGCCGCGGCGTCGCCACGGTTGCGGCTCAGCGCCAGCGCCCCGGCGGCGGTCAGCGCGAGGCTGAGCGCGACGGATGCGATGACCGTGGCTTCGGCACCGGTGCGGGAGAGCGGCTCGTTGCCGGCGACGACGATTTTGCGGGACGGCTTGTTGCCGGCCGTGCTATCGTTGCCGCCAGCGTTGTCGGTGTTGCCTGCGACCGGATTGTTACCCGTGTCGCCGCTACCGCTGCCGTTACCGTTACCGCTGCCGCCGTTGTTGCCTCCGGCGAGCGCCGTGACCGCATTGGCGATGTTCTTCGTGGCGGTGTCGGTCGCGCTGATGGTCGCCTTCTTGTCGGACACGGTCTTTTCGGCCGCGGCGAGCGTCTTCTTGAATGCGGCGACCCGGTCGGCGGAGTAACCGTCCAGGCTCACCGTCTTGGCTTGTGCGATTTCGCCGCGCAGGTTGAGCAGGGAGTAGAAGTGGTCGGCCTGGGCGATGTATGCGTCACGGTCGTTGTTGACCTTGCGCCCATAGTTCTTCGCCGCGCTCAGGTCGTCGCCGGTGATGGAGAATCCGCCTTGGATGATCGCCCTGTCGTCGTACGTGGTGCCGTACCAGTTGAGCATGTATTCCCTCGCCGTGGGCTGCGGCTTGGCGTCGACGTTCGCGGTCTTGCCATGGTAGTCCACGACCTCATCGGTCACGGGGCCGGCCGGCTGGTCGGTTCCGGGCAGCTGTGCGGCGTTGTTCTTGTTGTAGTGCAGCAGCAGCGGCACCTGCAGGCGGGTCGCGCCGACGCCCTTGGAATCGACGACGCCGTGGCTGCCGTCCTCGGTCACGAGGTTCGGCAGGTACGTGTTCACGAGATGCGTGTACAGGTCCGACAGCGGGTGGCTGCCGTTGTTGTAGTTGTCACGGATGTGGAACGGCGAGCCTTTGCCGGACGTGCTGTCGAGGATCGTGTCGAACGTGTACACGTGCTTGATGCCGTATTTGCGGGCTTCCTGGTTCACGTAGCGGATCGTGGCGTATGTGTTGCCGCACCAGGTCGCGCCGAAGAAGATGTAATGGTTGCCTGGCGACTGCAGCAGCTTCTCCAGTTCGCCGTACGTCACCGATATGAGCGAGAAGTCCTTGTCCTCGCCCTGCTTGAACACGCTGGCCGCGCCGGCCGAGACGTTGTTCAGGTAGTAGTTGGTGTAGAACTGGCCGTTGGTGCGGGTCGCGGCGTTCTTCGCGGTGCCCAGCACGCGGGTCAGCTCGGCGCTGTCGGCAACGTTCGCGGTGGATGCGAGCACCTTGTCGCCGGTGTTGTCCTTGTTGTAGGTGAACAGGGTCGGCAGGTCGACGACGTTTGCTGTGTTCTTGCTTTGCAAGTCGGTCAGGCCGAATTCGTCGATGGTCTGCTGGAACCGCTTGGCGAATGCGTCGACCGCGTTGTTCTTGTCGTTGATGTTGACGAGCGTGTCGGCTCCGGCGTTGTCGAGGTGCGGGTCGAAATTGTAGATTTTCTCGATGCCCTGCGCCTTGGCGGCGGTGTTGATGGCGGGCAGTGCGGCCGTCGTCGCGGAGTCCCACGTGCCGCCGATGAGTATCACGAAGTTGCCTTTGCCGTAGCGCAGGATGTCTTCGAGACGTTCCAGCGTGATGTTTTCGAACACGTGATCCGAAGGCAGGTTGGGGATGCCCGCGTAGTAGTCGAATGGCGTGTCTTCCTGGGATTGTGCGGCTGTTGCCGCCGTGGGCGTGGTTTCGGCGGCGGACGCGGCGTTCCCGCCCGTCAGCGCGAATCCCGTGAGACCGAGCGCCGCCGCGGTGAGCAGCGCCGCGGCTTTAGCGGCGATGGAGCCTCTCGTGAGGCTGTGGTTGGTGTTGGACATTGTTGTGGTTCCCTTCTGTATTTCTTCCGTATCGAATTGCGTTGGTACTGCTGCGCCGATGGCTCAGCGGGACGATGGTCCGTCGACGAGGTTGAAGTCATACCGTGCGGTAGGAGCGCCGCCGCTGTCGGCCACGTTGAGACTCGCCGATGGCCCGGCGGATGGTCCGTTCGCCGGCGATGCGATGGGCTGCAGCACTTCGGTCGGCGCACTCGCGTCGGCACGGGCTTCGGTTGCGGCAATGGCGTTCGCCGTCGTCGCGGGGGCCGGCGTCGCGCCGTCTGCGATGTCGAATCCGTCGTCGGACCGGCCGCCGTTCGCTCCGGCGAGCGCGGGAGCGCGGCGCTTGTTGCGCACAATCAGCGCGGCGCCCAGCGTGCCGATGACGGCGAGCGCGATGACCACGCCGGCGACGATGCGCACCACCGGGCTGGTGGTTTCGGCCCGATCGGTGACCGGAGAGGCCTGCGTGGTGGTTTCCGCCGTATCAGTGCCGCTGTCGGTGATGCCGGATTCGGTCGTGGTGGTCTCGCCGCCAGCGGTGTCGGCGGTGTTGTCATCGCTGTTCTTCCGGGAGGCCGCGTCCTTCGAGGTCTGAGTGGCGGTGGCATCGGCGTTCGCGGCCGTGTCGCCTGTGATCCCGGCTGTGCTGCCCGTCGTGCTCTGGCCGGACTGTGTGCCGGTCGACTGCGCGGGCTGCGACTGTTGCGCGGTGGTGTTGCCCGTGGAGGGCTTCGTCGTCTGGGTGGCCGGCGAGCCCGAGGACTGCTTCGCCGGGGCCGGGGCCGATTGCTTCGGGTTGCTCGGCTTCGTGGCGGGGGCGGGCGTCGCCGGCTCCTCCTTCTGGGCGTGCTCCTTCTTGTAGTTCGCGCAGTAGCTGTCGAACGCGGCCTTCTGCGCTGAGACGTCGATGCCGCCTCCGGGGTTGGAATCGTAAGCCGAACCGCCACTGGAACAGCAGGCGACCGGATTGTAGTTGGTCGAGCACAGGTCGCACACGTCGCCGGCCGCGTAGGCCGTGCCGAGCGCGAATTGCAGGCCGCCGACCGCCATAGCGCCTATCCCGGCCGAGCCGGCGAGCACGCGGATAAGCCGGCGCTTCACGGGCCGCCCGTTGCGTGGCGTTTCATGACGAGCTGATGATGTGGACATGGATATTCCCTTCTTCTTGTCTTCCGCGCCGTTTTTGGATACGGCGCGGCGGTACAGTCTGGTGGCGGCGAATCGCGATATACGAAAACCTGCGATGCGGCAGAATCCGCATCGCCGCGAATGATCCGGCAACCGTCGGCGTAATCTGCCGGGAGTGTGAGGAATCATGCCGGACGGCGAATCACAGTCATCGCGATCGCGCCGGCAAACATCCGAAACGGACTATCGAGCGGTCTCTCACCGCTCGCGCATGATCGGCAGTCCGCCCGACAGTGAGCCGACAGCCGATGCCTTCACGCCTTCATTGACACACATAACGTACTCCTTGCTCGGATAAGACACCTGACCGGGGTGCCGCCCCATCATCCGGGGCCGGGCCTGTTCGCGGGTTCCCGTGAACGTTGACATCATCGTAGGCTCCGCGTCGCCGCGTTGGCAAACCCGCGGTTATACATAGTTGTTATGGCCTCGTATCAACCCTATATTTGTTCACGATGACAGCGGCGACAACCGTTATGGCGAATATCACGACATTGCCGATGATCAGCAGACGGTTCATCGTGTACAGCAGCCATGCGATCAGCAGCAGGTCGACGAGCAGCGCGACGATGCACAACGCCGCGAGCCCGGATTGCGGCACGCGGCCGAGCAACGGCAGCGAGCGGAATGCGCAGAGCGATGAGCCGTCGCGCAGTATCAGGCGCAATGCGGCGACGGCGACCATCGCCTGCACCACGATCATCAGAATCGTGACGCTCGACGACACGGTTTTCGCGGAATTCCCGGCGATCAGCGGGCACTCCGCGGCGATCATGCCCACCGAAAGCAGGCGCACGGGAGCGCCGGTCCGAGCGGAACGCTCTCCCAGTTCGCGCGGCAACCATCCGTCCGCGCAGGCCGAGGCGACCGGATACGCCACGCAGCCGACCGCGGCATTGAGCGTGGTGAGCAGGGCGAACGCGGAGCCGCCCACCACGAACGCGACCGTCACCGGAGCCGGGACGAATGCGGACAGGCTGACGGCGAGATCCCGGTTCGCGACCTGGGCTATCGGCAAGGCGCCGGCATCGGCCACGCAGATCAGCGCATACGTCACGGCGACCAGCAACAGCGAGACGCGCATCGCGCGGGGCACCGTCACCCGCGGACGGTCCGCGACCGCGGCATAGTTCGCCACGCCGGCCACCCCGTTCATCATGAACGTCATGTACACGCATGCGAACAGGAACGCCAGAGGCGAGCCGAGAAACGTGTAATGCGCGAGATTCGCGAGCCGCACGTGCGGCATTGTCACCGCAACGTACGTGCCCAACGCCGCCGCGAGCAGCACGGCCATCACCAGTTGGGCGATGGCGGCGATGCGGGCACCCAGCATGTGCACGCCGAGGAACAGCGCGACGACCAACGCTGCGGTCAGGCGTGTCGGCAGCGTGGGCAGGCCGAGCAGCTGCGCCGCGGACAGCGCGTACGCGGAGATGTCGAACACCAGAAAACATAGGATATAGGCGACGATGCCGCCGAACACGGGCGGCAGCAGCGTGCCGACCTGCTGGTACTGGCCGCCCGGGTAATCGCCGGACGAGCTGGCCAGCAGCTGCGGCACCAGCGCGAACGCGCCTCCCAGACCACCGACCAGCGCGGCGAGCCACAATCCGGTGCCCGTGATGCCGACGCCGATGCCGGCCATCGACATGACCCCCAGACCGACGACATTGCCCGCGCCGAAAGCGGCCAGATGAACCGTGTGCAGTGAACGTGATGATGCCATGATGCCCCTCCCCGGCCGAAACCTTCATGACAACTGAACCACATCATGCCGGCGATGAGAACGCCGTTCCCATATGAAAAATCTATACTGTGTTCAAGCGCCACATTGTTCGATCGCGGATGGCGGGGCCGGGGCTCGTGTCCAACGACCCTATCCGCGGCGCATATCGCCCGTCGCGCGTCAGCTGCTGGTCAGGAACGTCTCGTTGCCGCGGGTGAAATCAAGCACCGCGCCGGCAAGCTCGACCTCGCCCGACAGATCGGGGTCATCGGCAAGCAACCGCCCAGCACGTTCGCGCGCGTCGGCGATGATCTTGGCGTCCTTGACCACGCGCAGCAGTTTCAGACCGGACTTGCCGCCCGACTGCGCGTCGCCGAGCACGTCTCCGGCGCCGCGGAACTCCAGATCGGCCTGCGCGATCTGGGCGCCGTCGAGCGTGCCCTGGATGACCTGCAGCCGCTGCTGCGCGGGACCGCCGTCCTCAGCCCGCGAAATCAGGAACGCCCATGAATCCGTGCCGCCGCGCCCCACGCGCCCGCGCAGCTGGTGCAGCTGCGAAAGCCCGTACCGGTCAGCGTCGAAGATCACGATGCAGCTGGCCTGCGGCACGTCCACGCCCACTTCGATGACCGTTGTCGCCACCAGAACCGGCGTGGCCCCATCCGCGAAATCGGCCATGACCTGCTGCTTGGTCGCGTCATCGTCGCGGCCGGTCAGCGTCGCGAAACGGATGCCACGGAACTGCGGCAGCGATGACAGCCTGCGCTCGATCTCGGCCACGGAATGCAGCGGCGGCCGTGACGGAGCACCGTCACCATCCTCCTGCGATGGCGCGCTGGCGGCTGTGTTGGCGGCCGCGGCGGCGGATTCGCGCCTGTAGGCGTCGGAATCGTCGTACACGCCGATCTGCAATGCCCCACTTGTATCGTCATCGCCGTCCGATTCATCGTCGGCATCGATACGCGGGCAGACGACATACGCCCGCTCCCCCGCGTCGATGCGGCCGCGGATGTGGGCGAACATGGAGCCCATCATGCGGCCGTCGTCTTCAGGCACGATGAACGTGCGGATGGGCTTGCGCCCGCCCGGCAGCTCGGTGAGCCACGAGATGTCCAGATCGCCGAACCAGGTCATCGCCGCCGTACGCGGGATCGGCGTCGCGGTCATGACCAGCAGGTGCGGCACGACATCGTTTTTGGCGCGCAGGGATTCGCGCTGCTCCACGCCGAACCGGTGTTGCTCGTCGATGACGACGAGCGCGAGGTTCGGGGCCTGGAACGTCTTGGAGAACGCGGCGTGCGTGGCGACGATGATGCACGGGTCGCCGCTGGCCGCGAGCGCGAGAGCACGGCGGCGGGCGGCCAGTTTCATGCCGCCGGTCAGCAGGATGACCGGCACGTGCCGCGTGTTCGCGTCCGACTGCGCGTGCGCCGCGCCGTCTTGTTTCCCACTGCGTGCCCCACTGTGTTTCACGGGATGTTTCACGGCCGCGCGCCCCTTGGCATCTCCGTCATCGGCAGCGGATTCGGCGGCCTTGATCAGGTCGGCCGGGTCATTGGGAGACAGGGCATCGCGGGACGGGTCATCGCCCGTCTCGACGCCGTCAATCGCGCAGAGCATGGCGCTGATGGTCGCATGATGCTGCTCGGCGAGCACCTGAGTGGGCGCGACAAGCACCGCCTGATGGCCGGAACCCGCCGCCTGCAGCATGGCCGCGACCGCGACCACGGTCTTGCCGGAACCGACCTCGCCCTGCAGCAGGCGCTGCATCGGATATTCGCGGGCCATGTCCACGCCGATATCATCGATGACCTCCCGCTGGCCGCCGGTCAGCGGGAACGGCAGTGATTCGATGAACCGGTCACGCAGCGCCACGCCCGCACAAGGCAGGGCCGCATCCTTGCGGACATTGCTACGCGACTGGAGCAGCGCCGTCTGCGAGACGAACGCCTCCTCGTAGCGCATCGTGCCGATGGCCCGTTTGAAATCCGCGGTGCTGAGCGGGTCGTGGATGGCCAGGAATGCTTCCGCGCGATGCAGCAGATGATTCGATTCGCGCACCGATTCGGGCAGGACGTCCGGGATCGCGCGGGCCAGGCCGACGGCCACGGCGTTTCCTGACCGAGACTCGGCATCCGCTGGAGCGGTTCCGGCGCCGCTGATGCCGCCGTCTTCCATCGGTTTCATTGTTTGCGGGGCTTCCGTTGCCGCATCGCCCGGGAGATCCTGCCCGGTTCCAGCCAGCAACTCGATGCATTGCACTATCGACTCATGAATGTGTTCGCTGGAGATACGAGACGACGCGTGATACACCGGTCGGGGTCTGCTGATGCGACGCAGGCCCGCTTCGACGGTGTCGGCATCGTATTTCAGAGCGCTCATCTGCACGACACCGGAGTATTCGCCATCAGCCGGACCGGAGCCGGGAGCGACCGTCATTATTTCGGGATGGGTGAACTGCAGTTGACCGTTGAACTCGCTCGGCTCGCCGGCGATCACCACAATCGCGCCGGAACGCAGCCGCATGCTCAGCCAATCGACATACTGCTTCTTGTACGAGAAGAACACCAAACGGGCGGCGGCCCCCGCGACATGCCGGGAAACCGCGAAATCCCCGTCATCCACCACGGCCTCGAGCCGGTAGCCCCGCCGAACGTTCATCGGCACGACCCGCATGCCGCGCACCGACGCGGAGAACGCCATTCTCTCGCCGATACGGGCCTCGCGCAGTGCCCGCAGGGGCACCGGATCGGCGACGCGGAACGGATAGTAGGTCAACGCATCGCCCACCGTCACGACGCCAAGGCTTTTGAGCGCGCCGACACGCCGCTTGTTCGTCATGATCGACGACATGGTGGTGTTCAACGTGATGCTCATACGTCCCTATTGTGGTGTGCCGGCGGGACGGCATCGCATTGTCCCCTCCGCCAGCGGATATAAAGAGGCCCCGGAGTCTTGCGACTTCCGGGGCCTCAGTGAAACGTTATCGCGCGATGTCACGCAACCACACGCTGAACCTTGCCGGCCTTGAGGCACTTGACGCACACGCGGACGCGAACGTTCTGGCCGTCAACGGTGGTACGAACCGGCTGCAGGTTCGGGCGGAAGGTGCGCTTGTTGCGGATATGCGAGTGAGAAACGGTGTATCCGACCTGCGGACCCTTGCCGCACACTGCACAACGAGCTGCCATGATGGACTCCCTTAATAACCTTGATGTTCAAGTCTTCCGTGTTCCAGCACGGATGCTTGAACACACAACTTCACAATAATAGCGCCAAATACAAACAAATGCAAATCAAGCGTGTATCATTGCGGCTTTCACCTACACATCCACACAATATCACCCGTCTTGACTATTGCCGCATCCAGCAACTCTTCATAAAATCACGGTAAAACGGTTACTGTATGGCATACGATACATGCAACGCGGCAATCGTCAAGGAGGAATGATGCTCAATTCACTTAAAGGCCTGCTTTCACGCAAAAACGACGTGCCCTCCCCCACAGTGATCTCGTTGGGACAGGTGTGGGTCGACATCATGATGGACATCGACGCGATTCCCCAACCGGGCGGATTCGCCGTCGCGAACCATACCATGCCGTCGGTGGGCGGCAGCTTCCGCGTCATGCAGGCGGCCAGCCGGATTGGGGCGGCGACCAAGCACGCAGGCGTCATCGGCAACGGGCCGTGGGCGTCACTGATCCGCAAGGCTCTCAACGACAACGGCATCGAACACATCGGCCAGGACCGCATCGACGCCGACTCCGGTTTCCGTCTGGTGCTCAACGACAGCGAGCGCAAGACGTTCGTCGCCACGTATGGCGCCGAATCACAAGGCAACGAGAACACGTTCGACTGCGTGGAGCCCGGCGAGGGCGATGTGGTGCACATCAGCGCCAACACGCTGATGGATCACAGCGCGTCAGGCATCGACGCCTTCCTGCATCGCACCTCTTCGGACCCGACGACGCGCGACTACAGCATCGTGCTCAATCCGACCAACACGCTGCACATGGTCAGCGACCACCTGCTGGAGGATCTGGTGCTGGTGCGGCCCATCTGGTCCTGCAACCGTCAGGAGGCCCGCACGCTCGCCGACCGGCTTGGCGTGTTCGTGGACGATTCCCTGTCGATGACCGTCGGCGGCGGGTTCGACGACTCGATGAAGGCGCTGTGCAACAGCCTCGGCGCCACGCTGCGCGCGCCGCTGGTGGTTCGTGCGGGGTCGCGCGGCGCGTGGGTGCGCACGCCGGGCGGCGAAGTCATCCATGTGGAGGGGTATCCGACGAAGGCGACGCACACCCGTTCGGCGGGCTCGTGCCACACCGGTGCCATGTGCGCACTGATCGCCCGCGGCTGGTCGCTTGTCGATGCGGTGAAGATCGCCAACGCGGCCGCTTCGCTGGGCATTCAGCGTTCCATCAACGGCGTTCCGGACTGCCCCGGCTATGACGAGGTCATCGCCAAGCTCGAGGAAGACGAGACTCCGGCCGAGGCCGCGAAGTAGCCATTCCCCGCAGCGTCGCCCGGCCGATATGGATTGTTGCGCAACGCTGTCGTTCCGTTTGCGTCCTTAAGTGCGCGCCGAACGGACGACTCTGCGCACATAGGGACGCAAATCGGGTGTTTTGCGTCCCTATGTGCGCGCACTTGTCGTTTCGGCGCGCACTTAAGGACGCTATTGGACCAATCACCGTGCCGATGACCGCTCAGGCGCGGCCAGCCCACGGCGTCTGGCCGACAATCCCCATATCGCGGGCGAGCCTGCGATGCAGTTCCTTCGTCAACGGAATCAGATCGCTTTCCAGCGGATAATTCAGAAAAACGCTGCGGCAACGGCATGTAATTCACCCGCAACCATATGTAGATTCGTCCATCCATCACGATCAGATTCGGTCTGTACGGGCTCATCTTCAGCAGTTCGACCACGTCGGCGGGCACGCCGCCCTGCTCGCTGGTGCGCTGAAACATCTTGCGACCCTGATAGATGGTCGCCCACATGAGTGGGCCTCGTGGCACCGTGCACGGGCATACCAGGAACACGATATCGGTGGCATAGCTGGGGTTCGCGTCCGATATGAACTGCATCACGTCATAGTTGAACGTGATTCAGCCGTCCTTGCCCCATGTCGTATGCGGCATTTCGCTACCGACCGTCCTCAGCTTGGAAATCTTGGCGAACCACGCCGGAGGGAAGTGCACGTCCTCGTCCAGCGGCGTCCAACCGCGAGCGAACATATCCGCCCGCCGCGCCTCTTCGATGGGATCGGGCTTGCGCCACGCATAATAGGTGTACCAGATAACGAACGCCGACCCCGATGACGATCGCCACGATCGACGCGGCCCATTGCGCGCCCGACCCGTCCGACCCCCGCCGGCCCGCAACAATTCACCCGCAATTCATATGGAAACTTGGTATGCCGGAAACGGCACTTTACGATATATATGAACACGACGTCAGGAGTCCCCATGAACGACAGCATCGCAGCCAAACCCACCGATGGCCCGGCAGACAGTACAGCGGCCGGCACAGATCCGGCCCTCACCGCCACCGCGAAACTCACCCCGCGCGAGAAGAAATGGATCATCTACGACGTGGGCAACTCCGCGTTCGTGCTGCTGTCCACCGCGGTGATTCCGATCTACGCGAAATCGCTGATGCCCGCGGACGGCAACATCGTGTCGGCCTGGGGCTACGCGCAGACCATCGCATCGCTGGTCATCGCGCTGCTCATGCCGCTGCTCGGCTCGATTGCCGACGTGCAGGGCATGAAAATCAAGTTCTTCCTCGGCTTCTTCGGCACCGGCGTCGTCACGTGCTGCGCGATGGCGCTTCCACTGACGTGGCTGCCGTTCCTGGTCGTGTATATCCTCGCGACGATCGGACTCAACGGCTCGCTCACGTTCTACGATTCGATGCTGATCGACACCACGCCGAACGAACGCATGGACAAGGTCTCCTCGCACGGCTACGGCTGGGGCTACATCGGCTCGACCGTGCCGTTCATCGTGTGCATCGCGTTGATCTTCGGCGGCCCGGCGCTGCCATTCGGCTGGACGACGACCGGCTGCACCTGCGCATCGTTCATCATCACCGCCGTCTGGTGGGTCGCGTTCACGATCCCGCTGATCTCCAGCTACCGTCAGGAGCATTACCGCGCCACACGCGACCAGCTGGGAACGGCCGTGCGCGGCACCTTCCGCGAGCTTGGCGGCACCTTCCGCAAGATAGTGAGGAACAAGCCGCTGTGGATGTTCATGCTCGCGTTCTTCTTCTACATCGATGCGGTGAACACGGTGATCTCGATGAGCACCTCGTACGGCGCCGAGCTGGGCATCGACTCGACTCAGCTGGTGGTGGCGCTGCTGGTCACGCAGTTCGTGGCGTTCCCATGCGCGATCCTGTACGGGCGGATGGCCGGGCGGTTCGGCTGCAAGGCGATGATCGTGGCGGCGGTCGTGGCCTACATGTGCATCGTGCTCTTCGCCGCGTTCTTCCTCGTGTCGGCCGCGCAGTTCTGGATCCTGGCGATCCTCGTCGGCATGTTCCAGGGCGGCATCCAAGCGCTGAGCCGCTCGTATTACGGCAAGATCATCCCCAAGGACCACGCCAACGAGTACTACGGTTTCTACGACATCTTCGGCAAGACCGCGAGCATTCTGGGCACGTTCCTCGTGGCCACCACCACGTCGATCACCGGCAACGCCTCCCTCGGCGTGCTTTCCATCGCCATCCTGCTGGTGTTGGCGCTCATCTTCCTGCTCCTGCAGAAGGACCCAACGCAAGCGTAATGTCACCCATCAATCAGCAACAGGAACGCCGAAGCAGCGATGAAACGGCAGATCCTACCGCCCGAGCCGCGACCTGAAACAATTTAGCCCTGCACAACGCACATATTTTGGCAGGGCGGTAGTTGTCGCAAATTCTGCGACAACTACCGTTCGTAAATCGAACGCTATAATCAGAAACTTTCAGATGCTGAGTTCCATGCAGTACCCCCTGTGACCGCAATGCGGGCAGGTAAGCTTGCGTGTCTTGGGCGTGTGTGCGGCGAATACGAACTCTCGCATACCCGGCTGGAAGGTCTCATGGCAAGCCGGACATAGGTACTGCACGCGGGAGCGATAGTACTTCATCGCCGCAACAGTGAGCGCAATCGCCAGCAGAACGGCGACCGGCAGCGGCCACCATACGTCTGTCATCACACCGATGACGAGGCATGCAATTTGCAACAAAGTCGCGGGCAATGTGATTGCCAGCATGACCAAATATGTGGTGCGCAGGGAATGAGTGGTTGTGGTGTTCATAACGGTTGCCATGTCGGTTAATGTTGACGATACGAAGTCAGACGCCGAGACCGTCAGTGCTTTGCGCAGCTGCAAGCAGTCATCAAGACGTTGCTTCTGCTCGGCGATACCCGACTGCAAGGATGCCGTCTGCTGATCCAGCAAATCAACCAGCACCCGTTCCGGCCGCTCGTCCGACAGAATCGAGCGAATCTGCTCCAGCTTGAAGCCGAGTCCTTTGAGAAAAAGGATGACCCGCATCCGCTCGACCTCTGCAGTCCCGTACAGCCTTCGGCCGCCGTCGCTGATCTCATTGGGAATCAACAGACCTTTGGCGTCGTAGTACTGCACGGTTCGCACACTCACACCAGTGAGTTTGGCGATGTCCCCTGTGGTGTATCGGCTGTCCGTTTCATCGTCCATCGACATGGCCTAACCTCCTTTCACCAAGCAATATGCCGCATTACGCAACGTCACAAGCAACATATGACGCAACGTCGACCACAAAACCTTCACATATAAGCGGACTGTAGAAAGACATCCGACCATCGCAATTGCGCACTGGTTCACAGTGAACACCCCGAACCAGTTAGACGGCAGAACAGAATTACAGCCACACCTGTTCTTGAGGCTTTACCTCGCCGACCGCATTGGCCACACGTATGGCATCATTCCGACTCAATCTACCGGCGAATCCCTGTAGATCCGACCGGCGGAACCGCACCAGCTGCGCGCAGCGAGCGGTCGTCAGATGGGTAAGCCCGGCATGCTCATACTCGGGCAGTTGCACATCGCCCGCCCCATGCCAAGTTGGATTGCTGGTCAGTTTCACAGCCACTCCACCGTCGTCGTCGGCTTGTATGACGATGGCGGCCACGTATGGTTGCGTGATTTCGTCGGATCATCCTCGAACCGCACCCGCATGCGATACACGTCGAAGACATGCAGTTGCTCCGGAACCGGCATCAATTCCGGAATATCATGATTATTCGCCATCGCGCCACGCCTTGGGCAGTACGGCAACACCATCGGAGCCCCGGCTCGGATTCAACACCATGGCGTTCGGCACTTCGACCACCGGATATCCCTGTTCGTCGACCCCACGGTACGTAACTCCATTGGCGGCAACATGTCCCGCGTGAGGCAGCACGGGTTCAGGCGCCCTCACCTCGAACGGAATACGACGCTGCGACACCAACTGCACGCTGGCCATATTCACGAACGTATTGAAATTCAATCCCATGGAATCAAGAATGGCGTTCACTTCGGCTTTGAGATCATCATCCATGCGAACAGTGGTAGTGCTCATAATGAATCCTTTCTAAAGCCAATTGTATTACTAATGACTTCTTTTCTCAATATAATCCGTAGGATGCTTAACGCTTTTGCATCATGACCTTGACATCGGGACAATCCCACGCGAAACCAATCTCTGCCTTTGCGCTCATCAGCTGGGGAGCTCACGGTCACACTCATGCGTCGCAGACCACGAGCCTCGCTCGGCGTGCTGTCTATCGCGGTGCTGCTGCTGGTCGTGGCGCTCGTGTTCCTGCTTCTGCAGAAGGATCCGACGCGAGACTAGAGACGCCTGCTAAGAGCGGGCCGCATGCGACCCGATGAAGGCGCGTACGGTATCCATGTACTCGTCCATGCGCACCAACAGCGCGAGATGACCGCCGTCACCATGTCGGCGTGCGACGCAGCATCGATCAGCAAATCGGCCATATGCCGCTGATACGGCTTGCTCAGCAACTGCTTGAGGACATCGCACAGGCCCTGCATCAGCCGCCGTTCGCCAGACGACAGGTCTTGCGTCTTGCGCATCACGGCCCACGCCATCAGACGCCGGTGCAGCGGCATCGATATCAGGCGAAGCGTCCGCTTCCACTTGCGATGGCACGCGCCAGTTCGGCGTTCGTCGCGAACCGCTCCTGATAATCGAAGGTGATGACCGAGCGGTCCTCGACGAACCGTTCAAAATGCAGGCAGAACAGTCGGACAGCCCGATTCCGCCCGGCAGGAGCACAATCGTTGCGCGGGCGGAGGGATTGCGATGATACCGGTATGCGAAGGGTTCGCCATCCGGCAATCGCATGGTTTGCAACGGATACCGCTCACGAGACGCGGCGAGATCATCCATCGGCCGTCCTTTCCTTGCTATTTCGTCCGCCCGGGCTGCCCGGCGCCTTGTCCGTCGTCGTTGCGCCTGCGATAATCCTTGACCAGCTGGATGATGAGGCTCGCTATGACGCACAGCACGCCGCCGATCGGCCACGGCAGCCAGAACAGGCCCACGGAGCTCCAGTCGTCATGCAGCATCCACGGCCCCAGAAACAAGGCACAGGGCGGTTATCGTGGCCAGCGACATGATGATGCCGCATACCGCACCGGTCAGATTGTCGTAGAAATCATGCCCGGCTGCACGCTCTTTCTTGCCATCGGTATCGGCCTTCTTGTTGTAGCCGTCGATGTCGAGCATGCCGTGCCGTATTCCGCAGTAAACGAAACTGAAGACGGCGACCGAGTACAGCATCAGCATGATCGCGTTCGGCCATCCATCGCTGATGCCCAACACGTCATCGGCGTACACAGTCACCGCTATGCCGATCAGGATTGCCGCTATACCGCCCACGATGCCGACCACCAGCAGACGCGTCTCGCGGCTGCGATCCTCATCGGTGTAGAAATCCTCGATATACGGATGGCGGCGTTTGAACTCGGCGTGCGACATGCCGCCCGGGACCAGCATCGCCAGCCCGGCGATCACACCTATGCAGATGCACAGGAACGTGAGGAAGTCATTGAGCCGCGTCACGCCGAGGATGGAGTTGCTTGAATCGAACAGATTGCAGATACCGACCGCCGCGATGATCGCCGCAACGCCGCCGGAGATGAGCAGCGCGAACCGGCGGCGATGCTCGTCGTAGCCGGTCAGGTCCTGCGGCAGGGTGGCCGTATTGGCGTGCACGGCGGGGCGGGGCGAACCGGTTCCGTACGGTGTCTCGCCGGTCGGCACGCCCGTGAGGCTTGGCTCGATGGCACCGGCCGCACCGAGATGCGCGGGCTCGTCGGCGTCGCCTATACTTCCCTTCGCGTTCCCCGCATGTGCAGGGCTCCCGGCATCTTCACCGGTCACGCCTCCGACAGTCGTGCCGCAGCCGGTTGCCGATGCGCCGTGCGAGTCCGGCTGGCTGGCGCTCACGCTCACGTCGCCGAGCACGAGGTCGTCAAGCGTGCAGCCGAACAGATCGCAGATCATGAGCAGCTTGTCCATTTCGGGGTAGGCCTTCTCGGATTCCCATTTCGAAATGGCCTGCCGCGAGACGCCGAGCAGCATGGCCAGTCGCTCCTGGGTCATGTTGCGTTGGGCGCGCAGGTATTGCAGGTTGGTGCGGAAGCTCATCATCAAATCCCTTCTCAAGTGATTCCATCATGTCATGTTCGGCCGATGACCCCACTATGGCACGCCGTCCGCGCCATCCGCCACCATCTTACGGTTGCAATCGCCGACCATGCCCCGCAACCGTGCGCAACCACAGGTTGCATCGGCGGAATCCCGCCGTTTTGATGTCCTATATCACAATCCTCACGAAATCGATGTTCCCCGCCGCAACCGCCGCCATGCCGTATCGAGGTCGAGCGAGCGGCCCGGCAGCTTGGACCAGGTGTCCAATTCGTCCCCATATCTGCGCGGGATTAAGTGCACGTGGAAATGCATCACCGACTGCGCCCCATGATGACCCTTCCCGGTGGCAAGATATGCAACGAATCGTCCTCAATGATACAGGCGCGAGTATGGTACCGGGCCAATCGGGCATCAAGCGAAAGCAAATCTCGGGATTCCGGGAATCCGCATCATGCGCACTTGTGCGGGAATATGAGTCATCCTCGCACAAACATCATCGAGAACGATCACCGCACTATGCGTCGTACGAATCATCATCACGCACCGAATCATCGTCGTCGGGCATGACCGCGACGGTCCTGACCTCGGTTTTCAGCAGGTACTTCTCGGCGAAGTCCAATGTGGTGGACACCATCGCAACCCCCTTCTTGACGTGCGAACCATTGACATGGCACCGGCGAGCCCCTTGCCGCCGGCACCCACCATCGAAGCACGTCGCAGGGCGCGACACAAGACCGCGGACATATGAAAAATCTATGGCTCGCTCAACCGACGCTCTCAAAACTCGCAGATATAGGCCGTCATCGGGCAGCTGGGCCAGATACGGGCGCAGACCGGTACCGCGATACCAGTCGAGGATCGCCTCATACCCAGGCAGCGCATGGTAGTAGTTCGTCTCCCACACGTCGATGTGCGCGGAGAGCGGGGCGAGCAGATCATAGTATGCGCTTACGTCGAAATTGTCGCCGCCGAGATTGCAGTAGCGGCGTATCTCGCTGATCCACTGCCGCCATTTCGGCTCGCACGCGGTCTCGCGCATGATGATGTGCGGCGGCAGGTTGATGTTCTCGGTGAATTGCGCCGCCGCGATGCCGCCGGCGTTAAGCCGTCACAGCATGGAGGGCAGCACCCGTTCATGATTCGGCACCCATTGCAGGCAGGCGTTGGAGAAGACTACATCGAAATCGGTGTCGAGCTCGTCGAGCGACCCGGCGTCCAGCACATCGAAATCGCAGTCGGGGTGGAGCTTGCGCGCCGAGGCGATCATGTCCGGGGAGCTGTCGATGCCGAGGATCCTCGCCTGCGATTATAGGCTCGAAAAAAAGAGACGCCCCTCCCGGAAGGAGGGGCGTTCTGTTCTGTGGAGCTAAGGGGATTCGCAACTATTTGTTGATATTTTGCCATTTTCTCGGCGTGTCGCTCAATATATGGAGTGTTTAGTGGAGCTTTTTTGCCTGTGCAACGTTCGCCCTAGCAGAGCCTTTGTCTATCTGTTGAGCCTTTGGTGATAAGTCCGTTTATGAGACTCGTCGTTTTGGCAAAATAGTATTCCCTTGTTATACTGATAACCATTGCATAGGCAAAGGTTTTAATCATATGAAAATGAATAATCAGAAGAAGCTGTTAACCGCTGGAGATGCGTCATCGGCGCTTGGCGTATCGGTGGATACCATTCGCCGGTGGGATAAGCTCGGTCTGCTCAGAAGCGTGCGCGACTCGTGTAACGTCCGGCTCTTCGATCCCTCGGAGATCGAGCACGCGAAACGGCAGCATGAATCACCCAAGGAGCTTGGCGCTCCCTCTTTCCATGTGCTTAAATCAGATCCGACCGAGATGACCACGGTCGAGCTGTTCGCCGGAGCCGGAGGCACCGCGCTTGGACTTGAGAACGCCGGTTTCGAGAACCTCATGCTATCCGAGATCGATCATGCGGCATGTGGGACGCTCCGCCATAACCGACCGCAGTGGAACGTCGTCGAGGGAGATGTCGCGCAGATCGATTTTTCCGGATTCAAAGGGAAAGTCAATCTCCTTCAGGGCGGCGTCCCCTGCCAAGCGTTCAGCTATGCCGGAAAATCGAAAGGCTTCGGGGATACGCGCGGAACGTTGTTCTTCCAGTTCGCGCGTGCCATCGGGGAATGCAAGCCTGATGTCATCATGATGGAGAACGTCCGTGGTCTTTTGACGCACGACGGGGGTAAGACCATCCGCACAATGCTCTCCTGCCTGATGGAAAAGGGATACCGAGTCGCGATCAAGATACTCCGCGCCCAATTCCTTGATGTCGCGCAGAAGCGCGAACGCCTTGTCATTCTGGGGGTGCGCGACGATCTCGACATGCCGATACTGTTCCCCAAGCAGAGCGGCGAGCTAATGACTCTCTGGGACGCCATCGGGGACTGTCCGAAGTCTGACGGTGCAGCATATCCCCAGCGTAAACGCGAGATACTGGAACTGGTTCCGCCGGGAGGATATTGGCGTGACCTGCCGGACAATCTGCAACGCGAATACCTGAAGGGGTCATACCACCTGCCGGGAGGCAAAACGGGCATGGCCCGACGCCTCGCGTGGAACGAGCCGTCCCTGACCCTGACCTGCGCTCCTGCGCAAAAGCAGACGGAACGTTGCCATCCGGCGGAAACGCGTCCTCTCACCGTCCGTGAATACGCGCGCATCCAGAGCTTTCCCGACGAATGGGAGTTCTCTGGCTCGATGGCGGCACGATACAAGCAGATAGGCAACGCGGTTCCCGTCAACATGTCCTACCACATCGGCAAGGGTATTCTCGCCATGCTGAAAGGTGAAAGACCCGACGATTTCGTTGAGGTTCCTGCCCTGACGGAAGAACAGGTCGAAGACGCCGCTTATCTGAAGATGATCGCGTTGGAATACACCTGAACCTAGGCTGGGAAAACCGAGCTGTACAGCAGTTCCATGGTTTTGCGGTCAATCGTCGAAACCATGGAATCGCTGCTTCTGATATCCGCGAATATTGCGGGCAGTGCCTCGTAAAGCTCATGCAGGGCGTTCTTGTATTCGAAAACGATCTCGTACGCGGTGGCGCCATCGCATCGTCTGACCGTGTTCTTGGCCTTTCTGCCGGATGGTTCCCACTTTTCGTCATATCGGTGCGTGTCTGCGGGGACTATCTGGAATAGATAGCCTTGTGAATTCGTCAAACGCGCGGCCGCGTCTATCTTGTCCCACACGTCTTTTTCGTCCGACGCCTTTATCGTGTTGAACCTGTTCTTCACTTCCGCGACGACCGGTTTCCCTATGACCGGATGCACATACCCGTCCACGGTTTTGATGTCCAGCACGCCGCCGGCCGTTCCCAAAGTCGTCCAATGCGGAGCCAGTCCAAGAATCCCCTGATGCATGTCCCCAAGAGCGTTGCTCAGAGACTTGTTTATCTTCCTTGTTTTTTCAAAGCCCAGACTGTCGTTCAGGGATTCACCGGTAATGAGCGCCTGCGTCAGAATGAGGAAAGGATCTGGAGGCAACTGTTTCTTGTTCCTTTCGGGGGCGAAGAACTTATCGAAGTTCCTTTTAACCTCGTAATACAAGGCGTCGTTGTCTATCCACGTCAATCCGTAGTCGTGTTTGTTCATTTTTACCCAATCTCAATCAGATTTAACCGGTTTTTTAATTCTATCGGTCAATTCCCCCTCCTGCACCAATGGTGCTGACTTTTATCGAGTTTGATGGAGGTTCTTTTATCCGCATAGCATCTAGTGTCGTGGGGGAAACGCCCTGCGCAGATAGGAGCATTACGATGCGTGTCCCAGTTGACCAGACGGCATTCGCCGACGGAATCCGGTTCCAGTTCGCAGAGCCGGTCGCAGTCTATGAGAACAACCGCCGTGTCGATGGCAAACAGGCCGTGGATGCCGACGGCGTGCCATTGTGGTCAGTGCAGATTCTGATTCTTCGCGCAGGGCGTCGTTCCGAGCTCGAGACGGTGAAAGTGCCATCGATTGTCGCCATCAATATCCCGCCGACCACGCCAATCGTGTTCGACGGCCTGACGGCTACGACATGGGAAAATAATGGCCGCTCCGGTATCTCCCTGTCCGCCCGTGGCATCGCTGAGGCCTGAGCATCCTCCCTTATTCTCATCTCCGCATAGAAGAAGGTGGCTCCCGAAATGGAAGCCACCTTTCTCTACAAAGGATGCAATTATGAACGGTTCAATAAAATTTGCCACGCATCCAGCGACGTCAGATCTGGTACTTCTTGCTATTTTCGGCGCGATCGGTTCAGTATTTCTTGGTGTCATCGGTACCAGTTTCTGGATCATCGCGATCTACATCGTATAGGCAACCGGGCTTGCATGGATATGGCTCTTCCTGACCTCCATGATCGCCGTCGGACTCGTCGCGCTAGGGCTTCTGGCACATGACCCCAAGGTGCGGAAGACCGCGCGGTGGCTTGCCCCCGTGCTTGGCGACTACGATCGCGGCATCCGTCGCGCTGCCCGCAGACGCGGCAACCGTTGGCTTCGCGACTGCAACCTCATACCCACCCGTCCAAACGAAGTTTTGATTCCAGGCGTATCCGCTCCCCCGAAACATGTGAACTACTCTTGTTGGCTACGCTATCCAGCCGGACATCGTGAAGGGCATCTTGAACTGCGTGACCTACCTCTGAAAGGCATTACGACGGAGAATCTGCGTCGTTTGTACGCCGATTCCCTAGGACTGCTTCATGCCGCTGATTTCGAGGTGACGCGACCGAATCCACAGAAATATCCGAATCGTTGGCTGGTGAGATTGTTCGCATCCGACCGTCTGTCTACGCTGGCGTCACCTAGCGTGCTCGATCGTCTGCCGAACGTATCCATCGAAACCGGTCACGTAGCCGTGACCGTCGGCAGGACTCTGAATGGTGTGCGCCATGTGGATTTATCTGGCATTTCGGGCATGACCATCGCAGGGCAGCCGGGTGCTGGCAAGACCGCAGGTGTCAATGTTCTGGTGGCTGGGCTGGCGTCACGCCCAGATCTAGTAAGTTTGTACATTGCCGACGGCAAGGGCGGCAGTGATTGGGCATGGTGCTCACCATACGTGACTCGATATACGAACAACGACAATTTCGATGATATTCTTGCGATGCTCCACGAGGTGCGTGATCTGATGCGTACGCGTCTGCGTTCAAACGTTGCGGAACATGGTGACTCGAATTTCTGGCATTGGGAACCGACTTTCAATGACTGCGCGGTGGTGGTGATTCTGGACGAAATACAAAACTGGATCACCCCAGCCGTGAAGACCAAGGAGACTAAGGAGAAGTCGGAGGAATTCATCGCTCCGGTCATTGATATCGTGAAGAAGGGTAGATCGGCTGGCATCACGCTGATCGCGATGACTCAGAAACCGACCACGGACGCATTGCCGTCTGTGCTGTGCGACAACGCCGCCTTGAAGGTCGCTTTCCGTTGCTCCACGCCGGAGATGGCGAAGTCTGCACTCGGTAGCCTGCCGGATGGTTCGTCCAGCCCCACCGCCATTGATTTCGTCCAGAAAGGCATGAGTGTGATGACCATGGACTCCGGCATGGCCGAGTACGTGCAATGGGATTATCTGCCCGAGTCGGATATCCCTGCACTGCTTGATGCAGTTCGCTGAACTCACGCCGCCGAGGCGGCGTGCCGGACGTGCCGCCGGCCGTGCAAACGGTCGAACGGAACGTCCGGCCATTCATATAGGCATTGGTGTTTCCTCTGCGCGTAGCACGACTGCATGTATAGCCGCCGTAGGCGGCGTCCGCTATTGGTCGTTTTTCCGTTCTATTGTCCGCGTTTCTGAGGAGAACGGTGCGCTGTTCACGCTCGTTCTGCTCGAATCCGGCTGCTAGTTGAACGAAGATGAATAGCTTCTGAACGCATGGTTCACTGAAGATGAATCTTTGTGACGAAAATGGAAAGATTATTCAAGCCTCTCGGTTAGGGGGTATCAAACCGGTTTGGTCGACGCATACGTACGTGCATGAACAATATCGCTATTTTTACGTGTCGTGCCACGTCAGGAAATGCGGGTCTGACCGCTTGCGATCAGGATATTACCCCGCATTTCCGTGACTTTTTACTTTTCTTTCAGGAATGGCGGAAGTTCGCCGTTTTCTGGGCTTCAAAAAAGTCTTGCGAAAAAAGTTGTCACTTTCTACATAGCGACTCGCACCGAAACGAAAGGACGGTGTGAAATGTCTGATGTCGATATTAAGCGGATGGCTCGTAGCGTGGAACGCGGCCAGGGATTGACTGCCAATGCCAAAAGGAACCTATGGATGGTAACGCTATTGAATCCCCAGCAGAACGGTGTTCCAGCTGGTCTGACTCCTGATGAGTGTGCGGAATGGGCTTTGAAGCACTGGTGTCTGAACGAATCTGGCGGGTTACGCAAAAGCCGAGGTGCGCTGGTTGCATACGAAATCGCACCCACCACAGGAACACCGCACTTGCAAATGCTCATGTGTGCCACGAATTCAGGATGTACGGCTGAGAGGGTGCTTAAAGCTTGGCCTGCCGCCGATATCGAAGTCGTTCGTGATTTCTCTGGCGCGGTTGATTACATCTACAAGCGTGGTGAATATGCGGATAAGGCGTTTACGCAAATTGTTCCTGCACGGGCGATGGACAATGAACTTGTTCCGAATCCACAGCGTTCTAGACGGAATAAGGAAAAAACTCTGACTCATGACTCGAAACGTCGTTTGGTGTGGTCTGCGGTTTTTGAGGATGGCATGACGGCTGCGCAGATTTACGCCGACCCCGAACTGGCTGTATACGCTTCCGGCATGGATATCGTGCTTGATCGCTGGATTCGTGAACGTGATGGGTCTCAGCCTCGTCCCGAAATCCATGTTCTATGGCTGCAAGGCGAACTGTCGTCTCTGTCGTTGCTGTCCGCTGTGCGCTCTGAATTGTCGAAACGTTTTGGCGCGGCTTGGGGGAGTGGACTTTGGGTGACGTTGCACAGCCGCAGCTTTCGGGCAATACGCGTGCTGTTATGGTTAGCCTGCCTAGCAAGGTGGAACGTTCGGAGGTTGACTCTGATTTGTCCAAGCTCTGCGATCAGTCGCCGTTGCAGGTTCGTAGAACCTATCAGCAGACTTTCTGGGCTCGTTGGGAGTTTGCGGTGATTGTGAATGAGGTTTCTCATCCATTCGAGAGCGTGTTGAGGGAACTCCTGTCCGCTTACCGCTTGACTGTCATGCGTATATCTGACGCGAGCGGCGAAAGCGTCCGTCAACAAGTTGGCGAGGGGTTTGATCTGTGCATGTCTGATGGTCTGCCTGAGCTGTCAGATGGTGACGTTGTCGAGTCACCCTTCGCGGAACTGGAGTCCGGGGAAGCCGTGCTGCAGTGCGAGAAGGACGGCAATCTCCCGTCTGTTGAACTGTCACCGGAGGAACTTGCCAGTTTAGCTCGGATATTGTTGCAGTTATTGCAGCTTCCTCTATCTGAACGTTTTGGGAGTTTGTCGCTCTTCGAGCGTAAACGTTTTGACGATTTGACTAAGAAGTGTCTTGTTGCTCTGACGATGCGTTCTTGTCGTATTGATGGCACGTCTGTTGAGCCATTGTTAGAGGACTTTTTCTGATTTATCTCAGATATCTGAGGAATTGCCGTGGTTGCTGTCCTCTGGACGCTCCCAGAAATTGACTCCTGATTGGATGGCCTTTCTTGCTGATTTGAACGAAGCTTGCATGACGGCAAGGAGGGTTCTCAATTGACTTTGCTTGCTTGCTTTTATGCAACGTCTGGCGATGGTATCCGTGGCTCTGCTGTGGTCTTTGTGGAGGTGCTTAATGGCTCTCCCTGCTGACGGTAATACTGGCTATGAACTGGTGCCACGCTTGGTGACGGTCTCGCATGCGGCGGAACTTGTGGATTGTTCTCCTGATTTGATTTACGATCTGATTCGTCATCATCGCGTGGAGGCTCGCGTGCTTCCGGGGCATCCGCGTTCGACCCGCGTGAACGTCGTATCGTTGATGGAGGCTTTTAAACTGGCTCGCTGAGAATCATTTCATTTGAGCGAGTTTGGCGGCAAGTTTCTCTTGTTCTTCCTGTAAGGCCTTTATCTTCTTTTCGATATCTTCAGCAGTTGCGGGCATCATCAAGTAAGCCGGCACCATCTACGGCTTTTCGCTGAGCTTCCTCGTCTTGCCGCCAATATCCTGTTTCTACTTCCATTGAATCGTGTCTGGTGACGGCCTTCTGCGTCGCAGGGCCGTCACTGGTGCGACTCACCATCGTCGAAAACATCGCCTTGAGTTGATGCGGGGTGATATCTGGTCTTCCTGCGTTTTTTGCCGCTTCCTTGAAATGATCGCGTATCGAGTTTGGACTGGCTATATCGTAGCCACTTGCCGGGCTTTCGATGAACATTGCATCCGGCTCTGGTCTGACGTGCGTTCGCAGCCATTCAGTGAGCATGGGCATGAAGCTTTGTGGAATATAGAGCCATGCGTTGGAGCTTTTTGTTTTGGGCGTGGCCAGGCGTAGAGGCCCCCTGTCGCCTTCTCCCCTATTGAGACCGTGGCTGATATGCACACGTCGGTTGGGTAGGTCGAAGTCCTGTCGCTGCAATGCACACACTTCACTGATTCGTAGTCCCAGCATGGCTGCGGTGTACTGAAATATTCGGCACCATTCGGGCATGTTGTCCGTAATGGTTCGAAGTTCCTCATTTGTGATGACTGGTACGTCATGTCGTTTGCTTTTCGCGCGGTGGACGTGGGGCAGTGTGCAGGGTTGTTTTTCCAGCAATCCGTCTTCGACGGCCTTTTTGCAGATGCGCTTGAGCATCTGATAGATACGTTCCTTTGCGTCGGGCTGATCCTTGAGCGCATTGCCATAATACCAACTTTTCACTGCGTCCTCAGTGATGTCGCAGACGCGCCCGTGGGTGAACGACATTTCTAGAACGTGTCGCAGCGCAACGTCGTAGACGTTTTGGGTTCCGGGTTTTTCCCCTGTTTGAATTGTTCTACGAACAGATATGCGTATATTTCGAATTGCGTATTCCTCCGCGCAAGTTCTGCTTCCTTTTTCGCCTCACGCTCCTGCCAACTCGTCCATTCCGCATCGCCACGTTTTACAGCGTCCAGCAGCGTCTGTTCGCTTGACCGCCATCTTTCCGCGTCAATCCTGTTTGCAAAACCACGTTTGATGTCTCTTTTTTGGGGTAACGGATCCAGCGGGTCTTTATAATGCGCCATCCAGAGCTTCTTGCTCTTATCATAGTAGACGCCTTTTATGGTTGTTCTCATGGTTGCGAGTATATGTTAGGGGGAGGAGTGTTTAGTGGAGTATTTTCGGTGTCTTAAATGAGCTTACTCGACTTATTGTTTTTTGTTCGGCCATCTGAAAACATTGGAACCCCACCGATTTTGGTATGAAAAAGAGCTTCCAGATTGCTCTGAAAACTCTGCCTGTGGAGCTAAGGGGATTCGAACCCCTGACCCTCTCCATGCCATGGAGATGCGCTACCAGCTGCGCCATAGCCCCGAAAACCGACCACCGTAGCGGCCGTGGGTGATGTAGGAATCGAACCTACGACCCCTTCCGTGTGAAGGAAGTGCGCTAGCCGCTGCGCCAATCACCCAGTGCACACCGAAGTGAACTTCGGCATCCGTGGGCGATACAAGATTCGAACTTGTGACCCCTTCCGTGTCAGGGAAGTGCGCTACCTCTGCGCCAACCGCCCGGGTCTGCGTGCCGACCGGCCGAATCGCTTCAGCCAGCCGAATCTGCGAGCGGACAACGGGACTCGGACCCGCGGTCTCAACCTTGGCAAGGTTGCGCTTTACCAACTAAGCTATGTCCGCAATGTCACCTTGACAGGCAACAGGGGAATACATTACCCGACCGCCTGTACAAACGGGACAAAAATCGCGACACGCCTGAAATTCCGCGGAATCGGTCACCGCTCTTTGTTGCTGATGAGCAGCCCCCCCCTCCAATGGTATTCACGAACAGCAGGTTGCACACACCGAACGCCACGGTGTTGGCCCGTGTGCCCTTGTAGATGCCCCAACTCATCACCGTCATCGGGATCATCCATGCCAGCGGGAGCAACGTCCATCCCAACGCGACCATCGAGATGATGTTGAGGATGAATGCAGCGAGACGTAGGTTGCGGTCGCCATTCGTCATCGGGTACGCGCCCGGCGAATACGGTTGCCGTCCGGCGTCACCTGCTGCGCCGGCGCGAAATCACCGGTCCATTCCTCGCCATCCCACCAACGCATCAGCGAGGGATCGCCCGATGGGTCCGGATACCAGCCCGGCGGCATGTTCATGATTGCTCTCGTCCGGCTCGGGCCGCTTCGCTCCGGCTCATGCCGCTCGCCTGCATCTCGCCCGCGCCTCGCCTATTCCGCCCGTCACCTTCATCGGCCACGAATCACCGCGCCGCGCCACCGAAGGCGCGATACTGGCAAACCTGCCTCCATCGTACAGCCCCGGCCACGCGCGACGCACATAATGCGACATCATCGCGCCGCATGCTCGCTCCCCCCCCCGCCCCCCCGAATGCCGCCTGTCGCGCGGTTTTTGTACCGCGCTGAGAGTATTCAAGAGAGTATGACAGTAAATTCCTCGACCATGGTCAAAGAGTTCACCAATCCGCTGAAGGAACCGATCGACGACGATATCAACCTGTTTGATTTCCTTGACCGCCGCGCCCAGCGCGACCCGGACGGCTCGACCGTCGAATACAAGGCGGACGGCGGCTGGAAGTCGTTCTCCGCGACGCAGTTCCGCGACCTGGTGATCGCCCTGGGCAAGGGTCTGATCGGCTTGGGTGTGAAGAAGGGCGACGCCGTGTCAATCGTGTCGCGTACGCGCTGGGAATGGACCGCGCTCGACATGGCCATCATGGCGGTCGGGGCGCTCACCGTCCCGGTCTACGAGACGAATTCCGACGCTCAGGTGAGCTGGATCTTCAACGATTCGCAGGCCACGATCGCGTTCGCCGAGGACGACGGGCAGCGCGACAAGATCGAATCCATCCACGATGAGGTGCGGTCGCTGCGCAAGGTGTTCGTGATCGAGGCCGGCGCGCTCGAAGCCTTGCAGGCGTATGGCAAGGAAGTGAGCGACGAGGAGTTCTGGGCGCGCAAGAACGACGCCCACGGCGACGACCTCGCGACGATCGTCTACACGTCCGGCTCCACCGGCACCCCCAAGGGCGTGGAGCTGTCGCACCGCAATCTGGCGTTCCTGTGCCTGTCGGCCATGCAGTACATGCCCCGCGCCTGCGCGTGGCCCGACCGCCGTCTGCTGCTGTTCCTGCCGCTGAGCCACGTGTTCGCGCGGTTCATGGAGCTGCTGAGCTTCTGCGGCACGCTGACGTTGGGACTGAGTTCCGACATGAAGACGATCGTCAAGGATTTCGAGTCGTTCGGCCCGACGCTGCTGCTGGCGGTGCCTCGCGTGTTCGAGAAGGTGTATAACGCAGCGTCGCAGCGCGCCGGCAAGGGCATCGCCGGCAAGATGTTCCTGCGTGCGGCGGACGTGGCGCGGGATTGGTCGAAGGCCGAGCAGGCCGGTGAGAAACTGCCGTGGCGGGGGCGCCTCGCCCACGGGTTCTACGAGTTGGTGGTGTACAAGAAGATCCGCACGATTTTCGGCCCGAACGCCGACTTCGCCATCACCGGCGGCGCCCCGATGGACGCCAACCTTTCGCACTTCTTCAACGGCATCGGCATGCCGCTGCTTGAGGGCTACGGCATGACGGAGACCTGCGGGCCGGTGTGCGTGAGCCTGCCGGAGAACAATCGGATCGGCACGATCGGCATGCCGATGAGCGGCGTCACCGCGGGTATCGCGGACGACGGCGAACTGTGCGTACGCGGCCATCTGGTCTGCCGCGGATACCACAACCATCCCGATGTGACCGCCGAGCAGATCGTCGACGGCTGGCTGCACACCGGCGATCTGGGCGACATCGACGAAGACGGCTTCATTTCGATCACCGGCCGCAAGAAGGATCTGATCATCACCGCCGGTGGCAAGAACGTCTCCCCCGGCCTGTTGGAGGCCGCCGTGATGACATCGCCGGTTGTGAACCAGTGCCTGGTCATCGGCGACCGGAAGCCGTTCGTGGCCGCGCTGGTCACATTGGATCTCGCCGATGCGAACGCGTGGCTGAAATCGCAGGGCGCTCAGGAGGAGTCCGACCTGGCGTCGCTGGCCCGCAATCCGATCGTGCACACCGAAGTCGAGCGTGCGGTGAATCAGGCCAATGAGGGCGTGTCTCGCGCCGAGTCGATCCGCAAGTTCGAGATTCTGCCCGACGAGTTCACACAAGACAACGGCATGCTGACGGCCAGCCTGAAGACCCGCCGCGCGCAGATCGTCGCGCACTACCGAGAACTGATCGACACTGTGATCTACGTGCCGAAGAAGAAGTAGGCTCACCCGGCCTGCAGTCGCCACGTTGTTTCCTGTTTGCTTGTTCCAGTGTTCGCGCATGCGGTTGCTGTTGGCTGCTCCCGCTTTGCGGTTGCAGCTCGCGTGTTCGGGTCCGTTGTATCCGTCGCGCCGGTCGTTATGTCCGAGGTCCCACGCTTGGCCGCGGGTGACGGGCAGGCGGCAGCGGGTGTATGAGCATCTGCGTAGTGCCATTTGTTGTTTGTCTAGTCCTGCGGTCGTTAAGATTCGCTGCGTGTCGCGTGTTCTCGGGTTGCATATCTCTCGGCGTCAAGCAGGTCACCGAACGCCTCGGCATAACCAGTGGCGGCCTGCTCAACCTCAAGCTCCCCGAACCCGACGCCATGATAGGCCGCACGCGCGGCTGGCTCCCGGAGACGATAGACGGATGGAACGCGAAGCGTCCCGGTCGGGGCGTCGGCGGAGGCAGACCCCGAAAAAACAAGTGACTGGCATACGCGGTTGGCTTCGAACCAACGACCTGCGATTTTGGAGACCGCCGTTCTACGTCTGGTGCGCATCAAGCGGTATATGCGGCGTTCGGCACGCCTGCCGCGGCAACCGAAATCGTCTGTGCATCAACACTAACAACCGTTCGCGCGGTTCGCTAGAGGTCGTGAGGATTTTTCGCCTTTCGCGCTCTTCCCGGGCATGCCGGCCGCGCTTGGGCCGTGCAGCCGGCTTGGAATCCAGTCGGCACAGGGTATCCGCATGGGAAGCTGCGCTGCGTTTGCGCCGGCTGCTTTCACGCATCGGCATGACTCATTTCGCTCGCGACGCGCCGGCCGGGTACGGCGCGGATGCCGAATTACCGGCATCGCCGCGGCATCCGCAGGCGCGTTGACGCTGGCCACGTCGGCGTTCATGTTCCGATTTGTCCTTGACACGCAGGCGCCGCTTTCGATGATGAAACTGGTCAGGGCCGGTAAGGTTCCCGGCGCCAAGCTGGAGGGCGTGCGCCGTGATGCAGCCGAGGAGGCAAGGGCCGCATTGGTCGACGGTCGACCGATTCGTCAGCGATGCGCTGGCCGGATGAGCCGTAAAGCCCGACTGGCTGGGCCATTTACGGGCTGTGGAGGGCGAACAGAACGCGAAATTACGGGGTGAAATAGCCGAAATCCGCAATTCCCCGTGTGAAATCGCCGTTTTTCGAGCTCAAAACGGCGATTTCGCACGGGGAATTGCCCAGAACGGCTATTTCAACCCGTAATTTGACGAGGATGATGGGGGCAGACAGGGGGCAGACAGGGGGCAGCGATTGCGGTTGGACGCGATTGCGGTTGGACGCGGCTCATGGCTTACATTGTGGTCGCATCACTGCCGTCGGAGCTGTACGAGGAACCGGAACCGCTGGAGCTGCTGCCGGAGCCACTGGAACCACTGCCGAGCTGGCTGTCCGACTTCCCTGAGCCGCCATACTGCTGAAACTGCCCATTGCCGAATTGGCCGCCGCTGGGCGGCTGCCCCATGCCTCCGGGCATCTGCATCTGCTGGCTGCTGCCCGTGCCATCTTCGTCGTCGGTCAGCGCGTTCACCGCGAGCGCTCCACCGACGCCGCCCACGAGGCCGCAGACCAGAGACACCACGGCGAGCAATGCCCACGTCTTACCGCTCAACGCGTGTTCGCCGCCCTTCGAGCCTTTCAGTGTCGGGACCTGACCGCCCATTGATCCAGGCACCGGCCCCCGGCCGTTCCAATCCTCATACAACGGCATTCGGCCGCCCTGCGCGTTCGCATCTGGTGTATTCGCGCCCTGCATATTCGCGTCCTGCGCGTTCATGTTCTGGCCACTCACCGCTTGCATATTCCCCGGCTGCGGATTCATTGCCTGCGTCGGCGCATTCTGCGCGTACCACGCCGCACGCGATCCCTCGCCGTAGCTCCCCGGCATCGGACCGTTCGGCGCATAGCCGGAACTGCCCGGAGCTGCCGCGAGCCTATACCCAGCCGAGCCGTATCCGGCGGTTCCGCATCCAGCAGCCCCGGCCCCGGCAGCCCATTCGGCATCTCCCAGACCAGCCGCACGATTCCCCGCATACTCGTCTGTACCGCCGTTATCTGCCGCAGCCCGGCCACCATCGGCCCGACCAGCCGCGGAACCGGGCTCCACGCCCCAGCCGCCCGCCGAACCGTTAGTCACCGAACCATCAGCCACAGCGGCGTCATTCACAGCCGCTTGACGCTGCTCCGAACCGGTGACGTTCGCCGCCGCCTCGATAGCGACGCCCTCGATGGCACCATCCGCGCCGTTGCCGCTCTCGCCGCTATTCGCATTGTTGACATTGTTGCTGTTGTTGCTGGTCATGATGACTCCTTTGAAAACTGACTGATGAAGTGATTGCTGATGTTGATGTCTGGCACGCCGCCATGGTTATGCCATCGTCCACGCTGTCGATGTGCCGAACCGGCTGTCGAACTCGCTGCGGTCGATGGTGTCGCTCCCGGCCGAGACCGAGGTCGAATACGAGCCGGTCACCGTGACGGTCACGTCGCCGCTGCCGGAGACCACGGTCTTGCCGTTCGCCACGATGGTGACGGTGTTGCCGTCGCCGCCGGAAGCGACGTTGAGCGCGGAAATGGTCGTATCCTTCGCCACCACCCACGTGGACGTGCCGTCGACATTCACAGTGATGGTGGCGTCGCTCGCCGTGCCCGTGCCGGAGCCGGCCGCCGCGTTGTCCGTGAGCGTCGCCGCGGCGGTGTCGAAATCAAGCTCAGTGTTGTTCTGCAGCACCACATCGGCGGTCGTGTTGGTGAAGTAGAACATCGACCCTGAGCCGATGGCGGAGCTGAGTGTGGAATCGACCGACTGGAACGTGGCGTGCTCGCCGGTGCTGGCTTCCGCGTCGCCCGAGGTGGACTGGTAGATGATGATGCCGTGGCGATCGGGTCGGATGCGGTTTTGCCGGTGACCGTGCTTTCCGACGTCGAATCCTTGATCAGGATCGTATTGAGGCCTTCCATGCCGGCGATCTGGCTGCCGGATGAGGTTCCGGAGACGTTGTTCACCTGAATGTCGCCGGTGGAATACAGCAGCGGGGAGCCGGAGCCGGCGGTGCTCAGCGTCACATCGGCGAGAGAGATCGATCCGCCGCCTCGATCGGTGGCGACGATGGCGCTGTGGCCGCCCTGCGTGTCCGCGGTGATCTTGTTCGCCAATATCGTGCCGCCGTAGGTCGCGTCCAGCCCGCGTGAATTGTCGGCCATGGTCTCAATCGATGTGTCGTTGACGAGCGCCGTTCCGGAATCGGTGGCGAAGACGCCGTTCGACCCGGAGCTGGAGGCGGTGATGTCGGTACCGTCGATGACGGTGGTGGAGTCTTCGCCGACGGTGAGCGACACCGAGTTGGTGCCGGAATAGTCGTATTGCATGGTGTTGGCGCCGCCACCGAAGTTGCCGCTCGGCGGCTGCATGATTGAGGCGGAGCCAGCGGAACCGGCTGAGAGGTGCCGAATCAACCCCATGCCGCCGGCACCCGCGCACAGGCCACCCGTGAGGGCGACCATCCGCCTCGTCGCGATTACCGGCGGGCGACGCCGCCGCGAGCCGCCGGGGCTCACATGGGGTTGCATGTCATGGGGTTTCATGGTCGTCGTCCTTTCCTTGGATTGACTCCATTGAACGACGGCTTTCCTAGCGGCCCCTACGCCTGACGTTGAACCGTCCTGCAACCTTGCGGAACGGTTTTCGAATGTTTTCTGGATGCTTTCTGGATGCTCTTAGACGGAACGCGCTCTCAAAACTCGCAGATACAGCCCCAGAATCGACATTTTGGTGCTGTATCTGCGAGTTTTGAGAGCGCGGTTTCGCCTACAATCCGTATTCCTCGCGCACGAAGCGCTCCAGCACCGGAATCGACCGCTTCACCTTGTCGGTGTCGATGCAGTAGGCCATGCGGAAGTACCCGGACACGCCGAAGCTGTCGGACGGCACCAGGATCAGGTCGTATTCCTTGGCCTTCATGCAGAAGGCGTTCGCGTCGGCTTCCAGCGCCTTCGGGAAGATGTAGAACGTTCCGCCCGGGCGCACCACGTCGAAGCCGATCGAGGTCAGCGCATCGTACAGCAGGTTCATGTTCGTCTCGTACACGCTCAGGTCGCTGGTCTCGTCGATGATCTTCGCCACGGCGAGCTGCATGCTGGAGCTCGGGCAGTTGTGGCCGGTGCCGCGTGAGATCTGCCCGCACATCGGCACGATGAGTTCGGCGTCGGTCGCCCGCGGGTTGACTGCCACGTAGCCGATGCGCTCGCCCGGCAGGCTCAGCGACTTCGACCAGGAGTAGCAGGTCAGCGTGTTGTCGTAGAACTTGGCCGGGTACGGCTGCGTGCCGCCGTCAAACACGATCTCGCGGTAGGGCTCGTCGCTGATCAGGAAGATGTCGTGACCGTATTCGGCCTGCTTCGCCCGCAGGATACCCGCGAGCCGGTCGAGCGTTTCGGCCGAATACACCGCGCCGGAGGGATTGTTCGGCGTGTTGATGAGCACGACCGTCACCTCGGGGTTCAGCGCCGCCTCGAACGCCGCGAAGTTGATCTGGAAGCTCTCGATGTCGGCGGGCACGACAGTCAGCCGCGCGCCCGCGCCTTCGACATACGGATGGTATTCGGGGAAGTATGGCGCGAACGTGAGCACTTCGTCGCCGGGCTTGGTGACGGCCCGCAGCGCGTGGGCGAGCGCACCGGCGGCACCCGTCGTCGGGAAGATGTGGCCGGCCGTGTAATCCATGCCGAAACGCCGGTTGAGGCTTTCGGCGATGGTGCGGCACGCCTCCGGGTTGCCCAGCGACGGGCTGTATCCGTGGAGCGCGACCGGATCGGCGGTCTCGTACATGTCGATCATCGCCTTGGTGAAGCTGGACGGGCACGGCACGCTCGGGTTGCCCAGCGAATAGTCGAACACGTTGTCGTATCCGATTTCGGTGCCCCTTGCGGTCGCGTATTCACTCAGGGTTCGAATGACCGATTTGCCGCCGAGCATGGCTTTGTATGTTTCGTTGATCATGGCACAACCTCCCCGTTGGACTCTGGTTTCGTTTTTACCACCGACCACGCACAACAGGGCATGTCGCCGGTTGTTGCTGGGTTCGCGCGGGTTGGGAACCGGGTATATTGACGGGTAACCGGTCACCCGCCCGGCCCTTAGCGGCTCCGGACGACAAGCATAGCCCCGCCGCGGCGGAAAGGAGGCGCACGACGCCCAACATCATCGATTATGCACGTTCCGAGACCCGCCCGTTCGGCGTCGACGCACCGTTCAACGCCGTCGACGCGCTGGTGCTGGCGTCGCTTGTCTATCAGGACATGCCGGCATGCGTGCGGACTCTGGCCGATGTCGAGGCACGATCCGGCACATTCCGCAGACGTCTGAGCAGCATCGACGTGCGCCATCCGGTGCGCTCGATTCGCCATTTGGCCGCCCCGGAGTTCGGCGACGCAACGCTGGCTTCGGTGTCGGAGGCGCTGACCCCCGATGATTTTCATGTGGAGAGCGGCCATAACGGCCTCGCCGACCCGCGCCTGACGCAGGAGCTGTACGCCGCCATCGGAGTCAATCCGCGCTTTGCCTGCGTTCGCGTGGACGCATCCGACGAGCATTTCAGCGAGGAACAGCAGATGCAGTTCGCCGCCGTGACCATGCTGCTGCCGGGCGGCACGCTGGCGGTGGCGTTCCGCGGCACGGACGACTCGTTCGTGGGTTGGAAAGAGGATTTCAACATGGCGTTTCGCTACCCGGTGCCCGCACAGCATGCGGCATGTGAGTATGTGTGCGCCGTGGCGCGCCTGTGGCGCGGCCCGATGGTGCTGCTGGGGCATTCCAAGGGCGGCAATCTGGCCGTGTATGCGGCGATGAACGCGCCCGAGCCGGTGCAGCGGCGTGTCACGGCGGTGTATTCGCTGGACGGGCCGGGGTTCCCGTCGCAGATCGTCGGCAGCGATCCGTATCGGAGCGTCATGCCCCTCATCGTGAAGATCGTACCGGACTCCTCGATTGTCGGCATGATTCTGGAGACGCCCGAGCCGATGCGGGTTGTACGCTCCGACCAGAAGGGCGTGATGCAGCATCTGACGTTCTCCTGGCAGGTCTCGGGCAATGATTTCGAATATCTGCCGCAGGTATCGCCGAGTTCCCAGCTGTTCAACCGGTCGTTGAACGGCTGGCTGGAATCGTTGAGCACCGAGGACCGCGAGCGCGCGGTGGACGCCCTGTTCTCCGTGCTGCGGTCGAGCCATGCCGACAGCATTTCCGATCTCATGGCGGCCGGCCTGAAGGCCGTTCCCACGATGATCAACACGTTCGTGGGTCTGTCGGAGGCGGATCGCCGTCATCTGATCGAGGCGATGGGGCTGCTCATGGCCGCGGTCCGGTCCCGTTCCTCGCGGTAGCCGTCTCGTGCCCGAACTCTGTTTCGCCAACCGAGAAAAATGGACAGTTCGCCTATTTTCCGATCATCCGCCTCACAATCCGCCCTACAATAATCCATATCACACATATAGACATAGTGCCCAATAAACGATAGCCGCACGTCACGCAGGAAGGGAACCATCATGCCGCGCCCACGCAAGGATTCCGAGATACTCTCCGCGACCGAACGCCTCGAAAACGCGTTCTGGGAGCTGCTCGCAGACCACGAATACCGCAAGATCACCGTCACCGAAGTCGTACGCGAGGCGCATGTCAACCGCAACTCGTTCTACTACCATTACGCCAGCCTGCCGGAGCTGGCCGATTCGGCGATCATGCACGCCGTGGAGCACTCGACCGTGCAGGCGCCACGCGCCGACCTCAATCCCGACATCGAATGGAGGCGCCAATGCTCCCTGGTGATGAATGACCCAGTTCAGCGGCAGCGGCTCGACCGTCTGGCACTGCTCGCCGGCAGCCATAGCTCGCCCGAGCTCATCGAGTCGCTGAAGGACTTCGGCCGTCTGATGATCATCAACGACCTCCAGCTCGACGCCGACAACCTGGATCTGAAAACCGACCTGATGCTCGACTTCACCGTCGGCGGTATCCTCGCGGTGCTGCGGCGGTGGCCGGAGCTGAGCAAGAAACTCTCGGTCGACGACCTGCTCAACGAGGATGTCGCCGTACTCGCCATGGGAGTGTACCTGTCGATGTCGAAGGAGAACATGCTGGCCTACTGGAGCCGCATTTTCAAAGGCGACATTCCAGGAGATTTCAAAACCGCCCACTAAAGTGGCTTGCAGAGCAGTCGCCGCCGCGGGGTGCGCGACGCGGACGCGACCCTGGAGGCGACATGGATCAGATACTGCAATGGTTCGAGGCGAACGTCGGGAAAATCATCTTCCTGCTGGTGGCGATCGTCGCCGCGCTGTTGATCACCAAGGGACTGGCACGGGTGATGCGCAAGGTGCTGGATCGGACGGACATGCCGAGCGCGTCGATATTCATCAACATCATGCGCGTGCTGGTGTGGATACTGGCCGCGTCCATCGTGCTGCAGCCGGTGTTCGGCATCAGCCCGACAACACTGATGACCGCGCTCGGCGTCGGCGGCATCGCCGTGTCGCTGGGTCTGAAAGACACCGTGGCGAACGTGATCTCGGGCTTCGGGCTGATGCTCGGCAAGGTGATACAGCCGGGCGATCTGGTGTCGGTCGCGGGGACGGCCGGCGTGGTCAAGGACATCACGTGGCGGCAGACGGTGGTGCGCGAGCGCAACGGCAACGAGATGGTCATACCCAATTCCGTGCTCAACACCGCGTCGCTGGAGAAGCTCACGCCGTCCAATGAAGGATGCGTGACGATGACGTTCACCGCGAAGGCCGGCAGCGACCCAGCGCACGTGACAGAGGCGGTGAAGCGCGCGGTGGCCACGGCCACCGCCGAATTCGCGCAACCCGGCAGCGAACCACTCGTCAAGCTCACCGGTTTTTCGCCGTACGGCATCGAGGTGCAGGCGCTGGCGTTCACGCGCGACGGCGTGTTCCTGTCCACCATGCGCGACGCCATGGCCCGCGCGATAGCTGGATGCGAGTTCGTGGAGCAGCGCGCCGCGGTCGGCGAATAGGGGTCGCGGCGCGTTCGGACTTACGCGCGAATCCGGGCACCACAGCGCCTACACACGCACCATGCAGCGTCACGCTGTGCGGGTCACGTCACGCAGAGCGAACGCACAGAGTGACGCATACTCCAAAAACGTTGAAAAATAAGGCTTCTCACGAACCGTCACGCTGTGCGAGCGCTCGCCGCGTGACGCGACCCGCACAGCGTGACGCACTTATGACGCATTGAGGGGAGATCGGGTATTGAGCCCGGCCTCCCCTCATCGCGGCTCGGTCATTATGCGGCCATCACCCGGCCATCACTTGTCTTCGGTGACGTCTTCGACCGTGACGTCGGCATCGGAACCGGCATCCGGATCCTCGGGCATGGTACCGAGTTCCAGATGCTCGCCACCGGTCTGGTCGACGAGCACGGTGTCGCCGTCGTGTACCTTGCCGGCGAGCAGCATGCGCGCCAGCTGATCGCCGACCTCGGTCTGCACCAGACGGCGCAACGGACGAGCGCCGTACGCCGGGTCATAGCCGGTGTTGGCGAGCCATTCGCGAGCCGCGTCGGTGACGTCGAGCTTGATGCGGCGATCCGTCAGACGCGAGGCCACCTGAGCGACCTGGATGTTGACGATGCCGCCCAGCTCCTCACGGGTCAGCGGATGGAACATCACGATCTCGTCCAGACGGTTCAGGAACTCCGGCTTGAAGTTCATGTGCACCGCGTCCATCACGGCCTTCTTCTTGGCGTCCGCGTCCATGTCCTGGTTCACCAGGAACTGCGAGCCGAGGTTCGAGGTCATGATCAGGATCGTGTTCTTGAAGTCCACAGTCCGGCCTTGGCCGTCGGTCAGACGCCCGTCGTCCAGCACCTGCAGCAGCACGTCGAAGACTTCGGGGTTAGCCTTCTCGACTTCGTCGAACAGCACCACCGAGTACGGACGACGACGCACGGCCTCGGTCAGCTGGCCGCCTTCCTCATAGCCGATGTAGCCGGGCGCGGCGCCGATCAGACGGCTCACAGACGCCTTCTCCATGTACTCCGACATATCGATGCGGACCATGGCCTTCTCGTCGTCGAACAGGAAGTCGGCGAGCGCCTTGGCGAGCTCGGTCTTGCCCACGCCGGTGGGGCCGAGGAACAGGAACGAGCCGGTCGGACGGTTCGGGTCGCTGATGCCGGCGCGCGAACGACGCACCGCGTCGCTCACCGCCGCGATCGCTTCCTTCTGGCCGATCACGCGCTTGCCGAGGTAGTCCTCCATGCTCAGCAGCTTCTCGTTCTCGCCCTGCATCAGGCGACCGACGGGGATGCCGGTCCACTCGGAGACGATGCCGGCCACCGAATCGGCGTCCACATGGTCGGGCACCATCGGCTCGGGCTTGGTCTCGCCCGTCGCGCCGTCTTCCGCATCGGCCTTCTCGGCCGCGTCCAGCTGCTTCTGAATCGCCGGAATCTCGCCGTACAGGATCTTCGATGCCTCGGCCAGGTTGCCCTCACGGGTGAACTTGTCAGCCTCGACGCGCTTGGCGTCCAGCTGGGCGCGCAGGTCGCCGACCTTGTTGTGGCCGGCCTTCTCCGCATCCCAGCGGGCCTTGAGGCCGCTCAGCTTCTCGCGAGTGTTCGCGAGCTCGTTCTGCAGCTTCTCCAAGCGCTCCTTGCTGGCCGGATCCTCGGCCTTCTTGAGCTGCATCTCCTCCATCTCGTAGCGCGTGACCTTGCGCTGCAGCTCGTCGATCTCCTCCGGGGAGGAGTCGAGCTCCATGCGCAGGTGCGCTGCCGCCTCATCGACCAGATCGATGGCCTTGTCGGGCAGCTGACGGCCGGAGATATAGCGGTTCGAGAGCGTCGCGGCGGCGACCAGCGCGTCGTCGCCGATCGTCACCTTGTGGTGCGCCTCGTAACGCTGCTTCAGGCCACGCAGAATCGCGATCGTGTCCTCCACGCTCGGCTCGCCCACGAACACCTGCTGGAAACGACGCTCAAGCGCCGGGTCCTTCTCGATGTTCTCGCGGTACTCGTCCAGCGTGGTCGCGCCGATCAGGCGAAGCTCACCGCGCGCCAGCATGGGCTTGAGCATGTTGCCGGCATCCATCGAGCCTTCGGCCGCGCCAGCGCCGACGATCGTATGAATCTCGTCGATGAACGTGATGATCTGGCCGTCGGCGTTCTTGATTTCGTTGAGCACGCTCTTGAGGCGCTCCTCGAACTCGCCACGATACTTCGAGCCGGCAACCATCGACCCCAAATCGAGGCTGATGAGCTTCTTGTTCTGCAGCGTGGTCGGCACATCGCCGGCCACGATACGCTGGGCGAGGCCCTCCACGACGGCGGTCTTTCCGACGCCGGGCTCGCCGATCAGCACCGGGTTGTTCTTGGTGCGGCGGCTCAGGATCTGGATCACACGGCGGATCTCCTGATCACGCCCGATCACCGGGTCGAGCTTACCCTCCTTGGCGCGGGCGGTCAGATCGGTGGAGTACTTCTCCAACGCCTTGTAGCTGCCCTCAGCGTCCGGGCTGGTGACCTTGGCACCGCCGCGCACGCCGGGGACGGCCTTGCGCAGCGCCGCGGCCGTCACGCCGTTCGCCTTGAGGATGTCCGCGCTCTGGTTCGGCGCGGATGCGGCGATGCCGATGAGCAGGTGCTCGGTGGAGACGTACTCGTCGCCCATCTGCTGCATCTCCTTCTCGGCCTGTGCCAGCGCCGCCGTCAGCTGGCGGCTCGCCTGCGGCTGCGATGTGGTGGACCCGCTCGCCGCCGGCATCTTGACCAGAGCATTGCGCACCGCGGCGCCAATCGCCTGCGGGTTGCCGCCCGCCGCCTGAATCAGTCCCTGAATCACGCCGTTTTCCTGACGCAGCAGCGCATCCATCACGTGCAGTGTCTCGACCTGCGCGTTGCCCGCGGCAGACGCGCTCTGAATCGCATCACCGATGACTTCCTGGGCCATGGTGGTGAACTTCTGTTCCATATCAACCTCCGTATGTCTCATGCGCCTTGGCGGCCGCGGCCCACGACATCCGAACCGCCCCGCACAGCGCTTTCCGTCTGTGTCTGATACGCACAACCGATTCGGCACCCATTCTATTCCCGAAAGTTGAGCGCACGCGACTCAAGTTTTGCACTGATTTTGAAGCGCCAAAACGCAATGTGGATAACTCAAATCCGTGCGACACGCTCTCAAAACTCGCAGACACGAAACCCGAAACCGCCATTTTCCGCCAAAACAGTTCTCGTATCTGCGAGTTTTGAGAGCGGTCATGTTTGAGATCAACGAAGAACCGCCCCGCCGCGACTGTCACGTTCAAAACCACGCGGCGGACGCGCGCGAAAGACATCATTCTCCGCGTATGGCCCAATACGGACGCCTCGGGCGCAACCATCGAGGTGCATGGGCTCCTATGCACCTCCCCCGAGGCGCTGTTCGCCCAAATGGCCAAAGAGCTGTCCCTCGAAGACCTCATAGAATTCGGCGACTCGCTGGTATGCCGCGACCCCGCACGCAGACGGACCACTCTGGCCGAACTCAGAGAATTCATCCACTCATGCGACTCGTTCCAAGGGCAAAAACAATGCATCAGGGCACTCACCCAGATTCGCGAGAACACCGACTCCCCGGCCGAGACCCACTTGCGCCTGCTGCTCAAACGGTATGGATTCCCCGAGCCAATCATCAGCGTCCCGGTCGAGGCGACGGGCAATGCCGCGCACGGTCCCGTAATTTCGGACGGCCTGCGGCCGACCCAATCTGGCCTCGCTGTCGCTTGGCTCGTGCGCCGCGACAGCACACTGTGCTGTCGCCTAGCCGCGCACGACCACGTTGCGGAGGGAACCGATGCCGGCTACGTGGACGATGGGCTCGTCGCCGGGATCGAGGTGACCGGAGGCGTTCGGGGTGCCGGTCATGATGACGTCACCGGGCAGCAGGGTCGAGAACGAGGAAATCGCGGCGATCTGCTCGGGGATGCCGTGAATCAGGTTCGCAGTGGTGCCGCTTGCCATCGGCACGTCCTCGCCGTTGAGCGTGAAGGAGATCTTCGCGTCCTTCCAGTCCAGCTCGGTCTGAATCCACGGGCCGATAGGGCAGGACGTGTCGAAGCCCTTCGCCCGCGTCCACATCGGATCCAGCCCCTGCAGGTCACGCAGCGTCACGTCGTTGACGCACGTGAAGCCCAGCACGTAGTCCATGGCCTTCTCGACCGGCACGTTCTTGGCGATACGCCCCATAATCACCGCCACTTCGGGCTCGAAGTTCATATCGTTCGAATACGACGGGATGACGATCGGATCGTCCGGCCCGATCACCGACGTGGAAGGCTTCGAGAAGATCACCATGTCTTCCGGCGCGTGAGCAATCTCGGAGTGCCCGCTCTCGTGCATGAACTGCGCGTGCGCCTCGTAGTTCTTGGCGAGACCGTACACCTTGGAGGGAATCACCGGCGCGAGCAGCCTCAGCCCATCGGCGTCGAGCGCGTACCGCTCCCCTGTGGGCTTGACGGGCGCGGCTCCGAACGGGTATCCGTCCAGTTCGATCAGGTAGTCCTTGCCGTCGGCCGGGTCCTGCTGGACGAAGGCATAGCGCGGCTTGTCGTTGAGTGAAAAACGTGCGATTCTCATACTCACCAGTGTAAACCAGTGCGAGTGCAATCCTTACGAAGAACGCGCATACGAAAAGCGGGGCGGCCAATCATGACCGTCCCGCCTTGTCGGATTCTCGCGAGCTGGACCCGCTTACTCCGTGTAGCTCTTGTCGAACAGCGTCTTGCCGCTTTCGGTATGCAGGTACACGCGCACCTTGGCGTTGCCGCCGGTGTCGCAGGTTTCGTTGAGCGTCTGCGCCACCGACTTGAACGTGCTGTCCATCCCGTCAAGGCTCGACGTCATCATGTCGCCCATGCTGCTGTACGTGTCGGACAGCGTGTAGTCGTACACGAGCGTGTTGCCTTCCGCGTACGCCTTGATGCTGATGCCCATGCCCTGGTACGACGAGGTCATGCTGTCGAGCTGCGACTGGATTTCGCTGGAGTTGACGAATTCTTCCAGTGACGGCTTGCCGGAGCTGGAGGATCCGTTGAAGCTGTCGTTGTTGAGATCGTTGTTGGTGTCGTCGGCCCCGTTCTGCAACGCGTCGTCGAGGTTGTTCAGATCGTTGCTGCTGGATCCGTCGGAGTTGCCGTTGCTGGAGCTGTCGCCATTGGATTTGCTGTCGCCCTGCGTCTGGCTGGTGGACGTGTTGGGTTTCGCGTCGGCGCTGCTGTCCTTCTTGCCGCCGATGACACCGGTGGCGAACAGCACGACTACGACGATGACGGCGATGACGGCAACGACACCGGCGGTGATGCCGGCGATGAGCGGGCCGCGGCTCTTCTTCTTCGGCGGTTCCTGCTGGTACGGATTGCCGTAGCCTTGCGGCGCGATTGCGGGCGGCTGGTTCCCGTATTGCGGGTCACCGTACTGGTTGGCGCCGTATGGCTGTCCGTACGCGGCGGTCGGCTGCTCGCCGCCGTACGGTGCGGCCGGCTGACCGTACCCTCCCGGAGCACCGCCGGCAAGCGGCTCACCGTACGCGGCAGTAGGCGCCTCGCCACCATACGGAGTTCCGCCATCGGGCTGGCTGAAGGGGTTCGGACCGGGTTCAGGCTGCTGACCATAAGGAGCCCCACCCTGGTTGTATGCGGAGCCAGCGCCCGACTGTCCGTACGCTCCCGGCTCCTGCCCATACGGCGCCGCCTGGTATCCATACGGCTCGGCGCCGCCCTGCGGCCCGGCGAGCGACTCGCCGTACACGGCAGTCGGCGCACCACCATAAGGGGCCCCGCCCTGCCCGTACGGGGCGGCTGGGGCTCCCGTCGGCACGCCCGCCCCCTGCCCGGGCAGAGGAACGACCGGCACCGGCGGGAAAGCCTGCGTTGGCTGCGGTTCGGGCGCGCCTTCCGCGCCCGCAGCATTGTTCGGATCACCATACGGAGTCTGCGGCGCTCCATCTGGATACGTGTTGCTCATATGTCCTCCTTTTGCAGAGAGCCCCGTTGACCGGGTCAAATCATTGTTACCGCAACCGTCCACATGCAACGCTGTATGCACCTGATCGGCTAATCCTCAGCGTACACTCACTTTCCGTGATATGCACGGTATTGACCGGAAGTTCATGTTCATCTCACGGCAAGTTCGATTCGCACGGCGAGATCCCTCGAAAACCTTGCAAGTCCGCCTTCGAGGACCTCACCGGCGACGCCGCCGACACCCTCCCGTTGCCCCCCCCCGTGAACCCGGCGCACCTCACCCACGCATGCGCCACGGCCACGACGACGCGTGCCGCATCGGCTTGAACGGCAGCCGGCGAATCCGCCCGATCACGCCGAGCAGCAGCCATCCGCCGAGCAGCCCGCACACCACCACCATCGTCACGATGGTGCGCGTGTCATGCAGGTCGGACGGGTCCGGCGCCGGCATCGGGATCGGCTCGCGGTGCCCGGATATCAGCAGGCGCTGCGTGTTGACGCCGTACGGCGTGCACGTCATCAGCGTCACTCGGTCCTCGCCGGGCACGATCTTGAGTTGCGACGTGTCGTCCGGGTTGATGACGGTGATGCGGTCGACCTCGTAGCCGAGCGTCTCCCCCATCACTTCGATGTAGAAGAAGTCGCCGGTTTTCATCTCGTCGAGCCGCGTGAACATCATCGCGTTGACGAGACCGCGGTGCCCGGTGATGACGGAGTGCGTGCCGTCCCCGCCGACCGGCAGCGAGGAGCCGTACAGGTGACCGGCACCGGAGGCCAGAGCGGTCTGTGACGTGCCGTGGTAGATCGGCAGGTTGACGGAGATTTTCGGGATCTTGATGGTTCCCATCACTTCGTCGCCCGAGTCGAGCAGGGACTGGTATTCCTTGTCTTTGGAGGCAGCAGAGTCCTCGCCTTTGGCTCTCGACCCGCCTTGTGCGGCGCTGAACGGGTCGATGGCCTCGCCCAGCACGGGTTGACCGGATCTGGCGAGTTTTGCGTTGTATGCGCGGGCGGCGGCGAGGGCGTCTTCGGCTTGCGGGTATGGCCAGCCGGCGACCTGCTGTGCGCTGTTGCGTGAGGTTTGGGCGAGTTTGAGCGAGCTCTGGTATTGGAGCGCTAGGGGATATCCGGCGATGGCGACAGCGGCTATGACCAGTATCAGCGTGACGATGCGCATGATGATGAGCTGTATGCGCAGTCGTTTGCGTTGCGCGACAAGGTCGGAGATGTCGGTCGCCTGATTGAAGCTCAGCATCGAGTACGGGAGCTGCGGCTGCACGGCGGGTTTGTGACGGCTGTTTCGGTAGGGTTTACGGGAATTATTCGAGGATCGCTCGTCATTGTCCGGCAGGCTGCGGGTCATCGTTGACCGTGCGGGCGCATGGGAGGATTTGGCGGCTGGGTCGTTGCCGGATGAGGTGGCCGGCCGTTTCGATCCGTGTCTCCTCGATGCCATGCGCATCCTCCTGTTGTTGTGCCGGCCGTCACTGCAATCGCCGTGAAACGAATTCGTGTATGTACTGTGTTGCCCCCGGCAGGGGTGTTGCCGGGGGCGAATGGTTACAGCAAGCCGAAGCCGCCACCATGCTCGTGCGGGATGCACGTCATGCGGCGGCTTGGCCTGTTATCGTGTCAGTCAGCGCAGCGCACGGCTGGTGCGGCGAGACTTGGCGTACACGGTGGCGGCAGCGCCGCCGAGCAGCGCGGCGATCACCACGAACAGCGCGATGCCCGCAGCACCGGTTTTCGGCAGTTCGAAGACGGACTTGACGTTGGTCACCTTGTAGTCGGCGGCGCTGTCCTTGGGCGCGAGACCCCAGGAGTCGGTGCCGGCGAAGGTGACGTTGCCGTTTTCATCGATGGCCACGGTGAACGAGGCCTTGAAGTCCTGGTATCCGTCGGCGACCGCGGTCTCGGTCACGGTGTAGCTGCCGGCCTTCAGGCCGTCGAACTTGACGACGCCGTTGGCACCGGACGTGACTTCGAGCGGGTACTTATCGCTGTTCGGCAGCACGCCGTTCTGGTCTTTTGCGACACTCAGCGTGAACTTCGCGCCCTCGACGGCCTCACCCTGGGCGTTGACCTTCGTGAACTTGAAGCCGAAGATCTTGGTGAGGGTTTCAGTGCCGGGGATGGGGGTGCCATCATTGTCGACGAGCTTGTTGGTCACCGCGTGGTAATCCTGGCCCTTGACTGTCTCGGCCTCGTCATTGACGGTGGCGTTGTAGGTGATGGTGATCTGCTTGCCGGCGTACTTGGCCGGGTCGGTGATCTTCACCACGAAAGTATTGGTGCCGTCGCCCTTGTTGTCAGTCAGGTTGTTTTCCACCGTGTAATCGGTGCCGGTCAGCACCTTATCGCCGGCCTTAACGGTCAGGCTGGCGAAGTCGACGGTCAGGCCCTTGCTTGGCACATCTCTGAACTGCAGGGTGAAGCCGGTCGGGACCGGATTCGGAATCGTGTAGCCCAGTTCAAACGGCACGGTTTCGCCCACGGACGCGCTCTTGGCGGTGGTGGACTTCGTCTTGGTGCCGCTCACCGTGCTCTTCATGTCCACTTCTGCGGTGCTATCACCAAGCGACAGAACGCCCTCAGCGTTAACGGAGCCGGTGCTCACGATCATCGGGACGGCCTGAGTCAGGGTATCGGTCGATGCGTTGCCGTCCAGGAACAGATACACGCCAGCAGTCAGCGCGGTCTTGTTCGTGGCGGTCCAACCATCCGTGTCGCTGCCAGTCGCCGTGTTCAGCGCGAACGGATCCGCGGTGGCGGTGAACGGGTTGTCGGCCTGCAGCGCATCCGCGAACTTACGCGTCACGGACGGATTATTCCACGGACGGGTCTCGGACTGATCGAACTGAACCTGCGTGACGTTACCATCCGTACCCGTGGTCGCTTTTTGATTCATAGCCCAAGCCATCAAATCAGTGGTGCCATCGGTCGGCACGTTCCGGAAGCCGGCGGTGGTCAGAGCCGCAGCCAGCTTCGTGCGATCGGCGCCCGCAGCGGTCTTCACACCATACACCGGGTTTTCGGCAGTGCCATAGTTCACGTAGTCCGCGATCTTGTATGCGCTCAGCCGGGCGCTGGTCAGCTGCCTTTCTTTGGGCGCTTTGAACGTGACTGTTGCAGCAGTGCCCACTGTCGTCTCGGCCGCGTTGGCGGCACCGGTGCCGAACGCCATGCCGGCGAGAAGGGTGGCCGCAGCCGCGACACCCGCGAAAAGCTTCTTGAACTTCATGAGAAACTCCTCTTCCTTTCGTTGTTTTGTTTATTGCAACTGCGGAAGCGGCAGTCGTTGAGGCTTCCGCAGTCCGCAAATCTTGAGTTGTCGGGGGCGACTGGTCGCCGCCCCCGTGTGCCCTCCCCGACGAGGGAGGAGGGCGGAGCATCCGCCGCAGGTCAGACGAGCCGACGCTTGCGCCAGATGAAGTATCCGATTCTGACCAGTGCCGCGAGCAGGCCGAAGCCGCCCCCATACACAAGCCAGTCACGAGTCGTGGCGCCGCCGGTCATCGGCAGAGCGGACACGGCAACGAAGGTGTTGGTGATCGTGACCGGGTACGTCTTGACGTTGTCGAAGGTCGTCATGTTGTTGTTATCCGGAGCCGCCCACAGGTCGTCGGCAGTGAAGGTTACCAACTGGTTCTCGGGGTTGTAGGACGCCGTGTAGCCGCCCACGCTGGACTCCTCCACGCGGTAGGTGCCAGGGGCGAGGTTCTCGAACGCGCCAGCCCACTGACCCTGGTTGTTGAGGGTCACGGCCCGGTTGATGTCCTTGCAATCCTCACCTTGCGCATTGCACTGCTTCAACGTGACGGTCACCGAGCCATTCCCATGCTTCTCCGCTCCATCGGACCAGTTCTTGGTCACCTGGATCTTGCCGGTCTTTACCTGCAGGACGGGGTGGGGGTACTCCACGGAACCCGGTGTCTCGGTGGTCTGGTCGCCGACCGTGTTGACGACGGTGTACTCCAGCTTCGCGCCGTGATCCGCATTCGAATGGAAGCCGGGCAAATTGGACGAAGTATGGTGACCATCCGCATCAGTGTTGTCGGCACCAAGAACATCCTTATATCCGGTCTTGTCGTCATTCTGCTTGTTGGCGGCGTACTCGTTGTAGGCCTTCTGCGTCGGCTTGACCTTGAACGTGACCGTATACGTCACGCCATCCTGAAGCTCATAGCCGTCCGCGAACGTGACCTTCACCGTCTTGCCCGAAACGGTAACCGTGTAATCGCTCTCGTTGAGATCGACACTATTACCGTCTTTAGATGCCGTCACCGTCACATCATTCGAGCCGAAGTCAGCATTAACGAACTCCGCGTAGTCCGACAGCGTATCGGTGATGGACACGTTCTTGTACGAAGACTTCCTGTTGATCTGACCGATGATATCGGCAAATGCCTTGTTCAGCTCATCCGTGCTGGTGGCGCTGTAATACGAGCCCTTCGTCTGATCGGCGAAGCCACGCATCTTGGTCGGATCGGAGGACACGCCAACCGAGAACAACGTCGCATCGCCACGCCTGTTAGCCTCGGCAACAGCGGAGCTGAGATTCGCCCCATATTGATCACTGCTGCCAGAACCATGAACCCCGGCAGGAAGACCCCTGCGATCATCGTCATCATAGGTCGGACGGCCCCACCAATCAGTGCCGGTCCGCACGGAACTCGTGCGGAACGTCGGGTCGCCGTCTGACATGAACACGATGTACTTCTTCACGCCCTTACGACCGGAAATCAGCTTGGCATTGGCGGCTTTAAGCGCGGCCTCCCAATTCGTGCCACCATCGGCGCCCAGACCATTAACGGCACTGACTATGTCCATTGCGTTGTCGGTGAAGTTCGACACATTGCCCGCCGTCGTCGAGAAGGGGACCAGCGCCATCCGGATGTTGCTATCCTTGCCCTGGTTCTCAGACGTCAGCAGATGCTGCGCCATGCTGTTGACGGCAGTCTTCGCAACCTCAAGACGAGAGTTGTCTCCCATCGGGTTACTCATGGAACCGGAGGTGTCGAACACCACGACGATGTCGGCCGGGGACACGGTCGTCTGCGACGAGCCGGACTGCGTGCCGGTCACGTTCAGGGACAGGTCATAGGTGCCATCATTGTTCGCCTTGATGTACTTGCGGTACCGGGGCGCCGTGACGACCGTGTTCGTCACCGTGGTACGTGGCACCTCACCGACCGACACCGGCTCCGTGGTCGCAGAATCCTTCTCCTGCGTCACCTTGACCTGACCGCCATTGGCGCTCACCGCATACGTGTCCTGGTCAACGTTGATTTCCGTCACCTTGTACTTCGAGGACTCGGTGATCCTCTTGGCGTCGCTGCCCAAAAGCACGGCATACTGGCCCGCCTTGAGCGTGATCACGCCATTGGAATCCGTGGTCCGGGTTTCACCGTCCTTGGTGCCGGTGGCGGTGTTGTACACGTCGTATTTACCCGTGTACAACGTGTAATCCTTGTCACTGTCGGTTCCCTCATAGTTGACATAAGCGTTGAACGTATAGTTCTTGTCCTTGTCAGCTTCAGGAACGTTCTCCGTCTCCTTGCCGATTTGAATATGGCTGGAGTCAAGAGTCACCAAATTGAAGTCAAGCTTGCAGTTGGAACCACTATGGCCACGCTCGAAGTAGTACATGTTCATCTCGTGACTGGTGTAGTTCTTGAACGTGGTGTAGGAGCCATTGGAGGCTTTGACCATATTGGATTCCATCCAAGCGGTGATCTCGGCATCCGACTTGCCTTGGTCCTTGAGCGCCTGAGTAAACAATGCCTGCAACGTGGTCGTAGTGGTTTTATTGCTGACAAGCGTCACCACACCGGTCGCGAAATCAATGGAGCCGCTGGCGGCATCATGGATGCCACCGATATCCAACACAAGCATGCCGTCGACGAACAGCCACAGATCATCGTCACCCGTGAAGTTGAACGTCATCGGGGAACCATCAACGAGTTTGCCTTCTTTCGGTTGCATGAACTTCGCGTATGCGGTCATACCGAAGGCGTACCGGGCGCCGCGCACTGAATGAAAGCCGATCCGCAGCTGACTTTTATCCGCATTGAACGGCAGGAATTTCGGAATCCACGCGTCAGTTCTCTCGGTCCATGTTGCTGACCGGTCAAATCCGGTACCGGCACTGTTCAGCGCGGCGTACGTCGTATTGGAGTCGTACACATAGTGGCCCTTGGCCTCTTCCGTCGGATCGAACAGCCCCGTCAGCCCATTGCCGCCATTGGTATATGCCTTGGCCCACTCGCTTTCTGTGAACAAATACGTCATGTCGGTCTGTGCATTATTTTTATTGGTCACCATCGTAGAGAACTGCGGAACTGCATCAGCGCCGGTCTTGGTGAGGTTCGTCTTGACGATGCCCGGAGAGGTTTCTGCACTGCCAGTCCAGCCGTTCCAATCCTTACCTTTTCCGTTGAAGTAGTTGAAGTAGAATGCTGCAGCCGCCTCATTTCTGCTGGTACCGCCCGTGGCATAGTTCACGTTCTCTTTGCCAGCGGCCTTTGCCGGGCCCTTCGGATCACTGCTGTCCCAATAATCGAATAGGTTAATCTTCACTTTGCCGTCGTTCGCCGTGGCGCGAGGCGCAGCCGACGCTTTGACCGTGGCGGTCTGCCCCGAAGCACCAGTCCCGGCGCGATCGGTCAGGGCAGATGACGCCTCCTGCTGAGCGCTGTCGCCCTGTGCGATGCCGCTGATCGGGCCGGTGCCGGCCTGTGATGCCTGCGTCGTGGCCGACTGCGCGGCTTCGGGTGCGACTGTCCCCACATTGGCCGCAATCGCAGTGCCGGTGACGGCAAGTCCAAGAACGGTCGCGACGGATACGGCGGCCGCGATCAGGCGAGAGCGCATCGCCCTCGTATGCGATGGTTTCCGATTCTGCTTAGTCACGATAAGCATCCCTTCCATCATTTCCAAAACTCTTCATCCGGCGTTCAGCAGTTCGACAAAGACTCACGATTGCGACTCTCACCGTCGCAGCACGCGCAAATCATCGACCTCCACCGTCCTGTTAACTCCTGACCGTATCCGCACCCAAAAATCGACGCAATCCCCCGAAACATTGAAATAACGCCGAATACATGCCCCCCCCCCGCAGAAAAACCGCTTTCACAGCCCTTGCGGCATAAGGTCCTCGGGAATCAGTCCATACCCCCTTCCCTACGGGGAAAATTCTTGGGAATATACCGAAGTACGGCTTAAATCAGGGCCTGAGGCCTCTTACATAACGGTATACCGCTGTATCAGCGAAGTGTCTGCTCCCGCCAAAGCACAACAAGACTGAGGGAGGCTCTCGTCGTGAGATTACGCAGACTCTTTTGCGTTCCTAAGTGCGCGCCGTATCGACGAGTACGCGAACATAAGAACGCAAAACGTGCGATTTGCGTTCTTATGTTCGCAGGCTGAACGTTTCAGCGCGCACTTAGGAACGCAAACCGCTCCTGCCCGCTTCGCAAGAGCCAGCCAGCGGGGGCAGAGTTACATATTGCTTCTGACAGTGGGCTGAACCATCGGCTAACGTCATTTACCATCATCTGCCGATGGAACAGTTCCGTCTCAATAGACCCGAAACTATCGCTCGTAGAACACGCCGAACGAGGGGAACCCATGACGGGCCGGCTTCAGCTCCTGCAGCGGGATCTCGGTGACGTCCACTCGTTCGACATCGGCATAGCGCGGCCCCTGCTTCAGTGCCGAAATCAGACGGGCGACCTTGCCGCGTTCCCCCTGCGCCTCGACCTCCACCGAGCCGTCGTAGCAGTTGCGCACCCAACCGCCCAGGCCGAGCTTGCCGGCGGTCATCACCGTGAAATACCGGAATCCGACGCCCTGCACCAGACCCGCCACCACGGCATGGACACGGATATCATCACTCGATGACACCGGCACGGCACCCTCTTCACTCTCGTCAGTCCGCGCGCCGCGGCTCGCCCGCATATCATCACGTTTCATGACCGCACTCACCTCACGTTGCCGTCAGCCGACACCAATACCCCCATCGTATGCCCACCATCAAACGGCAGTCGAGAAGCCGGCAGCGCAGCGCGGGCGCTACAGCCCAGCCCCTTTCCGCCGAGGCCTGCCGCAATCCGTCAGATGAACGCGCGTTCGCCGAAAATCGCCGTTCCGACGCGCACAATCGTCGCACCCTCCGCGATGGCGAGCGCCATGTCGTGCGTCATGCCCATCGACAGTTCCGTGCAGTGCTCGGTGCCGGGCGCGCGAGAGGCGAGAATCGTGTCGCGCGTGCCGCGCAGATGCGCAAAGCAGGCGCGAATCGTGGCCTCGTCATCGACGTGCGCGCCGATGGTCATCAGGCCTTCGAGCCGGATGCCGTCCAGCTGCGCGATCTGTGCGGCGATGTCGACGGCAGCCTGCGGGTCGCAACCCGATTTCGATGCCTCCCCGGACTCGTTGACTTCCAGAAGCACACCGACCGTGATTCCACGGGCGACGGCACGGCGGGCGATGCGCTGCGCCAGTTCGACGCCGTCCACCGATTCGATGGTGTTGACGTCGGGGAGGATTTTACCGATCTTGTTGGCCTGCAGCTGGCCGATGAGATGGAACGGGATGTGTTCGGCGTCAGACGGTCGAGTGGTGTCGCCGTCGCCTGTGCCGAGCGCAAATCCCCGGTCCGCGCACAGGCGACGCAGTCCCTCGGCCTTGGCCATGACCTCCTGCGGGCGGTTCTCGCCGATCATGCGGATGCCCGCATCGATCGCCGCCATGATCTCGCCGACGTCACGGGTCTTCGTCGCCGCCAGCAGCTTCACCGAACCGGGAGCGCGACCGGCCGCCGACTCGGCTTCGGCGATGGCGTCAAGCACGCGATGCACGCCATCGCGAATCTGCGTCGCCCGCGTCTCGTCGATGCTTTCATTGGTCAGATCCTTGTGATCCATGTAAGCGGTCATCATATGCTCCCTATCCGTCTTGCTGCACCATATATTAGTATGTCCACGGATGAGGGCGAATCGGCTAGAGAAACCGGGAACTTCCGGCGTGGACCCCCGCTGGCGGGGCGTCGAGCGATGCGAGACTGGGGGGGGCGAAGCGCGAAACGGCTCCGCATGCAGCATATAGAGGAGGAATCTCACAATCCGATGCTGAACGGGTCGTCGGGGATGGAACGATCCTGCGAATCTGCGGCGAGCGCATCCCACGAAAATCCATGCAACAGGTCGGCAGCAGCGCACGGCTCGGGCTCTTGCTGCAATCCGAGCAGCCACGCGCAATAGCCGATCACCCGATGCGCCGTGACGCCATGTTTGCGTAACGTTCCCATATCCAGCGACCGTTCACGCTTGGCGAGCCGCCGCCCGGCCGCATTGTCGATCAGCGGAAGATGTGCGAAACGGATATCGCGATGAGCCGCGGCAACGCCGCCATCCGAGCTATCCCCGAAGCCGGCGTCGAGCAGCCGCTCACGGATGTACAGCTGCAGCGCGGCGGATCGCAACAGGTCACGCCCGCGAACGATGTCATCCACACCCATCAGCAAGTCGTCAACCGTGACAACCAGCTGATAGGCGAACAGACCATCCGCCCGTCGCACCACCGTATCGCCCAAATCGCGCGGCAAATCGAATCGGCAGTTCCCGAACACGCGATCATGCACGGTGACCACGGCACGCGCGTCGCCGGCGACAGGCATGGCGATGCGCAGCGAATGCCGATCACCATTCGCCAAGCGTTGCTCGACCTGTCGCGGATGCTCGGCGAGCGCGCGCCGGCATGTGCCGGGATACATGACGAAACGGTCGCCCTCCTGCGGCGCCGAGGCCGCACGGATGTCGGCGCGCGAACAGAAACACGGGTATATCAGCGCAGTGGTCTCGGTGCCGTCAACGCCATCACGGCCACCGAACGCGGCAGCGTCTCGCAAGTCAATGCCCTGAAGCGCGCGCAACGCCTGCTCGTAGATGTCGAGCCGCCGCGACTGGTATACCGGCTCTCCATCCCAGTCCAGTCCCAACCATGCCAGATCGTCCATGATCCAGCGGTCCGCGTCCGGCAGCACGCGTGGGGTGTCGATGTCCTCGATGCGCAGCAGCATGCGCCCTCGCCCGCCGTCCGCATCGCCTGGATCGGCTGCGCCACTCATGCCATCCACGCGATTCACGTTATTCAGGCAATCCGCATCGCCCGCTCCACCGCCCGTCCGGCTTGTACGCTCTGGGCCACCCGCACGAGCCGACAGCCACGCACCCAGCATCGCATACACGTTACCGATATGCATTCGTCCGGACGGCGTCGGCGCGAATCGTCCGATCACCACCGCGCCCAGAGCTCCGAGTCGAGCGGCCATTCGTTGATCGTGCAGCCGCGCAACGATATCGATTGCTGCTGCATCAGCGGCGCCGGCTCGCCTGCCTGCTGGCATACGGTCTCATTGTCGCGATGGTCGAGCCGGTGACCGGTCTCATGGTTGATGACCATCGTGCGATAATTCGCCAGATTGCCGCCGCCCTTCAGCCAGCTGTCGGTCGGCTCGCGCCAACGGTCATAATTGATGATCACCTGATTGCCGACGCGGCAGCTGTACTGCGACGAGCAAAGCGACGAAAACGATTTCATATACTCCGCCGCGGCCAGAATATACGTCATGTCGCACTTGCTGGAACCGCTCTCCACGAACGTGAGACCGGCACGGGGCCACCCACGCGAATCATTCAGCGTCGCGTACACCGTGCGCCCGAACTCGCCGGTATCGCCGACGCTCCCCTTGGTGGACACGCAGTAATGGTATTCGTGGCGGGGTTTGCCGCTGGCCGCCGCGGTCTGCTGCGCCTTCTCGAGAATCTCGCGCCGCTGCGCCTGCGAGAACGGCTTCGAGGGGTCATGCCCGTTTGACTGTGCCTCGGAATTAGTGGATTTCGCGGTGGCCGACGATTTCGCGGAATCGCCGCCCTTCTGCTCCCCCGCAGACTGCGGCTGCGCTGTCACACTTGGCTGCGCGATGGACGACCGCTCACCGCCCATGCCCGGCACGCGAAGTACGCTCGCCCGCACCGCAAGAACAAACAACACGAGCGCCAAAATCAACCCCGCACATACGGCAATGCGCCGGGTGCGGAACACCCGACGCATATCGTCACCACGCAACCGCTGCAACTTCAATCACTCCCAGCAACGTCATAGGTCAAGCCGCGCCGCCCCGCGAAAGCGCGAGCACAAGGGCACGCTTTTCGCAGGCGTCTCTCCCTGCATTGTATCCCGTCAGCCGTGGGGCCGCGCAACACGCGTGGCGTCACGCGAGCCCGCCGCGGCTCACGCGGTTCGCGCAAAAATCACGCGAAGAAGAACACGTACAGCCACGCGCCGACGATGGCGCCCACAATCGGAGCGACGACCGGAATCCACGCCTCTCCCCAACGCGAGGTGCCCTTGTTCGGAATCGGCAGAATCGCGTGCAGCAGACGCGGCATCAGGTCGCGGGCCGGATTCAGGCCGGGGCCGGTCGGGCCACCCATCGAGGTCACCAAGCCCCATACGATGAAGCCAACCACGATCGACGCGGCCGCCAAATCCTTCGAACCCCACGGCAGCATCAGGCAGCACAGCGCACCGAACACCAGCACCAGCGTGCCAAACATCTCGTTGAGGAAGTAGTTGATCTTGTCGTTGTCGGCGTCGGTCGTGCAGAACGTGCCGAGGATCGCTTCCGCGTCCTCGGTCTCCTTGTAGTGCGGGTAATACGTCAGGTACACGATGAACTGTCCCATCAGTGCGCCAAGCAGCTGCGCCACGATGTACGGCAGCACGTCGCTCCACGGGAACAGCCCGTTGATCGCCTGGGCGAGGGTCATGGCCGGGTTGATGTGGGCGCCGGACACGCCGCCGAACATGAGCACCGGGAACATGACGCCGAAACCGTAGCCCATGGCGATGTTCAGCCATCCGGCGTGGTGGCCCTTCGTGTTCTTGAGTTCAACGTTGGCGACCGAGCCATTGCCGAAGATCATCAGGATGGCGGTGCCGAAGAACTCGGCAGCCAGCTTGGTAAAGAGGGAATATTCCACGGCTTCTTCTTTTCTCTCCACCGCATCGCAGACATGGCTGACTGCTCACGGTCTCTGGATGATTGGATTTCTCTCGTACTCCCGGCGACTCAATTTCGCTGGGTGCGAAAGCAAACGACGTGATTGTACACTTTACCCCTTGACGAACGGCGATACGGGCGGATTGGACGGCAGAATCCCCGGTGATTCACACCCTGCCCTGCCATGCACACTTGGGTGCAGTCATGTGGAACCCATTGGAATTACTCGCGACACGCCGTACGCGACACGCCGATTTGCATCGCAGCGAGTTCCGAGTATAGTTATCACTCGGCTCAAGAAATGACCAACGCCCCTGTAGCTCAGTTGGTTAGAGCAGCTGACTCTTAATCAGCGTGTCCAGGGTTCGAATCCCTGCGGGGGCACAAGCAAGGTCGGAATCGAAAGATTCTGGCCTTTTTTTGTTTTCGTCGAGAGGGTGCGCCCGAGTCAAATCACCCCTAATTCGCCACTGGAAGCATGCCCCCGCCCGGGTGATCCTCGCAATCCGCCCCTATCTGCGTTTCAAGGGGTTGATTCAGGCCGCGACGAACATCTATCTGCGTTTCAGGGGGTTGGTAGCAAAGTATAAACATCACGCAAACCGCATGGTTTCAATGAGCAAATGCCCTATATACTCCGTGCATAGTGTTTTGGCCACCCCCTGAAACGCAGATAGATGTTCCCAGGCAGTGGAATCAACCCCTCGAAACGAAGATAGCAGCACATACATCGTGGAATCACGCCGGGCAAGGCCAAAATAGACGAAGATGCCGGTCGAATGGGACAGCCGTTCGACCGGCATCAATGCCATGCGTTGGCCCTGAGCCGATCAGGGCCAACGCGACTCAGGAAATCCGCGCCTTAGATGTCGCGACGGCGGCGAACCGCCACAGACACGGCGCCCGTCGCAAGCAGGCCGATTGCGGCGATGGCAACGACGGACACCGAGGCGTCAGTCGCGGACAGGCCCGGCTTCTTGTTGCCTTGGTCGTCCTTATCACCGTCCTTGTCGGTATCCTTGCCCGGCTCCTTGTCGGGCTCCTTGTCGCCAGGCTCGACGGGCGTCTCGCCGGACTTCTCCTTGACGGTGGCCACACGGGTCACGGACGCCTCGCTACCGGCCGCATCGCTCACCGTGTACACCAACGTGTACGCGCCGGGCTTGCTCGTGTCCACCGTGTCACCGGACACCTTCACGGCACCGGTCACATCACCGTCCACATCATCAACCGCCTTCACACCCGCCATCGGATCAAACGACGCACCGAACTCCACGGCCACGTCATCCGCACCGGAAATCACCGGCGGCACGGTGTCGACCGGCTCGGCCTCCTTCACCGTCACCTTGAGCGTGGCGGTAAGCGAGGTATCGGCGGCGTACGTCACCGTGATGGTCTTTTCGCCGGCGGTCGACGAGTCGAACTCGGAGACCGTGTATTCGCCCTCGCCGAGCTCGGCGGTGTGCCGTCAGATATCGTGGCGGTGACGACCATGCCGCTCAGGTCGAGCGCGTCGCCGATGGCGTATTCGGTCTTGGTCGGCTGAGTGGTCACGGCGATCGACGCAACGTCGGACACGGCCGCGGAGTCCTCGACGAGCGTGACGTTGTCGATGTACGCGAACGAGCCGGAGGCCAGATCGGTCTGTGAGATGGCGACCCACAGCGCGGCATACGGGTCCACGTCGAGCGGCACGATGAACGACCCGCTGTAGTGAATTTTGCCGCCTTCCTTGCTTTCGGCGTCCACGGTCTCGCTCAGCACGGTCTTGCGGTACTGGCTGAACGAGCTGACGGCGCCAAGCGACGCGAGGTTGGACTTGACCTGCACCTTGAGCGTGGACGGGGTGTCGTCGTTGCTCTTGCCGAGCGTCACCCACAGGCCGAGACGGTACGTCTTGCCCGGCGTCGCAGACAGCGTGCGCTGGTTGATGGTGTCGCCCTTGTACGGGGTGAGCTGTTCGCCGAGTTTCGCCGCGTACTCGCCGGAGACTACGGCATCGGTCTGGTTTAGTTCGGACTTCGGGCGCCGAGTGGCACCACCGGCGTCGTTGTTCTTCGTGTTGTCGGCGTTGCCGAGCGTCCACGGCGATGCCGCGGCGCATGTATTTTTCGTAATCGGCCGCGTTCGCATCAGTGTTGGTGACTTCGAAGCCCTGCACTGTGATGTATTCGGAGTTCTTCAGCAGGATGGTCTCGCTGACGCCCGCACCGGCGATGATGGGCGCGGCGCCTTCGCCGTACGCTCCGATGGTGATGGGCGCGTCCTTGGTGCCTTTGGCGTTGATGACGCGCAGGCCGGTCTTGACCGAGGCGCCGTCGATGGTCTGGGTCGCGCTGGTGCAGGTGGTGCCGGCCTTGAACAGCAGGAACTCACCGGCTTTGAGGGTGATGCCGTTCGCCGCTGTCAACGAGTTGAACGGGGCTGGCTTGGCTTCCGTCTCCGTTGGCGGTCGCCGCGCAGTCGACATAATATGATTTGGCCGGATCCGGCGTGCTTTCCTCCGCCTGTGCGGCACCTATGCCGACAATGCAGGACGACAACAGTGTCGCTGCCGCCACCGCATACGCGACCGTTGTTCGTTTGATCGTGGGCATGTACTTCTGCTCCTCACGTCCCCGTATGTGTCGCCGTCATGGCCGGGCTGGAGTCCGTTATGAGGCGGGGAGCGCACCGCAATCTCGTCATTGCGATTCGCCCGTGTTCGGCCGGCGTGTCCTCTCTGGCGCGTAACCGGTCACGATATGGTGCACAATATTAACAAAAAGATAGACCAGAGTGGGGCTTCCGCGTCTTGAGAACGCCCATCCTCGCAGCAAATCATTCTCATTAAGAAAGGTGCGAGCCCGCCGCAACTCCAAACGAACATCAATGTCCGCAAATCCTTGGAAAACAGCGTTTTCTCATATTGTTCACTTGTGCGTAAATGTTCGCAATCCTCGCACCTTCCTTATTGAGAATCATTCGCTGCGACTTGGAACAATACAAAAAGCCCCTCGCCGCGCGGAGCGGCGGAGGGGCTGATGCTTAAGCTCAGACGATAATCTGTCTGATGGGCCGGAGTTACTCGGCGACGACCTTCACGAAGAAGGAGGCGGTGATCTCCGGGTGCAGGGCGGCCTTAGCCGGGAAGTCGCCGGTGGTCTTGATCGGCTCGACCTCGATGGCCTTCGGGTTGACCGCGGCCTTGTCGGAGAGAGCCAGCGCGATCTGCTCGGCGGTGACGCTACCGAACAGCTTGCCGGACTCGGAAACCTTGGCAGCGATCTCGACGGTAGTGCCCTCGATGGCGGCCTTGGCGGCGACGGCATCCTCGCGGGTGGCGACGGCCTTGGCCAGGCGAGCGCGCTTCATCTGCACGATCTGAGCTTCGGCGCCCTTGGTCCACGCGAAGGCGAGGCCCTGCGGGATCAGGTAGTTGCGGGCGTAGCCGGAGCGGACGGCGACGACATCGCCGGAGTGGCCCAGGTTGGCAACGGTCTGGGTGAGAATAACCTTGGATTCAGCCATTTCTTATCCTCCCTAACTCAGCGACCGGTGGTGGCGTACGGCAGCAGGGCCATCTCGCGGGCGTTCTTGATCGCCTTGGAGAGCTCGCGCTGTTCCTGCACGGTCACGCCGGTGATACGGCGGGAACGAATCTTGCCGCGATCGGAGATGAACTTGCGCAGCAGCGCGACGTCCTTGTAATCGATCTCGGTGACCTTGGCGGCCTTCAGCGGATTCGGCTTCTTCTTGAACGGCTTGACCGGCGGTTGCGGCCTCTTACGTGACATGATGTTCTCCTTGAAAATTACGATTGAATGCTTGCTTCTGGATTGTTACATGCGTCGCGCGGCTTCATATGGCCGCGGACGGGCATCAGAACTCGGGTTCCTGCGAATCGCCACCGAAATCGGACGAGCCACCGAACGAACCGAAGGACGAGCCGGCATCGCCGGACGTGCCCCACGGATCGGTCGCGGGCGCGGCGCTCTGGCCGGCGTTGCCCGCAGCGGACGCGCCACCCTGGTAGCCGCCATTGCCGCCACCCTGATAGCCACCGCTGAAGCCGCCATTGCCACGGCCACCCTGGTAGCCGCCGGCGTTGCCGCCGAAACCGCCGCCATTGCCCTGACTGGCGTTGAATCCGCCATTGCCGCCATTGCCACGGCCGGCGAATCCGCCTTGGCCGTTGCCGCTGGACGTGCGCGTGACCTGCGCGGTCGCGTAACGCAACGACGGGCCGATCTCATCAATCGTCATCTCGATGACGGTGCGGTTCGAGCCGTCCTGCGCCTGATACGAGCGCTGCTGGAGACGCCCCTGCGCGATGACACGCATGCCTTTGGACAGCGTGCTGGCGCAATGCTCGGCGAGATCGCGCCAGGCGGAGCAGCGCATGAACAGCGCATTGCCGTCCTCGAACTGCCCGGTGTTGCGATTGTAGGTACGCGCGGTAGAGGCGATGGTGAAACTGGCGACGGAAGCGCCGTTTCCCGTGATCCTCAGTTCGGGATCTGCCGTGAGGTTGCCCACCACGGTGATGATGGTTTCGCCTGCCATGACTTACCTTCTTACCTTTGGTTCAGCGAGTCGCGAACAATCAGAAACTCATACGGCTTACTTGGCGTCTTTACGAAGAATCTTCGTGCGGACGACGGATTCGTTCAGGTTGAGCACACGATCGAGCTCGGCGCTGACCTCGGGAGTGGTCGTGTAGTTGACCACCACGTAGTTGCCTTCGGTCTTGCCGTCAATCTCGTAAGCGAGCTTGCGACGTCCCCAAATATCGGTGTTCTCGACGGAACCACCTTCCTTGGTGACGAGCTCCAGATACTGCTCGGTCAACTTCTTCAGACCGCGCTCATCCAGCTCAGGATCGGCAATGAACATCAGTTCGTACTTATGCGCAGACATCACCCACCTCCTTCGGACTAGTCGGCCATGGACTATCCATGGCAGGAGTGTGTATACGCGCTGCTGAAAACAGCAACTTCTCTAAGCTACGCCATGCCCGCGACAGCTTGCGGGGGCTGTCGCGAAGCGACTGGGGAGTAATCCGTCCTACTGCAAATCCACGACCGCGCAATCCGCGGCACCATAGCCGTTCGACTTGCACCATGCGTCGCCGGCCTTCACCGAGTCGACCGTATCACCCGACAGGATCACGTAATACGCGGTCGAAGCGTCGGCCTTCGTGTACGTCGGGTAATCGCCGGACCAGATCAGGATCGCGTTCTTGTGCTTGATGCGCTGCTGCAGGAACTGCTCGTAGATGTCCACGTAATGCCAGGTCTTGCCGTCGGCCTTCATGTCTTTTTTCTTGCTGGACAGCTGCGTGGTGTAGGTGGTGTAGAAGCGGGATGCGGCGGATTCGTCATGCTTGAGCTGCCAGCTCAACGCAAGCTGCGCGTACCGCTCGGCGTCCTCGCTGTCGATGTCGGAGCCCGCCAACGCGTCGCCGTCCGCACTGCCCGCCTCGCCGGGGCCGCTCTGACCGGTCTGCAGGATGACCTCGGCGCTGCCGGTCTCGATCTGGTCGTACGGGCGCCAGTACTGCCTCGTGGTGAATTCGAGCGCGACGTTGGCCGTCTCGCCATTGAACTTGACCGGCTGCTTGGAGAAGTCGAAGACGGCCGAGGCGATGACATTGCCTTCATCGTCCTTGATGCTGACCTTGACGTCGGATTCCTTGAACTCCGCCGTGTCGCCGTCCTTCGTCAACGCGCAGTTGGAGGTGAGCTGCAGCTGCGCGACGAGATTGGCGTCGCTGTGGTCGACGGAACTCAGCTCGGCATCGGGCGCAGCGGTGCAGGGCTTGTCGTCTTTCGCGGCCTTGCTGTCGCCGAACTTGGTCTTGCCGCTCTGCTGGGATGTCGACTGCGTCTGAGCCGATTGGGTGCCGGAATCACGCAGCATGAACCACCAGACGCCGAATCCGGCGGCAAGCGCCACGACGAGTACGGCGATGATGATGCCGACGATCAGCGCGGTCTTCTTCTTGCCCTTGCCGGCGGACTCTCCAGGCCGTGACGGTTGGGCTGGCGGCTGCACGGCCTGCGGCGGGAAGACGGCACCGGGCTGGGCGGCACCGTATTGTCCCGCGTACTGCTGAACAGCCTGATAAGGCTGTGCAGGAGGCACCGGCTGGGCGGTCGGCACCGGCTGCGCGGGCTGCGGGCCGGCGGACAGCTCGGCACCGCACTGCTGGCAGAACCGCATGCCGGGTTCCGACTGCTGACCGCACACCGGGCACACGGAACCCGCCTGCACGGCTACGGGCGCCCCGCAGTTCTCGCAGAATCTATCGCCCTCAACGACATTCGCACCACAACGGGAACACCGCATAATCTCTCCTCATGACTATCCTGCGCTCAACGTTACACTGCATGACAGCATTCCCCTGCAAATATACTGCGATACGGACCCCAAATGACGTCCGCAACCATTTGACCGAGATGTCTTTTTAGATATGTAATTTGAAGACTGACGAAATTTCGAAGAGGAGATTATCATGTCGGCAACCAAAGGTTCCAGATAACATTGTTGGCTGTTTTGCTGACTCTCGCCGCATCGTTCGTATCGATGTCACCCAAGCAGGCTTCTGGCTTTGACTCCACATATGAAGTCGTCACTGATGCAGACGGCAGCAAAATCATCATGGCCAAGCCCGGCTCTGTAGCAGCCATAGAACCATCGACCGGCAAACTTCTAAACGTGATTCCTCCTTCATCCATGAATGTCAACGCCATCACCGTAACAAGGGGATGCACAAACAAGAACGCTGGATGCTGGACAAGCGGTAGCGCACTTGGGGATATGCAATTCGCCGGAAATGGAGCTGTGTCCGGCACTTGGCCGTATAGAAATGCGTACTACACCGGGAACCTGCATGGTCTTGTGATCTATCAATACAAAGGTGCGACCATGAGTTCGCCGAAACCAGGACCGCATTTGTGGATACGCATGGCAACAATAGTGCTGTCACGGGGAAGAGTGTCACCCGTTGGTAAAAAGACATTCTCATACGTTGAGATAATGCATATCGGAGTAAGAGGAGTAAGAATGGGGCATATTCCGGCATCCCGTCGTACGGTGACGATGGCCATCGCCGTCATCGCCGTCATTACGCTTTCCATTGCGATGCTGTGCGGATGCGGCACGGCACGGAACACGAACCAAGCAACGGATTCCGGCTCGGGCGGGAACCGTCTCGCCTCATCTTTGCAGGCTTATGCGACGCAGCTGCTCGGCCAGGACTCCGGAATGGGCCCCGCGCAGAAAGCGACACTGCGCAAGGCCGCGACAAGCGGCAAAATAAGTCTGTCCGATTACAAGGCCGCATGGAGCCGATACATCACGTGCGTCCAAGACAAGGGCTATCCGAGGCCGACACTGAAAACTTACTCCAACGGCATCCAGCAGCCGCAGGGAGACGTACTTCCTTCAGATAAAGCAGATGACCCTGACTACATCCAGAAAAAGGCCAAGGACTTGAACGCGTGTGGAATCGCCACCGTGGATTCGGTGGACGCGTTGTATATGGCACAAGTCGGCAATCCCAATCTGTATGCGTCTCATGAGGAGGGGGCAGTCGATTGCCTTAAGCGCGCCGGGCTGGTGCCGAAATCCTACATCGTCGAACAATACGAGAAGGAGGCGAACGCAATGGGTCATGCCGCTCCCGGAGAGACCGTCAACACGACGTATGACATGAAGAAACCGGAAGTGCTGGCATGCCTCGCCGCCAACGGCAACGTATTCATGGACAGATGACGCCACAGGCACAGAGAATGCATTGGTATGTTTTCGCCCCTATCGGATATCGGATTACCTGCCCGATGGGGGCGAAAACATACCTTATATGCCCCGCCCAAATACCGCGAATAAGCTGCTGAAGATGACGTGGCGACTGTACAATAAGGAGGGAAGAGCAAACCAAGAAAGGGGCTTGTTATGATATGTCCTCACTGCGGCGCCACGCTGTCCAGCGCCGCACGATTCTGCACGCAATGCGGGCAGACGCTCGCGGTCGCCGCAGCAAACAGCAACGACAACGTCGAAGATTCGACCGTGCGCGGCTCCGCTCCACACGGCACCGCAGCCGCGCCTCAGCCGGAAGCACCCGCTCCCGTCGCCGCATTCCCCGAACCCGTACCGGCCCCACAGGCCGCGGCACCGCAGCCCGAGCCGGCACCCGCATTCCCCGGCGCGGAACAGCCCGCGGCCGAGCCGGCCTTCCCGGCGGTTCCCGAACCAGTCCCCGCACAAGAAGCTCCTGCAGCTCCCGTCCCGGCGGCAGAAGTGCCAGTCGCCGCTCCGGCCGGAGAAGTTCCCGCCGCCGCACCTGTTGCGGCTGCAGCACCGGCTCCCGGCACTTTTGCTGCGCCCGCGCCTGGTGCTCCCATCCCCGGCGCACCTGTCCCCGTTACCCCCGGCGCACCCGGCGCCCCGGTTCAGCCCGGCGCTCCGCAGCAGTTCGTCCCCAACCCGATGTTCAAGGAGCTGTTCTCCGCGCGTTCGCTGCAGACCGCCGCAATCAGCCTTGCCTTCGGCTTGATCGGCGCGATGGCGCTGGCCCTGATCGGCTCCATCTTCTTCTTGTCGGCCGGCTCATCATGGGCGTCCAAGCTGAGCATGGTCCCCGGCCTGTCCCACATGATGAGTGACGCCAGCGGTTCCGGCACGGTGACGCCGAACTTCTTCCAGTTCCTGATTCTGGTGATGGTTCTGGGCGTATCCGGTCAACTGTCGCCCAACATCACCGGAGGCAACCTCTCCATGTCGTCCTTCGGCGTGTCCGGCCATCTATGGATGCCTGTCGGTCTTTCCGGCGTGGCGCTGGTTCTCGGCACCGCGTTCGGCGCATACTGGTTCGCGCGTAAGTTCGCCATCCGGTTCAAGTGGACCGGCATCGTCAGCAGCGTCATCGTCGGCGTCGTGATGGGATTCGTCTATCTGATTCTCGCCGCGATCTTCCCGCTGACGCTGGGAGCCGGCAGCATGGGCGGCATGGGCGGCATTCAGGCCAAGGCCATCCTGACCGGCGTCTCCGCCCGTACGTATTTCATGACGCTGCTGCTCGCCGCGATCGGCGCGTTCTTCGGCTATCTGCTCGCCCAGTACGCCTCGGATTCCAACAACGTGTTCACCGCGGCCTGGAAGTGGGCTCACCGCACGCGCGGCTTCGTGCGCACGCTGCTTGACGCGGCGTTCATCTACGCGGTCGTGTTCACGGTGATCGGCTTCATTTGCCTGATCATGCTGTCCAGCAGCCTGCACAACGGCCAGATGTTCATGCTGTTCCCGATTCTGCTGCCGTACCTTTCGTTCCTGACGTTCGCACTCGGCTCGTTCGGCGCGGTCGGCATCACGGCCAGCGGTAATATCGCTAACCTGTCGCTGTTCGGCATCTCGAACCAGTACGTCGGCTCCATCAGCGCACCGTGGCAGCTGTGGCTGGTATTCGTGGCGTTCCTTATCACCACGTTCTACATTGCGTTGCGCGCCGCGGCACGCAACATCTATGATCCGGCATATGCGGGATGGCAGCACTCGTGGAAGTCTCCGGTCGCCACGCTGGTGATCTGGCTGATCGTCACGTTCCTGTTCACGTCCGCGACGCTGGGTTACACCATGCAGTCCGATACCTCTGACGCGTCGCTGAACATCGCGGCATGGTACTTCCTCGTCGCGGCTGTATGGTCGTTCCTGATCGAGGTGGTGGCGCTGACATTCGGCCCGGCCATGGTGCTGTCGATGGGCGGCGCATGGAAGCTGTTCGTCGGCGGCACGGTCCGCCCGACGCCCGCCGAGGGCCGGGAACTTG
>OBVD01000197.1_pt1 | contig 61559 bp, 51 predicted proteins | sample 1495031 | NCBI WGS metagenome assembly OBVD01 (sample SAMEA2579967, study PRJEB22360) | human gut metagenome
GCGTCACTGCGGCGCGGGGGCCCGCCGGCACCCCCGCCATAATGGCTGGAGTGTAAATTCGACTGAAACGGTCAATAAAGCGCTCAATGGGGGCGCGACGTTCTTCCGCTTCTTCAATCAGCTTCAGAATACGATCAATGGCGCTGGCGCCCGGTTCGGAGAGCACTTCCAGTGTAACCAGACGGTCCACGCTGGTGGCACCTGCCGGGACTTTCTCGCCGGTGGCGCGTTCAACCGGGATCGATTCGCCGGTCAGGGCGCTTTCATCAAAACTGGCAAACCCGGAGACCAGTTTGCCGTCGGCAGGTAAACGCCCACCCGCGGCAACTTCAATAACATCGCCAGGGCGGAGGCTATTAATAGCCACCTCTTCGCGCTCGCCGTTACGCAGGCGCGTGGCGGTTTCCGGTTTGAGCGCCATCAGTGCGCTGACCCCTTTACGGGCCCGGCTGGCGGCCCATCCTTCCAGGCGTTCGCCAATTAAAAACAGCAGCAGCACCATGGCGGCTTCCGCCGTCGCGCCGATAAACAGTGCGCCGATGGCGGCCACGCTCATCAATGTTTCAATGGCAAAGTAGCTGCCGGTTTTCATCAGACGCAGGGCCTGACGGGCAATGGGATACAGACCGACCAGCGTGGTGGCGATAAACGCTATCTGACCGAAGGGATGATTGAACTGCTCCAGCCCCCAGCTAATCGCCATCATGATAATCAGCGAAATCAGCGGTAGGTTTTCTTTAAAACGTGACTCGCAGGCGGCGTCCGTCGCGTGCTCATCGCGCAGGGTATAACCTGCTTTTTGCACCGCGTTTTCAACTTGCTGGCGGATATCGGAACCGGCATCGACCACCAGTTTTTCAGTGGCGAACAGAACCTGGACCTGGTTGACGCCGCTGACCTGTCGGACCGCATTCTCTACTTTGCGGGCGCAGGCTGCACAGTCCATGCCCGCCACTTTCCAGGAATAGCGGGTACCTAGTACGGTATCGGATACGGGCGGTGTAGTGGAGCAGCTTCCTTCGCAGCAGCAGTCATCCGCCTTTTGTGGCGCAGGCGCTGGCTTGAAAGAAGAAAATTGTGGGGCCTTTTTGCCACTGGTATCAGGTGTCGACATGGCATCCTCCGGTTGATAATCATTTCGTATTAACCGGAGGATACACTCTGGAGTCGACTCCAGAGTCAAGCATTTTAAAGATACAACGAACGAACAATCAGGAAATGTCCGGCGAAGTAGCAGGCGGCGGCAATGGCGTTATCGGCGCGAAAGCGACGACGGTAATGGCTACCCAGCCAAACAATATTGCCAATGAACAGGAGCGATGCGCCCATAAATGCCGACAGCGCCGGAGCGGTCGGGCGGAAGAACCACAGTTCGCCAGCCATCCAGACCATCATCAGCGTGATGCCAATAAAGGTACAAATAGCAATGCGCAACTCTTCCAGACGCGTCCAGATCACGGCGATCAGCAACGCCCCCAGTACCGCCAGCACCAACGGCAAAGGCCAGAAGAATGACAGCGTCATTTGGCTGGCGAAGTAAATGGTATACAGCAGATGCGACAGGAAGAATGCCCCCACTGCGTACAGCAGGCGTTGGCGCGGCAATAACGTCAGCGCATCGCCCAGCAGCGAGGCCAGCAGACCAGCCAGCACCAGATAGCTGATAGCGTTAAACATTGGCGCCTGCCAGGCCAGCAGCGCCAGCAGGAGTAACGTCAGGGGTTTAAAGACCCAGCGTTGCCAGGCGGGCCCACGATAGGAAGCATCCACGAACAACCATGCGGAAAGGCAGACAGCGATAAACGACCAAAGCATCTTAGTTCCTTGAATTCGTTATTTTTTCGTAAGCGGGGTGCTTACGGCTCTACTGTCCAGTGTAGAGGTCGACACTGCCAGATGACAACACCATAACGGGCAATGTATGCTTATTTCCGCATTTTCTGATGGGTTAATACTATGAGCAAACCACCACTTTTTTTCATTGTTATCATTATCTTAATTGTTGTCGCCGCGTCGTTTCGCTTTGTTCAGCAGCGGCGTGAAAAAGCCGATAATGATGCGGCGCCGCTGGTGCAAAAGCAGGTGGTGGTGAGTAACAAACGGGAAAAACCGCTTAACGATCGACGATCCCGTCAACAGGAAGTGAGCCCGGCGGGAACCAGCATGCGCTATGAAGCCAGCTTTAAGCCACAAAACGGCGGCCTGGAGCAGACGTTTCGTCTGGATGCTCAGCAGTACCATGCGCTAACGGTCGGGGATAAAGGCACGCTAAGTTACAAAGGTTCGCGTTTTGTTGATTTTACGCTTGAACGCTAAGGTGTCATCTGACTGATGCCGGATGGCGGCTTACGCCTTATCCGGCCTACAGATTTTTTCGCCCCGGCTCGCAACGTGCCGCCGGGCGAAAAGATCGCAGTTACTTCTTCAGTTGATCTTTAATCTTCTTCTGCCACACCAGTAGCTCAAAGACGCCGAACAGAAAAATACGGATTTTCTCTCCGTTGGTCATCTGCGGGCCATCTTTAGGCATGGTGCTTTTTAGTAGCGCCAGCTGCATGCCATGCATCAGCACCATAAATATCAGTGCGACGTTAACGAAGATGTTAAGCGGGCGTGGAAAGGGTTGGAAAATATTCAGTAGTAAAAATGCCCAGACGCACAGCATCAGCAGGCGTCCCAGGTTAATCAACATCGTGTTCTCCTCGTGCTTCACGTTGGTACAGGCGATAGGCGACCTGTCCGGCAACTTTCTCACGGTATAGCGACCAGTTCACCGGAACCGGCGGCAAACCGTTTTCTACTTCGCTTTCAACGTAAATATACGCTTCATTTGCCAGCCAGCCATGAGTTTCCAGAAGCGTTAATGTTTCTTCCAGTAACCCTTTGCGAAACGGCGGATCCACAAATACCACGTTATGCGGCGTACCCGTCTGAGCCAAAAATGCCAGCGTATTGGTATTGACGACGCGGGCATGGGAGGCTTTCAACGTGGCGAGATTCTTTTGTAGCTGCTGAGATACCGCGCGATCCATCTCCAGAAGCGTCGCATTTGCCGCATAGCGAGAGAGGGCTTCCAGCCCCAGCGCGCCGCTGCCGGCGAAGCAGTCCAGACAGTGAGCATCGACCATTACCGGGGCCAGCCAGTTAAACAACGTTTCGCGCACACGGTCGGTGGTCGGACGCAGGCCGGGGCTGTCCGGAACCGGGAGTTTACGGCCACGCCATTGCCCGCCAATAATGCGGATCTGGCCGCTACCAGAGTGATTCGGTTTTTTCATTTCTATTATTGCTCAATCCGCCTATAGCATGTCATTCCAGGCGGTGATGTGAGTTAAGTTAACCCGTAGCCTTTCAAGTTACCTCTTCGTTGGCTGCACTTACTCACCCGAATCACTTACTAAAAGTAAGCTCATCGGGATTCGTGCGCTTGCCGCCTTGACGTAACTCGAAATTCATTGGGTATAAGTGATAGACTATTTCATCATTTTTTTAGCTGCTATGTACATAGCGTTGACGCTGTGCCATGAAGCAACAGCGGGGGAGTGTAGTCGCAAATGGCGAAAGAGAAAAAACGTGGCTTTTTTTCCTGGCTGGGCTTTGGTCAAAAAGAGCAGGCACCGGAAAACGAGACAGAAGTAAAAAACGAAGAACAACAACCGGTTGCTGAAGAAACTACCGTCGTTGAAGAACAGCCGCGCGCCGAGGAAACCCGTAGCGAGGCGGAAACGCAAGCCTTTGCTGCTGAAGTCGTTGAAGTAACTGAACAGGTTGCGGAAATTGAGAAACCGCAGCCGGAAGAAGAACCTGTCGCCGAACAAGCGCAGCCGGAAATTGAGCCGGTTGCTGAACCCGTTGCTGAAACTGTAGTGGAAACGCCAGCGGCGGTGGTTATCGAACGCGAAGAATTGCCGCTGCCGGAAGAGGTGAAAACCGAAGAAGTTTCTGCCGAAGAGTGGCAGGCCGAAGCGGAAACCGTGGAAATCGTTGAGGCGGCTGAAGAAGAAGCTGGAAACGAGCCGCAACTGACCGACGAAGAGCTGGAAGCACAGGCGCTGGCCGCTGAGGCTGCTGAAGAAGCGGTTATGGTGGTGCCGGTAGAAGAACCTGCTGTAGAAGAACCGGTAGAAGAAGAGGTAGTCCAGGAGCAGGAAAAACCAACCAAAGAAGGTTTCTTTGCGCGTCTGAAACGCAGCCTGCTGAAAACAAAAGAAAACCTCGGTTCCGGATTTATCAGTCTGTTCCGTGGTAAAAAGATCGACGATGATCTGTTTGAAGAGCTGGAAGAGCAGCTGCTGATCGCCGATGTGGGCGTAGAAACGACCCGTAAGATCATTGCGAATCTGACAGAAGGTGCCAGCCGCAAGCAGCTTAAAGATGCGGAAGCGCTGTACGGCCTGCTGAAAGAAGAGATGGGCGAGATTCTGGCGAAGGTTGACGAACCGCTGAATGTTGAGGGCAAAACACCATTTGTTATCTTAATGGTTGGCGTCAACGGTGTGGGCAAAACCACCACTATTGGTAAGCTGGCGCGTCAGTTTGAGCAGCAGGGTAAATCAGTAATGCTGGCGGCGGGCGATACTTTCCGTGCGGCGGCGGTAGAACAGCTGCAGGTCTGGGGTCAGCGTAATAATATCCCGGTGATTGCTCAGCATACCGGTGCGGATTCCGCGTCCGTTATCTTTGATGCCATCCAGGCGGCGAAGGCGCGTAACGTAGATGTGCTGATCGCTGATACCGCAGGGCGTTTGCAGAATAAATCGCACCTGATGGAAGAATTGAAAAAAATCGTTCGCGTCATGAAGAAGCTGGACGAAGATGCGCCGCATGAAGTTATGCTGACTATCGACGCCAGCACCGGGCAGAATGCGATAAGCCAGGCCAAACTGTTCCATGAAGCGGTGGGCTTAACCGGTATCACTCTGACCAAGCTGGATGGTACGGCGAAGGGTGGGGTTATCTTCTCGGTTGCCGATCAGTTTGGCATCCCTATCCGCTATATCGGTGTGGGCGAACGTATCGAGGATTTACGTCCGTTTAAAGCGGACGATTTTATAGAGGCACTTTTTGCCCGAGAGGATTAACAATGATTCGCTTTGAACATGTCAGCAAGGCCTATCTCGGTGGGAGACAAGCGCTGCAGGGAGTGACCTTCCATATGCAGCCTGGCGAGATGGCGTTTCTGACCGGCCACTCCGGCGCGGGGAAAAGTACCCTGCTGAAGCTGATTTGTGGAATTGAACGGCCCAGCGCCGGGAAAATCTACTTTAGCGGGCATGACATCAGCCGTTTGAAAAACCGCGAAGTGCCGTTTCTGCGTCGTCAGATTGGCATGATTTTTCAGGATCACCACCTGCTAATGGATAGAACCGTGTTTGATAACGTGGCAATCCCGCTGATCATCGCGGGCGCCAGCGGGGACGATATTCGTCGTCGCGTGTCAGCGGCGCTGGATAAGGTCGGGCTGTTGGACAAAGCGAAAAACTTCCCGATTCAGCTCTCCGGCGGTGAACAACAGCGCGTCGGCATTGCCCGTGCGGTGGTGAATAAACCAGCGGTGCTGCTGGCGGATGAACCAACGGGGAACCTGGATGACGCGCTGTCGGAAGGGATCCTGCGCCTGTTCGAAGAGTTTAACCGCGTCGGGGTCACGGTATTAATGGCCACGCACGATATTGGCCTGATCTCCCGTCGCTCCTATCGCCAAATGGTTCTGAGCGATGGACATCTGCATGGAGGCCTGGCGCATGAATAGACGTGACGCTATTAACCAAATCAAACAGTTCGGTGGCCGACTGGATCGCTTTCGTAAATCGGGCGGTGCGCCGGGTGACGGCGGTCGCAACGCGCCTAAGCGTGCGAAGGCCGCGCCAAAGCCGAACTCGCGTAAAACCAATGTCTTTAATGAGCAGGTACGTTATGCGTTCCAGGGCGCGTTACAGGACCTGAAAAGCAAGCCGCTGGCGACATTCTTGACGGTGATGGTTATTGCCATCTCCCTGACGCTGCCAAGCGTGTGCTACATGGTTTATAAGAACGTAAACCATGCAGCAAGCCAGTATTATCCGTCCCCGCAGATCACCGTTTACCTGCAAAAAACGCTGGATGATGATGCGGCGGCGCGGGTGGTTGGTCAGTTGCAGGCCGAGCAGGGCGTGGAGAAAGTGAATTATCTTTCCCGTGACGACGCGCTGGGCGAATTCCGTAACTGGTCTGGATTTGGCGGTGCGCTGGATATGCTGGAAGAGAACCCGCTGCCGGCCGTGGCGGTGGTGATCCCGAAACTGGACTTCCAGGGTACGGAGTCGCTAAACACGTTGCGTGACCGCATCGCACAAATCAACGGTATTGATGAAGTGCGGATGGATGACAGCTGGTTCGCTCGCCTGGCGGCGCTGACGGGCCTTGTCGGACGCGTTTCCGCGATGATTGGCGTGCTGATGGTGGCGGCGGTCTTCCTCGTCATCGGTAACAGCGTGCGTCTGAGTATTTTTGCGCGTCGCGATACCATTAACGTGCAAAAACTGATTGGCGCGACGGATGGATTTATCCTGCGTCCGTTCCTCTACGGCGGGGCACTGCTCGGTTTTTCCGGTGCATTTCTTTCACTGATTTTGTCAGAAATTTTGGTGATGCGTCTGTCGTCAGCGGTGACTGAAGTGGCACAGGTATTTGGAACCAAGTTTGATATCAATGGCTTATCATTCGATGAATGCCTGTTATTGCTGCTGGTGTGCTCGATGATTGGCTGGGTGGCAGCCTGGCTTGCCACGGTTCAACATTTACGCCACTTTACCCCCGATTAAAAAATCTCTGGTATAATCTTTCCCTGCACTGAGTAGTTCGCTCTGCAGGGAAAGAGTCCCTGTGATCTCTTCCCGGCGTATTCATTGTGATGTCACATTTTGTGCGTAATCTATACACATTACGACATGGAACTTGTGGATAAAATCACTGTCTGATAAAAGATTGAATGATATTCTCGTTGCTCATAAGCTCTGGCATGGTTGTTGCTATTGGTTTTAGCCAATGCGCCAGATGAAAAGATTGAGAGGATTTGAATGACCAAAGAAATGCAAAATTTAGCTTTAGCCCCTGTTGGTAACCTGGAATCTTACATCCGGGCTGCGAACGCGTGGCCGATGTTGTCGGCTGACGAGGAGCGGGCACTGGCTGAAAAGCTGCATTACCAGGGCGATCTGGAAGCAGCTAAAACGCTGATCCTGTCTCACCTGCGCTTTGTTGTTCATGTTGCTCGTAATTATGCGGGCTATGGCCTGCCGCAGGCGGATTTGATTCAGGAAGGTAATATCGGCCTGATGAAAGCCGTGCGCCGTTTCAACCCGGAAGTGGGTGTGCGCCTGGTTTCCTTCGCTGTGCATTGGATCAAAGCTGAGATCCACGAATACGTTCTGCGTAACTGGCGTATCGTTAAAGTCGCGACCACTAAAGCGCAGCGTAAGCTGTTCTTTAACCTGCGTAAAACCAAGCAGCGTCTGGGCTGGTTTAACCAGGACGAAGTTGAAATGGTTGCTCGCGAGCTGGGTGTTTCCAGCAAAGACGTGCGCGAAATGGAATCCCGTATGGCGGCGCAGGACATGACGTTTGACATGTCTTCAGACGATGAGTCTGACAGCCAGCCGATGGCCCCGGTGCTGTATCTGCAGGATAAATCTTCTAACTTTGCCGACGGCATTGAAGAAGATAACTGGGAAGATCAGGCCGCGAACAAACTGACCCACGCAATGGAAGGTCTGGACGAGCGTAGCCAGGACATCATTCGTGCTCGTTGGCTGGACGAAGACAACAAGTCGACGTTGCAGGAACTGGCCGATCGCTACGGCGTTTCCGCTGAACGTGTTCGTCAGCTTGAAAAGAACGCCATGAAAAAATTGCGCGCGGCGATCGAAGCATAATCTTCCAGCCGACCTGGAAATGCTGATAAACCCTGGATGACAATCCGGGGTTTTTTGTTTTTATCTCTCCCCCTCTCTCCTGACGTTTATGCTTTTTGTCATCAAGTTGTTATCTGCATGTCAAATTTAGCTATTCCAAAATAATAAAAATCGGGTATGTTTTAGCAGAGTATGCTGCTAAAGCACGGGTGGCTATCCAATAATCGAAATAAAGTGCTGAACAACAACATCACAACACACGTAATAACCACAATAATGGGGATTGTCAGGATGAATATGAAGGGTAAAGCGTTATTGGCAGGATGTATCGCCCTGTCTTTGAGCAATATGGCGTTTGCTAAGGATATTAAAGTTGCTGTCGTCGGCGCGATGTCCGGTCCGGTAGCGCAGTATGGCGATCAGGAATTTACTGGCGCAGAGCAGGCTATTGCAGATATCAATGCCAAAGGCGGTGTGAAAGGCGACAAACTGGTCATGGTGAAATATGACGATGCCTGTGACCCGAAACAAGCGGTAGCGGTAGCTAACAAAGTGGTCAACGACGGGATTAAATATGTTATCGGCCACCTGTGCTCATCTTCCACTCAGCCTGCGTCAGATATCTATGAAGACGAAGGCATTCTGATGATTACCCCAGCGGCAACGGCGCCGGAGCTGACCGCGCGCGGTTATAACCTGGTGTTACGTACCACCGGTCTGGATTCCGATCAGGGCCCGACTGCTGCCAAATATATCGTTGAAAAAGTGAAGCCGAAGCGCATTGCGATCGTTCACGACAAACAACAGTATGGTGAAGGCCTGGCGCGTTCCGTGCAGGACAACCTCAAGAAAGCCAACGCTGACGTGGTGTTCTTCGATGGGATCACCGCTGGCGAGAAAGATTTCTCTACTCTGGTGGCGCGTCTGAAGAAAGAGAATATCGATTTCGTTTACTACGGTGGTTACCACCCGGAAATGGGGCAGATTCTGCGCCAGGCACGCGCTGCGGGTCTGAAAACCCAGTTTATGGGACCAGAAGGGGTAGCGAACGTGTCGTTGTCTAACATCGCGGGTGAGTCTGCAGAAGGCTTACTGGTAACGAAACCGAAGAACTACGATCAGGTTCCGGCGAACAAACCGATTGTGGACGCGATCAAAGCCAAGAAACAGGATCCGAGCGGTGCATTCGTATGGACCACCTACGCCGCGCTGCAATCCTTGCAGGCCGGTCTGAACCAGTCTGACGACCCGGCTGAAATTGCCAAATACCTGAAAGCAAACTCAGTGGAAACCGTAATGGGGCCGCTGTCATGGGATGCGAAGGGCGATCTGAAGGGCTTCGAATTCGGCGTGTTTGACTGGCATGCAAACGGGACGGCGACCGACGCCAAATAATTTTCCTGGCGCCTTTCGCGCTGCAGACGCGTTGGCTGCGTTATTCAACCCCGGTCACTTACTTATGTAAGCTTCCGGGGACTTCATAACTTGCCGCCTTCCTGCAACGTGAAATTCTTGGAAAATTGCGAGGTGGTTTTTTATTTTTTGCTCCCAGCATGTAGGCCGGATAAGCGTCAGCGCCATCCGGCTTTTTTATCTTTTTTCCCAGCCATTTTCCTGGGCCGTAAACCCTAACGCCTGCATAAACGCGGCCATCACGCTGCGGTCTTCAACGCCGACGTCGGCCATCCACCATGAACTCACGTCAGGGTTTTCCCGGATCACTTCTTCGATCAAATACTGCCCGACGCCGCGGCGGCGGGTGATATCGCGTACGCGCAAGGAATCCAATGCGCCTTGCGTGCCGCTCAGGGTTACGCGAACTGCGCCTAACAGACGCTCGTTAAAGCGCGCGGCGTAGATCCGGTGCGTTTCATCTACGCTTAATGATGAGGCGGAATATTCCGGCCAGATTTTGCCCAGATCAATCTGGTCCTGGTCGCTAAAGTTCTCTAAACGAACGATGGTCAGCTTCATTAACAGCATGTCCAAATCACAAAAGATGGAATGAGTGTACCGAAATAATTCACCCGGATGCTTTCTCTTTTTTATGTGAATAACCAGATTAATAATTTTGTAACAACAGTAATGACAGTTTGAAACCGTAGAGATTGAAAAACAGGCAGAATAATACCCTGGAATGCAGCATTTTATTCGGCTCTTTGTACCGTTATTTTATGCTGACAAACGTGCTTTTTTTTGTTTATCTATAGTGAAAAGCAGAATATTATCTTTTCTTAATCGACTGAAAAATAGAGATTTTAGCCTGATTTTGCTTAAATGACTGCGCTAAACCATTAATGAGACTGGTAAAAATAGTGCAGTTCAAAAAAAGCACAGACTGCTTTTTAACCACATAAATACAAAATATTAATTACGTCACGAATGGGGATTCAGGTAATGAAACGGAATGCGAAAACAATCATCGCAGGGGTGATAGCACTGGCAATGTCACACGCGGTCATGGCGGAAGATATCAAGGTCGCTGTTGTCGGCGCGATGTCAGGTCCGGTCGCGCAGTGGGGTGATATGGAATTTAATGGCGCACGTCAGGCCATTAAAGATATCAATGCCAAAGGCGGGGTCAAAGGCGACAAACTGGTCGCTGTGGAATATGACGACGCCTGCGATCCGAAACAGGCCGTTGCGGTAGCGAACAAAATCGTCAATGACGGCATTCAGTACGTTATTGGACATCTGTGCTCATCTTCCACGCAGCCCGCATCAGATATCTATGAAGATGAAGGCATTCTGATGATTTCTCCGGGCGCCACAAACCCGGAACTGACCCAGCGCGGTTACGCTCACATTATGCGTACAGCGGGCCTGGACTCCTCTCAAGGGCCGACCGCCGCGAAATACATTCTGGAGAAGGTGAAGCCGCAGCGCATTGCCATCATTCACGATAAACAGCAATACGGTGAAGGCCTGGCGCGTTCAGTGCAGGACAGCCTGAAAGCGGGCAAAGCCAACATCGTTTTCTTTGACGGTATCACCGCCGGGGAAAAAGATTTTTCTGCGCTGATCGCTCGCCTGAAAAAAGAAAATATCGACTTTGTTTATTACGGCGGCTACTACCCGGAAATGGGGCAAATGCTGCGCCAGGCACGTTCCGTCGGGCTGAAAACCCAGTTTATGGGACCAGAGGGCGTCGGCAATGCGTCGCTGTCTAACATTGCTGGTGATGCCGCTGAAGGCATGCTGGTGACCATGCCAAAACGCTATGACCAGGATCCGGCGAATAAAGCGATTGTCGATGCGCTCAAAGCTGACAAGAAAGATCCAACCGGACCGTACGTGTGGATCACATATGCAGCCGTCCAGTCATTGGCGACAGCAATGGATCGTAGCGGTAGCAAAGAGCCGCTGGACCTGGTGAAAGATCTGAAAGCACACGGGGCTGATACCGTGATTGGGCCGCTGAAATGGGACGAAAAAGGCGATTTGAAGGGATTTGAGTTTGGTGTCTTCCAGTGGCATGCGGACGGTTCATCGACCGTCGCGAAGTAATACCTGAAGACGAGTTATCCCACCGCCCGTGTAAAATGGGCGGGTATAAAAAGGTTACCTTATGTCCGAGCAGTTCCTCTATTTCTTGCAGCAGATGTTTAACGGCGTCACGCTGGGAAGCACCTACGCGCTGATCGCCATCGGTTACACGATGGTGTACGGCATTATCGGCATGATCAACTTCGCCCATGGCGAGGTGTATATGATCGGCAGCTATGTCTCCTTTATGATCATCGCCGCGCTAATGATGATGGGCATTGATTCCAGTTGGCTACTGGTCGCGGCGGGCTTCGTCGGCGCGATTGTGATTGCCAGCGCCTACGGCTGGAGCATTGAACGCGTGGCGTATCGACCCGTGCGCAGCTCCAAGCGCCTGATCGCGCTGATTTCCGCCATCGGGATGTCCATCTTCCTGCAAAACTACGTCAGTCTGACGGAAGGTTCGCGCGATGTGGCACTGCCCAGCCTGTTTAATGGCCAGTGGACCGTTGGCAGTAGCGAAAACTTCTCTGCTTCCATCACCACCATGCAGCTGGTTATCTGGATTGTAACCTTCCTGGCGATGCTGGCGCTGACGCTGTTTATCCGTTACTCCCGTATGGGTCGCGCCTGCCGTGCCTGCGCGGAAGACCTGAAAATGGCCAGCCTGCTCGGCATCAACACCGATCGCGTGATTGCGCTGACCTTTGTGATTGGCGCGGCAATGGCGGCGGTCGCGGGCGTGCTGCTCGGTCAATTCTATGGCGTAATTAACCCGTACATCGGCTTTATGGCTGGGATGAAGGCCTTTACCGCAGCGGTGCTTGGCGGCATCGGCAGCATTCCTGGGGCGATGATCGGCGGCCTGATTCTGGGCGTCGCGGAAGCGCTCTCCTCTGCTTATCTGAGTACTGAATACAAAGACGTCGTTTCATTCGCGCTGCTGATTCTGGTGCTGCTGGTGATGCCGACCGGTATTCTGGGTCGCCCGGAGGTAGAGAAAGTATGAAACCGATGCATTTTGCAATGGCGCTGCTCTCTGCCGCCATGTTCTTTGTCCTGGCGGGCGTCTTTATGGGCGTTCAGTTAGAGCTTGACGGCACCAAACTGGTGGTGGATTCCGCGGCGGATATTCGCTGGCAGTGGGTGTTTATTGGTACTGGCGTGGTCTTCCTCTTTCAGTTGCTGCGTCCAGCTTTCCAGAAGGGCCTGAAGAGCGTCTCCGGACCGAAGTTTATTCTGCCGGCGATTGACGGCTCCACCGTTAAACAGAAGCTGTTCCTGGTGGCGTTGCTGGTGATTGCTGTGGCGTGGCCGTTTATGGTCTCGCGCGGTACGGTGGATATCGCCACGCTGACGATGATTTATATCATCCTCGGCCTCGGCTTAAACGTGGTGGTGGGGCTTTCCGGCCTGCTGGTGCTGGGCTACGGCGGCTTTTATGCCATCGGCGCTTACACCTTCGCGCTGCTGAACCACTATTACGGACTCGGCTTCTGGACCTGTCTGCCGCTGGCGGGGTTGGTTTCTGCTGCTGCGGGCTTCCTGCTCGGCTTCCCGGTACTGCGCCTGCGCGGTGATTATCTGGCGATTGTGACCTTAGGCTTCGGTGAAATCGTCCGTATCCTACTGCTCAACAACACCGAAGTGACCGGTGGCCCGAACGGTATCAGCCAGATCCCGAAACCGACCTTTTTCGGTCTGGAGTTTAGCCGTACCGCTCGTGAAGGCGGCTGGGATACCTTCAGCAACTTCTTTAACGTCAAGTACGATCCCTCTGACCGCGTCATTTTCCTCTATCTGGTGGCGCTGCTGCTGGTGGTCTTCTCGCTGTTTGTGATTAACCGTCTGCTGCGTATGCCGTTGGGCCGTGCGTGGGAAGCGCTGCGTGAAGATGAAATAGCCTGTCGCTCGCTGGGCTTAAACCCTACGCGCATCAAACTGACAGCTTTTACCATCAGCGCCGCGTTTGCCGGTTTTGCCGGTACGCTGTTTGCCGCGCGCCAGGGCTTCGTCAGCCCGGAATCCTTCACCTTTGCCGAGTCGGCCTTTGTGCTGGCAATTGTGGTATTGGGCGGAATGGGCTCACAGTTTGCGGTGATCCTCGCGGCCATCCTGCTGGTAGTTTCACGCGAGCTGATGCGTGATTTCAACGAATACAGCATGTTAATGCTGGGTGGTTTAATGGTACTGATGATGATCTGGCGTCCGCAGGGCTTGTTGCCGATGACCCGTCCACAGTTGAAGCTGAAAAACGGGGAAGCAAAAGGAGAGCAGGCATGAGTCAGCCATTATTATCCGTTAACGGCCTGATGATGCGCTTCGGCGGTCTGCTGGCGGTAAACAACGTTGAACTGGAACTGCGGCCGCAGGAAATAGTTTCGTTAATCGGGCCAAACGGCGCGGGAAAAACCACGGTCTTTAACTGTCTGACCGGTTTTTATAAGCCGACCGGCGGGACGATTAAGCTGCGCGACCAGCACCTGGAAGGACTACCGGGTCAGCAAATCGCGCGTATGGGCGTGGTGCGTACTTTCCAGCACGTACGTCTGTTTCGCGAAATGACGGTGATTGAAAACCTGCTGGTGGCGCAACATCAGCAACTGAAAACCGGCGTCTTCTCCGGCCTGTTGAAAACTCCGTCGTTCCGTCGCGCGCAGAGTGAAGCGTTGGATCGTGCCGCCACCTGGCTGGAGCGTATTGGTTTGCTGGAGCACGCCAACCGTCAGGCGAGTAACCTGGCCTATGGCGATCAACGTCGTCTGGAGATTGCCCGTTGCATGGTGACCCAGCCGGAAATTCTGATGCTCGACGAACCCGCTGCGGGACTCAACCCGAAAGAGACCAAAGAGCTGGACGAGCTGATTGCTGAACTGCGTAACCATCACAACACCACCATTTTGTTGATTGAGCACGACATGAAGCTGGTGATGGGTATTTCCGATCGTATTTACGTGGTGAACCAGGGCACGCCGCTGGCGAATGGGACGCCGGAACAGATTCGTAATAACCCGGATGTTATCCGCGCCTATTTAGGTGAAGCATAATGGGGGCGAGGATTAATATGGATAAGGCGATGTTATCGTTCGACAAAGTCAACGCCCACTACGGCAAGATACAGGCGCTGCATGACGTCAGCTTGTATATCAACCAGGGTGAAATCGTTACTCTGATTGGTGCCAACGGCGCGGGAAAAACCACGCTGCTCGGCACATTGTGTGGCGACCCGCGAGCGACCAGCGGGCGAATCGTCTTTGATGGTAAAGACATTACCGACTGGCAGACGGCGAAAATCATGCGCGAAGCGGTAGCGATTGTGCCGGAAGGGCGTCGCGTGTTTTCCCGTATGACGGTGGAAGAGAACCTGGCGATGGGAGGTTTCTTTGCCGAGAAAGACCAGTTTCAGGAACGCATCAAGTGGGTGTATGACCTGTTTCCTCGCCTGCATGAGCGTCGTATTCAACGTGCGGGAACGATGTCCGGCGGTGAACAGCAGATGCTAGCGATAGGCCGTGCGCTGATGAGCCAGCCGAGGCTGCTACTGCTTGATGAACCATCGCTGGGTCTGGCGCCGATTATCATCCAGCAGATCTTTAACACCATTGAGCAACTGCGCGAGCAGGGGATGACCATTTTCCTTGTCGAACAGAACGCTAACCAGGCGCTGAAGCTCGCCGATCGCGGCTACGTGCTGGAAAACGGTCATGTGGTGCTGGAAGACACTGGCGATGCGCTACTGGCTAACGAAGCGGTGCGCAGTGCGTATCTTGGCGGTTAATTCTTTAATGGCCCGGTAACAACAAGTTACCGGGTCTTCGATAAAGTGAGTCTGGATACAGACTTGCTTCACCCTAAAAGGAGGTTTAAATACCCGTCAGGGAATTTTATTACAGGGAAAGGTAACACCGATGCATTTTGCCATTGCAGCCATGCTTCAACTGCTTTGTTGTGTTCATGCCTATCGTTCCGGGCAAGAACGATACTGGATTTTCATCATCCTCTGCTTCCCGGTTCTGGGATGTGTCGTTTATTTTTTGATGGTCATGTTGCCTGAAACGGGAACCAACCGTCATAGCCGATTGCTGCTGGTGCGGTTACTGGACAAATTTAATCCTGACCGCTATTTGCGAAAACTCACCGAAGAGTTAGCCATTGCCGAAACGAACCAAAACCATTACGCGCTGGCCAATGAACTGGCGCGATTAGGTCGTTATCATGAAGCTATCCCGCATTACCGTGAAGCGCTGAGTGGCATCTTTACTCATGAAGCGCCGATGATGCTGAGCCTTGCTAAGGCTGAATTTGCAACGCAGGAGTTTGCCGTCTGCCAACAAACGCTGGAAGACCTGATTCACTTTAATCCTGATTTTCAATCTGCTGACGGGCATCTGCTTTTTGCCCGTGCCCTTGCCGCGCAGGAAAAATATGATGCTGCGGAGAAAGAGTTTGAAGTCCTGGTCGAGTATTTCCCCGGCCCGGAAGCGCGTATTCACTATGCCGATATGTTGGCTAACGCAAATCGTATACGTGAAGCGAACGATCAGTATGTGACAGTGATTAACGTCGCCAAACGCTCGCGACCGCAATATCGTAAATTTCACCGGCAGTGGATCCAAACGGCAAACGAAAAGCTCAAGCAGAGTACTGTTCGCTGATCTTTATGACAGGTACAGTCATATAAAACTCTGCCTTCTGTTTGTTTGTGCATGTTATTATTGATAATAGTTATCAATAATAACGGCAAAGCAAGGAGAACGGATGATGCGCACTGTCGCCTGCATGGTGATTGGGAGTGCTTTACTGGCGCTCTCTTTCCACTCTGATGCCTCAACAGCGCAAAATTTTGACCCGCGCGACCCCTCTGTCTGGGAAGAGAAAACCGCCACCCCATCAGCACAATCCAGTTCACCCTGCGAAGTGTTCACCACCTCTGTCTGTCCGGGTTGGGAAGATGAGAAATCGGATATCCAGCGTGAACGTGAGCGGCGGGAGCAGCAGCGTTTACAGAATGAGTACGAACGACGCTGGCGCAGAGATTAAGTCTATCCAGAGATAATGAGATCGTACGTCAGGCAACGTATCCACGATTATACGCTCTGACTGATGCTTCTTTTTTATACGCTTCATTTGTACAATTAAGATGTACAAATGAGGAGGTTTTATGCGCACTATGAACTATAGCGAAGCTCGACAAAACCTGGCGGAAGTGCTGGAGAGCGCTGTCACCGGTGTGCCTGTTACCATTACGCGCCGTGGTCATAAACCTGATGTATCGGGTATTGAATCAAATCGAATGTGAAGGTGTGACTGACGTGTGGCGACTGGTGGCAATGCATTTGTTGGCCATTTCCCGTGGGCATATCTTTAATGATGGTAACAAACGTACTGCGTTATTTATTCCGTTGCTGTTTTTAAAACGTAATGGGATCGCATTATCTGCAAACCCTGATTTTGTCGCCATGACGGTTGAAGCGGCAGCAGGACAACTCAAGTTAGAACAAATTGCGCATCGTCTGCGCCATTAATGCATCATCTCGATATCTGAACCGCTATTAGACCGGGTAAGGCATACCGCTACCCGGCTTTGTTGTGCACCACCCCGCATTTTCCTGTCACTACGCTTTCACCGCCTTGCCATCTGTTTGTCGCCTTACTATCTTTTTTTTGTAATAAAAAAGTTATTTTTCTGTCATTCGAGCATGTCATGTTACCCCCGCGAGCATAAAACGCGTGATATCGCGCATCCGGCACAACAAGAGAGATAACCGATGATATCGTTACGACATACAGCTTTAGGACTGGCACTTAGCCTGGCGTTTGCAGGTCAGGCACTGGCGGTCACCACCATCCCATTCTGGCACTCAATGGAAGGCGAACTGGGTAAAGAAGTTGATTCTCTGGCGCAACGTTTTAATGCCGCCAATCCCGACTACAAAATTGTTCCGCAGTACAAAGGCAACTACGAGCAGAGCCTGAGTGCAGGAATTGCTGCTTTCCGTACCGGAAACGCGCCTGCGCTGCTACAGGTTTATGAAGTGGGTACGGCAACGATGATGGCTTCGAAAGCCATTAAACCGGTCTATGAAGTATTCAAAGAGGCTGGTATTAACTTCGATGAGTCTCAGTTCGTACCGACGGTTTCCGGTTATTACACCGACTCTAAAAGCGGACATTTGCTTTCTCAACCGTTTAACAGCTCCACTCCGGTGCTGTACTACAACAAAGATGCCTTTAAAAAAGCTGGTTTAGACCCTGAGCAGCCGCCGAAAACCTGGCAGGACCTGGCGGAGTACACCGCGAAGCTGAAAGCGGCAGGCATGAAGTGCGGTTACGCCAGCGGCTGGCAGGGATGGATTCAGATTGAAAACTTCAGCGCCTGGAACGGTCTGCCGGTCGCTACCAAAAACAACGGTTTTGACGGTACTGACGCAGTGCTGGAGTTCAATAAACCGGAACAGGTAAAACATATCGCTCTGCTGGAAGAGCTGAACAAAAAAGGCGATTTCAGCTACTTCGGGCGTAAGGACGAATCCACTGAGAAGTTCTATAACGGGGATTGTGCCATTACCACCGCCTCTTCCGGTTCGCTGGCTGATATCCGCCATTACGCGAAATTCAACTATGGTGTCGGAATGATGCCGTACGATGCCGATGTGAAGGGCGCGCCGCAGAACGCAATTATCGGTGGGGCCAGTCTTTGGGTGATGCAGGGCAAAGACAAAGCCACCTACGAAGGCGTGGCGAAGTTCCTCAACTTCCTGGCGAAGCCTGAAATTGCTGCTGAATGGCACCAGAAGACCGGCTATCTGCCGATCACCACAGCTGCCTACGACCTGACCCGTGAGCAGGGCTTCTATGATAAGAACCCTGGGGCTGATATCGCCACCCGCCAGATGCTGAACAAGCCGCCGTTGCCGTTCACCAAAGGGCTGCGTCTGGGCAACATGCCGCAGATCCGTACCATTGTGGATGAAGAGCTGGAAAGCGTCTGGACCGGGAAGAAAACCCCGCAGCAGGCGCTGGATGCCGCCGTTGAGCGTGGCAATCAGTTATTGCGCCGCTTTGAGCAATCGACCAAATCGTAATGTGAAATGCCGGGTGGCGGCTGCGCCTTACCCGGCCTACAAATGCGCGTAGGCCGGATAAGCGTAGCGCCATCCGGCGCTGTTCAGGAATCAAACTTCCATGTCTTCATCTCGTCCGGTGTTCCGTTCGCGCTGGCTTCCCTATTTACTGGTGGCTCCGCAGCTGGTTATCACCGTTATTTTCTTTATCTGGCCTGCCGGTGAAGCGCTGTGGTACTCGCTACAATCCGTTGATCCGTTTGGTCTTTCCAGCCAGTTTGTCGGACTGGAAAACTTTGTCGCGCTGTTTCATGACCCGTACTACCTCGACTCATTCTGGACCACCATTAAGTTCAGTACGTTAGTCACGGTAAGCGGTCTGCTGGTGTCGTTATTTTTTGCGGCGTTGGTGAATTACGTGGTGCGCGGCAGCCGTTTTTACCAAACGCTGATGCTGTTGCCTTACGCGGTTGCGCCCGCCGTTGCCGCCGTATTGTGGATCTTCCTGTTTAACCCAGGGCGCGGGCTGATTACCTATTTTCTCGGTGAGTTTGGCTATGACTGGAACCATGCGCAAAACAGTGGTCAGGCAATGTTCCTGGTGGTGTTCGCGTCGGTCTGGAAGCAGATTAGTTACAACTTCCTGTTCTTCTTTGCCGCACTGCAGTCTATTCCTCGCTCGCTGATCGAAGCCGCCGCGATTGACGGTGCGGGGCCGGTTCGCCGCTTCTTTAAACTGGCGCTGCCGCTTATTGCCCCGGTGAGCTTCTTCCTGCTGGTGGTGAATCTGGTGTATGCCTTCTTTGACACCTTCCCGGTGATTGATGCTGCCACTGCAGGCGGGCCGGTACAGGCGACCACGACGCTGATTTATAAGATCTATCGCGAAGGTTTTGTCGGGCTGGATCTGGCTTCTTCCGCTGCACAATCGGTGGTGCTGATGTTCCTGGTCATTATTTTGACGGTGGTGCAGTTCCGCTATGTGGAAAGTAAGGTGCGTTACCAATGATTGAGAACCGTCGTGGGCTGACAATATTCAGCCATGCCATGTTGATTATGGGGATCATGGTGATCCTGTTTCCGTTGTACGTCGCGTTTGTCGCGGCGACGCTGGACAACAAAGCGGTGTTTGAGACGCCGATGACACTGGTTCCCGGCTCGCAGCTGCTGGAAAACATGAAATACATCTGGGTCAACGGCGTGGGCGTCAACAGCGCGCCGTTCTGGCTGATGATGCTCAACAGTTTCATCATGGCGTTCAGCATTACGGTAGGGAAAATTACCGTCTCTATGCTCTCCGCATTCGCCATCGTCTGGTTTCGCTTTCCGCTGCGCAACCTGTTCTTCTGGATGATTTTTATCACCCTGATGCTACCGGTTGAGGTGCGTATTTTCCCGACGGTAGAAGTGATCGCCAATCTGAAGATGCTCGACAGCTATGCGGGTCTGACACTGCCGTTGATGGCATCTGCGACAGCGACTTTCCTGTTCCGTCAGTTCTTTATGACCCTGCCGGATGAACTGGTTGAGGCGGCGCGTATTGACGGCGCGTCACCAATGCGTTTTTTCCGCGATATCGTACTACCGTTGTCAAAAACCAATCTGGCGGCGCTGTTCGTTATTACCTTTATCTACGGCTGGAACCAGTATCTGTGGCCGTTGTTAATTATTACCGACGTCAATTTGGGCACTGCGGTGGCGGGTATCAAAGGCATGATTGCCACCGGTGAAGGCACAACGCAGTGGAACCAGGTAATGGCCGCCATGCTGCTGACGCTCATCCCTCCGGTAATCATCGTGTTAGCCATGCAGCGTGCCTTCGTACGTGGCCTGGTCGATAGTGAGAAATAAAAATGGCTGGTTTAAAACTACAGGCAGTAACCAAAAGCTGGGACGGCAAAACCCAGGTGATTAAACCGTTGACGCTGGACGTCGCGGACGGGGAATTTATTGTGATGGTTGGGCCATCCGGCTGCGGTAAGTCTACGCTGCTGCGGATGGTGGCCGGGCTTGAACGGGTAAGCGGCGGCGATATCTGGATTGATAATAAACGCGTCACCGAGATGGAGCCGAAGGATCGCGGCATTGCGATGGTCTTTCAAAACTATGCTCTCTACCCGCATATGAGCGTGGAAGAAAACATGGCCTGGGGGCTGAAAATCCGCGGGATGGGCAAGGAGCATATTGCTGAGCGGGTAAAAGAGGCGGCACGTATTCTCGAGCTGGGTGAGCTGCTCAAACGTCGTCCGCGCGAACTTTCCGGCGGCCAGCGCCAGCGCGTAGCGATGGGACGAGCGATTGTGCGTGACCCGGCGGTATTCTTGTTCGATGAGCCGCTTTCTAACCTTGATGCCAAGCTGCGCGTACAGATGCGTCTGGAGTTACAACATCTGCATCGCCGACTGAAAACCACCTCGCTGTACGTGACCCACGATCAGGTTGAAGCGATGACCCTCGCCCAACGGGTAATGGTAATGAACAAAGGTATTGCCGAGCAAATCGGTACCCCAGTTGAGGTGTATGAAAAACCCGCCAGCCGCTTTGTGGCGAGCTTTATCGGCAGCCCGGCGATGAATCTGCTCGATGGGCGCATCAGCGCTACGGGTACCCATTTTGAGCTGGAGGGCGGCATGATGTTACCCATTGGCAGAAGCGCTAGGGAGTGTATTGGGCGTAACATGACGCTGGGTATCCGCCCGGAGCATATTGCGCTAAGCTCGCAGGCCGAAGGCGGTGTGCCGCTGGTCGTCGACACGCTGGAAATGCTGGGTGCGGATAATCTGGCACATGGACGTTGGGGTGAGCAAAAGCTGGTGGTGCGACTGGCGCATCAGCATCGCCCGACGGCAGGCAGTACGCTGTGGCTGCATCTGCCAGAACATCATCTGCATCTTTTTGATGGCGAAACAGGACAACGCGTATGAATAACTGGCCTTACCCCCATATTGTCGCCCATCGCGGCGGCGGTAAGTTAGCCCCGGAAAACACCCTGGCGGCAATCGACATGGGGGCGCAATATGGGCATACCATGATCGAGTTTGACGCTAAATTGTCGAAAGACGGTGAGATCTTCTTACTGCATGACGACAACCTGGAACGCACCAGTAACGGCTGGGGCGTGGCTGGCGAATTGAACTGGCAGGATCTATTGCGCGTGGACGCCGGCGGCTGGTTTAGCGGTGAGTTTAAAGGCGAACCGTTGCCGCTGCTCTCGCAAGTTGCTGAGCGCTGTCGCCAGCACGGCATGATGGCAAATATTGAGATCAAACCCACCACCGGGACGGAGGCGCTCACCGGGAAGGTCGTGGCGCTGGCCGCACGTGAATTGTGGGCGGGAATGACGTCACCGCTGTTGTCATCCTTTGAAATTGATGCGCTAGAAGCGGCGCAGCAGGCGGTGCCTGAACTGCCGAGAGGTTTGCTGCTGGATGAATGGCGCGAGGACTGGCGTGAGCTGACCACGCGGCTTGGCTGCGTCTCTATTCATCTTAATCATAAGCTGCTGGATGAGGCGCGCGTGGATGCGCTGCGCGATGCTGGGCTACGTATTCTGGTTTATACCGTCAACCGACCCCAGCGCGCGGCAGAACTGCTGCGCTGGGGCGTAGACAGCATCTGTACCGATGCCATTGATACCATTGGTCCGGATTTCCAGCCCAGTTAAGGCCCAATCGTTTTTAACGGAACGTTAGGTTGCGGCGTGCTGGAGGGCTTCAGCATGTCGCCGTTCTTTTTCTCCGACAGCATATGTTGCTTATTCAGCGAGCTGTCCGGATTACGGGTTCCACTCAACATCCCTCCGTTGCTGTTAGGCAGCATTTGCTGCTGTCCAGAATTCAACTCGCCCGGCTGAGACTGCAGCACGCGCTGGGTGTTCGTGTTGATTTGGTTTTCCATATGCTGTTGCTGCATGCGCGTCTGCGTTTGCAACTGCTGGTTGAGCATCCCTTTCTGCTGAATCTGCTGTGATTGCATTTGGGTTTGCATACGCTGCTGACTCGGGATCTGATAACCGGGTTGATTCGGGTTATTCATGGTGTTGATGGGCTGTGCAAAGCCTGCAAACGGCAAGAGCATGGCTAAAAGTAAGAGTCGTTTCATCGCTTTTCTCCTCTCGGGGATCATTTAAGTTTACTCCTTTCTCGCCGTTACGATGATTATTTCAGAGTTATGCACCAGGCTTAGTGGGGGCCGACCCCCGTACATCTGGAGAATAACGATGATAAAACCGACGTTTTTACGCCGGGTAGCCATTGCTGCTCTGCTCTCAGGAAGTTGTTTTAGCGTGGCTGCCGCGCCGGCTGCGCCACCACCAGTATCCTACGGTGTCGAGGAAGATGTGTTCCATCCCGTTCGTGCGCAACAGGGGATGGTGGCTTCCGTAGATGCTTTAGCCACCCAGGTTGGGGTGGATATTCTGAAACAGGGCGGGAATGCCGTTGATGCCGCTGTAGCCGTTGGCTACGCGCTGGCGGTGACGCATCCGCAGGCAGGCAATCTGGGCGGCGGCGGGTTTATGCTGCTGCGTACCAAAGACGGTAACACCACGGCGATCGATTTTCGTGAAATGGCTCCCGCTGGCGCGACCCGCGACATGTTCCTCGATGAACAGGGCAACGCCGATGCGAAAAAGTCGCTAACCTCACATCTGGCATCCGGTACGCCGGGTACCGTGGCGGGTTTCTCGCTGGCGCTGGAGAAATACGGCACGATGCCGCTGAACAAAGTCGTGCGCCCGGCAATGAAGCTAGCGGAAGAAGGCTTTGTGGTTAACGACGCGCTGGCTGACGATCTGAAAACCTATGGCAGCGAAGTGCTCCCTAATCACGAGAACAGCAAAGCCATTTTCTGGAAAGACGGCGAGCCGCTGAAAAAGGGCGACAAGCTGGTGCAAACGAACCTGGCGAAAAGCCTGGAGATGATTGCCGAGAACGGTCCGGATGCGTTTTATAAAGGGGCAATTGCCGATCAGATTGCGGAGGAAATGCAGAAAAACGGCGGGTTGATGACCAAAGAGGATTTAGCCAGCTATAAAGCCGTGGAGCGTACGCCGATTAGCGGCGACTATCGCGGATATCAGGTCTTCTCCATGCCACCGCCGTCCTCTGGCGGTATTCACATCGTACAGATCCTCAATATTCTCGAAAACTTCGATATGAAGAAGTACGGGTTTGGCAGCGCTGATGCCATGCAGGTAATGGCTGAAGCGGAGAAATATGCCTACGCCGACCGCTCGGAGTATCTGGGCGACCCGGATTTTGTGAAAGTACCGTGGCAGGCGCTGACCAATAAAGCCTATGCCAAATCGCTTGCCGATCAAATTGATATCAACAAGGCTAAGCCTTCCAGCCAGATCAAACCTGGCAAGCTCGCGCCGTATGAAAGTAACCAAACCACCCACTTCTCGGTGGTGGATAAAGACGGCAATGCCGTGGCGGTGACGTATACACTGAACACCACCTTCGGCACCGGGATTGTGGCGGGTAACACCGGCATTCTGCTTAATAACGAAATGGACGATTTCTCCGCCAAACCGGGCGTGCCGAACGTTTACGGGCTGGTGGGCGGCGATGCTAACGCGGTTGGGCCGAAGAAGCGTCCGCTGTCGTCCATGTCGCCGACCATCGTGGTAAAAGACGGGAAAACCTGGCTGGTGACCGGTAGCCCTGGTGGCAGCCGAATTATCACCACCGTGCTGCAAATGGTAGTGAACAGCGTTGATTTTGGAATGAACGTTGCCGAAGCGACCAACGCGCCGCGCTTCCATCATCAGTGGTTGCCCGATGAACTGCGCGTCGAGAAAGGTTTTAGCCCGGACACCATTAAGCTGCTGGAGCAGAAAGGGCAGAAAGTCGCGCTGAAGGAAGCGATGGGCAGTACGCAGAGCATTATGGTTGGACCGGATGGCGCACTGTATGGCGCATCTGACCCGCGTTCCGTGGATGATTTAACGGCGGGATACTGATTTGAGAGGCCCTCTTCGGTGGAAGAGGGCTTGCTGTTTCTGCGCTGAGCCTCGATCAGAGTTATTTTTTCAGTAGCTTGTATCCTTGCTCTGAAACGCGGTAGTAAGGCATGGATTTATGTCCGCTATCTTCAATATTTACCAATCCCTCACTGGCCAATTTATTGACAATATTAACAACATTGCTGAAACCAGGTATTCCTTTAAAGGACAGTGCGCGATCCAGATTCATCCAGTTCCAGTTAATATCTTTTTCAGCCATAACTTTCAGTACGTTAAGTTCTGTTTCAGTTATCATGGTTTATCGCGTCCGAGTAAGCTTAGCTTCGTGTTGTTTTGCTCGTTTCGTAGTCTTTTAAATATTTCTCCAGCGGCCAGGCAGTACCTAAATCAACGATTTCACCGCTATCTTTATCGATGATGAAAGGCACATTTCCTGCCAGGCGGGAAGCGTTGTCTCCGGTTTCGAGGTATTCCCTCGATTCGAAGCAAAAAAACCAACCTTCTGCAAACCGTCCGTGGAGTGTGATGACGACGGAAGCATCCGCCTCGCTAAGGTACGTATTAGCTTTGTTTATGGCTTCTTCATAAGTAAACATAGAAATCTTCCTGGCGGTACGAAGCTTTATCGTTGACCTATTACTCTTTTCGCTCAAGCCCAATATATTCAACAAAACCCTCTCCAGAGTAAACATTCATTCTTACTCTGAGAATATCTATTGCATCTTTTGCAAGTTCTTTAGGTATGAATAAAACAAAAACTCTGTCATCGCCATCAATAATTGTTCCTAATGCCAATTGCGAAAATATATCGTCTGGCAATATATAATCACCTAATGTGTCTCTGCTTATTTTTTTTGCTTTTTGCTCTAAAACGTCTAACGGTATTTTTTTCATTCTATGGTCTCCATTCAGGGCTAATTAAATCGCCATCAGGTGAAAAGTTAAATCTGCGTCCATAAGGGTCAGATATAGAACTCTTACTATTCAAATTGTGATCCCTAAATATCTTTAAAATCGCTCTATCACCAAGAGACGATCTTAATGTCCCATCTGGATGAACATGGCTGGACCATCGCCAGCCTTTAGCTGCAAGCTCTTCAGCTTCGACAGCACCTATCGGTACTCCGGTTGCATTTCCGCGAATAATCAATCTTCTACCACCTGTTGTGAACATTGCAAACTCGTCGCCTGTAGCAGCACTAAGTGCCGCTAAATCATTCTGCCCAAAGTCTTTGGTTACAATAATTCTTGAGCCCACTTTGGGCAATTGTGTCAGAGTTTTTATTTGTGCAACACTCAAGTCCTCCACACCGGCGGCAATCGCGCGATAATTCTGCCTTGTTGTCGCAATGGTAGTAGCATCAATGCTATCTGGAACTGATAGTGGCTTCCTGACTTTTACCTGTCCGAGCTTTTCCACTTCCGAAGCTAATCCTAACCGACCCATTCCAAAAACAGATGCGATTGATGCTAAGGCTATTATGGTTCCTTTTGTTTGATCGTTCATAACCTGCTCGTAACCCGCAGGCGCATCGCCTCCCAGCTTCTCCGCCGTTTCCCTAAAGCCGTCGATATTCCCGTTGTAGATCCCTCCGGCGGCAAGCAGTCTGCCAATCCCTTTGCTGTTTAACGTTTTGAGGCCGTTGTTTGCGGGAGTTTTTGGAGGGGGGATAAACAGGCGGTTGTAATTCTCGGGAAACACCAGGTAACTGAACTCAGTGTTGGCAATAAGATGTTTGCAGAGGATATATTCATAGCTGATGGTTATTGTTTCTGTATCTAAACTATTTTCACTGAACTGCTGCTGAATACCGGATAAGAATGCTCCTCGTAGTTGAATATAATAATATTTCTCCCATCTACCGAATCTATTGATGCGGTAGAAATAAAACTCCATATACAATTGCTCGTTGTTGTTAATCGCATTAACAAACAACGGCGTGCTTTTATCGATCAGCTTACAAAAGCGTAGCCCGTGCAACTGAGAGCCTTTGCCAGTACTGGTTATACTATTAGCGAGCGAAAAGGCAAAGATTTCGTCCTCGTGTCCGATTTGCCAGCGATTACCCACAGATGCAAGGGTTCCACATCCGGCAGAAATAACGCCTTGTTGCTGCCCTGAAACCATCAGATAGACGATATCACTCATGACATCCTTATCCTTTATTACGTGTTATTGTAAAACGGAGGTTTTTATTCTTCCATTTTTAATTACGCTTTTTGATGGTGTTCGTATATAGCAGAAACAAAACGTTTCATTTTAAGTGGGTTTTGTTGAGGATAATCTGAATATAAATAATGTGTGGGGCAAGTGTTTGTATATTTAATAACTGTGAATTATTAATTGAATATGTGTTGATATTTTTTATTCCATATTGATGGCCTACAGCCTTCTGAACGTTGCAGGTCTTATTAGTTCCTTAAGGAACATACTGTTGCAGTGATTCAGACCAGTGAAATATTTGGCTGCTTTTATCCTGCAGGTTCACGACCTCTAAATCATAAAATCCCTGCGTCTTTGCCGACCGCAATTTCAGGATGTACTTACTCTCGCTGATGTCGTGCTGCCTTGTGCCGTCTTTATTCCAGTCTCCGGCGATATCCGAATAGTAATAAACAAGGTCAGAAAACACGTTGATTATCTTGCTGTCTTTGATGGTGTAGAGTTCCAGCACTTCATAAAACGCCCCGCCGCCGGAGTAGGCATCGGAGTAGCCACCGCGCACCCCGAACGCCAGAGTATCGGGAGCGATCCGGTACGGTGCCAGATCCAATTTTGTATAATAAGCCAGCGGTCTGACGGACTCATCATCGCTCTCTTTCTCGGCAGCTTTATTCCACGCTGAGATCTGGTTTAATGGTTTTTCCGAGCGGGCAATCGGCTGCAGCTGTTGGTTCTGCCAGGAGAAAACGCCGAGATATAATTTATTGGCGCGTCCGTTGTTGTAGTTTTCCGGACAGGTGTTATCCGCATACTTTTTTGCCTGCCCGGCATCGGCCTGATTGTCAGCAAAACAGGCAATGCCAATATATTTACCCTCTTTTCCCCAGGCTTTGGCGCCGGTGAGGATCAGATTATTAGGATTTTCGTTCGGCGCAACCCAGCCAATCCACTGGTTCTCTGATAATCCCTGTGGAAGTTCACCAAATCCTTTCGCAGGTGTTGCCCCTGCCATTTGCTCAGCAAAAATCTGTTTACCTTCAGTATGTTGAATAACGCCGGGTACGGCATCGAGATTTTGTACGGTAGTGGCAAAAGCTGGGGAGAGCGAGGCCAGTAAAACCAGGGGAACAAACTTTTTCACTATTGCGTCCTTTCAATAAGCAGGGCGATAAGACTCGCCCTTAAATTTATTTCACGCGTGCCATAAAATATGCATCCACGTACTCGCCGTTGCGCAGGCCGTATTTCTTACCTGTCCCTTCGATCTCAAAGCCATGCTTTTTATAGACCGCAACCGCAGGTTCGTTATCCACAAACACTGTTAACTCGATACGGTCGACGCGCAGCCAGTTGTCGCACATGTCGATCATCGTACGGAGAAGCGCGCTGGCAACACCGCGATTCTGCCAGCGGGCATCAACGCAGATACCAAAATCGGCCACGTGGCTGCGGCGCGGGCGCTGCGCGACCTCAATACAGAGATGTCCGACGACGATATCGTCAATGCACGCGACCAGTTGTTTGATTCCGACCCGTTCGGTTAGTCGCTCTTGCCACATCTCCATGGAAGGATGAGGAACCTGTAGCGTGTTGTGATACACCTCTGGCTGGGCATGGATCTGACGAATTGCGTCGTAATCTTTCGGTTCAGCGTGGCGTATCACTATCTCACTCATTCCTTATCTCCTTCAGGGTTAATTGAGTCTTTACCCTCGCTGAGAAAGAAAATTCCGTCAACTGCATTTTTTTGCAAAAAGAAGTAGACAAGTGCGAATGAGAATGATTATTATTGCTCTGCGTTCAGGGGAACCCCTACGGAGAACCTGAAAGCACGACATTGCTCACATTGCTTCCAGTATTACTTTAGCCAGCTTTTGCTGGCTTTTTTTTTTGGGGTTTTGTTTCAGCCTGGCTTACTTGTCATTTTGTCCCCGGGATGATGCCGGATGGCGCTTGCGCTTATCCGGCCTACGGCTGAGACCTGGGTTTTGTAGGCCGGATAAGGCAACGCCGCAACCGGCAAAGAATCCAACATTCAGTCTCCAGCCGCTTTGCGCTATGGTGTAGACAATCACCTTCAAAAGGACTGTCTCATGACCTTACACTGCGCATTTATTGGTTTTGGTAAAAGTACCACTCGCTACCATTTGCCGTACGTCCTCAACCGCAAGAATAGCTGGCATGTCGCGCATATTTTCCGCCGTAACGCCAGGCCGGAAGAGCAGGCCCCGCAGTATTCACATATTCACTTCACCAGCGACCTCGACGAGATCTTAAACGATCCGCAGGTGAAGTTAGTGATCGTTTGTACCCATGCTGACAGCCATTTTGACTACGCCAAACGTGCGCTGGAGGCGGGTAAAAACGTGCTGGTTGAGAAACCGTTCACGCCGACGCTGGCAGAAGCAAAAGTGCTGTTCGAACTGGCGCAAAGCAAAGGGCTGACCGTTACGCCGTATCAGAATCGTCGTTTTGATTCCTGCTTCCTTACCGCCAAAAAGGCGATTGAGAGCGGCAAGCTCGGCGAAATTGTTGAGGTTGAAAGCCATTTCGATTACTACCGTCCCGAGGCGGAAACTAAGCCGGGACTGCCGCAGGACGGCGCATTTTATGGCCTGGGCGTACACACCATGGATCAGATTATCTCGTTGTTCGGACGCCCCGATCATGTGGCCTATGACATCCGCAGCCTGCGTAATAAAGCGAACCCGGACGATACCTTTGAAGCGCAACTGTTCTACGGTGACCTGAAAGCCATTGTTAAAACCAGTCATCTGGTGAAAATCGACTATCCGAAGTTTATCGTCCATGGCACCAAAGGCTCGTTTGTGAAGTACGGCATCGACCAGCAGGAAACCAGTCTGAAGGCCAATATCATGCCAGGTGAGCCAGGTTTCGCTGCTGATGATTCCATCGGAATGCTGGAGTATGTCAACGATGACGGCATCACAGTAAAAGAAGAGGTGAAGCCGGAGGTGGGGGATTACGGTCGCGTCTATGATGCGCTGTACCAGACGCTGACCGCCGGTACGCCTAATTACGTCAAGGAATCTGAAGTTCTAACTAACCTGGAGATTCTCGAACGCGCCTTCGAACAGGCATCTCCGGCGACGATAACCCTCGCCAAATAGCCTGCACAGACTCCTCTGGGTTTATTCATATTTTTTGAACAGAGGAGTCAATTTTCACCCTCTATGATCCCAGGCGGATTGAGTCCACACTTACTCCATCGAAAACATCTGGGGGTGAACACAATGATCTATTTACGCAAAGCTAACGACCGCGGTCATGCGAATCATGGCTGGCTCGATTCCTGGCATACCTTCTCTTTTGCCAACTACTATGACCCGAACTTTATGGGGTTCTCGGCACTGCGCGTGATTAACGATGACGTGATTGACGCAGGCCAGGGCTTTGGCACTCACCCCCATAAAGACATGGAAATCCTGACCTACGTGCTGGAAGGCGCGGTGGAACATCAGGACAGCATGGGCAACAAAGAGCAGGTTCCGGCCGGAGAGTTTCAGATTATGAGCGCCGGGACGGGGATCCGTCACTCGGAGTACAACCCGAGTAATACTGAGAAGCTGCATCTGTATCAGATCTGGATCATGCCGCAGGAAAACGGTATTACGCCGCGCTATGAACAGCGCCGTTTCGATGCCGCTCAGGGTAAACAACTGGTGCTGTCGCCTGATGCCCGCGATGGCTCACTGAAAGTGTACCAGGATATGGAGCTGTACCGTTGGGCGCTGGTCAAAGATGAGCAGTCGGTACATCAGATTGCCGCTGAACGTCGCGTCTGGATCCAGGTCGTTAAAGGCAACGTCACCATTAACGGAACCAAAGCGACCACCAGTGACGGTCTGGCAATCTGGGATGAACAGGCAATTTCTATTCATGCCGACAGCGACAGCGAAGTGTTATTGTTTGATCTGCCGCCAGTCTAACGTGCTGTAACCTGATGTAGGCCGGATAAGACGCGAAAGCGTTGCCATCCGGCTTTTCATCGTTTGTCATTAATTCCGTGCGTCCGTGGTAAACTGGGGGAATCTATCCCTTTTTAACGCTTCAGGACGATGAAAAAGAAAAGACCCGTACTTCAGGATGTAGCCGACCGCGTGGGCGTGACCAAAATGACGGTCAGTCGCTTTTTGCGTAACCCGGAGCAGGTCTCCGTGGCGCTGCGGGGCAAAATTGCCGCTGCACTTGATGAGCTGGGTTATATTCCCAATCGCGCTCCTGATATCCTTTCTAACGCCACCAGTCGCGCTATCGGCGTGTTGTTACCGTCTCTCACTAACCAGGTTTTTGCTGAAGTGTTACGCGGCATTGAGGCCGTCACCGACGCCCATGGTTATCAAACTATGCTCGCGCACTACGGCTATAAGCCAGAGATGGAACAAGAGCGCCTGGAATCGATGCTGTCGTGGAATATCGATGGCCTGATCCTCACCGAACGTAGCCATACGCCTCGTACGCTGAAAATGATTGAGGTCGCCGGTATCCCGGTGGTTGAGCTGATGGACAGCCAGTCCCCGTGCCTGGATATCGCCGTCGGTTTCGACAACTTTGAAGCCGCGCGCCAGATGACTGCCGCTATCATCGCCCGCGGGCACCGTCATGTTGCCTATCTTGGCGCACGTCTTGATGAACGTACTATCATCAAACAGAGAGGCTACGAGCAGGCAATGCGCGATGCCAACCTGGTGCCGTACAGCGTGATGGTGGAACAGTCTTCTTCCTACTCCTCCGGTATTGAACTCATCCGTCAGGCGCGGCGCGAATACCCGCAGCTCGACGGCATTTTCTGTACCAACGATGACCTGGCGGTAGGGGCGGCCTTCGAATGCCAGCGTTTAGGGCTGAAAATCCCGGATGACATGGCGATTGCCGGATTCCACGGTCACGACATCGGACAGGTGATGGAGCCGCGTCTGGCGAGCGTGCTCACGCCGCGTGAACGCATGGGCAGCATTGGTGCTGAACGCCTGCTGGCGCGCATCCGTGGTGAAGCAGTCACACCTAAAATGTTAGATTTAGGTTTCACCTTGTCACCGGGCGGATCTATTTAAGCCAACAAGTTTGAAGTAGCTCACACTTATACACTTCGAGCACGAATGGATATTGCTTCTCTATTTATCCGGCTGGACAATGTTACCGATAACAGTTACCCGTAACAATTTCCAGATTCTTGTACCAGTGGGGGCAACGCTTTGAGCACGACTAATCATGATCACCACGTTTACGTTCTGATGGGCGTATCGGGCAGCGGTAAATCTGCTGTCGCCAGCGAAGTGGCGCATCAACTGCAGGCCGCGTTTCTTGATGGCGATTTTCTCCATCCGCGCAGCAACATCATGAAAATGGCTTCCGGTGAGCCACTCAACGATGATGACCGTAAACCGTGGTTACAGGCGCTGAATGACGCCGCTTTTGCGATGCAGCGTACCAACAAGGTTTCGCTGATCGTCTGTTCCGCTCTGAAAAAAGTCTATCGCGACCAGCTACGCGACGGTAACCCGAACCTCTCTTTCATCTATCTGAAAGGGGATTTTGACGTTATCGAAAGCCGTCTGAAAGCGCGTAAAGGCCACTTCTTCAAAACGCAGATGCTGGTGACCCAGTTTGAAGCGCTGGAAGAACCAGGTGCGAATGAAAACGATGTACTGGTGGTCGATATCGATCAACCACTGGACGGTGTGGTCGCCAGCACCATTGAGGTTATTAACCAGGGCAGTAAGTAGTGAGTACATTAACGCTTGTTTTAACAGCAGTAGGGTCCGTTTTATTACTGCTGTTTTTAGTGATGAAGGCGCGTATGCACGCCTTCCTTGCTTTGATGGTGGTGTCTATTGGTGCAGGTCTCTTTTCCGGTATGCCGCTCGATAAAATCGCCGCGACTATGGAAAAAGGGATGGGAGGCACGCTCGGTTTCCTGGCGATTGTTGTGGCGTTGGGGGCGATGTTCGGCAAGATTTTGCATGAGACCGGCGCAGTCGATCAAATTGCCGTCAAAATGCTGAAATCCTTCGGCCACAGCCGCGCACATTACGCGATTGGCCTGGCCGGGCTTATCTGTGCGCTACCGCTGTTCTTTGAGGTGGCGATTGTGCTGCTGATCAGCGTGGCGTTCTCGATGGCGCGTCACACCGGTACCAACCTGGTTAAATTAGTCATTCCGTTGTTTGCAGGCGTAGCGGCGGCTGCGGCGTTTTTACTGCCGGGGCCAGCGCCGATGTTGCTGGCTTCGCAGATGCACGCTGACTTTGGCTGGATGATCCTGATTGGCCTGTGTGCCGCGATTCCGGGCATGATTATCGCCGGACCACTGTGGGGTAATTTCATCAGCCGTTACGTTGAGCTGAACATTCCTGATGACATTACCGAGCCGCATCTGGGCGAAGGTAAAATGCCGTCCTTCGGCTTTAGCTTGTCGCTGATCCTGCTGCCGCTGGTATTGGTTGGTCTGAAAACCATCGCCGCGCGCTTTGTGCCGGTTGGTTCTTCAACTTACGAATGGTTTGAGTTTATCGGTCACCCGTTTACCGCGATTCTGGTTGCTTGTCTGGTGGCGATTTACGGTCTGGCGATTCGCCAGGGTATGCCAAAAGACAAAGTGATGGAGATCTGCGGTCATGCGCTGCAACCGGCGGGGATTATCCTGCTGGTGATTGGTGCAGGTGGCGTGTTTAAACAAGTGCTGGTTGATTCCGGCGTCGGTCCGGCGCTGGGCGAAGCGTTAACCGGAATGGGCCTGCCGATTGCCATTACCTGCTTCGTGCTGGCGGCAGCGGTGCGTATCATTCAGGGTTCCGCGACTGTGGCCTGCTTAACGGCGGTCGGTCTGGTGATGCCGGTGATTGAACAGTTAAACTTCTCCGGCGCACAGATGGCGGCACTGTCTATTTGTATCGCAGGCGGCTCGATCGTGGTCAGCCACGTTAACGACGCCGGTTTCTGGTTGTTCGGTAAATTTACCGGCGCAACGGAAGCACAAACGTTGAAGACCTGGACGATGATGGAAACCATCCTCGGTACGGTCGGCGCGATTGTCGGTATGATTGCTTTCCAGCTGTTGAGCTGAGTCTTGTTGCCCGGTGGCGCTTGCGCTTACCGGGCCTGGAAATGAGCACACATCCACATCGTAGGCCGGGTAAGCGCAAGCGTCACCCGGCTTTTTTACAGCACCATCACACCATCCTCGGTTTTCAACCAACGCGGCGCTTTCAGCGTGTCGGCGAAATAGCCCACCAAATCCTGCAGCAAATCACCCGCTACTCGCTCCATATCATCAGAAAGCGTTTTGCTCATCAGTAAATGCGTCAAAAGCTGGCAGTAACGCCCCATCTGGTCTGTCTCAGGCTCGAAAAGGGGAAAACGGGTCGGGAATGTTTCTACCGTCAGACTGGCCTGCAGATGCTGCGGTACAGGCTCCGTTAAGGTCGGTTGCAATAACGCGAGACAGGCCGACAGACGTGCACAAATCGCCAGTTTTTCAACCGGGTCATGGCATTCAACCAGTCCTTCGACAAAACGCTCGCAGTTATCCGCCAGTTCGGTGAAATCCGTGGCATGGCTAAAGGGCAGGGTAAATAAAGAGTGTGAAAAGAGAGGGGTAGTCGCCATAGGGCAGCCTCCAGTATGTTTTATTTAAACCACCACCGGAGAGGCTAATCTCGCGGGTGGCAGAATCGAGCGGAGTTAGCCTTACCGGTCATACTGGATACCGGCGCGTCTTGCGACGCCCCCGCTCGACCCGCCATTGAGACGAAATCGGTCGCACGACATAGAAGTATATGTCGCCAGTATGATTTTCAGAAGGCTAATTCTGACACCTGATTTTGCAGGTGCAGCGAGAAGATAAGGCTAATCCACGATGCTGACAAGAGGGCATTCCGGAAGGCGCTTCGCAGAAATGAAAATACGTTATATCAGTAACTTAAAAGCATAAGGAATACCTGAAATTACAGCGCAATGCCGTTCAGTTAAACATGTAGGGTGAACATGTGATTATTGCTCAGGTTTCCGTTCACCTCAGTGGTGTCATTTCTCTGAAGCGCTGATACCCGTGAACGTGCAAGGGAGGCTCACCGCCGCCTCCCTTGCAACCCAGGCTCCCGGCGGGAAAATCGTCGCTGCGCGATGTATTCGTCTTATTCCGTCTGCCTGTCGGGTCGGAGCCGAGCCTGCGTCCATGCAGGCCGTCCCCTCTGCCCGCATCCCTGCGGGCAGCCCCGGTCAGCCGTCAACGCCTCATCGATTTTCAGCCGGACCAGGGTGTCGCTTCAGCGATCTGGCTTTCAGCTATATCCGTTTTGCTGTTCAGAGGTATTCAAGTAAAAGCTCAGGTGGTCAGGTGTGGGCTGGTCCGGCTGAAAATTGCCGACGCGTTTCCGTAAGGCCGGGAGAACCCGCAGGGATGCGGGTTCAGGGCGCGTTTTGCATGGACGCTGCCTCGCGCCCGGCCCGGTAGCCTGGAGGAATAAGTGGAGGGAACCACGAAGTGGCAATTTTCCTGCCGGGAGCCGGGATTGTTAAGGGGGCTGCGTAGCCCCCTTAACACGTTCACTGGTGACGAGATCTCAGAGAAGCAATGAACATAACGTGAACGGAATCGTTCTCTGAAATGCCATGCTCTCCAGCTTCAAAACGGTCACCCCTTCATCCACATCCGTACGCCGTCGAGGAACATCTGGGTGGCCATCATCACCAGAATCAGCCCCATCAGGCGCTCCAGCGCGTTCACCCCTTTCTCCCCCAGCAGACGCAAAAACAGCGACGACTGCAACAGAATCACAAACGTACCGCCCCAGGCGATCAGCAGGGCGATTACCAGATGCCCCATCTGATTAGGATACTGATGCGACAACAGCATTAGTGAAGCCAGGATTGTCGGACCGGCTACCAGCGGGATCGCCAGCGGAACGATAAACGGCTCTTCACCCGCCGGAAGCCCGGTGCTATTCCCGGTGGCGCTGGGGAAAATCATCTTAATGGCGATCAGGAACAAAATGATGCCCCCGGAGATAGAAACGGTTTCCGCGCGCAGGTTAAGAAATGCCAGAATTTTCTCGCCCGCAAACAGGAATATCAGCATCACCAACAGCGCAATGAACAGCTCGCGAATCATAATCGCGCGGCGGCGTTTTGGTTCGGTATGTTTCAATACGGACATGAAAATGGGCAGATTTCCGAGTGGATCCATAATCAGGATCAATAAAACTGCCGCTGAAATGATTTCATTCATAACTCAAATTCCCTGATAATTACCACGGACTTTCTGCTTGCTTGCGCAGCGGGATAAGTCGCATTACTGATGGCTTCGCTATCATTGATTAATTTCACTTGCGACTTTGGCTGCATTTTGTATGGTGAAGGATATGCCACCAGGACACTGGCATACATACACAGCACACATCTCTGCAGGAAAAAAACGCTATGAAAAATGTTGGTTTTATCGGCTGGCGCGGTATGGTCGGCTCTGTTCTCATGCAACGCATGGTTGAGGAGCGTGACTTCGACGCCATTCGCCCTGTTTTCTTTTCTACTTCCCAGCTCGGGCAGGCGGCACCGACATTCGGTGGAACCGCGACCGGCACGCTTCAGGACGCTTTTGATCTGGATGCGCTGAAGGCGCTCGATATCATCGTGACCTGTCAGGGCGGCGATTATACCAACGAAATCTATCCAAAGCTTCGTGAAAGCGGTTGGCAGGGTTACTGGATTGACGCGGCCTCTTCGCTGCGTATGAAAGACGACGCCATCATTATTCTCGATCCGGTTAACCAGGATGTCATCACCGATGGCCTGAATAAAGGTATTAAGACCTTTGTCGGCGGTAACTGTACCGTTAGCCTGATGCTGATGTCCCTTGGTGGCCTGTTTGCCAATGACCTGGTCGACTGGGTCTCCGTGGCGACCTATCAGGCGGCTTCCGGCGGCGGCGCGCGTCATATGCGCGAGCTGTTGTCTCAGATGGGTCATCTGTATGGCCATGTGGCCGAGGAGCTGGCGACCCCTTCCTCTGCTATTCTCGACATTGAACGTAAAGTGACGACCCTGTCCCGTAGCGGTGAACTGCCGGTTGATAACTTTGGCGTACCGCTGGCCGGTAGCCTGATTCCGTGGATCGACAAACAGCTCGATAACGGTCAGAGCCGTGAAGAGTGGAAGGGACAGGCGGAAACCAACAAAATTCTCAACACGTCTTCCGTGATCCCGGTTGATGGTCTGTGCGTGCGCGTCGGCGCGCTGCGCTGCCACAGCCAGGCGTTCACCATCAAACTGAAAAAAGATGTGTCTATTCCGACCGTGGAAGAACTGCTGGCGGCGCACAACCCGTGGGCGAAAGTAGTACCAAACGATCGTGAAATCACCATGCGTGAGTTAACCCCGGCGGCCGTTACCGGCACGTTGACCACGCCAGTAGGTCGTCTGCGTAAGCTGAATATGGGACCGGAGTTCCTGTCAGCCTTTACCGTAGGTGACCAGCTGCTTTGGGGTGCTGCGGAGCCATTGCGCCGCATGTTACGTCAACTGGCGTAATGGTTTGTTAATGATCAAAGGGTGCTGAGTCACCCTTTTTTTTGCGTAATACAGGAGTAAGCGCAGATGTTTCATTTTTTACCAGGAGTAAGATAAAGCATTGGCTATTCTTTAAGGGTGACTTAGTACCGGAGGTATTAAGTTGTTGCCTGAAGGTGGGACGACGCAGAGAGGATGCACAATTGTGCTGCGCCGTTCAGGTCAAAAAAAGTGTCGCTACCTGATGTCGAAAATCAGTTGGAAGGGGTGACACCATAAAACAGGATGACAACCATGTCCGTTCGTATCGATAGAGACGTGATTAATGCGCTAATTGCAGGCCATTTTGCGGATCCTTTTTCCGTACTCGGTATGCACCAAACTGACGCTGGACTTGAAGTCCGCGCCCTATTACCTGACGCCACCGAAGTGTGGGTGATCGAACCCAAAACCGGACGCAAAGTCGGCAAGCTGGATTGCCTCGACTCTCGTGGTTTTTTCTGTGCAGTACTTCCCCGCCGTAAAAATTTCTTTCGCTATCAGTTGGCCGTTGTCTGGCATGGACAGCAGAATCTGATTGATGACCCTTATCGTTTTGGCCCATTGATCCAGGATATGGATGCCTGGCTGCTATCTGAAGGTACGCACCTGCGACCTTACGAAACGCTGGGCGCGCATGCGGATACCATGGATGGCGTAACCGGCACGCGCTTCTCCGTCTGGGCGCCTAACGCTCAACGCGTGTCAGTGGTTGGGCAGTTCAACTACTGGGATGGCCGTCGCCACCCGATGCGCCTGCGCAAAGAAAGCGGTATCTGGGAGCTGTTTATCCCCGGCGCGCAGCATGGCCAGCTGTATAAATATGAGATGATCGATGCCAACGGTAAGCTGCGAATCAAAGCGGACCCTTACGCCTTCGAAGCGCAAATGCGCCCGGAAACCGCGTCGCTTATCTGTGGTCTGCCGGAAAAAGTGGTGCAAAGCGAGGAGCGTAAAAAAGCCAACCAGTTTGATGCGCCAATATCTATCTATGAAGTGCACCTGGGTTCATGGCGTCGTCATACCGATAACAACTTCTGGCTGAGCTACCGCGAGCTGGCGGATCAGCTGGTGCCTTACGCCAAGTGGATGGGCTTTACCCACCTTGAACTGTTGCCGATTAACGAGCATCCGTTCGACGGTAGCTGGGGTTACCAACCTACCGGCATGTATGCGCCGACCCGTCGATTTGGTACGCGCGATGACTTCCGCTATTTTGTGAATGCCGCGCATCAGGCGGGGCTGAACGTCATTCTTGACTGGGTGCCGGGCCATTTCCCGTCGGACGACTTTGGTCTGGCAGAGTTTGATGGCACCAGGCTGTATGAGCACAGCGACCCGCGAGAAGGGTATCACCAGGACTGGAACACGCTGATCTACAACTACGGTCGCCGTGAAGTCAGCAACTATCTGGTGGGCAACGCCCTGTACTGGATTGAGCGCTTTGGTATCGACGCGCTGCGCGTGGATGCCGTGGCATCGATGATTTATCGCGACTACAGCCGTAAAGAAGGTGAATGGATCCCAAATGAATTTGGCGGTCGTGAAAACCTCGAAGCCATTGAGTTTTTACGCAATACCAACCGTATTCTTGGCGAACAGGTGCCTGGTGCGGTGAGCATGGCGGAAGAGTCCACTGATTTTGCTGGCGTTTCAAGACCGCAGGACATGGGCGGTTTAGGGTTCTGGTATAAGTGGAACCTCGGCTGGATGCACGACACGCTGGACTACATGAAGCTGGATCCGGTTTATCGCCAACATCACCACGATAAGCTGACCTTCGGCATGCTGTACAACTACACCGAGAACTTTGTCCTGCCGTTGTCGCACGATGAAGTGGTGCACGGCAAGAAATCGATTCTCGACCGCATGCCGGGCGATGCGTGGCAGAAGTTTGCCAACCTGCGCGCCTACTACGGCTGGATGTGGGCCTTCCCAGGCAAGAAACTGCTGTTTATGGGCAACGAGTTTGCGCAGGGACGTGAATGGAACCATGACGCGAGCCTCGACTGGCACCTGCTGGAAGGCGGTGATAACTGGCATCACGGCGTACAGCGTCTGGTGCGTGATCTGAACCTCACCTATCGTCATCACAAAGCGCTGCACGAGCTCGACTTTGACGCCTATGGCTTTGAGTGGCTGGTGGTGGATGACAAAGAACGTTCGGTGCTGGCTTTCGTGCGTCGTGACAAGGTCGGCAATGAAATCATCGTGGTCAGTAACTTTACGCCTGTGCCCCGCCACGGCTATCGCTTCGGTATCAATCAGCCGGGGAAATGGCGTGAGATCCTCAATACCGATTCGATGCATTACCACGGCAGCAATACTGGCAACGGCGGTGCGGTGCACAGTGATGAAATCGCCAGTCATGGTCGTCAGCATTCACTGAGTCTCACGTTGCCGCCGTTGGCAACGATCTGGCTGGTTCGGGAGGGGGAATGACGCAACTGGCAACCGGCAACGCCACCCCCCATGGTGCAACGTATGACGGCCATGGCGTTAATTTTACTCTCTTCTCAGCCCACGCTGAACGCGTTGAATTATGCGTATTTGACGAGGACGGTTGCGAACTCCGCTACGACCTGCCGGGGCGTAGCGGCGATGTCTGGCACGGCTATCTGGCCAACGCCCGGCCCGGTCTGCGCTATGGCTATCGCGTCCATGGCCCATGGCAACCGCAGCAGGGCCACCGGTTTAACCCAGCCAAGCTGCTGCTCGACCCTTGCGCCCGTCGGGTGGATGGCGAGTTAAAAGATAACCCGCTGCTGCACGGCGGGCTAAATGAACCGGATCACCATGATAATGCCACTATCGCGCTGAAGGGCGTGGTGGTGTCCGACCATTATGACTGGGAGGATGATGTCCCGCCGCGCACGCCGTGGGGCAATACCGTGATTTACGAAGCGCATGTCAAAGGGTTGACGTATTTGCATCCTGACCTGCCGGAAGAGATTCGCGGAACCTATAAAGCGCTGGGTCATCCGGTGATGATCGACTATTTCAAGCGTCTCGGCATTACCGCGCTGGAGCTGCTGCCGGTGGCGCATTTTGCCAGCGAACCGCGACTTCAGCGGCTGGGCCTGTCGAACTACTGGGGCTACAACCCGGTGGCCATGTTCGCGCTGCATCCGGCCTATGCCTGCTCGCCGGAGAGCGCGCTTGATGAGTTTCGCGACGCGGTAAAAGCGCTGCACAAAGCGGGGATTGAGGTCATTCTCGATATCGTTTTGAACCACAGCGCCGAGCTGGATCTCGAAGGGCCTGTCTTCTCGCTGCGCGGAATTGATAACCGTAGCTATTATTGGATCAGGGACGATGGTGATTACTACAACTGGACCGGTTGTGGGAACACCCTCAATTTGAGCCATCCTGGCGTTGTGGAATACGCATGTGAATGCCTGCGCTATTGGGTTGAAACCTGCCATGTAGATGGTTTTCGTTTTGATTTGGCTTCCGTCATGGGGCGTACACCTGCGTTTCGTCAGGATGCGCCGCTGTTTACCGCGATCCAAACCTGTCCGCTGCTCTCACGCGTGAAGCTGATTGCGGAACCGTGGGATATTGGTGAAGGCGGGTATCAGGTGGGGAATTTCCCCCCTCCGTTTGCCGAGTGGAATGACCATTTCCGCGATGCGACGCGGCGCTTTTGGCTCCAGCGTAATCTCTCGTTGGGCGAGTTTGCCGGGCGTTTTGCCGCATCCAGCGATGTGTTTAAACGCCAGGGCCGCAAACCCAGCGCCACGGTCAATCTGGTGACCGCGCACGACGGTTTTACGCTACGCGACTGTGTGTGCTTCACAAATAAGCACAATGAAGCGAATGGTGAGGAAAATCGCGACGGCACTAGCAATAACTACAGCGACAATCATGGTAAAGAAGGATTAGGCGGCACGCTGGACCTGATTGAGCGGCGGCGCGACAGCATTCATGCGCTGTTAACCACGCTGTTGCTCTCCCAGGGGACGCCGATGTTGCTGGCGGGCGATGAGCATGGTCATAGCCAGCACGGCAACAATAACGCTTATTGTCAGGATAACGCCTTAACGTGGCTGGACTGGCAGCAGGCAAACAGTGGGCTAACCACATTTACCGCCGCGCTGATTCATCTGCGCCGGCAAATCCCAGCATTAACAGGGGATTGTTGGTGGGAAGAGGGCGATGGCAATGTTCGTTGGCTGAATAAGTACGCACAACCCTTAAGTGCGGATGAGTGGCAAAACGGCCCGAGGCAGATGCAAATCCAGCTTTCAGACCGTTTTCTGATTGCAATAAACGCCACGCTTGAGGTGACAGATATCGTTTTACCTGAAGGGGAATGGCATGCCATTCCCCCATTTGCCGGAGAGGATAATCCGGTGCTTACGGCTGTCTGGCAGGGACCTGCGCACGGACTGTGTGTGTTCCAGAGAAGATAAAAAAGGAGTTAGTCATGGTGAGTTTAGAGAAGAACGATCGTGTAATGTTGGCGCGCCAGCTGCCATTAAAATCTGTTGCCCTGATCCTGGCCGGTGGCCGCGGTACCCGCTTAAAAGATTTGACCAACAAACGTGCCAAACCTGCTGTGCACTTTGGCGGTAAGTTCCGCATTATCGATTTTGCCTTATCCAACTGTATTAACTCCGGGATCCGCCGTATTGGCGTGATCACCCAGTACCAGTCCCATACGCTGGTGCAGCATATTCAGCGCGGCTGGTCGTTCTTTAGCGAAGAGATGAACGAGTTTGTCGATTTGCTGCCTGCCCAGCAGAGAATGCAGGGTGAAAACTGGTATCGCGGTACGGCGGATGCGGTGACCCAAAACCTGGACATCATTCGACGCTATAAAGCGGAATACGTGGTGATCCTCGCGGGCGATCATATTTATAAGCAGGACTACTCACGCATGCTGATCGACCACGTCGAGAAGGGCGCGCGTTGCACCGTGGCCTGTATGCCAGTGCCTATTGAAGAGGCCAGCGCGTTTGGCGTGATGGACGTGGACGACACCGATAAAATTATCGAGTTCGTTGAAAAACCCGCCAATCCGCCAGCCATGCCAGGCGACCCGACCAAATCTCTTGCCAGTATGGGGATCTACATTTTCAACGCCGATTATCTGTATGAACTGCTGGCGGAAGATGATCTCGATGAAAAATCCAGTCACGATTTTGGCAAAGACATTATCCCGAAAATCACCGAAGCTGGCATGGCGTATGCACATCCATTCCCGTTGTCCTGCGTGCAGTCTGACCCGGAATCCGAACCGTACTGGCGCGATGTGGGGACGCTGGAAGCCTACTGGAAGGCGAACCTTGATCTGGCTTCGGTGACGCCTGAACTGGATATGTACGACCAGGACTGGCCAATCCGAACGCACATGGAATCGCTGCCACCGGCGAAATTTGTGCAGGACCGTTCCGGTAGCCACGGAATGACGCTGAACTCGCTGGTTTCTGGCGGATGCATAATTTCAGGTTCGGTGGTGGTGCAGTCCGTTCTGTTCCCGCGAGTGCGGGTGAATTCATTCTGTAACATTGATTCGGCAGTGTTGTTACCTGAAGTGTGGGTGGGACGTTCGTGCCGCTTACGTCGTTGCATTATCGACCGCGCCTGCGTTATTCCTGAAGGCATGGTGATAGGTGAAAACGCGGAAGAAGATGCGCGTCGTTTCTACCGTTCAGAGGAAGGCATTGTGCTGGTCACGCGTGAAATGCTGCGCAAACTGCAGATCAAACAGGAGCGATAATGCAGGTTTTACACGTTTGTTCAGAGATGTTCCCCCTGTTAAAAACTGGGGGACTGGCGGATGTTATTGGGGCGTTACCTGCCGCGCAAATTGCGGACGGCGTGGATGCCCGCGTGTTGCTCCCGGCGTTTCCAGATATTCGTCGCGGCATTCCCGATGCACAGGTCGTGACGCGTCGCGATACCTTCGCTGGACGTATCACGCTGCTTTTCGGGCATTTCAACGGCGTGGGTATTTACCTGATTGACGCGCCGCATCTTTACGACCGTCCCGGTAGCCCGTATCACGACACCAACCTGTTCGCTTATACCGATAACGTCCTGCGTTTTGCGTTGCTTGGCTGGGCCGGATGTGAAATGGCCTGCGGCCTTGACCCATTCTGGCGCCCGGATGTGGTGCATGCGCACGACTGGCATGCCGGTCTGGCCCCAGCGTATCTGGCGGCGCGCGGCCATCCGGCGAAATCGGTGTTCACCGTACACAACCTGGCTTATCAAGGCATGTTTTATGCAAAGCATATGGATGACATCCAATTGCCATGGTCGTTCTTTAATGTGCACGGGCTGGAGTTTAACGGCCAGATTTCGTTCCTGAAGGCAGGGTTGTACTACGCAGACCACATTACGGCAGTGAGTCCAACTTACGCGCGGGAGATTACCGAGCCGCAGTTTGCCTATGGTATGGAAGGTCTGTTGCAGCAGCGTCATCGGGAAGGACGGCTTTCCGGCGTGCTGAACGGTGTGGATGAAAAAATCTGGAGCCCGGAAACCGACCTGCTGCTGGCGTCGCGCTATACGCGTGACACGCTGGAAGAAAAGGCGGAGAACAAACGTCAGCTACAGATCGCGATGGGACTTAAGGTTAACGACAAAGTGCCTCTGTTTGCCGTAGTCAGCCGTCTGACCAGTCAGAAAGGGTTGGATCTGGTGTTGGAGGCTCTGCCGGGTCTGTTAGAGCAGGGGGGGCAACTGGCGTTACTTGGCGCGGGCGACCCAGTATTACAGGAAGGTTTCCTCGCCGCGGCGGCGGAACATCCGGGCCAGGTGGGCGTGCAGATTGGCTATCACGAAGCCTTCTCGCACCGCATCATGGGTGGGGCCGATGTGATATTGGTTCCCAGCCGTTTTGAGCCATGTGGCTTAACGCAATTGTATGGACTGAAGTACGGCACGCTGCCGCTGGTGCGGCGCACCGGTGGGCTGGCTGATACGGTCTCTGACAGTTCGCTGGAAAACCTGGCGGACGGTATCGCCAGTGGGTTTGTATTTGAAGATAGTAATGCCTGGTCGCTACTACGTGCGATCCGGCGTGCTTTCGTATTGTGGTCCCGGCCTTCGCTGTGGCGGTTTGTACAACGCCAGGCCATGACCATGGATTTTAGCTGGCAAGTCGCGGCGAAGTCATACCGTGAGCTTTACTATCGCTTGAAATAGTTATCCAGGAATCACCTATATGAATGCTCCATTTACTTATGCATCGCCCACACTCAGCGTAGAGGCACTTAAGCATTCTATCGCCTACAAGCTGATGTTCACGATTGGTAAGGACCCGGTCATTGCCAATAAACATGAGTGGCTGAACGCCACATTGTTCGCGGTGCGCGATCGTCTCGTGGAGCGCTGGCTGCGTTCTAACCGTGCGCAATTGTCACAGGAAACTCGACAGGTTTATTACCTGTCTATGGAGTTTTTGATTGGCCGCACGCTTTCCAATGCACTGTTATCGTTGGGTATTTATGACGATGTCAAAAATGCGCTGGAAGGTATGGGGTTGGATCTTGAAGATCTGATCGATGAAGAAAACGACCCAGGCCTAGGCAACGGTGGCCTCGGGCGCCTGGCGGCCTGCTTCCTGGACTCACTGGCAACGCTGGGACTGCCGGGACGCGGCTACGGTATTCGTTATGACTACGGCATGTTCAAGCAAAACATTGTTGATGGCCGACAGAAAGAGTCGCCGGACTACTGGCTGGAATACGGTAACCCATGGGAGTTCAAACGCCACAATACGCGCTACAAAGTGCGCTTTGGCGGGCGTATACAGCAGGAAGGCAAGAAAACGCGCTGGATAGAAACCGAAGAGATCCTCGCGGTTGCCTACGACCAGATTATCCCCGGTTACGACACCGATGCCACCAACACGCTGCGCCTGTGGAATGCCCAGGCCAGTAGCGAGATCAACCTCGGTAAATTTAACCAGGGCGACTACTTTGCGGCGGTGGAAGATAAAAACCACTCCGAGAACGTCTCCCGCGTGCTCTATCCGGATGACTCCACCTATTCAGGACGCGAGCTGCGCTTGCGCCAGGAGTATTTCCTGGTCTCCTCCACGGTGCAGGACATTCTGAATCGTCATTATCAACTGCACAAAACCTACGATAATCTGGCGGATAAAATCGCCATTCACCTCAACGACACCCATCCGGTGCTGTCGATCCCTGAGCTGATGCGTCTGTTGATTGATGAGCACAAGTTCAGTTGGGATGATGCGTTTGAAGTGTGCTGTCAGGTTTTCTCGTATACCAACCACACTTTGATGAGCGAAGCGCTGGAGACCTGGCCGGTGGATATGCTGGGCAAAATTCTGCCGCGCCATCTGCAAATCATTTTTGAGATTAACGACTACTTCCTGAAAACGCTGCAGGAGCAGTATCCGAACGATACCGGTCTGCTGGGGCGGACGTCGATTATCGATGAATCTAACGGCCGCCGGGTGCGTATGGCATGGCTGGCGGTCGTGGTGAGCCACAAGGTTAATGGTGTGTCTGAACTGCACTCCAACCTGATGGTGCAGTCGCTGTTTGCTGACTTTGCGAAGATCTTCCCGACCCGCTTCTGCAACGTTACCAACGGCGTGACGCCGCGTCGCTGGCTGGCGCTGGCTAACCCGCCGCTCTCTGAGGTGCTGGATGAGAATATTGGCCGCACCTGGCGTACCGATCTCAGCCAGTTGAGCGAGCTTGAACAGCACTGCGATTTCCCGTTGGTGAACCAGGCGGTACGCCGAGCGAAGCTGGAGAACAAAAAACGTCTGGCCACGCTCATTGCCCAGCAGCTTAACGTGGTAGTGAATCCGAAATCGCTGTTTGACGTACAGATCAAGCGTATTCACGAATACAAACGTCAGCTGATGAACGTGCTGCATGTGATCACCCGCTACAACCGCATTAAGGCCGATCCTGACGCCGAGTGGGTGCCGCGTGTGAATATCTTCGCCGGTAAAGCGGCTTCGGCCTATTACATGGCGAAGCACATCATTCATCTGATCAACGATGTCGCGAAAGTGATCAATAACGATCCGCAAATTGGCGACAAACTGAAAGTGGTGTTTATCCCCAATTACAGCGTCAGCCTGGCGCAGGTGATAATTCCTGCTGCCGACCTGTCTGAGCAGATTTCACTGGCCGGGACCGAAGCCTCCGGGACCAGTAATATGAAATTTGCGCTGAATGGCGCGTTGACCATTGGTACGCTGGATGGTGCCAACGTCGAGATGCTGGAACATGTGGGCGCAGAAAATATCTTTATCTTTGGTAATACGGCGGAAGAGGTTGAGGCTTTGCGTAGTCAGGGCTATAAGCCGCGTGAATATTACGAGAAAGACGAGGAACTGCACCAGGTGCTGACGCAGATCGGCAGTGGCGTATTCAGCCCAGAGGAGCCGGGACGCTATCGCGACCTGGTGGACTCATTGATCAACTTTGGCGACCACTATCAGGTGCTGGCGGATTATCGTAGTTACGTTGATTGTCAGGATAAGGTTGATGAACTGTATCGTCATCCGGAAGAGTGGACTACTAAGTCGATGATTAATATCGCCAACATGGGCTACTTCTCGTCGGACAGGACGATCAAAGAGTACGCCGAAAACATCTGGCATATTGATTCGGTGCGGTTGTAAAACACGAGGCCGGGGGCGCTGCGCTTGCCCGGCCTACGTTTATGCACCTTTGTAGGCCGGATAAGGCGTCGCCGCCATCCGGCATTTTTATCAGGACGCCAGCGACAGCTGGTGCTTCTCAATGTATTCAGCCAGCCACTGGGTCATGCGCGACTGCTGCTCAGCGTTCAGCCACATACCTTCTTTCGTGCGACGCCACAACGCATCTTCCGCACGACGAACCCATTCGTGATCGACCAGATATTTCAGCTCGGCCTCATAAAACTCATGGCCAAAGTCTTCACCTAACTCGGCAAGCGAGGTGGCTTCGCCGATGACCCATTCGGTGTTGCTGCCGTAGGTGCGAGAATAATGGCGCGCCAGCGACTCGGTCAGGAACGGGTAGCGACGGCGCAGTTTGGCCGCGTAGTCTTCGCGATCGCCGCCAATGTCACCGCCTGGCAGAATGCACTCTTTGGTCCACGCCGGACCAATTCCCTGATAGTACGATGCCAGTTTTTCCATCGCGTGTTCAGCCAGCTTACGATAGGTCGTCAGCTTACCGCCAAAGACCGACAGCAGCGGCGCTTTGCCGTTTTCGTCGTGGATATCCAGCGTGTAATCACGGGTGATTGCCTGCGGTGAGTCAGACTCGTCATCGCACAGCGGACGCACGCCCGAGTAAGTCCAGACGATATCATCACGGCCCAGCTGCTTCTTAAAGTGCGCGTTGTAAACCTTCAGCAGGTAATTGATCTCGCTTTCATCAATTTTCACCGCTTTCGGATCGCCTTTGTATTCAACGTCTGTCGTCCCGATGATCGAGAATTCGTCCATCCATGGGATAACAAACACAATGCGTTTATCTTCGTTTTGCAGAATATAAGCTTGCTTCTGGGTATGGACGCGCGGCACCACGATGTGGCTGCCTTTAATCAGACGAATACCGTACGGCGATGGCAGGTGCATACCGTCGTCAAAGAACTCTTTCACCCACGGACCGGTGGCGTTGACTAGGCCACGCGCCTGCCAGGTGTGTTTTTTGCCGGTATCGATATCTTCAGCTTCAACAATCCACAAACCGTTTTCACGGCGAGCAGAGGTGGCGCGAGTGCGGGTTAATACTTCTCCGCCTTTGCGTACGACCATTTGGGCGTTTGCCAAAACCAGTCGTGCATCGTCTACCCAGCAGTCAGAATATTCGAAACCGCGCACAATCTCAGGTTTCATTACAGAATCTGCGCCAAAACGCAAACCGGTAGAACTTGGCAAACTGGTGCGTTTGCCCAGATGATCGTACATAAACAAACCAATCCGGATCATCCACGCCGGACGCAGGTGCGGGCGGTGGGGCAGACGGAAGCGCATCGGGAAGGCGATGTGTGGTGCCATTTTCAACAGCACTTCACGTTCGGCCAGCGCTTCGCTCACCAGACGAAATTCGTAGTGTTCCAGGTAGCGCAGGCCACCGTGGATGAGTTTGGAGCTAGCGGAAGAGGTGGCGCAGGCTAAATCCTGCGCTTCCAGCATCAGCACGGATAAACCGCGTCCAGCGGCATCTGCCGCGATACCGGCACCGTTGATGCCTCCACCTATCACAATCAGATCTTTGGTTTCCATGCTGGCCTCTCGCACTTTCGTTATAGCTCATTAATGTTCGTTATCGAGCATAATAGCAAAGAATCGCGCCATTGGTAACATCGGATAAACAATTTACAGTGATACATATAACATTATGGCGTTTAACTGCCGTCGGGACGTACACTAAGCAGTAACATGTCCGAAAAGCGTCACCTGCCATATAAAGAAGAGAGAGCAATGGATCAGTTTGAATGTATTAATGTCGAAGAAGCGCATCAGAAGCTGCATCAGGGGGCGGCGGTGTTAGTGGATATTCGTGACCCGCAAAGCTATGCAATGGGCCATGCCCCACAGGCATTTCATTTGACGAACGACACGCTGGGATCATTTATGCGCGAGCATGATTTCGACACCGCCGTATTGGTGATGTGTTATCACGGCAACAGCAGTAAAGGCGCGGCGCAATATCTTCTGCAGCAGGGCTATGACGCGGTTTACAGCGTTGACGGCGGCTTCGATGCCTGGCATCGACATTTTCCGGCAGAAGTGGCATACGGTTCGTAAGGCTATACCCAAATTAATTCGAGTTGCATCGCGACGGCGACGCAGCGAATCTCCGGGAGCGTACGAACAGTACGTGACCGGAGTGAGCGAGGAAAGCCAACAAAGATGCAGCTCGAAGTAAGAAGGGTATATATACTGTCCTCTTTTGTGTGGATGAAGCGACAGCAACCATGTTGATGATTACCTCTTTTGCTAACCCCCGCGTGGCGCAGGCATTCGTTGATTATATGGCGACACAGGGCGTTATCCTGACGATTCAACAACATCAGCAAACGGATGTCTGGCTGGCGGATGAGTCCCAGGCTCAGCGCGTGCACGCTGAACTGGTGCGGTTTCTGGAGAATCCGGGCGATCCGCGCTACCTCGCAGCAAGCTGGCAGTCGGGTCAGACCGACAGCGGTCTGCGCTACCAACGTTATCCGTTCCTGGCCACATTGCGCGAACGCGCAGGTCCGGTAACCTGGTTGGTGATGGCCGCGTGTGTGTTGGTGTTTATCGCGATGAACGTGCTGGGCGACCAGGCTGTGATGCTCTGGCTGGCATGGCCGTTTGACCCTTCGCTGAAATTTGAATTCTGGCGTTATTTCACCCACGCTTTTATGCACTTCTCGCTGATGCATATTCTGTTCAACCTGCTGTGGTGGTGGTATCTCGGCGGTGCGGTTGAAAAGCGTCTGGGCAGTGGAAAACTGATTGTTATTACCGTGATCAGCGCCCTGTTGAGCGGTTATGTTCAGCAGAAATTTAGCGGCCCGTGGTTTGGTGGATTGTCTGGCGTGGTATATGCGCTGATGGGCTACGTGTGGTTGCGCGGCGAGCGCGATCCGCAGAGCGGTATTTTCCTGCAGCGTGGTTTGATTATCTTTGCCTTGATCTGGATTGTTGCTGGCTGGTTTGATCTATTCGGCATGTCGATGGCGAATGGTGCTCATATCGCCGGGTTGGCCGTGGGTTTGGCAATGGCGTTTGCCGATACTATAAATGTACGAAAACGAACTTGATTCAAGTTTTGTGGTACCGGAAGGCGGTGTGCGTTTGGACCAATTTGTAGGCCGGATAAGCGTCAGCGCATCCGGCAAAATTTCAGGGAACAATAATGAAGCAAACACAACGACATGACGCGATCATCGAGCTGGTAAAAAAACAGGGATACGTCAGTACTGAAGAGCTGGTGGAGCATTTCTCCGTCAGCCCGCAGACGATTCGCCGCGATCTTAACGATCTGGCCGATCAGAACATGATTTTGCGCCATCACGGCGGCGCGGCGTTGCCATCCAGCTCGGTTAACACCCCGTGGCATGACCGTAAAGCAACGCAGACGGCGGAAAAAGAGCGCATTGCTCGCAAAGTTGCCACGCAGATCCCGAACGGTTCTACGCTGTTTATTGATATCGGAACCACGCCGGAAGCGGTGGCTCACGCGCTGCTCAATCACAGCAATTTACGCATTGTGACCAACAACCTCAATGTGGCGAATACGCTGATGGCGAAAGAGGATTTCCGCATAATCCTCGCCGGTGGCGAACTGCGTAGCCGCGACGGCGGTATTATGGGCGAAGCGACCCTCGACTTTATTTCTCAGTTCCGTCTGGACTTCGGCATCTTAGGCATCAGCGGTATCGACAGCGATGGTTCGCTGCTGGAATTTGATTATCACGAAGTTCGCACCAAACGCGCGATCATTGAGAATTCACGTCATGTGATGCTGGTGGTGGACCACTCGAAGTTTGGGCGTAACGCGATGGTGAATATGGGCAGCATCAGCATGGTGGATGCGGTGTATACCGACACGCTGCCGCCTGCTGGTGTGATGCAGGTGATTGCTGACCATCATATTCAGTTAGAGCTGTGCTAAGGTAATTCCAGGCCTGATAAGCGTCGCGTATCAGGCATTAACTAAACGCCGTATCCCATCATTTTCAGCAGCTTCTGCGCATGTTGCACCGCATCCTGGCGGTGTGCGACGCCGAGCTTTTGGTACAAATTGCGGATGTGCGTCTTGATGGTCGTTGCCGCGACGGCCAGCTCTGCGGCGATCTGCTCGTTGCTGTAGCCCGAATAAATTAGTCCCAGAACCTGCCATTCGCGCTGGGTCAGCGGGCTGGTGCGGATAAGCTCCGGTACTTCCGGGTGAGTCAGCAGACGCTCAACGAACCCTTCATCGAAGTGGGCGAATTTATGGCGATGATGCTGGTTAATTTCACGCAAAATGCGCTGGGCGCGGTGCTGATCGAGTTCCGGTAAGGTATTGAGCTGAATCAGCTGGCGCAGTTGTTGCGCCATGGCCTCGCCTTCGATAACAAAGTGGCTGATAAACCCGGTGCGGTTCGCCAGCTGTAGGGCCTCGAGTAACACACGCTGGGCGTCATTTTTGCGCCCTGCCTGCCAGTAGAGCTGATTAAGCAGCAGCAGGTTACGGTTCAGATCGCTCATCAGGCGCAGATTGCGTGCATTTTCATTCAACTCTTCCAGCACAATTTCAGCCGGCTCAAACTCACCCAACAGGATTTGCGCGCGAGCGATGTTGCGCCACTGGCTTTGCAGGAAGTGGTTATTGGCGAATTCTGGTTTCGGCGTGTGGCGCAGCCAGTTGGCGGCAGAGTTTTTGTCGCTCACCATTTGCCAGTAAATCACCCGCACCTTATCGGCGTTGGAGATCCAGTCGCTGTGATAGTGACCGTTGCCCAGCAGGTTTTCCAGACGGTTGAGCAGGCTGCGAGCGTTATCAAGATCGCCCCGCGCAAGTGAACACTGAACCAGCAGCGCCAGACACTGTAGCTGTTGCTGCGGCTGGAAAGTGGAAAGCAGTTCAATACCGCTACGGGCAGAGGCTTCTGATTCATCCAGACGCGCCCATGCCCACAGTAGCTGCGCACGAATGCGCACCAGGAACTCGTGCATCGGCAGCTGTTCCAGGTGCTGCTCTTTGATCAGCTGGAACGCTTTTTCCTGAGTCTCCCAGGCGGCCTGTAAAAAGCCTTGGGCAAACAAAATTTCGCTTTGCTGGATAAGGCTCCACAGTGCGTAATGCCAGACGTCATGATGACGTGCCATTTGCTCGGTTTGCTGCATTAACGCCAGAGAGCGTGTGAGATCGCCCTTACAGTGTAGGACTTCGCCGTGCACCGAGGTGGCGACGATACGACTATAGAACCAGGCGATGGGTAATTCATCCAGCGCCAGTTTTGCCAGGCGTTCGGCTTCGTCAGGGTTGCCATCGTTAATCGCTACCTGCGCCCGTAAAGCGTTGAATTCGGCGTGCAGCGTTGGCTCCATGTCGCCTTTTATTTCCTGCTCTGCGCGCGCCAGCAGGGTGTTAACCTCTCCGTAGCGGTGCTGGCTCTGCATCAGCCAGGCCTGTAGCAGAACCAGACGCGGATTTTCCAGCAGGCTTTCCCACGGCAGGGCTTTCAGCGACTCTTCCAGTAACGTCAGCTCGCTGTGGTTAAACAGTCCCCACGCATGATTAAGCAGGATATCGCGCAGCATATGGGCGTCACCGGCCGCCAGCGCGTGGTGGATAGCTTCGCTGGGGAAGCCTTGCGCCATCCAGCTTTCGGCGGCGGCGCGGTGTATTTCGGGCAGTTCGTTCGCCAACTCCCATTGGCAGCGCTGGCGTAAAAAGCTGCCAAACAGCGGGTGATAGCTGAACCACTCGCCAACGTCATCCATCCGCTGCAGGAATAACCCCTGGCGCTCAATTTCTTCCAGTCGCATCTGGCCATTTTCTTCCCCGGTAACGCGGACGATCAGCGCATCGTTCATGGAACGCAGAATGGCGCTTTTCAGCAGGAAGTGACGGGTGCCGAGGTCGACGCTGTCCAGCACTTCATCAACCAGATAATCGGACAAATGGCTGGCGTTGATCCCGGCGAGGCGTCGTGCCGACTGGTGAGCAGAGTTATTGTTCTGGCGGGCGGAAAGGGCGATCAGCTGTAACGCTGTGGCCCAGCCAGCAACGTCATCGCACATCCGGCTGCTTTCTGCCGCTTCAATGGGAGAGGACAAACGTCGGTCGAAAAATTGTTTGGCTTCCTGATGGTTAAAGGCCAGCTGTTGGCTGCCTATTTCCAGCAGTTGATCGCGTACCCGCAGGTTGGCAATACCCAACTGCGGCAGGTTGCGCGACAGTACGACCAGCGTGAGGTTTTCAGGTTGGTGGCGCAGGAAGAAACGCATCGCTTCGTGAATAGCCGGATTGGAGATCAGATGATAATCATCCACCACCAGGTAGAGCGGACGGTGCCACTCGGCCAGTTCGATAAATAGCTGGGCAAACAGTGACGTCAGACTGGCGTACTGGCGCTTTTGCACCATCGCTTCGCTGGTGGTGCAATGTCCACCCGTTGCCTGTTGGATGGCGGCGATCAGATAGCTGGCAAAGCGCTCTTGTTGATTATCGCCTTCATCCAGAGAGTACCAGCCTAAGTCGTTCTTCCCCGCCGCCCATTGTGAAACCAGCGTTGTTTTTCCATAACCAGCAGGACTTGTTATCAGGGCAAGCCTGAAATTGTTCACGCCGGAAAGTTTAGCCAACAGGCGCTCACGAACCACCGTATGGTCGAGTCGAACCGGACGACTTAATTTAGACGGAATCAACATAAGTTAGTCACTTCACTGTGTGAAAATAGGGAAGAATGATTTTTTTTGCGCTTCGTAATTAATAGATATAAGGTCGGCCAGATTGGTGTTTTATGCAAGCTAAGCGGACTTTTTGTGTGTCTGATTTTGCACTATGTCACAAATCTATACATCTATTGCAATAATTGTTTTAAAGAGTCGCAACAGGCGTGGCGACTGGATCCGTTGTAATTTTTAATGTGTCGGAAAATCCCTCTGTTTTTATATAGTTACTCAGGCGACTAATCAAAATCGACGAATTTTGTGGCCGACTTAAAATTTTTATGTGAATTATCTTACCCGGCATAGATATTTCAGGTTAGAAACTATTTCTCTATTTACATTTTGTTTCTCATCGTCACTCCATTATTTGAGATTGTGGATTAATCCTTTGTTATTAATGCGTCATCCAAAGGGCGTTATGCACGGTTTGCGCGAATTTACGGGTGATTACGCCCCCTTTAAGTGGCGGAGATCACACTTTTATGCTCATCCCCGCTCCTCCTCCCTCCCTAATCCGTGCCAGGATGAGGAATGTCAACAACGAGCCAGGCAAACTAGCGATAACGTTGTTTTATTACCTAAGGATCTGGAACCCCTATGTCACAGCCTACTTTCAACAAAGATCAATTTCAGGCTGCCCTGACGCGTCAGTGGCAGCGCTTCGGTTTACTGTCGGCTCAAGAAATGACGTCGCGCCAGTGGTGGCAGGCAGTGAGTGGGGCGTTGGCTGAGTTACTCAGCGCCCAGCCTGCGGCGAAACCGGCAAAAAATCAACGTCACGTTAACTACATCTCGATGGAGTTTTTGATTGGCCGTCTGACCGGCAACAACTTACTCAACCTCGGCTGGTATCAGGAGGTGAGCGATGAGCTGAAAGCACATGATGTCAACCTGACCGACCTGCTGGAAGAAGAGACCGATCCGGCGTTGGGTAACGGTGGATTGGGGCGCCTGGCAGCCTGCTTCCTCGATTCGATGGCGACTGTCGGCCAGTCGGCGACGGGCTATGGCCTCAACTACCAGTACGGCCTGTTCCGTCAGTCGTTTGCCGATGGGCAACAGATGGAAGCCCCGGATGACTGGCATCGTGGCAGCTACCCGTGGTTCCGTCACAATGAGGCGCTGGATGTGCAGGTTGGGATTGGCGGTAAGGTCAGCAAAGAAGGCCACTGGGAGCCAGGTTTTACCATCACCGGTCAGGCCTGGGATCTGCCAGTTCTCGGCTACCGTAACGGCGTAGCGCAACCGCTGCGTCTGTGGCAGGCCAGCCACGCGCATCCGTTTAACCTGACCAAATTTAACGATGGTGATTTCCTGCGCGCAGAGCAGCAGGGCATCGATGCCGAAAAACTGACGAAAGTGCTTTACCCGAACGATAACCACACCGCGGGTAAAAAGCTGCGCCTGATGCAGCAGTACTTCCAGTGTGCCTGTTCTGTAGCTGACATTCTGCGCCGCCATCATCTGGCAGGGCGTAAACTTCATGAGCTGGCGGATTTTGAAGTTATTCAGCTCAACGATACTCACCCGACCATTGCCATTCCTGAGCTGCTGCGCGTGCTGATTGATGAGCACCAGATGAGCTGGGACGATGCGTGGGCCATTACCAGCAAAACCTTTGCTTACACCAACCACACCCTTATGCCAGAGGCGCTGGAGTGCTGGGACGAGAAGCTGGTGAAAGCGCTACTGCCGCGCCATATGCAAATCATCAAAGAGATTAACGAGCGCTTTAAGGCGTTGGTCGATAAAACCTGGCCGGGTGATGCTGAAGTCTGGGCGAAGCTGGCGGTGGTGCACAACAAACAGGTGCGCATGGCTAACATGTGCGTGGTCAGCGGCTTTGCGGTTAACGGTGTGGCGGCGCTGCACTCCGATCTGGTGGTGAAAGATCTGTTCCCTGAATATCACCAGCTCTGGCCGAACAAATTCCATAACGTCACCAATGGGATTACCCCACGTCGCTGGATTAAGCAGTGCAACCCGGCGCTTGCCGCACTGCTGGATAAAACGCTGAAAAAAGAGTGGGCCAACGACCTCGACCAGTTGATTAACCTGGAAAAATACGCCGACGACGCGAAGTTCCGTCAGCAGTATCGCGACATCAAGCTGGCGAACAAAGAGCGCCTGGTGAAGTTTATTAAAGCGCGTACCGGTATTGAAATAACGACTAACGCTATCTTTGATATTCAGATTAAACGTCTGCATGAGTACAAGCGTCAGCACCTCAACCTGCTGCATATTCTGGCGTTGTACAAAGAAATCCGTGAGAACCCGCAGGCAGATCGCGTGCCGCGCGTATTCCTGTTTGGCGCAAAAGCTGCTCCAGGTTACTACCTGGCGAAAAATATCATCTTCGCCATCAACCAGGTTGCACAAACTATCAATAACGACCCGAAAGTTGGCGACAAGCTGAAGGTCGTCTTCCTGCCGGATTATTGTGTCTCGGCGGCGGAAATGCTGATCCCGGCGGCGGATATCTCTGAGCAGATTTCAACCGCAGGGAAAGAGGCTTCCGGTACCGGTAACATGAAGCTGGCGCTGAATGGTGCGTTAACCGTTGGTACGCTGGATGGCGCAAACGTCGAAATCGCCGAGAAGGTAGGTGACGAGAATATCTTTATCTTTGGTCATACCGTGGAAGAGGTGAAGGTGCTCAAAGCCAAAGGCTACGACCCGGTGAAATGGCGTAAAAAAGATAAAGTGCTGGATGCTGTCCTGAAAGAGCTGGAAAGCGGGAAATACAGCGACGGCGACAAGCATGCCTTTGACCAGATGCTGCACAGTATCGGCAAGCAGGGCGGCGACCCGTATCTGGTGATGGCGGACTTCGCGGCCTACGTTGAAGCTCAGAAGCAGGTTGACGTGTTGTATCGTGACCAGGAAGCCTGGACCCGGGCGGCGATTCTGAATACCGCACGTTGCGGCATGTTCAGCTCGGATCGCTCCATCCGCGATTATCAGGCTCGTATCTGGCAGGCGAAACGTTAAGGAATCGCGATGGAAAGCAAACGTCTGGATAATGCCGCGCTGGCGGCGGGGATCAGCCCCAATTACATTAATGCCCACGGTAAACTGCAGTCTATTGGTGCCGAAACCAAACGGCGTTTGCTTGACGCCATGCATCGCACCACCGCTGCCACTCAGGTGGCGGTAACTCCGGTGCCGAATGTCATGGTCTACACCGCTGGCAAGAAAATGCCGCTGGCGGTTGAGGGAAGCGGAGAGTTTAACTGGCTGCTGACCACCGAAGAGGGCGTGCAGCACAAAGGGCATGCCGTCGGCGGTAAATCTTTCACTCTTCCGGCGAAGCTGCCGGAGGGGTATCACACGTTGACCCTGACCCAGGGCGAGCTGCGTACCCATTGTCGTATCATCGTGGCGCCAAAGCGCTGCTATGAACCGCAGGCGCTGTTAGCCGGGCAGAAGCTGTGGGGCGCATGCGTTCAGCTCTACACCCTGCGATCAGAAAAGAATTGGGGGATTGGCGACTTTGGCGATCTCCGCGCCATGCTGGTAGATGTGGCGCAACGCGGCGGCGCGTTTATCGGGCTTAATCCTATTCACGCGCTGTATCCGGCTAACCCGGAGAGCGCCAGCCCGTACAGCCCGTCTTCACGCCGCTGGTTGAACGTGATTTATATTGATGTGAACGCCGTAGACGATTTCCGCCTGAGTAAAGAGGCGCAGGCGTGGTGGCAGAAACCCGCGACTCAGCAAGCTCTGCAACGTGCGCGCGATGCCGAGTGGGTTGATTATTCTGCCGTTACTGCACTGAAGATGACGGCGCTACGTATGGCGTGGAAAAGCTTCTCCGCACGTGATGATGAGCAGATGGCGGCATTTCGCCAGTTTGTGTCTCAGGAAGGGGACAGCCTCTACTGGCAGGCAGTCTTTGATGCGCTGCATGCGCATCAGGTGAAAGAGGACGCATTGCGCTGGGGATGGCCGGTGTGGCCGGAAGCTTTCCAGTCAGTGGACTCGCCAGAGGTAAAACGATTCTGCGAAGAACATCGTGACGATGTGGATTTCTACCTGTGGTTACAGTGGCTGGCGTATACCCAGTTTGCTGACTGCTGGAAAACCAGCCAGAGTTTTGCGATGCCGATTGGACTGTATCGCGATCTGGCGGTTGGCGTGGCCGAAGGTGGGGCGGAAACCTGGTGTGACCGCGAGCTGTATTGCCTGAAAGCCTCGGTTGGTGCGCCGCCGGATATTCTCGGTCCACTCGGACAAAACTGGGGGCTGCCGCCGATGGATCCGCACATCATTACGGCACGCGCCTACGAACCGTTTATCGAACTGCTGCGCGCCAATATGCAGAACTGCGGTGCGCTGCGTATCGACCATGTTATGTCGATGCTGCGTCTGTGGTGGATCCCCTACGGTGAAACTGCCGATCACGGCGCTTACGTGCACTATCCGGTCGATGACCTGCTTTCAATTCTGGCGCTGGAGAGTAAACGTCATCACTGCATGGTAATTGGTGAGGATCTGGGTACTGTGCCGGTGGAGATCGTCAGCAAGCTGCGCGACAGCGGCGTGTACTCCTACAAAGTGCTTTATTTCGAGAATGACCATGAGAAAAACTTCCGTACGCCGAAAGCGTACCCGGAACAATCAATGGCAGTCGCGGCGACGCATGACCTTCCTACGCTTAAAGGTTATTGGGATAGCGGCGATTTGACGCTGGGTAAAGCACTGGGCCTGTATCCGGATGAAGTCGTGCTGCGCGGGTTGTATCAGGACCGAGAACTGGCGAAACAGGGGCTGCTGGACGCGCTGCACAAATACGGCTGCCTGCCAAAACGTGCCGGTCACAAGGCATCCCTGATGTCGATGACGCCGATTCTTAATCGCGGCATGCAACGCTACATCGCTGACAGCAACAGTGCGCTGCTGGGCCTACAACCGGAAGACTGGCTGGATATGGCTGAACCGGTCAACATTCCGGGGACCAGCGACCAGTACAAAAACTGGCGGCGTAAGCTCACCGCCACGCTGGAGCAGATGTTTGCCGATGAGAGAGTGAATAAGCTAATTAAGGATTTGGATAAGCGGCGAAAAGCGGCCGCGAAGAAGAAGTAGTGTTATTTTGCCGGATGGCGACGCAGAGTGCGTCTTATCCGGCCTACGATGACAGCGGTAGGCCGGGTAAGCGAAGCGCCACCCGGCACCGTTTTATCAGACCACCATACCCAGCAGCAGACACCCTACCAGACCGCAGACAGAGATAATGGTTTCCAGCATTGACCATGACTTGATGGTTTCACCGATGGTCAGGTTGAAGTACTCCTTGAACAGCCAGAAACCTGGATCGTTCACGTGGGAGAAGATGACAGAACCGGAACCAACCGCAATAACCATCAGCTCAGGGCTTACGCCGGTTGTTGCAATCAGCGGCGCCACTATCCCACCAGCGGTGATCGCTGCAACGGTTGCGGAACCCAATGCGATACGCAGTACTGCAGCGATAGACCATGCCATCAGCAGCGGAGACACGTTAGAGCCGTGCATCATTGAGGCGATGTATTTGTCCACGCCGCTATCAACCAGGACCTGTTTGAAGGCACCGCCGCCGCCGATGATCAACAGCATCATCGCAATGATTTTGATTGAAGACACCAGCGTGTCGTTAATCTGATCCATCGAACGTCCGCGGTTCAGACCAAACGTGAACATCGCAATCAGCACTGCAATCAGCGTTGCCATGACCGGGTCACCGAGGAATTCTGCAACCGTCAGGAAAGCATGACCTTTCGGCAGAATCATCTCCGCCACGGCGCGCATTGCCATCAGAATAACCGGGACCAGAGAGGTCCAGACGCTGACGCCAAAGCCTGGCATCTCTTCTTCAGTGAAGGTTTTTGCGCTGTACAGACCTTCCGGGATTGGCTTATCAATGCCTTTCAGGAAACGTGCGTATACCGGACCGGCGAGAATAACGGTCGGGATTGCCAGAATCGTACCAAACAGCAGGGTTTTACCCATATCTGCGTGGAAAATGGTGGCAATAGCGGTTGGACCCGGGTGCGGTGGCAGGAAGCCGTGCGTTACGGACAGTGCCGCAGCCATTGGCACGCCCCTGATTATGAGCGGGATATTGGCAGCAGCGGCAATGGTGAACACCAGCGGCAGCATCAGTACGAAACCAACTTCGTAGAACAGGGCAAAACCAACGGTGAAGCCGGTTAATACCACCGCCCATTGAATATGTTTTTTGCCGAATTTAGCAATCAGGGTGGTTGCGATGCGCTGTGCGCCGCCGCAGTCCGCCAGCATTTTGCCCAGCATGGCGCCAAAACCCATAATCAGGGCGAGGCTGCCAAGGGTTCCGCCGACGCCGGCTTTAATTGAACCGATGACTTTATCCAGTGGCATCCCTTGCATCAATCCGACAGCAAGCGCCACCAGGACGAGAGCGATGAAGCCGTTCATTTTGAAACGGATCATCAGGAGGAGTAACAAGATTACACCGATAGCAACGATGACTAATGGCATGATTTACCTGGCCTTAACTTTGTTATGGGTAACGTCAGTGTTTAGATGACAAATTCCGATTGTCCCGACCGGGAACAGAGTATTCTCAGCACCAATGCTGGTTGCCTGCAAAACTAATCAGTTTCGCTGGCTATTATGTGTGTGTTAGGTGCTGATACGAATGATACGGGTAACATGTGGCGCTTGAAAATCACCTGGGCAGGCAAAATTTAAATTATGAGAGGCTGGTCAAATTATGCGGGGGATTATTACAGGGTGCGTGCAGAGAAATGTAAGGGCGTAGGCCGGATAAAGCGTTTACGCTGCCATCCGGCATCGATGCCCGGTGGCGACGCGGATGCGTCTTACCGGGCCTACAAGTCTGGCGTTAGTAGTAAGAGTGCTCGCCGCGCTGGTGTTCGGTTAAATCGCGAACGCCTTTCAGTTCAGGGAATTCAGCCAGCAGCTGCTTCTCGATACCTTCTTTCAGCGTCACATCGACCATTGAACAGCCGTTACAGCCGCCGCCAAACTGCAGAATGGCGTAGCCTTCATCGGTGATTTCCATCAGAGATACGCGACCACCGTGACCAGCCAACTGTGGGTTGATCTGCGATTGCAGCATGTACTCCACGCGTTCCATCAGCGGCGCATCATCGGCAACTTTACGCATTTTGGCGTTTGGTGCTTTCAGGGTCAGCTGGGAGCCTAACTGGTCGGTAACGAAATCGATTTCTGCATCTTCCAGATACGGTGCGCTCAGTTCATCAACATATGCGGTCAGCAGGTCAAATTTAATGGCGGTGTCGGTTGCTTCCACGGCGTCCGGCGGACAATAAGAAACGCCGCATTCAGCGTTAGGCGTGCCGGGATTAATCACAAATACGCGGATTTGTGTCCCTTCTTCCTGATTTGCCAGCAGTTTGGCAAAGTGCGCTTGTGCAGCATCGGAAATATGGATCATAGTAATGGCCTAATAGTTGACTATTTTACTTGGTTATAATACGCCCATCATCGAGGCTCTACAAGGTTCGACACAGGCACCATACCTGGACAGTCGCCGCGCCGTTGCGTAAAAGCAGCTGCGCGATTTCCGCGACGGTACTTCCGGTAGTGACGACATCATCCACAATAACCATATGGAGTCCCTGCACCGGCAATTCAAGGCGAAAGGCATTTTTCAGGTTACGTTTACGTAATCGGGCGCTGAGATGGTGCTGTGTGGCGGTTGCCCGAACCCGCGAGACGGTCTGGCTGTCCCAGTCGCAACCCAGCCAGCGTGCAAGCGGACGGCACAGTAAATCGCTCTGATTAAACCCTCTGCGCCAGTGTCGGCGTTGCCAGAGCGGGACGCTGACCAGCCTGTCCGGCAGAGGAAGGGCGCTGACGCGCCGGGCCTGTAGTACCTCCAGCAACAGCAAACGCGAAAGAGCGGAGGCTGTTTCGCTGCGTCGCGAAAACTTGAGCTGGTGGATAAGCCCGCTCAACGGCGGAACATAGTCGCTGACGGTGACCAGCCGCTGCCACGGCGGCGGTTTTTGCAGGCAGCGGCCCCCAAGCAGCACAA
>OBVD01000199.1_pt1 | contig 61315 bp, 65 predicted proteins | sample 1495031 | NCBI WGS metagenome assembly OBVD01 (sample SAMEA2579967, study PRJEB22360) | human gut metagenome
TGCGATAACGGTGGGGGCCCCGCGGGATTTGGTGGCTGCCATCCGCCGTATTTGCGACGAGCATGGCATCGTGATGATAGCCGATGAAGTACAAAGCGGGTTTGCCCGTACGGGCCAGCTGTTTGCGATGGATCATTACGCCGATAAAGCGGACCTGATGACCATGGCGAAAAGCCTCGCGGGCGGTATGCCGCTGTCTGGCGTCGTGGGCAAAGCCGAAATCATGGATGCACCTGCGCCGGGTGGTCTGGGTGGAACTTACGCCGGGAACCCGCTGTCGATCGCGGCGGCCCATGCAGTACTGGACATTATTCATGATGAACAGCTGTGCCAGCGTGCGGCGGCCCTCGGCGAACAGCTGCGCGCCGCTCTGACAGATGCGCAAGCAGGGTGTCCTGAACTGGCCGAAGTGCGTGGTTTAGGTTCTATGATTGCTGCTGAATTCTGTGATCCAGTGACAGGGGAACCCAACGCTTCCGCCGCACAACGCGTGCAGAAGAAAGCCCTTGAGCAAGGACTGCTGCTGCTGACCTGCGGTCAGTATGGCAACGTTATTCGTTTCCTTTACCCGCTGACGATTCCGCAGGATCAGTTCGCCAAAGCGCTTCAGATCATCAAAGCGGCGACGAAATAGTCCCGTATACCGCAGAAAAGACATAAAGCCGACGGTTGTCATCACCGTCGGCTTTATTATTGCTGGCATAAATTGATCTTCCTCGTGTGTAGTGCGGTATTTATCGCGAATGGGTTGCCAGTCATTACGTTATATAATTTAATACATATCGTTTTTACTCCTCTATTCAGATGGTATCCCATGTTAACTTTCCGCTCTTTTGTGCTGGTATGCGCCAGCATGTTGTTTGCGTTTTCTGCTCAGGCCGACCGTACGATCACCGATCAGCTTGGTCGTCAGGTCACGATCCCTGACCATGTGGACAAAGTCGTCGTGCTGCAACACCAGACGTTGAATATTCTGGTCCAGCTCAATGCCCAGCAGGACATTGTTGGCGTGATGTCGAGCTGGAAAAAACAGCTCGGGCCTGAATTTGCGCGCTTTATGCCGACGATTACTACATTGCCGACGCCGGGTGATCTCACCAGCGTGAACATCGAAAGCCTGCTGGCAATTCATCCACAGGTGGTGTTTGTCGCCAACTATGCGCCCGCGGAGATGATCCAGCAGATTCAGAACGCCGGTATTCCGGTCGTGGCTATCTCATTGCGCAAAGATGCCGGCGGGCAACAGAATAAAATGAACCCGACTATGGCCGATGAAGAGCAGGTCTACAACGAAGGGTTGAAGCAGGGTATTCGCCTGATTGCGGATGTCGTGGGGCGCAAACCGCAGGCTGAAACGTTAATCGACTACGTTTTTGCGGCACGAGCAAAATTCAATGCGCCGGTTGCAAACATCCCGGATGCGCAAAAAGTCCGTATTTATATGGCTAACCCCGACCTGATGACTTACGGTTCCGGTAAGTACACCGGACTGATGATGCAGCACGCGGGGGGATTAAACGTGGCGGCTGCCAGTGTGAAAGGGGCCCGTCAGGTTGCGCTGGAGCAGGTATTAGCGTGGAACCCGCAGGTGATTTTTGTCCAGGATCGCTATCCGCAGGTGGTAACTCAGATCCAAAACGATCCGAACTGGCAGGGGATTGATGCGGTGAAAAATCATCGTGTCTGGTTGATGCCTGAATACGCCAAAGCCTGGGGCTATCCGATGCCGGAGGCGTTGGCGATCGGTGAACTGTGGATGGCCAAAAAACTGTATCCGGATGCCTATAAAGATGTGGACGTTGATGCGCAGGCGCAAGATTACTATCAGCGTTTTTATCGTGTGAACTGGCAGTCTGATGCAGCTAAGTAACCGTTTTTTGCCCCAGCAACCGCTCTTAATCGTTGTGGTCCTGTTGCTGGGCGTCAGTTCGCTATGCCTCGGACAATATCCGCTGTCGTTAAGCGAGGTGTTTTACCACCTGACGCACTATAGCGACGCTGAGGGAATAGCCAGCCAGGTGATCTGGACGGTCAGATTACCGCGTATTCTGATGGCGCTGCTGGCGGGGGGCGCGCTGGGGTTATGCGGGGCGACGTTGCAAGGAGTATTTCATAATCCGCTGGTCGACCCGCATATTATCGGTGTGACGTCGGGGGCGGCCTTTGGCGGAACGCTGGCCATCCTGCTCGGTCTTTCGCCCTTGCTGATGATGGGGTCAACGTTTTTCTTCGGTCTGATGGCATTGATCCTGGTGTATGCCATTGCTGCGTTACAGGGGCTGGAGAATACGCTGGTGTTGATCCTGTCAGGTATCATTTTGAGCGGCTTTTTTGCCGCGCTGGTGAGCCTGATCCAATATCAGGCTGATACCGAAGAGACGTTACCTAATATTGTGTTCTGGCTGCTGGGGAGCTTCGCGACGGCCAACTGGCATAAAGTACTGCTATTGGCGGTTCCAGTCGGTATCGCCGCGACGGTTTTGTTCCAGCTACGCTGGCGGATAAACCTGTTATCGCTCAATGACAAAGATGCCAGAGCACTGGGGGGGGCGGTGGTTCCTCTGCGACGCAGCGTTTTGGTGTGCTGCGCATTTTTGGTCGCCGCTCAGGTGGCGGTCAGCGGCAGTATTGCCTGGGTTGGGTTGGTTATTCCGCATCTGGCGCGTTTGCTGGTGGGCGTTGATCATCGTCGTCTACTGCCGTGTGCCTTCTGGTTGGGGGGCGGTTTTATGATTGTCGTGGATGATATTGCCCGCACCCTGATGCACGCGGAGATACCGCTGGGGATCATAACCGCATTGTTCGGTGCGCCGTTGTTTGCTTTCTTGCTCATTCGTACCAGCCGTCGGGAGAAATCATGATACCTGCCGCACTGCGCGTAAATCGGCTTTCTTATGGGTATCGCGCGCCGCTATTTGAGCCGCTAACGTTCTGTTGCCAGAAAGGTGAGATCTGGGCCGTGCTCGGACGAAACGGCCTGGGCAAAAGTACACTGCTCGATACGCTAACCGGCACGCTGCCTGCTTTAGGCGGGAGTATTGAAAATAACGGTGGGATAGGGATTGTGGCACAGCATAGCCATCTGCCGTTTCCTTATACGGTCAGCGATGTGGTGCTGATGGGGCGAGCACAGCACGTGAAGCTTTTTGCGCAACCCAGCCAGCAGGATCAACAAAGAGCAATGCAGGCATTAGAGCAGTTGAGTATTGCGCATCTTGCCTCCAGCTCATTTGGCTCACTTTCTGGCGGGCAGCAACAGTTAGTGATGATTGCCCGGGCTCTGGTGACTGAGTGTCAAACGTTGTTACTTGATGAACCGTGTTCCGCGCTGGATCTCGCCAATCAGCAGGTGGTGCTCCAGCTCATCAGCGATTTGGCCCATCAACAGGGATGCAGCATTCTCTTTTCGACCCACGATCCGCTTCACGCGTTGCAGGTTGCTTCCCATACTTTGCTGCTACTCCCTGAAGGTAAATGGCGGGCAGGGCCAACGGACAGCATTGTGACCGAAGAGAATCTGTTTCTGGCCTATGGCTTACCGCTGCGAAAACTTAGCGTGGAGAATCACCCTACGCCGTTTATCGCACCGTTGTTTTCTATTCGGCGTTAAGCGGTAAGAATCCTGCGGCGGTAAGGAACGCCTGACCGCTGCGGGAAAGTATGAATTCAACCAGCGCCATGACTTCTTTGGATGCATCAAGCACCGCCAGTTGGTATTCGCAGCAAATATTGTGCTCGTCCGGAATAGCCACGTAATGTACGTCGGTCATCGCGTGCAGCGCGTGTGCGTAATGCGCGTAACCGATAAACAGATCGGCCAGCCCCTGGCGCAGGATCCAGGCGCTCGCCAGTTCTCCTTGCGGGATTTTTACCGTATCACGGCCACCAACCAGTGGGATAGCGCGCGCCCGAAGTTGCCGCCCGAGTCCTGGTTCCAGTACATCCATATTGTCGAAAAATGCCCAGGTATAGTCTCCGGAAGGGTCGCAGCCGGGCGTTGATGTCCCTGGTCGCAGCGTTGGGTCGCGGAGTAAATCCAGCCAGGTTCCGATTCGGTTGCTGACAAGGCTCAGTTTGTTCCAGCAAAAGGTGTGCGTTGAGACGGCTTTATTACGTACCAGCAGGTTTTGCGGATGTTCCCGGTTGGCGGAGGCAAAGAGCGCACACGGTTCACCCGCTTCAATACGCTCGCGCAGTAAACCGGCCGGACCATATTCAATCTTGACGTCTATTCCACTCATGCGCGTGAACTGGCTTATCAGCGGGGTAAATGCTGGGCGTAAACTGCCCGCGGCGAACAGGAGAATGGAAGAGGGCATGGTATCCGGGCTCTGACGAAAGACATTATACGAAGAAGATGAATGATACGCGTTGAGCATGGAATTTAGAATGATTTAACGCATTGCTATTGTAGCAACGTAGGAAACGATAAAACCGAAGATAAAACGATAGTTTTGAAGGGAAATAGCACCAAATCGAAGAGATGATTTGGTGCGTCCGAGTGGACTCGAACCACCGACCCCCACCATGTCAAGGTGGTGCTCTAACCAACTGAGCTACGGACGCAAGATGGTGCGTTCAATTGGACTCGAACCAACGACCCCCACCATGTCAAGGTGGTGCTCTAACCAACTGAGCTATGAACGCAACGTTGTAGGTGACAACGGGGACGAATATTAGCGGCACAGACCGAATGAGGCAAGAGGGAAATGGCATTTTTCTTCCTGATCTCACGCGATTGCAGAGTAATTAAGCAAGTTGACTATATTTTGTTGATTTTGCAGCGTGTTTTTTATTCAGGCTGTGCGCTGGGGGCATAATGGGGGCATTTGGGTCGGCATCCTGCTGTTCAGCATGCTTACCTGATCCGCATTCATTTCGCTGATCCACTTCGAATAAACCTCATAAACCATCTTTGCATTCTCATGCCCCATCTGACTGGCAATGAACGATGGGTTAGCACCTGATGAAAGTAGCCAGCATGCGTATGTATGGCGAGATTGATAAGGATCTCTCACTCTAACGCCTGCCCGTTTCATGCCACTTTCCCAGCTGTAGGGAAAAGACCTTTTAGAAAAGTACTGTTTCTTTTCCCTCGACTGCTGTCCTGGAATGAAGACAAACCGGACAGAAAGCTGTTCTGTCCGTCCATACTCGCGATGATGGAGAACGATATCTGTTTTGGGTTGGTTTGCTGTCAGTTGATGGATTTCATTCAGTGCTTCGAGTGCAGGCTGTAAAAGTGTGATTGTTCTGATCCCCGCATTAGTTTTAGGGGGAACAAATAGCCCTTTTGCCGTAAGGTTCCGGCATACATGTATTTCCCCCTTTTTCAGATCGATATCTTCCCAGGCGAGCGCGCAGAGTTCGCCGTGACGCATACCGGTGTGAATCGCAACAATCCAGGTGAGTGCAAACCGGCGGGGCAGAGCATTGATGAAAGCCTGATACTCATGAAGCAGCAGCGGATCGGGATTCCTTTGAGAAACTCTCAGGTTTTTAACATTTTCATAGGGGGCATGAGTGATGAACTTACTATGGTGAGCCAGTTTCAGCATACTGCATAGTGTGCCCATTAGGTTGTTTACGGTCGAAGCCTTGCGTCCCTCCTTATTGAACCAGACCACTTTTTTGTATGTAACTTCACCAGTCAGTAATTCCTGACGGTATCTCAACAGATCGGTGTGCTGAATTTCGGCAATGTGCGTTCTGCCTCCGACAATGCGAAGCAGGGTATCTATCCTGGATGTCAGTGAGTCATGTGATGCCGCAGATAATTCGAGCTTTTTTATTTTAAGGAAAAGGTCACAGAGCTCTGTGAAGGTTGTTATGCGCTGTGTGGTGGTAAACTTTTTGATTGTCTTTGACTCAGGGAATCGTCTGGCATAGTCAAAAGTTCCCATCTGTATATCGCCAATAATTCCAGCACGAAGATTTCCCGCTTTGCGGATGTTCGCCGCGGTGATAGCCCAGCCGTGCAGTATTTCTCGACACCTGGAACCACGGTAAACGAACCAGATCCTTATTTTTCCATTGTGTATTTCTACACCGGTCGGTAATGCTGCCATTAAGCCTCCTGAACAAATTTATTAATTCGGGGGTAGTTGTACCAGAGGACACCATTACTGCTGCTGGTCTCTCCTAATGCGGTCAGATGTTTAAAGTGAACACCCTCGATCCACACTCCCAAACGATAGTTTTTAATTTGCCCCTTTGAGAGGCCAGTTCTTTCGCTCAGCCGGGTTTCAACTACCCATTCTTCATTGAAGACGATATCTGGCATGGTCTGTATCTCGTGTTTTGTCCGCCTAGAGCGCGCAAAAGCCCCGTCCGCTGGATATGGTCTTCTCCGGCGGAGTTTAATCAGGCTGGTGGCGATAGGGCGGGACAGTAGTGTTTAAATGTTAGCTGCGAAAATTGATGTAAAAAAAAGCCTGCTCGGGCACGGACTCGAACAGGCACAAAGAAGAGATTTTGAACTTTTTATAATGAGGCACAAAATAAGATAGTTATATCTTACTATCTATTAATTGCGGTCATATCATTGAAAAACTTAAACATCAGTATAATTTATGCGATTCCACCGCCGAGCTACATGCCAACCTTATTGTTACCGGTATGCTCAAACTCCCAATCAACATCCCGTCCCTGGTACTGAGGCATCACTTCCCCCTTATCAACACTTGTAACAACCTTGTATGACTCATTTTTCCATAAACCAGTCTGAGGGCAGATTTGACCTGATGTTGACTTCGATGCTGGAGGTGTCGCTTTATCGTTAAGGTAGTTAAAGCTGTCAATGCAACCAAAACTAACACGATTTACCGAAGAAATCATAATAACTCCATATAATTATCCATAACATGCATATAAACGCGGCCATAAACTCTGTAAATTAACATTGTGAAGATAATTAGTTGATGTGCGTCACAAAAACTTGTCCGCTCCAGGCATTCAGTAATGAGTGAGCACCTTATAGGTATGAGCGTTTTTCATCAGTAGTTGGGGGAAGCAGGAACAGGTCATTCTTAATCTTTTATTAGTGGTCTCCTGGTAGCTGGGCTCAAGTAGATATCCGAATCAAAAAGGGGGGACGCTGGTATTTATGTGTCCGCTCCCCTAATGCCGAAAAGTTTTTAGGGAGAAAAAAGATATGTTCTCTATGGGGAAAACGGTCGCTATCCATCCTGATGGTTTACTGTATGTCGGTTTTAACTTTGTGTTCCCAGACTGCAGCGCGACCGCTTTCCTCTTTCACGAGGTTATTGGGCGGACAAATTCGGCATAGACGCCGTCTTCGCTGTCAAAGATAGAGAACAGAAACCAGCCATCACCGTCCGGCGGCATCGGCTCCCATTCATTCAGGGCCTCAAAATTCTCCAGACAGCGTTCGTACAGGGCATCGTTCTGATCTTCCAGAGTAACAATCTTCTGCTCCAGAGCGTGTGACATAAACCAGTCGGTTATCTCGGCTGGTGGTGTGCTTTCATCCCAGTCAGGTTGAAGAGCCGCTGCCGGGTGTGTCCAGTAGCCGACTTCATCGCGTTCCACCGGGGCGGGGCCAATGGGCAGGTAAAGCAATTCTGCCAGCCTTTGTGATATGACGGAGTCAATGCAGTGGGATAGCGCCATCAGGTCGAGATTATCCAGTTGCTGAATGCGGCCTGATTCTGAGAGTTTATTGGCGAGGCCTGACTGCAAATCTACAACCTCAGTTGCCCTGAGTTGGTTAACAGCGTTGTCCAGCATCAGGGTTGGGACCAGCTTTTCTATGCTGACAGCCAGGGTAACCGGGGAAACAGGGGCGGAGTTATCTGACAGCAACTTAATTACTTCGGAAACGGTATCCGACTGTTTCTTCGCATGCTGCCGGATTAGATCGCATTCTGCGGCCAGCGTGAGTGACTGCTGGTGCTGCTGCTCTGATAGTTCGCGTTGAACCTGCCAGCGTTTGACCAGTTCCTTCAGTACAGCACCGGCTTCACTATATCCAGCCAGTTTCTTCGCGGTTTCGATGATTTCAGCGTCAGTCTTGTGTTGTAAGCTCATAATGCCTCTTATGCTGCGTTGGGTTTAGGCCAGTTTTCAGCCTGCCAGTCCTTAACTACGTTCATGCAGGCGGCATGCACCTGGCGCGCCGTGGCAATGCCGAATCCTTTAACCAGGTTGGAGAGTTCTTCCGGGGTATGGCTTACTACAGTCCACAGGCTGTAAAGACCGGAGGCGTTTAGCAGATCAAGCCACTTGTCCTGCAGGGGAAGATTGCTAAGAGGGGTCGCCATTGCCCACTCAGTACGCTTAACCAGGTGAGGGTGGGTATCGCCCAGCAGCTCAATGATCCTGCGGTTTAACGCAATCCCCAGAGCAGAGGGCCAGGCAGATTTGAACTGGTCAAGAATCGGATACCGCGCACGACACCACTGCGTAACAGATACCAGAACGGATATGCCGGAGTTGCTCCGAATTTCGATATGCCAGTCAATATCCTGAAGCAGGTCGAGATGCAGATCCCGGTCGGTGGATCCCAGCGTCAGTCGCCAGCCGAAGGTGTAAAAGTAAAACTGGAGACCGCTGTCGTCGGCAGCCGGGTACCAGATAGGTTCAACGTCACCGTCAATACGCTGGAGACGTGTCCGCAACTCTTCGTTTTCAAGACTTAATTCGGCGTTCTGCTGGATGGCGACCGCCAGATTGGTTTTCGTCGTGGCCAGTTCGACGCGGATCTTCCGCATCTCTTGTTTTTGCTGGTCGAGAAGCGTGGTTTTACTGGCGATGGTTTCTTTGAGGCTGACTATCTGTGTTTTCTGGCGTTCCGGGTTCATCGACTTGAGCTGGTCATTCTCAGTCTTCAGTTGTCGCTTATCACCCTGCAGAACAGCAATCTGTGCTTTTGCGATTTCCTCTGCGGCCCGCGCTTCTTTTGTTGTTAACTCCATATCAGCCAGCTTTTCAGCGAATCCTGCTGCCTGAAGTCCCAGCGTGGTGTTTCGGTCATCCAGTGCTTCGCATTGCTCAACGACAGCGTTGAACTCGTCAACCTGTAGGTTGTATTGCTCGATAACCAGCACTTCTAACTGGTCAGTCAATGCGAGGGCACTTTCGACAGATGCCCGGGAAATGCCGGCAGTCTGTTCGACGGCCAGCTCGAGCTGGGAGCGAACAGGGCGCAATGAGGTTGCCAAAACTGTTGCCACCGTAGAGTCAGAAATAGTGGTCATTCTGACACCTCCTTGCTTCGACGCTGGCAGATGTCAGCGCGAACGTTACGATAATGCATATTTGCTTCTGAGCAGGGGTATTCAGTCGATTTCAGCCAGAATACCTGTGCTGTTTTGTAGTTCCCGCGTCGCTCTTCGCTGGCGGCGCGTTCGGTGATCATCTTGCCTTGCTCTTTCATCTTTTGAGCGAGTGTTTTCATAGGTGCTAACCTTTGTATCCTCGAAATAACAGGTAATAACGCGGCTGTAGCCGATAACGAATAACAGCCGGTCAGTTGTGCGCAGATACTTGTATCCGCGCCGTCGCTGCAATCCCAGTTTTCGCAGTCTTGCCTTGGTCAGGGGTTTTGCCTGCAGAAGATCGTCGATGATGAAACAGGGAAGGGATTGCCGCCGTTCGGTGTAACGCCGTATGGCGTGGTTAGTAATGCTGTTAACCATCGCCAGACGTGGGATGGTAATGTCAGTCATTAGCGGGATTTAAACTCCGTAATGGCCTTAAGAAGTCGGATTTGCCAGAGACAGTCGTTAAGCGGCATGTGAACGCCGGTGGAAAGATGTTTAAGCGAAGAGGCAACAAATCCGTTGCGTTCGGCATCATTGAGTAGCGACTGTACATCATTCACATTACGGCGAAACCACGGCACCTGAACGTCAGCATGCCGGAAGGCGTTTTCCCACTGTGGGATATCGAAGCGCGCTGGCTTTGCCCAGATATGCACTGACTGATGTAAATCACTAAGGCCCGGCGTCTCGTCTTCCTGCCAGGTACGACGACAGGAGTCGAGCACGAAACGATAGAACTCGCAGCATGCCGAACGAATGGAAATGCGGTCTTCCTCGCCATAGAACACGGATTGTTGTGTTTCCTTATCCTGCGACATCCACCAGGCCACAGTGCTGGCGTCAATTACCGTTCCGGGCTGACGGTCATGGCTGATACTAATGACTTTCTCAGCGAGCGGGGTGAAGGTGTGTGGATCGAACTGAACTAACCCAACCTGAGCAATATGCGCGTTGGGCAGAACGGATAACGTTTCGTTATCGACCATGATATGAACGGGTTCTTGCATAAGTACCTACATCTGCATTGCGAAGTTGAGAAAGGCCAGCGCAAAGGCGCACAACACTACGGCGAAAAGTACCGGCCAGCGCAACTGACTATCTGGCGGCATTACAGTGACAGGCTCCGAATGCTTGTTAAAACGCGCCTGGCAGCGTGGGTGAGGCCGAAAAGGATCATTGATAAAGATGGTTTGGCGGGCGTTACGGGCCGCCATGGATTTTGTTAACACCTGAGATTTCATGTATATTTCTCCTGCTCCTTACTCTCCGTTAGGGGCAATACCATTCAAACTGCTAACCTTGTCTGGTATCTCGTGTAATCAGCGGTTTGGTCGCTGCTGATTGGGATAGCCCCGGTTTGGTCGCCGGGGCTTTTCTCTTTGTGAGGTGCCTGCTTTTTTCCACGTCAGGCGAGGTGGTACTCTTGCTGTCACCACAAAAAGCGAGAGTAATTCGATGGAAGAACAACAAACGGGCGAGTGTCCGCTCTGCGATACTGGCGCTGTGTACAGATTTACCGATCATGACAACTACAGGATGTATCGATGCCCGAATTGCGGCATTTATGAAGTAAGCGTTGGTGCGGAGCGGAAAATCAGGAAAATGTCGCCAGAAAAGCGACTGGAATTTTCAAGTCTGTCGATAAATGCCCCAGAGGGCATGATGCTGGAAATCAGATATGATATTAATGCTGACGCAAACGATGTTGTTTGCAAATACGTTCCTCGTCGGTCAGCAGTTCATCAGGAACCTCACGAACAGAGAGCATCAGTCCCTGACTGTTGATTTTTTTATTCAGCACCTGAAAAACTTTACCCGGATATTGATTGACCAGGCTGGTTATCCGGGTAATTTCTTCCTCAGTTGGCGATTTCTCATTATTTCCAAAGAACGACATATTTCATCCTCGTAAAAGGCCCAGTGTTTTAATGTTGGACCAGGTGAACTGCAGCTGCTATTACAATTCCAGCTGGCGAATAATCACGTCCAGCCGCGCATTGGCAGTAGCGACAGATGCCCCGAACCGGTGAATAACATCGGCCAGTGGAGAAAGTGGTTCATTTACTTCACTTGCACCACTTCCTTTAACTTCCGGGCAGGGGGTAACTACCGGGATCAAGCGGTCATGCAAATTGCTGATTCGTCCGTGAAGACTATCAAGCTGATCCCACACCTGATTGACCTTTACATCGATTACAGAACGCTTGGGTTCGGCACATACTGCCATGCCTGTTGTCCCGCTTTGTCCATTCATAGGGTGCTAACCTCTTTGTTGTGAGTGGTGACGCTGTGCTGCGTCATGATTTTCAGGCCTAACTTGAAAGCAATGTGATTTTCCGCAACTGCACCGTCGCTGCCCTTCCAGCCATTGAGTATGAAGATGGCATCAGCATGCTGTTAGGTGTGAGCGGGAAAGAGGAAATGAGAGCCTGGTTGTTTAACCACTTCAGGCGGTAGTGGTACCCTGTATGTCCCTAAAACTAACAAGGTAATTTTTTATGTCAGAAGAAATTTCCAACCCTTACTCCAACCGGCAGCAGGCAGCGCTTCAGGTGGTTATTGAGCTGATCCGTAAAGATCGCCTCGCAACAGCAGAGCAAGTAATTGCGGCCTACGATAAGTTGGAACAACATTTCAAAGAGAAGAAACAAGGCTAATCAACTTGTTGTTAAGCATTCAAAGGCTGTATTGATTGCGACCGCGAGGTTTTTTGCTCGCTCCTGGATCTCATCAGCTGGTTGTTGAGTGCGTAACTCACTAATCAGTAAAAGTTTAAGAGTCTCAGCCTTCGCTGTAAGCAGCAGGGTTGAGACTGGTTTTGTTTCATCAATCGTCTGCATGGTTTCCCGTTCCTTCATTTAGCCTGTCAGCCGCGGCAAAGAATGCCGGGCGATTGAAGTGGGGCCGGTTGGTCATTGGCCCTGCTATATACACCTTTATATGCTAACCTAGAGAAATTCAGGCATGCACACCAAACAAACCACCCCTAGTTCGTCGGAATGGGTGTGCATGCCTCAATTGACTAATAAATTTGAATAAATGTAGGTATAATCTCTTCTATTTACGATGAGAATATATTTATGTCTCCAGATACTCAAGCGTTGGTTGATGCGATAGATAGTTTACGGCATTCAAGTTCAGTTATTAAAAACTATATTTGGCCCCTTATTCCTGCAGTAATCACATCAACTATTGGTTTTTATATCGCATCATATAATTTTAAATCTCAAGAAATTTTGCGCGCTGATGTGAAGAAAATTGAAAACGTAAATAAATTTTTAATTCAGATGGATAGCGCATTCCAGTCTCTTGTCTCGGTTAAAACATCAATTATTGGACGTATTAGTGATGACCCTATACAAAGAATATTTGGCGCTGGTGTTTTAGAACATTATTTCAGCGATGTTAATGGTGTTGAGGATTTAGTGTTTCTTGCAAAAGGTAATTCTATGAAAAATGGCCAGCCATATTATAAATCATGGAATAACATACCTAGAATAAATGCAATGGTTGGGAATTATAAATATTTAGTCCAGAGAATAATATCCAGAAATAAAATAAAGAGTGATTTCGAAAAACATCTTGATATTGATGAAAAAGGTAAGGCATCAATGGTATATGCTGATCTTAGCTCAGAGGCTATCATTACACTAAGGAAATTGGTTAATGAAAATGAAATTGTGTTGAATCTACTTGATGGATTAATTGTTGAGTTTAACTCTTTTTTAAGTGGTATCAATGCTGCAGTAAGTAAATCTTTAAATATAGAAAAAATCAAGCACCTGACTATATTGATTGATTTTGATAATTCAAACTCAATCATTCAAGAATCATTGCAGCCTCTTCCCTTGCCAAATTATGCAACATTGGCAAAATTATTTGATGTAAGCGTTGCTGATGCAATGGATATGTATAAAACTGGGTATTTTTAAAATTTAAGATGTAACTTTGTGATCTAATAGTATTTCTTACCGCATTTCGCAATCCGGCGCGGTTTGTCCGTAAACGTGGGAAGGCCGTGATCCCCTTACTTGCACATTAAGCCAACACAACCCGGAGGACCGCCTCCGGGATTCTCGTACTGTCAGCACCCTGGCATGTGCCAGACCAGCAACCCATTCGGGCTGTTAGTTCTATCGACCTGTCCACGTTGTTAAAGAGCAAGGGCCTTCGCCTTGCAATAAGATACAACCATACATTTTCCTCAATCAATACTATCGGTGTAAATATTGTTGTTTAAACACACATTACACTGATTTTGTTAAGAAAATAAATTTATACTATCGGGATGATTTTAAGCCATGGTTCTGTCGCTTCCTGAGCGGAAAGCATTTTTGCTAAGCCTTCGGAGGCTCTGAGAAGGAGAGTTTGCTTATCGCTAGCAGTTAAGATTATCTCTGTGCAGCTCTCTGAGATTTTGTCGTATACCGCAGTGCGGACAAGATATCTTGCATCCAACCTATTGTTATCAGACATAAATAATCCTCAGTGATTTATAAGTATTTTAATGAGGCTTTGAGAGGATTCTTAACAAAAATGGTGGAGAATTTGACCACGGAATATTCATAACCATTTGAAATATGGAAGAATAATCCATGTTATTTATGCGTTTGAATTGAGTAATAATAAAAAGAGAAAAAACTGAATAGGTTACGTAGTCTATTTAATATCCAAGTACCTGTCCGGGCCAACAATAGCCGTGATCGGATAGATAGCTTTCACTTTATCTCTATAGAGCAATTTTGGGCGGTTACTCACAAAATCAGTCACGGTATAGCCTTCCTCGCTATCATGCATGAACATTTTGATTAATGGATTTGCCTCATCTTTCAACAAAATATAAGCATCACATCCGGGGTGCAATTCTAAATCTGGTTCGACAATCAGAAACTCGCTGGATTTTGTGCGAGGCCACAGACCCGTACCAATGATCTGTACCGCAAATGCGCTGAGGTGAGTGTTATCCATTCTAAGGAAACCATGCATAGGTTCAGATGTTGTATCGTTTTCGCTGATCAGCAATTTAAGCCGCACAGGCACTCGTTCGAGCATTTGACTCTCAGATAGGGAATGTAAGAGCGATTGAGATTGTGCACGGATCTCTTTATCGAGCGAAGGGCTTATATCAGCAACGTTCACCTGAAGGATTTTGGCAAAAGAAGCGACTGATTTTGTATTTAAAGGGTTTCTGCCATACAGATAATGCCCAACAGCAGCCAAGCTGATCCCCATAATATCAGCAGCTTTTTGTTGAGTAAGATTAAGGAATTTCTTTTGTTTTTCAAAGAGTTCCTTAAGTCTTTTTGCGTCGGCAATTTGCTCAGCCGTGAGCGTCTTTTTCTTTTTCATGATTCAATTTTATATCATGGGTGTAAATTCTTTCTTCTGATTATCAGTATTGCAGTTGAAATACTATCGGTGTAAATTTGGTTTTGGAGGCACCATGAAAAAAACCACACTCAGTAAAATAGTTAGTGTTCGTGGCGGTGCATTGCGTATCGCTAAGCTGTTGAATATACAGCCATCGGCGGTTCAAAAGGCTGTAGAAGTAGGTAGAAATATTACCATCATTGAGCATGACGACGGGAAGGTCGAAGGCTATGAAGTCAGACCTTTTCCATTTAAATCCCGCTGACCACGGGCATTTTCAACCTTAAACAAATACACGAGATAACCATGACCAAATCCATCCTTGAACGTCTGCCGCAACGTCGTAATCGCGGTGTAACCCCGGATGACATGCGCACCGAAGACATGCGCTGTCGCGTTACTCCGGCTCGTCGGGTTGCTGTAGATGCCGTGGCCCGTAAATACCGGGAGCAGGGCGTTTCTCATAAATCCGATGTAATGAACCTGGCGCTGGAGAATCTGGTTTATCAGATGACCAGTTGCGATCCGGAGCTTGCCGAAGAAATCCGCCACGCGCTTAAAGCCGAGGCACTTCCAACCGATCACTCATGGCTTGCTGGTGGAGAAGATGAATAACAATGCCCGTTCTCTCGAAATTGCACGTCAGGTTCTCATCCGGCAGGCCCGCGCTGCTGGTGGAGAGTCTGCTGTTCAGGCACTGCTTGATCGCCTGACTGCAAACTATTCGCTTATCCGGAACAACGGTAGCGATAAAAAACACTAAGCGTGCCGGGCTTTCACCGGCACCGTGCTGCGACCAACAGCACTTGGTTAGCAATTGAATGGTAACTCTGTCCCTGTCTGTGAGAAGGGACAGTAGGGCGAACTATGAGCCGAATATTCGATATTGTTCAGTCACTGACTGGGCAGAAAAACAATCTGGTTGTCCCCAGGCAGTTTCTGCGCTTCTTTGCCGGAGACCAGCAGGCGTATCAGCTTGCGGCAATTCTGAACCAGATCATCTTCTGGTCCGGGCATTCAACCCGTGACGACGGCTGGTTTTATAAAACTCATGAAGAACTGGGAGAGGAGGTCGAACTCAGCTCCGATCAGGTTCGTCGTGTCGTCGATAAGCTATCAAAGGCCTACCTGGCCGGTATTCTCAGTACGGCGAACAAGCGCACGGCCAACGGCGATAAGGTCAAACATTACCACCTTGATGGTGACGCTCTTATCGAAAAACTGTTCCCGGCAACACTATGTCCGAAGGAGAAGAAAGTGCCTGATTCGCCAGACGGGAATGGCGAAGTCGCCGAACCGGAACCGCATAATCGCCAGTCCGGAACGGCGGAAGCGCCGCTCCCTGGGTCTGGCGAAGTCGCCGTTCCTATTCTCTATACAGATCAATACACAGATCTAAACATACAGATCTTAAATTATCGTCCGCGCACAATTTCTGAGCAGACGAAGCGGTTTCTTGAGCGCCATCCGGATGCGGTCGACGGGGTCTATACCGCCGGTGGTCGCTCATGGGGCAATCAGGATGATGTGGTCGCTGCGGCGTATGTGTTTAAGCGCGCGCTCAACATCAACACTTCCCTTGGCGAACCAAACTGGATTGAGTGGGCAAACGACATTCGCCTGCTGCGCAATGCCAGAAACGTCACGCACAAACAGGTCTGCGAGGTGTTCCGCTGGGCCAATAAACATCATTTCTGGAGCACCAACATCCTCAGCCCGTCCGGGTTACGCCGCAAATGGGACAATCTTGTCGCACAGATGGGATGCCGATCAACTGGCGCCGGTTCCGGCGGTCTTGACTGGGATAACACAGACTGGGCTGAAGGAGTGCTGGGATGAAAAACCTGATGCAGGCAATACAGAACCGTGACGGCAGGGCGCTCAGCCGACTGGCTGGTGGCACAGCTCAGCCCCCCCAGCGTGAAGAGCAGGCCGCTCAGGTATTCAACGACCTGTTTCGTCAGTTACGCGCCACTTTCCCGGCACTCAGCACGCACATCAAAACCCAGGATGACCTCGATGAATTTCGTCGAACCTGGATGCTGGCATTTGCCGAGAACGGGATCACTACCATGGCACAGGTGAACGCCGGAATGCAGATTGCCCGCCAGCAGGAAACGCCGTGGATCCCGTCGCCAGGTCAGTTTGTTGCCTGGTGCAGGGAAGGGAGCCTGCGGATAGCCGGACTGCCTTCTGACGAAGAACTGGTCGAGATTGTCCGGGACTACTGTCGGCAGCGCGGGTATTTGTCCTCTCCGGAGGCGTATGACTGGAAGCACCCGGCGCATTACTGGATGGTTACTGCGCTGTATGCCGGTATGCGTGCCAGCAGCTGGACGGAAAAAGAATTGCTGGAAGGTGCGCGCCGGGAACTGACCGCCATGGCCGAGAGAATGCGCTGTGGAGAACCGATCCCCGAGCCGATTCTGGTACTCACTGAAAAACCGCGTCCGGCATTGTCGCGTGAAGAGGGGTTAAAACGCATTACAGATATTCGCACTAAGTTCGGCCTGACCAGACGAACGAAGTAACACGAGAAACCGCGCCTGACCAGCGCACTTAAACCAACAAAACATGAGGTTAGCAATGTTTAATCTGAAGAACCTGCAGTTATACCGCTTAAGCCGTGACGTTAAATTTGATACTGACTCGCTGCAGGAAAAGTTAAGCGCTATACCATTCACACCTGGTGGTGCAGGGGGAATCTGCTGATGTATCAGATTATCTATGCTGATCCACCATGGTCATACCGTGACAGTGCTGCAGATGGTAAGCGAGGTGCTGGATTCAAATATCCGGTAATGCGGTTTGATGACATTTGCCGTTTACCTGTCTGGGATCTGGCTAACCCTGAATCTTGTCTGCTTGCTATGTGGTGGGTACCGACTCAGCCCGAAGAGGCGCTGGCTGTCATGAAAGCCTGGGGTTTTCGTCTGGTCACGATGAAGGGGTTCACCTGGCATAAGACGAACAAGCACAAAGGGAATAGCGCGATTGGTATGGGCCACCTCACCCGGGCCAATTCCGAAGATTGTCTGTTTGCTGTGCGTGGTCGCCTGCCAGCGCGTCTGGATGCTTCAATATGCCAGCATGTAACGGCGCCACGTGGAGAGCATAGCGCTAAACCAGCAGTGTTCCGTGAAATGCTGCAGCGGCTGGTGGGGGAAATTCCTCGTATTGAGTTATTCGCTCGCGATGAACTGCCTGGCTGGGATTGCTGGGGGAATGAGTGTGAAAGCACTGTTCAGTTATCTCCTGCTGAATGGCCCCACCGCAGGAGTGCGCTATGACAATCACTTACGGATCTGTTTGCAGTGGTATTGAAGCTGCTAGCGTGGCGTGGGAATGCCTGGGCTGGCAACCGGAGTGGTTTGCGCAGTTCGATCCAGAGCACGACTACAGCCGTGGCCCTGATTTCCCATCTGCTGTGCTGGATTATCACTGGCCGGAAGTGCCTAACCTGGGCGATATGACCAAAATTGCCGCCACAGTGAGCGCTGGTATCACTCCCGCTCCCGATATCATCGTCGGCGGTACTCCCTGTCAGGATTTTTCTGTTGCCGGTGCGCGCGCTGGTCTTTCTGGCTCGCGTGGCCAGCTTACAATTTCGTATGGAGAATTAGCAGATGCAGTTGACGAGCGCCGCACCACAGAAGGAAAAGAGCCAGCAATCTTTGTCTGGGAAAACGTTCCCGGAGTCCTCAGCAGCAAAGATAACGCTTTCGGAGCCTTCCTTGGACTGCTTGCCGGCGAAGACTGTCGCTTACAACCACCAGGGAAGCGCTGGGCGAACGCTGGTTATGTGCGCGGACCCAAAAGAGCAATCGCGTGGCGGATCCTTGATGCCCAATATTTCGGAGTGGCCCAACGACGCCGCCGTGTGTTTGTTATCACAAGCGCTCGAGGGGATATCAATCCCGCCAAAATACTTTTTGAGTCCGACGGCGTGCGCAGGGATATTGCGCCGAGCCGAGAAGCGGGGGAAAAGTCTTCCTTCACTATTGGAGGGGGCTTTAAAGTCGGTAGCCACTGGGACAATCTAGCCAACCCGCATCCAACACTGAATCAGTCACATAACACTGGCGGGATCGGAGCCAGCAATCAGGAACTATTCAGTCAGCGTGGCAGTGGACTTGTCTGCATAGGGCTAGACGAGGAACAGAACGCTGGAATTGAACTGTTTGGCACACTGAAATCGCGAGAAAAAGGTGGTGGTTTCGAAGGAACAGTTGTTTATCCACGTCATTACACATTTAGAATGACCGCCTTCGGTGAGTATGCTGATGATGAAACAGCTTCTACAGTAAAGGCCCGTGACTACAAGGATGCGACAGATCTGGCTGTTGATCAAAGTCTGGCAGTTCGTCGGCTTACGCCACTCGAGTGTGAGCATTTGCAGGGCTTCCCCGATAATCACACTTTGATCCCTGTTTCCGGCCGCAAAAAAATCACAGCAGAGGAATACGCCTACCTACGCCACCGCAACCCAGCACTGACGGCAGAAGAAGCCTATCGACTGGCGAAAGATGGCCCACGCTATAAAGCGCTGGGCAATAGCATGGCGGTACCGGTTATGCGCTGGATTGGGCAGAGGATAGCGAATGCAGTGAGGGAAGCCGATGCGTGTATTGCTTAACCCCATCATCGTTCGCGAACTGAATCAGGTCATTCTGCGCCCGGGCCGCTCACTGATGGGATTATTCTATGGGCCGGTGATTATTGCACCGGCCGGAGAGATGGAGGCCGGGCGCAAGCCCGGTTTACTGCCGGAAGAGCAACCATTGCTGACAGATCCTGCGTACTCATCGTTCTGGATGGAGCCCGATGTGCTGCGTGCGGCTGGTGGTACTGTCCAGAGTTGGGTCAGAAAGTTTAATGTCTGCCAGTGGAACCATGACGCAGATGAATACCATCACCAAGAACTTACTACGGCCAAGTACGAGCATTCAGGCCTTTGCCTGTGCTGGCATCATGACCGTGTGCTGGTGGACCAGCCTCCAGCGCTGGTTGCTGATATTGCCCGTCAAAATGCGGCGCATTACATTCTTGAATCAATTCACTCGCATTTTCGGTACCCCGATCATCACATCGTTACTATCAGTGACCTGGGTTGCTGGGCATTGGTTAAACGAGTTGCTGGTCTCCTCCCTGACACAGTTATTCGTAAGTTGCTGTGCATGCCTTCAGGTGAGCCAATTAAATCTGTCTACCGCGAGAGCGAACTGGTAATAAACCCGCCAGATCCACTAGCAATAATTACAACTGCTGTCGAGGATACGCCGGTTCTGGTTATTACGATCCATGCTGACGCACCGGCGCAGTACATGCGCCGTCCGAAAATTCCTCGTTGGGAATGTCAGGCGTACACTAACTGGGTCAAAACACAGGCATGCTGTGGTTGTGGTGCACCCGCTGATGATCCGCACCATATCATTGGTCATGGATTCGGCGGAACAGGCACAAAAGCAGGGGACTTCCACGTTATGCCGGTGTGTCGAAGCTGTCATATTGAGCTACATGACAACGTCGCCGTCTGGGAGCAGAAGCATGGTAGCCAGCTTGAACACGTGTTGAGGGTACAGCAGCGAGCTCTTGGTCTAGAGATAATAATTATGGGGGACATATAGAGAATGTATTGACCTTGTTGCTTAAGTGGGGGAAAATTGTTAAGTGAAAACAACCCTATGATTCATCACATAAAATCTCTGGATATAAAAAAGGTTCTAATTATGGAAATTGAACACGATTTAACTAGAAAAATTCTTGACCCAATTCATGGTATTATCCGTATGACGGCGTTAGAAATGGATTTTATAAGTCATCCGCTATATCAGCGCTTAAGAAATATAAAGCAAAACTCTTTTTTATATAAAGTCTTTCCGTCAGCAGTGCATAGCCGTTTTGAACATTCCTTAGGTGTGCTTCATTTATCAAATGAAATACTTAAAAATTTACATCTTAACGCTATACGTTACAACAAAAAATACGATGACGGACATGTGTTTTGCAGTATAAATAAGCTTCCTAAGCATAATGTGCAAGAGTTGAGGCTTGCAGCACTGATGCACGATCTAGGACATGGTCCGATGTCTCATCAGTTTGAGAGTTTTATGCCAAGTAAATCTCAGATGATTGATATATTGGACAATAAATATCACAAAATCCTTAATGTTTTAAAAAATGGAAATGATAGGGTTGAACACGAACAGTTGTCTTTGATATTTTGCCATATCATATATAATGAACTGAAAGAAAATGGGAAAGTAGATGATTCAATAAATATAGAAAATGTATTTAAAATTATAGAGAAAAAATATGATGACCAAAAAATCGTACAGAAAATAGATGGAGTAGAGTTGGATATTTTGCCATTATTGACATCAATAATATCGTCATGTCCGATAGATGCGGATAGGATGGATTATTTACAAAGAGATAGCTATTTCTCTGGTGTCAAGTGTGGGATATATGATTATAACCGCTTGTTCATGTCGATTGTCCCTGTAGAAGAAGATGGTAAAGTATGCCTCGCTTATAAAGAAAGCGGCATTGATTCAATTGCTGAGTTCATTGGTGCAAGGTCTAGTCTGTTTTCTCAAGTTTATTATCATAAAACAAATAGAGCTTTTTCATCAATGCTAAATAATGTATGTGAAAATATGAAGAATGGCTCTAGTGATAATTTGATTATTGCAGATGTTTGTGATCCAGAAACCTCATGCTTAGATGATGATAGCATTAAAGCCTTAACTGAATTTTATATAGATTGTAGTGATGATCACTTCTTAAACGAAAAAGTTGCAGGATGGATCGATATTACTAAAACAACTGATGTAAATAAAGATATACTGGATGATATAATTAATAGACTTCCATGGTCAAAAATCTATGAAGCCAAGCATACAGTTTCAAATGTTAGTATTACATATAAAGATGATGGTCAATTAAGAAAGAACATCCAAACAAAGCTATCATATATTTTAGACGGGTGCTTGAAAAAACATCAATACTCAATAGATATTGTTACAGATACAGCATTCAAAGATATAGACAAGACGGAAGTGAAACTTTTAGTCAAGGAAATTGATGGTTCATATAAAATAAAGCCATTGGCATTATGTGGTGATAAATTAGATCAATATCAAAATATAAAATATTTTATTCGTGTTTTTGTTGACCGTGACGTTAAAGAAAAATTACCTTCTGATTTAATTAACAAGCTTCATGAAGTTGTGATGAATGAGATAAATTCGGCTAATTAAAAAATATTACGGCCATCATCAGTTCTTTAGTTTTAATAATCATAGGAAATGATGATGGCTAATGTAAAATTGAGGATTTAATTAGTTTGTTAATATGATTTATTTGAGACCACTTTATTTAAAGTAGTATGCCATTATTAAATGGTAAAGTGCGATCTTCTAAAGAAGGGGGAGGGTTAATTCATTCATATAATAATATCGTGGTTTGGGCACCTTACGATGCCCATTGATCCCTATAGTTTCATATTTATTTAAATTTATATGGATCTTCATCATTATTTATATGGTCTTTTTGAATTTGATTTGTAGATTTTTTTGCTTATTTCTGCGGTAAAAATATCTTCTTCCAAAAAATCCAATAATTTTTTAATGTCTTTTTTCTCTGATGGCATTACGATTTTTTCATTTTTACCACTTCCTATTGTTTTTAAAGGAAAATTCACTTTGGTAGCGGCTTTTTTTAGTGCTGATATGGATTCAGTCTCTAATATTTTAGAGTTTTGTATTAATGTTATTTTTGTCCTTACAACGGTATCTGCGACCGTATTTAAATCGAAACCTGGTGCAACTTCAAACTTTGAGTGACAGCTAAACATTGTAACCTGTTTATCTGTAGCGCTAACAAAATAAGAGTCCATATTAAATATGCTTCTGAGTTTATGAAAACTTCTGAAGTATATTTTATCGTTTTCAATCACAGCAACTGCTTTATCATCGATATTGAATCCAGATGTATTCGCCATAGTAAATGTCTGGTTGGATAAGAACAAAGATTTTGAAATATCTAGAACTTGCCCTTTATTAAAGGTCTGTAAGCAAATATAATCAGTATTATTTATTTTTACTGGCATGAATAACGCTTTGATATTCTCGATTTTTACTTTACTTGGATCCCATTTGGGTATGGCAGTATTCCTTTTTACTGCATCTAAAAGCGCTGTTGAACCTTTGAATTTGTCGATTTCAAATCGCTCGCCATAACTGGGTTTATACCCAGCACAGAAAATGATACCGTTGCTATGATGACTCATAAATTGTGAGGCTTGATCGTGAAATAATTCACTAAGTGTTACATCAGTTTTTTTATCAGTATCAATCCTAAGGATAGAACTGGCAACGTTTTTATCAATTATAGCAAATAATGGCATGTACTACCTCACATGTAAAAAAGTGTAGTCAGTAAGTTGAATAACATGAAATGTTTTATCTTTAACATCAGTAATTATTTCTTTTGAAATTAAAACGAAACCTACGCCTGTATCATCTTCTGCTTCATAAAACTTATATCCATGTAGTGAAAGTAATGGATTAAAATTATAATTTTCTGAAAAACTAATATAAAATAAAAGTGAACAGTAGAAGAAAAGAGCATACTTCCATGACTCTGCAATTGAAGATGTACCTAAAAGAGGGAATAGGTAACTTAAAAAATAATTAGTTACTTCTTTATTTGCTGGTGATATTGAGTCGATTTGTTTACTAAGCTCAACAAGGTTTTTTTTCGCATAATAAATAAAAAAAACACATAAAAACCAGCTTAATAAAGCTATCGATAAACTTGAATATATGAGCCAGCGCGCTTTTTCCACATAACCAATAAAAATTAAGGTTATACATACGGGGGCTATGGAACTAGCTGTAAGAAGCAGTCTGGCTATTTTATTCATAAGTGATATCCACCATATACAATACAACTGTTAATATACACAGTATCAGTTGTTGGGGTAGTTTACCAATCTTTAGCTAATGTTACCTTAACCTATCTCAATTTTCACCTATAACATTATGAAATATCAGGCATAAATTATGCATATCAATTTTTTCATTCATTGCAAATCTAGCAATTAACTAAATTTAGATTTCTAAAAATGCAATAATAAAAGTGTTTAAAATGAAGTTAGTGAGAATCAAAATGAGCACAGAAGCGGCTATCAAAATATTCGATCCCCGGACAGCTAAGCTGGAACCACGCGGCGGTAAGTCGTCCATCCACTGGGATGATATTGCGGCAATGCTGGCAACACTGGAGCGTGAAAACCCAGTGGGTTATCAGATGATAATGGTGAATTACAGGGATGATAAGAAGCAGGAGCGCCCACTTCGTGACAATGTCACAAAGTGGGCGAAAACCTTCTGCTCTAAAAGCCAGTTAGCTCACATACCGCTGGTTGAAAGGATGTGCCAGACGGTTGTCGACCTCCAGTTTCATCGGCCACTGAGCAGTCAGCACCGATCTCTTCAGCACTTGCACCGCCTGTATGGTCCATATGCTCAGCGTGAAACTACACGTATGAAGAAGCTGAAAAAGATGCGCAGTAAAGAATTACGTGATGACCGAATTAGTTACCTCGAAGATCAAATTTCAGCAGCAAGACAAAATATTAATAACTGGGTAGTAGCCCATGCGCAGGCATCCACTCATTGCCCGCGCTGCCGCGGAACTGGAATCATTAACCAGCCTCAGCATGGTACTTGCCCCGTCTGCAATGGCGATCGACATATCGCTCCGACGCATCGGGAAATCGTGCGTCACATCAGTAGCAATACAGGCCAGGTTGAAATGTACTTGTTTGTGATGGATGAATGCCGCTGGTGGTTGTCAGCCAGCGCCAGTGCAGCGACAACGCGACTCTGTGAACTATTTGAAATGAATCGCGATGGTTGACACAAAACGATGTCAGGATGAAAATCCCAACAATAGCTGTATCTCTCATAACCCGCATCGTGCGGGTTTTTTTGTGCCCGTTTCCGGGCAAGGAAAGCACAAATGGTCGAAAAAGAACCCGGTATTCTCGGCTGGATTGCATCGCTGGCGCCATGGGCAGTCGGGCATGCCTACGCAACCTGGGGAAGTATCACCGCCTTCCTCGCAGCGTTGTGGTCGAGTCTGAAAGATGGACGGGGATGGGTGTCATCTTTGTTCGGCGGCGTGCTGGCTGTTCTGATAACACTCAGCGTTCTGGCGGTGATGAGAAAAAGTGGGCTTCACGAAGAGTGGATGCCCCTTGTGGGCCTGGTTGTTGGCTTCGTTGGTGCTGACAGGATCCGCGCGGCAGTTCTGGATGCGTGGGAATTACGTAAAAATAAACTGGTGAAAAACGATGAATCAGAAAAGTGAAATTATACCGCTACTGCGGCAGGAAGAAGGTGTCCGATTTTCGCCGTACATTGACAGTCTTGGTTTTCCGTCGACAGGCGTGGGTTTTAAGCTCGGTCCGGCAGGTGCGCCACTTTCACACTACACATTTACGCTGGACGACGACACTATTGACGCATGGCTCTACAGTTACGTTGATGCAGCTCATGAGGCAATGACTGATAATGATGACATTGCTCAGGCCTTAACTCATTGTAATCAGCCGCGGGAGGATATTCTGACCAGCATGGGTTATCAGATGGGAGTCTCGGGTCTGGCGGGTTTCCATCACATGCTTTTAGCGATCGTTGACGAAGACTGGGATGAAGCTGCAGCCCAGATGATGGACAGTACATGGGCCAAACAGACGCCGGAACGTGCCAGCCGTCATGCTGAAGTAATGCGTAATGGCCAGTGGTCACCAACCTATGATTTTTGATTTATAAAATGCTGATAATTGATGTCTCGCTACGTTAAAAACAGCATAAACGATCTGATTTTCATCTCCACGTTTAACCACTTCCCGAGGGTTGTATTTTCAAACCCAGCATAAAACTCTGTTAGGAATTCTCATGAAATCGACAATCGTCTTAACTGGCGTGACATTGTGCTGCCTGTTGTTGTCCGGTTGCTCTGGTGCCAGAGTTGTGGAAACCACCACGTCCGCGGGTACAACGCTGTCTACAGTCAGGGTTTCTGGCGGTACTGAGCTTACCTTTAATCAACAATCCGGCTTACTGTGCATTGATGCAACCGGAAGCAGTGCTTGCTCCCGTCCTATTCAAGAATAGAAGTAGTTACTCCAGAGCGTCGCGTGCGGCGCTCGATAGTGATTACTGGATGTTGATATGGCGAAAACTGACTGGAAAAAGCTGGAGCAGGAGTTTCAGCGTGCTCATGCTAAATCTGGCATCAAATTGCAGGACTGGTGTGAACAGAAAGGTATCAGCTACGCCACTGCCCGCCGCCACATCAAAATGCGCAGAAGTGCGCAATCTGATGCGCAAAAGAAAGTGCGCAAAACTGCGCAGTCTGTTTCTGAGGAATCCGGAGCTGATGCTGGAGAGGACGAAGATGCGCGCAGTACTGACGACGATGAAAATTGCGCAGATCAGCCAGAAACGAAACGGATTCGCGGATCCCGATCTTTGGCCCCGACCAACGCATTCCAGGAGCGCAACACCGCCGCAGTAAAACACCGTGGCTATGCGAAGTATCTCGATGCTGATGGTCTGATGGATGACGCCAGCGAGATGGCGCTCATTGATGAACTGGTGTTCACACGGGCGCGGGCGCTTTCTGTCACCAGCACAATGAAACGTATGTTCGCTGATATGGAGCAGGCGGAAACCGTAGAACTCCGCGTCGAATTGTACGGCAAAATACTTCAGGCCGAACAAGCGCTGGACCGCAATATCGGTCGTATTGAGTCCATAGAGCGCACGCTCAGTACACTGGACGTGTATGCCGCAACCACACCGAAGATCATCGCTGATACAGCGCGTATCAAAGCGGTTACCACCAAACTTAAAGCCGAAACTGACATTCTTACCAGCAACAAGCGGGGCGTGACCACACCAATGATGTCGATCGTTGCTGACCTGCAGGCTATGCGCAACTCCGGACGGATAAATGACTTCCCGGAAGAGTGAACCGCAATATTGCGAGCCGGACATGACTGGTATGTCGGAGGAAGAGCAACGTTTTTTCATCCTGACAAAGCTCAGTAACCCGTGGTGGCGACTCAATAACCTGTACAAAATTCAGGATGAGAAGGGGAATCTCGTCACATTTCGCATGCGACCGGCACAGCGCCGTCTGTTCCGGAACATGCACAACAAGAACACCATTCTGAAAGCGCGCCAGCTTGGTTTCTCCACCAGCATCGATATCTATCTTCTGGACCAGGCGCTGTTCACGCCAAACCTGAAGTGCGGGATCGTCGCTCAGGATAAACAGGCGGCAGGCGAGATTTTCCGTACCAAAATAGCCGTGCCGTTCGATAACCTGCCGGGATGGTTGCGGGCCTGCTTCTCTGTCGTCGAGCGCCGCAGCGGAGCGAATGGTGGTTTCATCCTGTTCGGGAACGGCTCAAGTATCGGTGTGGCCACGTCATTTCGTTCCGGTACCGTCCAGCGCCTGCACATCTCCGAACACGGAAAAATTTGCGCGAAGTATCCGGCAAAGGCGAAGGAGTTACGTACCGGTACGCTTAACGCCGTGGCGGACGAGTGCATCATCTTTATCGAATCCACCGCCGAGGGTGTTGGAGGGGATTATCACTCTATCTGTACTGCTGCAATTGAGCTGGAGCAGGCGGGTATCGAACTCACGGCGCAGGATTTTAAGTTTCACTTCTATCCCTGGTATGACGATCCGAAATATCAGGCACCGGTGCCTGCAGGCGGCCTGCGTCTCAGTAAGTACCACCAGAAGTATTTTGCCGCCGTTGAGCAGCGTATGGGTATCACGCTGACCGACATGCAGAAGCAATGGTACATCGGCAAAGAGCGGACGCAGGGCGAAGAGATGAAACAGGAGTTTCCGTCCACGCCGGAAGAAGCGTTCCTGACGTCCGGACGAAGGGTATTCGACGCGATAGCAACGATGCGCGCCGGTGGCCGGTGTATCACTCCACTGATTGTCTACGATATGGACCCGGTTACCGGGAAAAAGTCGAAAGTACAGGCGTTGCGTGGCGGCAACAAAGAAGAACTCCAGCGAACACTGATGAATCACCTGCTGGTCTGGGAACTGCCGGACACGGATGACGACTATGCGATCGGCGCGGATATCGCAGAAGGACTTGAACATGGCGACCGCTCATCATTTGACGTGGTGAAGAAGAGCACTGGGGAGCAGGTGGCGCACTGGTACGGGCATCTGGACGCGGAACTGTTTGCCATGCTACTGGCCCACGCTGGGCGCCTGTACAGCGGCATTGTCCGACAGGGTGAATATGAAACTCAGATCCCGGCGTACATCGGGCCGGAGCGAAACAACCACGGGCACGCGGTTATCCAGAAGCTTCGCGAGATTTACCCCATCAGCAGGATCTACACCGAAGAGTATATCGACCGTGATAACGACGACGAAACAGCGAAGCTGGGCTGGCTGACCACCAAACAGAGTAAGCCCATCGTCATCGAGGGCATGAAAACCCTGCTACGCGAAGACTGCGACGGGATCCGCTGGATGGGAACCATCACCGAAATGTCCTCATACGTCTACGACAAGAAAGGCTCGATGAATGCGCAGGAAGGCTGCTTTGACGATCAGGTCATGAGCTACTGCATTGCTCAGGAAATGCGGGCACGTATGCCTGCACGCCCGGTTACCGTTTACAACGACACCAGACCACAGCACTGGATGACACAATGAAACTTATCGAAATCAGTAAGAACCGCCAGCATCGCGGACAGTTCACACAGACACAGTTACTTAATCTCATGGGGGATATCGACGGTCAGCCGGACTGGCGTACTGACGCAAACCGGTGCTGTGCCTATTACGACGGCGATCAGATACCACCGCAGGTGGCTGCCGTGCTGGAAGAGCGCGGTCAGCCGGTTGAGTGTCAGAACCTGATAGCACCGGCCATCGACTCCGTGCTGGGTACCGAGGCGAAAACGCGTTCGGATCTGCGTGTCGAAGCCAACTATGAAAACGACGATATGGAAAAACTGGCGGAAGCGCTGAACGCTGAGTTTTATACCGTGTGTCAGGAGATGCGTATTGATCGCGTCCGTTCTGATGCCTATGCCGGGCAGATTAAAGCAGGGCTGTCATGGGTGGAGGTTCGTCGCAACCCCGATGTTACCGGGCCGCGCTACATCGCGGAGCAGATTAACCGTAACGAAGTTGACTGGGATTGGCTGAGTAAAAAGCCCGATCTGCGTGATGCGCGCTGGGTGCGCCGCCGTCGCTGGATTGACCTGGATGAAGCTGTGATGCTGTTCCCGCAGCGTGCGGAGACGCTGAAAAATGCCGTCGGTACATGGGACACTTTTGACGACATTGAGCGCATTGATGGTGATGATGTTGATCTGCGCAGTGGCTGGGAAGAACGGCAGACGTGGAGCCGCAACGAAACAGAGTATCTCAGTACCAGCCGCGACCGCATCATGCTGTACGTGATCTATTATCGCGTCTATGAGCGGATCCCGATGCTGGCGTTACCGACCGGTAAAATGGTTGAGTACGATAAGAATAACATTGCTCATGCTGTGGCTGTTGCCAGCGGACGGGTGAAGGTTGAAATGCGTCTGGTGTCGTTTATCCGCGAATCCTGGTGGGCAGGGCCGTATCACCTGGGCGATCGTCCGTGTGATGCGCCGCAGGGGATGTTCCCGCTGGTACCTTTCTGGGGATTTCGTAAAGACCAGAGCGGGATTCCCTACGGTCTGGTGTCAAGGATGATCAGCGCGCAGAACAGCTATAATTTCCGGCATCTGAAGGTTACCTGGTTACTGCAGGCGTCGCAGGTCATCATGGATAGCGATGCAACGAACATGACCGCAGAGCAGGTGCGCAAAGAGGCGAACCGTCCGGACGGTGTGTTTGTCCTCAATGCCGATCGTAAGAACAAAACCAAAGCAGCGGATGCGTTACAGATTAATAGGGACAGTAGCGTCAGCGCTCAGCAGATGCAGGTTATGGAGTACGACCGCCAGAATATTCAGGACTGCGCCGGGATCTATTCCAGCTATATGGGGCAGGACACCAGTGGTGTGGTTTCCGGCATAGCGGTCAGTAACCTGGTAGAGCAGAGTTCGACGACGCTGGCTGAGATCAACGATAACTATACGATGGCCTGTAATGCGCTGGGTGAACTGGTGCTGAATTATCTGCTGGAAGACCTGAAGCAGAAGACCAGCTACACCATCGTGGTGAACAGGAAGGAGAAACGGCGGCGTAAGGTGGTGACCATCAACACGCCGGGCGACGATGGCAAGATAACCAACGATATCAGCCGCCTCGATGCACGTATTGTCCTGGCACCAATCGACTCCACGCCAGCGTACCGTGCCCAGCTTGCCGATCGTCTGATTGGTATCATCCAGAAACTGCCGCCACAGGCTCAGTCTGCAGTTATCGACCTGGTGCTGGAACTGGTGGAAGTCCCGAACAAGGATGAGTTTATTGACCGCGTCAGCCGCGCGCTGGGAACGCAGGATCCGCAATACATGACCGACGAAGAGAAGCAGGCCTCCCAACAGCAGGCGAAGCTTAATGAGTTTGCTCAGGCACTGCAGTTCAAACAGCAGATAGCGGAGATTCAGAACAAAGATGCGGATACCGCCAGTAAGCAGGCCAGCGCGAACAAGTCTCAGGCTTCAGCAGATGGACAGAAGTATTCCGACGGGTTAACCATGGCCCAGACCGGGCAGATTATGCAACAGATGGAACTGACCCAGCAGACGATCACACAGCAGGGCGCGCAGATACAGCAGTTGCAGCAACTTATTATTCAGCTCGTAAATAATGGGGCAAAACGTGAACTGGGGTCATAGCCCCAGCTCCTGAATAGCATGTCTGAGGATTTTATTTTGTTGTTCCACCGAAGCTAAACCGACTCTTAAACTCATCAATACTTGGTGCTGGTTTTATCCGGTGAATCATTCGATGGCAGTTTGAACATACAATAGCCAGATCATCTAATGAGGTTTCTGTCTGGTCGTTTGTTTCAGATAATGGGTTGATATGATGGACCTCGCAAAAATCACTTCCGATATCGCCATAGACATCCTTAAAGCTAAAATTGCAGATTTCGCATCTGAGATGTCCTGTAGAGTTAAGAACATATTTTTTCTTTTGATTTATGATTGTTTGATTACGTTCTTTTTGGATGTGCGTAACTAATTTTTTTCTGCCTTCGGTAGCAGCAGTATTTAGCAGATCCAGTTCCGGTATGCCTGCAGCGTTGAATTCATCGGGATGTTGAGGAGAATTTTTCCGTGATTTGTTTTCAATGAGTCTCGTTAACTCTTCAATGAAAGGTTGGTTTTGTGGTTTATCTGCGTACCATAGAGGTGACTGTCCGGGCCAATCTTTTCCTTTCCCAAGTGCCAGAGTTCGTTCACCCGGTGGCAGGAGAAATGCGTTTTGCGTTTTTGCTGTGATGTTGTAGAACTCAACTCCATCTTTTCGATGAAGTTCTGAAGGAGATGGTAATTTCTGATAATTACTATAAACCGTAGCGTTTTCGTACCATCCGGTGACTACAATTCCGCCACTGGGGGCTGATGCCAGCCATACGACGGTGATATCTCCAATAGATGATTCACCGCGTCTTGCTCCAAGCCTTCCTATATTAATCTTCTTTCCTTCAGTAACCTGGACATATCCATACAAAGAACCATCAATACCTACGAAATTGCAGGCTTCATGTCCTATAGAATTGTCATTGTATTTTCCTCCCTTTCGAGGGTAGTCCTCATCAGTAGCGCCGTGATAATTGTCCATCCATCCAACATGGCAGAAGAGAAATTTCATTAGTCGATTCCTTTTATAATGAATTGCAGATTTAACAACGACATTTTCAGGGCAAACTGTAGTATTTCCATACTCTTTCAGAGGGAGTATTGCTCTACATCATACTTGACATACACTATTCACAGGATGAAAATCCCAACAATAGCCGTACTACCTCCTTAACCCGCCTTTGAGCGGGTTTTTGCGTTTTTACGCCGCCCGGAGCTCGCCGGGATTCTTTCCCCAGTGCATCACAGCAAAGCCGTTCCTCCGTGGAGCGGCTTTTTTGTATGTACTTTTCGTTAGCCGACGACACAGGCAAAGGTGAGATATGAGCGACGTTGAATTTACAGGTACCGAGACTTTAGAAGAGTTAGAGGCAAAGCTGGAACAGATTGATGCTGAGCCGGACGAGGAAATCATTGATGACCTCAATCCGGAGGACAAACCTGACCCAGTGCCAGCAATCCTGACGGGCGATAAACCACAGCCTGCCGCAGCCGCTCCTAAACCGGAAGATGGCGGGCAGGCAGCGCAGCCGCTGACGCCGGGCGAGGGTGATAAGTCGGCAGAGGGCAGTAAGCCGGTAATTCTTGCTAAAGACGGTGTGCACACTATTCCGTATGACGTACTGGAAGCCACTCGCGAGCGGGCGCGTCAGGCGGAAGAACGGGCACAACAGTTGTCTGCCGATGCTGCAAAGGCCACGCAGCTCGAGAAGGAACTGAATGACCTAAAACAACGTGCAGTGGATGCCGGTGTGGATGCCAGTCTTCTTGATGATTCCGGGCTCAATGATGAGCAGCTTAAGGAGTTGATGGAAGAATACCCCGCGCTTGGTAAACACCTGCAGGCTCTTACCCGACAGATCAGCGCATTAACCGCCAGCCCCACGGCGGCAGCACCAGCCAGTGTTCCGTCTGCGGGGGCGAGTCCGGTTGATGTGGCATTAATGCAGTTACCGGAACTCGATGGCTGGCGCAGCGGCGATCAGGATCGCTGGGATATGGCGCTGGTCATCGACGGGCGACTGCAAAAAGACCCGGCATTCGCCGGAAAATCTCTCGTACAACGCTTTCAGGAAGTGGAGCGCCGGGTTAAGGCCGCCTTTGGCGATGCCCCGGCGCAGGACCAGGCAACCATTGCAGCGCAGGCAGACAAAGCGGTCGCGGCAGCCGCTGCCACGTTGCCGGGTTCACCTTCCGATATTGGTTCGACAGTAACAGCACCTACCACGGACAGGGCCGCCCAGATTGCGGCGAAATCCGGGAATGATCTGCTGGGTTCAATGGCATCGATGAGTGATGCTGAAATTGAGTCGCTGCTGTCGAGTCTGGACATCTGACAACCCGCCACCCGGCGGGTTTCTCTTTAATGGAATCAGGATATGACTACAGTAACCTCAGCTCAGGCGAATAAGGTTCTGCAGGCCGCGCTGTTTGTCGCAGCTAACCGCAACCGTTCATTCGTCAATATGCTGACAGAGAACGCCCCGAAGAATGCGCAGGGCGACAACGGCAAACGCAGCGCAGAGCAGTCCAGTCCGCATGCGCCGGTTGTCCGCGTGACCGATTTAACCCGTCAGGCAGGTGATGAAGTGGATGTTGATATCTTCTTCAAGCTGAACAAACGTCCGACCATGGGCGATAAAAAACTGGAAGGCCGCGGTGAAAATCTCGAACAGTCCACGTTCGGTCTGAAGATCAACCAGGGCCGCCATATGGTTAACGCCGGTGGCCGTATGTCGCAGAAACGCACCAAGCACAATCTGGGCAAGACGGCGCGCACGCTACTGGGGACGTATTACAACGACCTGGCGGATCAGATCTGTACCGTACAGATGATGGGCGCACGCGGTGACGTGACCGCTGACGATATCATCGTTCCGCTGGCAGACGACACGGAGTTTGCGGAAATAATGGTCAATGATGTGAATCCGCCGACCTATGGCCGCCAGATGTACGGCGGGGATGCCACCAGCCTTGAAACGCTGGATTCTGCGGATCTGTTTACGCTGGATGTGGTGGACAATCTGTCCCTGTATCTCAGCGAAATGGCGCACCCTCTGGCACCGATTAAGCTGGCTGCCGACGAAATGTCCGGTGACTCCCCGTATTACGTCATGTTTGTCACACCGCGTCAGTGGAATGACTGGTACACATCCACCAGCGGTAAAGACTGGCAGATGATGGCAGCGGCAGCGATCAACCGTTCCAAAGGCTTCAATCATCCGATCTTCAAAGGTGACACCGCCATGTGGCGCAACATTCTGGTTCGCCAGTACAGCGGCATGCCGGTGCGCTTCAACTCAGGTTCAAACGTCACTGTCTGCAATAACGACAAAGACGCGACGACCAAGATCGTTACCACCACAACAATGGTGGACCGCGCCGTTCTGCTCGGCGGGCAGGCGATTGCCAATGCCTATGGTTCCGGTGAATGGGGCAGCCCGTTCCAGCAGCACACCGAGAAGGTGGACCACGGCAACACCACCGAAACCTCCATCCGCTGGATCAACGGTCTCAAGAAAATCCGCTTCCGTGGCAAAGATGGTTATGTGCAGGACTTCGGGACTATCTGCGTGGATACCGCTGTTTCCCAGACCAACAACCCGACGCTGTAGGCGTCTTCCTTTCTTCGGGCGGCATTGCTGCCCGCTCTTTTATCAGGAGCTCGTTATGCCAACGATTCAGGCATCGTCTTATAACCGGCCTGTTTATCAGGGGTCGCACGGTAACCAGTCAGTCGCGATTGCGAAATATACGTTTAATGCCACGGCGGTGGATACGGTTGTCGATATCTTCAGTCTGCCACCGGGTGCTCAGCTAACGACGGCATTACTGTATTCCAGTTCAGGTCTGGGTGAAGGGGCTGGTCTTGATCTGCTCATTGGCGGCGCGGTAGTTACCTCCGTTGATGACTTTTCTGCGGCAGATACCACTCATACCCGTTGTGTTCTGGAAGAGACCACCGCTAATACCGATGTGTCTGTACAGGTGACCGGCGCGGTAGCTACCGGCGATCTGGTGCTGGAAATCTTCTACATCTACGAAGGTACGCTGTGATGGATAAGATTGATCTGGTCTACATCGGACCCAAACGTATCAAGCGTGACACTCTGACCGGCAGCCATCTGCTGTTCCCGCGTGGTAAATCGGTACCGACTCCGGCAGATATTGCCCAGCGTATGCTTCAGCATCCGACTGTGTGGATTGAAGCTCAGAATCTTCAGGAGTGGCGGGATCGTGAATCGCAGGCAGCGGAGGCGGCGCGCCAGGCCAGTGAGGCTGCACTGCTACATGAGGAAGAAGAACGTAAGCGCCGCGATATGGACTGTGGCGACTACGGTGATATCGGAAAATTTACCGCCGCGCAGCTGCGTACTCTGGTGGAAGGCGCTGAGCTGGACATCCCTCAGCAGTCCGCTCAGGAAAAAGTGGATGACTTCCGTCTGCGTGTCCGTGACGCACTACGTGCAAAACTGGTGGCGGAAGAGGACGCGTAATGATCTCGCTGGCATCACCTGACGCGCTGTATCCCCTGGTGCGGGAATCGATTTCTGGCGCGCTGGATTTTATGATCCGCCGCGCGATCGTTGAAACGGCTATTGAGTTCTGCCGGGAGTCACGGCTTGTGCAGGATACCGTGGGGCCAGTCAGTGTTGCCGCCGGTGACAGCGTGTTACTGGTGCCAGCAGATCAGCCTTATCAGGGCCGACAGTTGATCAGGGTTTTCGGTGAGCAGATGCAGCCAGGTACGGACGGGCCGCAGCTGCAGGCGGGTGTTGATTATCAGCAACTGAGCGGCAATGAGCTTCGGGCTAACCGCGCCTATGCAGAGTTTAATGCAATCTTCGTCGTTGAACCGCGACAGACTGCCATCACTATCCCTCAGATCCTGATTGATGATTATCCACTGGCGCTGGCCTGTGGCACCGCCGCCCGTATGGCGGATATGCCGGGCAAGGCGTGGAGCAATCCACAGCTGGCAGCGGAGATGAAACCGTACTTCGTAGACGGCTACCGCGCCGCGTTCCGCTGGCGCATCGAAAATACCGCATTCAATACCTTCCAGAATCCCGTCGTTAAGCAGGAATTTTTCTGATGACTATCGCTGTTGTGGATGTACTGGGGCGCGTGAATACCCAGTTGCGCGATCCCGGGTTTATTCGCTGGACCAAATCAGAGTTGCTGGGCTATTTCAATGACGCCGTTCGCGCCGTTGCGCTCAAACGTCCGGATGCCACGGCGTCAGTCATTCCTTTTGTGTGCGCAGCCGGTGTGCGTCAGCAGTTGCCGGAGGGTGTCTATCAGTTAGTCGACATTGTTGGTCAGGACTCCGGGCGTGCCATGGTCCCCGGCGATCGGGTCACGCTGGACACTGCCGACCCGATGTGGCGCACCACGTCCGGGGAAGTGAGTGCGGAGGCGTATCTGTACAATCCGGCGCTACCGCAATATTTCATGCTTTATCCCGGAGTGGCAGAAGGCGTAACGCTGGAGATGGCTGTGTCGTTGTACCCGGTGGAGGTCACGCTGGAGGAACTGGACGAAGAAGACCCGGTTGCGATGGCGATCAGCGATATTTTCATTAACCCGGTGGTGGACTGGTGCCTGTATCGGGCGTTCAGCAAAGATGCGCCAGGGCAGGATGACAATCTGGCAAAGCAGCATCTGCAGAATTACAACGATGCGATGGGCATCAAGAACAACGTTGATAAGGCAGGTGTGAAGGCTAAAGCTGTTCGCGCCGCCGGGCAGACAGGAGTGGCGCCGTAATGGGGACTTTAACTCTGAGTGGCGTACTGAAACGTCCGATCTCCGGTGATGTGGTACCCAACGCACGTATTACCTTTGATGCCATTGCCACGGGTAATGTTGTGCTCAAAGGCGTGAGTTCATACTGCAAAACCGCCAGCGACGGCAGTTATTCTGTTGATCTGGAATACGGTGATTACACTATTCAGGTTAGCTGGACAGGGCAAACACAGCAGTATGGTACGGTGCATATTGATGATACGACGCCGACGGGTTCCCTGAATGATCTGCTTATGCAGGAGCTGACCGAGTCTCAGTTGACTCCGGAGATTGTTCTGGAGTTTCGTCAGCTTGAGCAGGAGATGCAGGACGATCTTGCTCAGATGGAAGATCTCAATAACGAGGCGGCAGGCAGCGCCAGCGCAGCAGCCTCATCAGCAACGGCGGCAGCTACATCGGAAACGAACTCTGCCACCAGCAAAGATGCGGCGGCGGCCTCAGCATCAGCAGCAGACGCCAGTGCAAAAAGCATTGAAGGTGATGCAGATGCAGCAGCGGCTTCTGCTAAGGCAGCGGCGACCTCAGAAACGAATGCAGCGGCCAGTGAGGATGCAGCTGCATCTTCGGCGACAGCGGCAAATACTTCCGAAACAAATGCGGCTGGTAGTGAAGCCGCCTCTGCGGCGTCGGCAGGCCGCCGCCCCAGTGAAGGGGCCTCGGAGGAATCGGGCGCCTGCGGCTAAAACGTCTGAAACAAATGCGCAGGCCAGTCAGGAAGCGGCCGCGACCAGCGAAACCAATGCAAAAAATGCGCGGGATGCAGCAGAGGAGTACGCTCAGGAAGCAAAAGACGCTGCCAGCAAAGTCACATCGCCATTAACGGATCAGGGGCAATGGGCTATTCAGGCGGGTTACCCCAGTACGCCGGATATCGCCAGCGTCTGGCAGATCACCGATGGCGGCGCTGACCCGGTTAACTCAGACATTATCTGGGATCCGGGTGACATGCTGGTATATCTGGCCACGACAGGAACATGGTGTCGTTTGCTGGGACAGCAGGTGGTTGCCGGTGAACCTGTGCCCCTCAAAATCGATGCGGATATTATCCTGAATGTTGGTTCTGGCTTACAGATTGTGACCAGCGGCACCACGGCGGTCGATGTGGTGCGTCTGGATGCAGATAATAATCTGGTGCTTGGTGCCGACGCATCGCCGGGCATTTGCCTCAAAACCGCCGAACCGACCAGTTTATTTGTAATGGTTTCAGATGGCAGCGGTGGTTATACCAAAAGTCGTATTTACTCTGAGTCCTTTCCGCCACCGCAGGGAAATTATCTTACCGAAGCTCAGGGCGATACCCTGTATTTCAAACAGGATGAACTGCTTAAAGAAATTGCCGATGCTGGTGCTGATGCTCAGTCAGAGAGTCGCCAAAATCTTGGGCTGGGTGATGCGGCGAATAAAAATGTCGGTACTACTGTCGGAACTGTTGCCGCGGGTGATGATTCCCGTTTCGGTGCAGGTTTAACCTGGGACGATATTCACCCGGTAGGTAGTGAATTCTCCAGTTATACCGATAGCCGTAATCCTTTAGATATTCTCGGATTCGGTACCTGGCTACCAGTTGTGGGGTTAATCGCTGGCGTCGGTGCTGCGACGGACAGTCAGGGGTACACAGCAAACTATACCGCAGGTTATCAGCCTGGCTGGTGGCGAGTTCAGAATGGACATATTGTTGCCCAGACTCTTGGATTAGCAATGGAGCCTGTACCGGATCATCAGCACGCGATGCAGCGATACGGCGATTTTGAAGACAATAAAAATGCTGAAGGTGGCGGTAGTTACGCGGAAGCCCCGGCATATTCAACGCATCAAACGGATCCAGCAGGCGGTCATACTCCATCAGGTACGGTAACAATCGGTACTGGCACAGCAATCGACAGCGCTGCTTTCTTTAACCCGTATTACGGGAAATATATCTGGGTGCGTACAGCATAGCGGGGTGTTAGTTATGGCGGGGATTGATATCACCACAATGCGTGGAGAAATCCCGCGGGATGCTGACGGATTATTGCCGCAGTCAAATTCAACGTACGCTGAGAATTGTCATTTTGACTGTGGTGTTATTACGCCGTTGACAGCGGATATTGATGCTTCCATTGCTTTTACGTTCACTCCGCAGGCGGTGTTTCATTATTACGACGACTATTGGTTTGCGTGGGATCATGACGTAGATGTTATCCGTAGCCCCATTGCTCAGGATCCTTATAACCGAATTTATTACACCGACGGCGAGTACCCCAAACTGACCAGTGCTGATATTGCGCTGGTGGGGGATAATTTACCGTCAGCGTATTACCGGTTAGGAGTTCCGGCCCCGGAAACTGCGATTGGTATCAGCGCCGTCACTCCGCCGAATGACGATGACGGTAACCCGGTCATAGATGACGATCCGACCAATGACGAAACGCGCTATTACTGCGAAACCTACGTAACTGCTTACGGTGAAGAAGGGCCGCCTGGCCCGGCATCAGCAGATGTGGAAATCACGGCACCAGGCAGCTCCGTTACGCTCAGCCTTGCCGCGCCACCGGCAGGCAATTACAACATCACGCGCCGACGTATTTATCGTACTGTCACGACAACCAGCGACGCCGAATTCCTTGAAGTTGTCGAGCTTGATATTGCGGTGACCAGTTATGTTGACAGCCTGGCCAGTGATGAACTGACGGCAACACTGGAAACGGAAGATTATCTGATGCCGCCGGATAATATGATCGGCCTGTGTGCAATGAACAACGGGATCAGCGTGGGGTTTGCAAGCAATGAAATTATGTTCTCAATACCTTATCTGCCGTATGCCTGGCCCGACGCCTATAAGCTGTCTACCTACGACAACATAGTCGCTATTGCCTCAGTGGATACCGCTGTTGTGGCGGGCACAGAAGGTGTCCCGGTTGTCTTCTCCGGCATAACGCCAGGTAACATCAGCGATAAGCCCGTACAGTTAAATCAGGCCTGCCTTTCAAAGCGCTCTATGGTTTCGATGCTGGGCTTTGTTCTCTATGCTGGCCCGGCAGGAATAGTGAAAGTGACGGCTACAGGAGCGGGTTCGGTCGCAACTGCAAATGTGATGACCCGTGAGCAGTGGCAGGCGTTCAACCCCACTACTGTTCGTGCGTGGTCGGTTGGCGGCAATTACATCGGTCTGTATGACTATGATGGGGACGGTGACGGCGTATATGACTCTGTCAGAGGGTTTATCTACGACCCGAATAACAACGATCTCCGTCGTCTGACGAACACCTTCGATGCAGCCTACGCAGACCCCCAGAGCGACCTGCTTTATGTGGCAAAAGGTGATGAGCTTTGGGTCTCTCAGGCGTCGCAGACACCGCTTTCTATGCGCTGGCGATCAAAAGTGTTTCATGTCCCGCAGGGCAGCAGCTATTCCGTTTGCCGTGTTATGTCTCCGTCGGTCATTCAGGTCGGTATCCGCTTCTTTATTGAGGGGCAACTGGCGTGCACCATGCCGCCGGGCTCCATCGTGGATAACATTTTCCGCTTACCTGTGATGGCTGGCAGTAAGTGGCAGGCGGAGGTCTACGGCTATGCGCAGGTGGACCGGATTACGCTGGCGCAGAGCGTGAAGGAATTGCCAGCATGAATGTGAAGGATTCACTCGCAAAAGCCAGGAAACAGGCAAAGGGTGGACAGCGAGATACCCGTCTGAAAGCCAGTTCATCAAATTCAGCCAGTACATCGACGGTAAGCCCACTTTTTCGCGCAGATAAAACGCTGGATGCACTGTATGAAAATATGGAGGTTCTGACGGGGCAACGCGGTGAAGGGGCTGCGGTGGTGATGGTCACTGACAGTTCTGGTAATCGCGTGCCGTTCTACCCTGATGGCTCTGGCGGCACTACGGATGGCAGTGGCTCAGGTAGTGGTTCCGGCAGTGATGGCGTATTAACGCCAGCGTATCCCTCAACACCAACCGGACTGGTGGTAAACGGCGGGTTCAGCGTTGTGGAATTAGACTGGGATGCACCAGTGTATTACGGCCATAGTCTGACGCAGATCTGGCGCTGTCCGGAAGATAACCTGTCAGAGGCGGTTCAGGTAGGGAGTACCGCCGCGAACATTTACAGTGACCCGATTGATCCGGTTTATGAGGGATATTACTGGATTCGCTTTGTTAACAGCGACGGCGTGGCCGGGCCATACAATGCCAGTGAAGGCACCTACGTTAAAACGCAGGAAAGTACCGATGACATTATCAATGTCATTAACGACACCATTAATGACTCTCCCCTGATCGCTCAACTGCAGGCCGGACTGGACGGCGTTCAGGAGCAAATCACCACTATTGATTCTGAAGGGACTCAGGCCTTCCAGAATATGTGGTCGGTAAAAGCCAGCGCCGACGGCATTACCGCCGGAATTGGTCTGGTGGCCGGTGTGGATGATGAAGGCGAGCCCATCAGCCAGGTGGCAGTTGCGGCGACCCAGTTCTTCGTATTTGACCCTAATAATCCGAATCCTGACGGCACCATGGAGGCGTTGTTCTATGTGGACGCCGACTATGGCGTCTGCATGCAGAAAGCGGTTATTGAGCAGGCGACAATCCAGGTTCTTAATGCCCAGACCATTGTCGCGGATGAAGTTACCGCCGGAATTGAAATTGACTCGCCAGATATCAAAGGTGGGCAGATTGAAATCGGGAATGGTTTCTCTGTAGACAGTAGCGGCAATATGACCGCGAATAATGCCACATTGAATGACGTGACACTGAACCGCGTGACTGCGAACGAGGGGCAATTTAACAACGTCACCATCAGCGAAGACTGTGTGATTGAAGGTACGCTGTCAGCTAACCAGATTAAAGGCGATATTGTTAATGCTGTTGGATTTTCTATTGGGATATCGGGAAGCCGGCGGATTGAGATTATTGATGATCAGGAATTTGACAGAACGGTCATGATTCCTGCGGTTTCAATGAATTGTGAGTCACATGATCATGAGGAGTATGATCACACTGTATCTGGTGGGGCATCAATTCAAATGGAAATCAGTATTAATGGAACTGCATATGCCACATATTCGGCCAGTTGCAGCGGAAACTCATCTGGGGCCGGAAGTGCATCTCTGGCATATGATTTTATAATGGGTACAGGTGATCTGATTATTGATATTACCGTCACTAACTCCACCTATTACGGTAGTGTGTCAATTAGTGATGTCGTGTTAATGGTTGCCAAGAAAGGAAGCGGAGGGATCATTGTATCGTGAACCAGTTTATTTCTCTGATTAACCGGGTTGCGGCTGACGTAAATGAACCCGACCTGTTCGAAAGAATTAAAGACGCCTGCCGTAAAAAGCAGGCGTTTTGCTTTGGCGATGAAAATACACGGGTCGTGCTTCGACTGATGGATCGGGACGGTGAGAAATACATGCTGGTCTGGCTGGGAATCAGCAGCGGCACTGGCGCACTGGCGAAGTTTAACCCGATCGTGACTGAACTGACGCGTGCCGCAGGAGCCGAATGGTTTGAGTTTTGTACGACCCGCCGCGGCTTTGTGCGTGTTGCCGGGAGAATGGGCTTTATCCGCCAGCCTGATGATGATCTGGGGCGGATGTGGTTCAGAAAAAACGTGAGGTGATTATGGGTGGTGGTGGCAGCGTTGAAGTTAAAGAGACTGAAACGCAGAAGGCGCAGGCCGAAGTGGCCGAGTCGATGTGGGAACTGTATCAGCAGGAACTGGCGCCCTATGAAGACGTCTTTATTCAGGATGTAAATAAGATGAATAACCCGCTGGCCTATCAGAAGGCGGCTGGCGATACCAACATGTCATACAGTTCGCAGTTCAGCGATGCGCGTGACAATGCGGCTAATTCACTGACTTCTGCGGGTGTGAACCCAAACAGCGGGAAATTCGGTACCACGCAGAACTCTCTGACCAGGCAACAGGCATTTCAGGAAAACGATGCGATTAATCAGGCGCAGTCATCGCAGGGCGATCAGTATGTTGGTGGGCTGGAAGATGCACTGGCGATCGGCTCCGGCGAGTCGACTCAGAACATGTCTGCACTCGATAGCCTGTCTAATGCGTCGAATAAAGCAGCAATTTCAGATGCCCGATCAGCAGAAACAGCATCGCTTGCCCAACCGGATGCGTTGAGTCTGGCAAATTCTGGTATCCGGGCCGGGATGGGCGGTGTCGGGTTCTATCACTCAAGATATTCATGAGGTTCACATGGGATATGCAGACGATACGATGGCCGAAATCACGCGTGAGGCCTGGGCGGACTGGCAGACACGTTATGAGCCGGTGTTAGACGAAATGCTGAATCTGGAAGATACGCATCAGTTGATGACGGACCAGTTGGGCCGGGTATCGCAGAATGAGCAAAATTCACTGAACACAGCGCAAGTGACGCAGAGCAATGATATGGGGCGCTATGGGCTGGCCAGCGCATCGAACCCACAGGACCAGTCAGATTCAGTCAGTGCTGCGCTTTCTGATGCCTCCACGAGAAATGGCATCCGAACGGCAGAGCAGCAGCGCGATATTAATATTCTCACCGGATCCGGAGCCAAAGCATCCGGCGCGATGAAATACCACACTGAAGGGGCTTACTGATATGGGCTATGGACTTTTACAGGCCGGGCAGCAAACCCGTAAAGAAGCCATGCAGGGCATGGGACAGGCGGCGAATGAAGAAGCCCAACGTGAAGCTGCACAGCAGCAGATTGATGCCCAGCAGACAGCAAAACGGGAAACTGAGCAGGGCGCTTTTGAGGGACTGAATATGGCAGCACTGGCGATGTCAGTTGCGGCGATGTTTTAGGGGGAAATATGTCTTTTTCAAGCGGATTTGCCGAAGGTCTGAATTCGGTCAACAACATCTGGCGCACGGTGAATAATCAGAAATACCAGGAAGAATCGAACAGCCTGCGTCAGGCAGATCAGATTATGCGTCAGCGTGAATTCGATCAGAATAACCAGTTCAGACAGGATTCATTGGATCAGCAGAAACAGTTCCATACTGATGAAATGGGGCTGCGTGATAAAGAAATGCAAATGCAGCAGCAGATAGCTGGTATGAATCAGGCATTTCGCAGCGCTCAGTTGGGTATGGAGCAATACCGTAACCAGATGGCTGAATTACAACCGGTCTGGCAGGGAGCGATTCAGATCCTGTCAAATGGGGGCGAAGTCCCGGCAGAGGTGCTCGATAAACTGAGCGGTACGCCGTTTGATCTGGGGGCAATGTCTGGTATGCCATACCGGTCTGCGGTTAAGTCGATTACGGATGCGTTGAGCAAAAATCCGGATCAACTGAACTCTGCAGATAATCTGCGAAACTTGAATACCGTCCTGGCCCCAGAGCTCAAGCGCGGGGTTGGGGAGCTGGATCCCGGCAATGGTAAGACGGTTGCAGGTCGTGAAATAACAGGCGTCATTCCATCCCCTGACGGAAAGCTAATTTCACCGAAAATTAAGCTGACATACTCGGATGGTTCTACTGCTGAAGGGCCGCTGTCGAAATTTGGTACCACACATCCGGATGATCCCCTTATTGCTATTCCAAAAGAAGCGGCCGGGAAGCAAATGTTTGCGCGCGCGGCGGCATCAGCCTTGATTTCCTCCAGTCCAAATGCGAAAGCGCTTGGTGGGGCCGGGAAAAATACCGTTCGTCAGCAGGTTGCAGGGAAAATTGCAGATCTTGAAGAGAAGCGTATTGAGTCTGACAGTAAGTTGCGGGCAGGAGATATCGGCGGTGATGTCGCCACTCACAAGACTGTTCTGGATAACATCAACGCTAACGACAAGCAGTACCAGGATCTGGAGCAGCATCTGTATAGCATTTATGGTGTTAATTCTCCTGGCGCTGAGCGCACAAGTCAGGGAGGTGGTGATGCCCAGCGCCAGCAGATGATGGCGGATAAGGACTATCCGGGTTTTAAGCAGGCGATGACTGATAAAAAGTGGGATGTTGATAAGATACCAACGGATCAACTGAGTTCTCTACTGGCTCAATACAAGCAATCACTGGCAAAAAACGTTAAAGCCACCAGCATGGCGGATCAAATGCGACAGGGATATAAGATGAATGGGCGATAGGGTAAGGTGATGTAGCTGGCCTCAGTTGTTAGCGTTGATTGTTTCTGTCATTCCATCCTGCCTTTTCTCCCACTGTAGCGCTGCGCATTAATTGCGATCATTTGTCACCTAAGTTTGGAGCTATTTTGCGATCTAGATTTAAGTGACAATTACGGAGAGCAAAACGCTTTTCAACCTCTGCGCAACTGTTTTCCCGACTGCTAATTCCTAACCATATCAACAACAAGCCCCACGCGATAAAGACTGTACTGGAAATTTGATGAGTAGTATCCTTGCCATCAATATGGTTATGGCCTAAGCGAATAGGTATAAATATGTTTACTTATCTCCGATCAATCCTCTCAAAAAAAATTAAAGTTGCTACCGCGCGAAACTTGATCAACACAAGGCCACTAACAAGGAAAAAACGTAATTGCATTTTAATGAAAACAGGTATCATTCTCACGGGTGAATGTGCAGTTACACCACCTTTTTATTATGAGTTTGGTCGAATTACTATCGGTAGCCACGTATATATAAACGCTGGTTGCGTGTTTCTGGATCAGGCCCCAATTTCCATTGGGGATAATACATTGATAGGACCAAACACCACCATTACGACGGCATCACATCCAGTCAATCCAAGTCAAAGGTCTGCAGGAGTAATCGCAGGTCCTATTTCTATAGGAAGTAATGTTTGGTTAGGTGCTGGTGTTGTAGTTTTACCGGGAGTAACAATCGGTAATAATAGCGTTATTGCAGCTAACAGCGTCGTTAGAACAGATGTGCCTGCCGATTGCCTTTTCGCCGGGGTCCCGGCTACGTTCAAAAAGAATATCTAAAAGTGGGACGACGAAGCCTTTGCGAGCTGATTGAACAAATAACACGATCCACAACAGTGCGGATCGCTATTGCTGCGAAATGGCTATAATTCGCACTCTGGCTTGGATGTGGCTGTCCCCTGAATAACTTCCCGAACGTACTGATATGACCGCCTATATATTCAAAATGACACCAGTCACGCTAAATTTGACCTGACAACAATTCGAATGTACCCAGTGTTAAGCTAATTGGTGAACAATCCTTGAACACCAACAAAAGCGCAGATGACTAATGATTAATTAACCTGCTACCCACATCACTAAAAACGCCGTATTATTCTTCTAATGATGCCGAACTACGCCTGACCGCGAGTTCGGCTTTTTTATTGCCTTTTTTCAGGAGTTCCCCATGCCTTTCACTCGCCCCAATGAGTTTGATCCCGGCTTACCACCTGCGGAATACGCGCTGCCAGAAGCACCTGGTGCTGAGTTTATGGATATCCCCAAGGCTTTTGGCGCTGGTATCGGCGAGGGGACGCATTCTATTGGCGAGGGACTGCATGAGAACAGTAAAAAAATAGCCCATAACGTTGTATCTCATCCTCTGGATACTGGACTGGGAGGGATCGCTGCATCTGTTGGGATGGATGCACTTGGCAATATGCTTGATTCTGCCGGGCACAGTATCGGTGATTTCTTCAAGGGACATATGTCTGAAGGCGGCCAGAAGGTCATGGATACACCGCTTTATCAGGATGGTCACTTTACCGATACAGCGAAGAATCCACTTAACTGGCCGATTGTCGCAGCGGATGCCGTTGGGCAAACCGCACCAGTAATTGCAGCGTCTGCTGCTGGTGGGCTGCCATTGGCTACAGCGGCTGGCTTCGCCCAGAATGCTGGTGGTACGAGTGAGGCGGTTCACAGCGCTATCATGAATGCAGATGATAACCAGCTCATGCAGAGTTCCACCTTCGTTAACCTGTTTAAAAATATCGACCAGGATCCGCAGTATTCAGGCTACAGCGACCTGCAAAAGATCGACCTCGCCAAAAAGCAACTTGCCGATACCGTTGCTATGGCAGATATCAGCGACCCTAAAATGCTGGCTGCCAACTTATTAGCCGCCTACACCGGCGATGCCTATCTGGGACAATTGTTTGCCGGGCGCATGCTCTCCAGTTCTGTCGGCAGGACGCTGGTAAAAGCGGGTGTTCGTGATGCAGGTATTAACGCCGCTTATGCTGGTACCAGCCAGTATGTTGAAAACGAAGGCATGAATGAGGCCGGGATAAAGACCGAGTCCGGACAGGGCGTTAGGGACCAGATGATAACCGGCGGCTTAACCGGTCTGGCCATGGTGGGCGTTCCGGCAATCATTGGACATATTCGTGAGGGGCGTGCTGCAGGCCGGGGCGAGAATATTTCAGATGAACCCGCAGCTTCATCCTCGGAAGAAAAGACCGAGAAAGCTGTTGATGATATTGAGACTGGCGCAAAAGAAGTTCAGCAGGGGATGCAGGATCTCAAAGAAGAGATTCAGCCTGAAGAAGACATGTTCAGTAAGGGGCTCGGGGGACGCGATAATACATCGCCTGAACCCCGGGCAGATTATCGTAACGGTCTGACGCCTGAGCAGGTAGCAGAACAGGAGCGCCTTGCGTCGGGCTTTAGCGAACGGAAAAAATTTGGAAGCAACGGTCCTGATGATTTTGCTGATATACCGGCCTACATGCGGGCTGGGAAAACGGTTCATACTGACCCGGATTCACGTCCTTTCCATCTGGTTGATACCGCCGGTCCGCATGGACAAGTTAAAGCACGCTTTGATGACAAAAATGATGCCGAAATATTCAGGAATGCGCAGTTGCTGGATCAATACTCTCGCGGCAAGCGAAACGAACCGGATGAGAATGAACACCAGGCCGTAAAAGACTGGTTTTATCGCATGACCCGTGGTGTAAAACGTGAGGATACCGATCCTAAAAAGCGTAAGCGCAGCAAAAAAGGGGCATCAGAGACTCAGCCTCAGCGCGAACCACGTAATGATTTTGAAGCGAAGAACATTCACGACACAATCATGGGTTACTACCAGTTCGTCATGGATGCCGCCAGAAATGCAGAGAATGGCGAGTATACCGCGCCGTCGATGGCGGAGTATGCCGACTACCGTTTTCCGGATCGCCCGCTGGCGCTGGAAGACAAGAATATTATATTTTCCGGTGGCCCGGTTCATAACGCGCGGGAGGACGCAGGGGATGAAACGCAGTCCGGATCCGGCCCTGAGTTTCGTGCAGGTGAACGTGTTCGCGGTCAGGAATTTATACCTGCCGATCGTACTGGCGGAGGAATGCGTCCGGTAAATACCATTGACGGCGAGGCGCGCCGTGTGTGGCCTGAGCTGGAGGATAAAAACATCATCTTTGCGGGTGGGCCTGTTCCGGATGAAGGACAGCGCGGTGCTGCACCGCAATTTGAGGGCGGCAGGACCAAAGCCCGGCGCCGTCTGGATCGTTTTGAAGATCGAATGGGATCGCGACAGAAACACGCTGCACTCCCATATCGACAGTTTTCCTCCGGTGAAGCAGCAATCCCGGATTCGGTTTCTGAGGCTGCGAAAGCCGGGAACGGCGAACTCTATATGCGGCGTAACGGAAAACCATTCCCGAGCGAGGGGCTGGCCAGACTAAGTAAGCCGTATGCCGAAGCTAAAAAAGCCGGAGAACAGCCGGAGGTAGTGAAAGTTGATGGTGGTTACGCTGTAGAAGTTCCGGACAAAAAGGATAAACCCGTAAAAAAGGGTGAGCCCACCAGAGAGCCTGACAAACCCGATCGCCGGATCGCAGATCCTGAAGCCAGAACCTCATCAGCAACAGATACCAGCATTACCTCTCCTGAACAACATTCCACCTTCTTTCGTCATCTTATTGAAAACCCCGAAAGCACTTCGCCGGATGATGTACGTTCTGCGCTTGAATCGACCATAGCGAACCAAGACGCAATCACCCATGCCCTGGGTAAGCTGACGAAAGAGCAGCTTAAACCTTATAGCGGTCGGTATGTCCCGTCAGATGTGAAAAAAGGACACCTGGTGGACAATGCCTGGGACTCGCTGGTTAATGACTTCCGCTGGCTGGTGAACAAAGGCCCGACGATGGTGACCATTGGCGGTCGAAGCATTGAACAGCATGCACGTGATGCAGTCGCAGGTATCACGCAGTCAGATATTAACGAATACGCTGCCAGCGTGAAGCAGGCCCGGGCTGAACGTCAGCAACGTGCCGATGCCGTTCGCTCGGCGATCGACAATCCGCAGACGCTGGATGACTACCGCACACTGATAAAAGCGAAAGGGCGCGCAGCGCTGACGGCTGAACAGGGAGAGAAGTACGATCAGTTGCTGGCAGAGCACCAGATTGAACAGCAGAAAACGCAAAAAGAAAGACCGCGTGTGACGGAGGGTTTTACGCACGGTGATACTCTCCAGATTAACCCTGTGGAGGAAGGGAAAAACAGTAAGACTGGCGAAACGGTCTATAACGTCAACCTGCAGACGCGCCTGGGTACCGAAAAATTTAAAGAGGCGGCAGGGATGGCACGCAAACTGGGTGGCGGGTACTGGCGGGGTAACTTCTGGTTTCTGTCACCAGAGAAAGCGCAGCAGTTTACGGGCTGGTTGCGTGGAGACCGCGTCGATCATTCCGCTGCCGATGCCGAACGCCGCGTACAGAAACAGGAACAGCAACAGGAACGTTTAACCAGCACCTCTGACCGGTTGCGCGAGGGTGCCGAAGATCGTCTGAACGCTGACCGTAAGGTGAACACTGTTAAGCGACTGCGTGAAGCTGCCTCTGCGATGGATCAGGCAAACCGGGATCTCCGGGATGCCGATATCATGCAGAAAATTGCTCAGGGCATTGCTGATGGCAGCCTGAAGTATCTTTCCGGTATTCAGCATAAAACCCAGATAGACACCCTGCGCGGTATTTCCCGCCGCCTGGTTTACGATATACCGCAGGATATCCGTGACACTCTCAGCTATACCACCGCTGACGGTAAGCGGGAATGGAATGATAATGTGCCGCTGACCAGCCGCGTGAAATACGCACGCTACCCAATGCTGGACTGGCATCCCTCAACTTTGTTTGACGTTATCGGGAAAATGGGGGATGCGCGTGGGTACAAACTGGCGGCCAGTGAGTTACGTCTGTCACAGCAGAGAGAGCATGGCATGTCACGGCTGCCTGCCGGGCGTAAGGCGAACGACAAACTGGCAGCATATTTATCCGGTCAGCCCGGAAGCTGGCCTGAATATGTGGCTGAATATAACCGCCTGCAGCGTGCCGGGATAACAACACGTCCGCTGTTGCGGGCCGCCCTGGTGGAACTGGAAAAATTATCCGGCGACATACCGCTCAATGACATCCCAAAAATCCAGAAGATGGAGATGGATCTGCGCAAGAAACTTGCCTGGGATCGCAACGCCTTCAACGACTTTTTTCCCACACCGGAAAGCCGTGCTGACTGGATAGCCAGCGAGGCCGATATTCAGCCTGGTATGGACGTTCTGGAGCCGTCAGCGGGTAACGGCGTTCTGGCAGAAGCGGCGCGCAAAGCGGGTGGCAATGTGGATGTTGTCGAACTGGAACAGCAACTGCGCGATATTCTGAAAGAGAAAGGTTTTAACGTTGTCGGTAGTGACTTTGACGAGTTTACCCCAGATAAGCTTTACGATCGCGTGCTAATGAATCCGCCGTTTTCCCACGACCTTGATATCAAACATGTAAAGAAAGCTTTTGAACATCTGAAACCCGGCGGCAAGCTGGTCGCCATCGTTTCCACCATGGCTGGAGAACGGAGTAATAAGCGTAATCAGGCGTTTCGTGAATGGCTGGATGAGCTGGGGGCTCGCGAAGAGAAACTGCCAGAAGGCATGTTCAAAGAGTCGATGAATCCCACGAACGTGGAGACGAAACTGCTCGCACTGACAAAGCCTGACAAGGTTAATTATTCTAAGGTTCCGCGCAGCGCATGGGATGAAGATTTCCCGGATACCGTGTTGCATGGACGTCTGGGCGATGCCACGGCCCATAAGGACTACGTGGCCGCAAAAGGGGGTGATGATGCTGCAGCACGCCGGTTAGTCGCTGATGTGATGACCAGAGAGTCAGTTAACGAGTTGCGCCAACTGCTGGCTGGCAGAAAGGCCATTCTTGCGGCAGTTCATGCTGAAGAGGCTGTCAGTCGTAACGCCATTCCGCAGGCAATGGCTGACGTACTGGGTAAAATCCTTGGGTTAGAAGTTGACCCGCATCTCCTCCAGTCGGCAAAAGTAGGGCGCACGGTACAGGATGGATTTGGTCGTCTTACTAACCAGCCGAGCTTTGATGGTCCGGTGCGTACTGATTTACCCTACATTCTCCTTGATGACACCCTGACACAGGGCGGGACACTGGCGAATCTGAAAGGCTACATTGAAGATCACGGCGGGAAGGTAATTGGTACCAGTGCGTTGACGGGTAAAAAATATTCAGCGAAAATTGCATTAGCAGCGGATACGCTTCGCAAATTGCGCGATCACTTTGAGGGTACCGATCTTGAAAACTGGTGGAACGAACAACACGGGTACGGCTTCGACAGGCTCACAGAGTCAGAAGCAAACTACCTCCTTCGTGCCGCGGATGCTGACAAAATCCGAGATCGAGTCCTTACGGCAAGACAAGATGGAGCGGCACCTCCGCAACCAGAAAGCCTTAGAGACAATGGACCTGTCCCACCTGATGTAAATCATAAATTCTCGCAAAACGCCTCCGAATCCGGGGGCGTTTTTGCATCTGGCTCACCTCGCGAACGCATTCGTTCCGGTGTCGCTGACTACCAGCCGCGTGGACTGAGTAAAAAGCAGGTAGAAGATGAAGTCGCACGGTTCCTGAAAAAATGGAAAGGGGCCGGCGGTATTGCTGTGCAGGTCGCAAAGGATATGGCTGAAGCTGAGCAACTGGCGGGTTTCCCACTCCCGGATGCCCTGATTCATGCGATGCACCTTCCTAACAGCGGTCGCATCATCCTGATCGCCAAAAATCTCGACAGCCTTTCTCATGTTCGCGCCAAGTTACGCCATGAAATCCTGGGACACCATGCACTGTCTGAGGTTGTCGGCCCGGCGGAGTACGACAAATTACTGCGCGCCGTAGCCGCTGGCCAGAATTCCAAGTCACTGAAACCGTACTTTGACCGCGTCGCTGAGAACTACGAGAGCGCAGATCCGTGGAAGCAAGTGGAAGAGGTCATCAGTCATGTCATTGAAGACGGGGAACGCGGTTTTCTGGGGCGCGCATGGGATCGTGTGTCAGGTGCAATTCTCCAGGCATTACGTAAATCAGGCTTCCTGAGTGATGAAAATATCACTGCCGGTGAAGTGCGTAGCATGATGGCACCGATCGCCAGGCGTCTTAAAAAGCTCGGGGGATGGGCCGAAAATACGGATAAAAAACGGGATGTCACTGCCAGTTTCAGCCTGACCGGAAAAGACGGGCTGTTCAGCAAACCTTTACCCGGAGAAACCGAGACCGAAGCGACTCAGCGGCGTTCGAAGAATTTCGGCAGTGTGGTCCAGGAGACAATCGGTAATGTCCGCAACCTCCGCCCGACCGACATCATTAAGCGCCTGCGATCTAATATCAGCACGAATGCCATTATGATCGGTACGCTGACCAATCGCCAGCTTGCAGCCGTTTATAACAAACTGATGAAAACTGACTATGCCGGACAATACCAGGATCTGCAGGCGAAAATGGAGGCCCGACGCAACCGCATAATGAACTCCGCAGAACGGGGCATAGAAAACCAGTGGAACAGACTGGATAAAGAGGAAAGCCGCACGTTGTCCGACCTGATGGTGGATGCGACGATGACCCGCGTTCACCCGGACAAACCACTGGCAGAGCAGGACCGCTTCCAGAATCTGAAAAATGAGCAGACCCGCCTTCGTTCCTCCAAAAGCGGTGATAACAAAGAAGAGTCTGCCAGCCGTCTTGCCCGGGTGAGTGCTGATCTTGATGCAATGCGGGATAACTATAACGATCTCCATAGCCGCTGGATGAAGCTGTCGCCGGAAGCTAAAGAACTCTGGCACGATACTGAGAAGTGGTACAAAAACAGTTACGCCGACCTCAAAGAGGCGCTTATCCAGCGTATCAATGATGTGGGTGGTGATCAAAATGCCGCGTTAATCAGTCGTGTCCGCGAGCAGTTCGAACGTGCACTGAAAGACGGCCCGTACTTTCCGCTGGCCCGCTTCGGTAAATACGTTGTGACCGCCCGCAAGGATGGTGATTACATTCGCGAGCACTTCGAAACCCGCAGTGCAGCGCTGGCCGCTCTCGAGGCCTACACAAAAGAAGGGTATCAGGCTGCCCAGTCAGTGAAGGCGAAGGAGAACGGCAAAAATGATGATTCCGCCCATAGCCTGGGTAAAGAGATCCTCGACCTGCTGAACAAATCAGAAGACGGGAACCTTAATAAAGAGCAACTGACCGATCAGATCTGGCAGATGATGCTGGAGCTGATGCCTGATTCCAGTTATGCCCGCCACTTTATACGCCGTCGCCGGGTGAAGGGCGCCAGCCATGATGCGCGCCGGGCATTCGCGAACAGCGCCTTTCACTTTGCTCACCACATTTCCAAAATTGAATACGGCCATAAAATGCAGGCGGTGCTCGATGACATGGGTAATGAAATCGATGCGGCAATGAAGGGGGATTACTCTGGCGTCCAGCCGGATAATCTTGAAACTGCCCAGCGTATGTTGGACGAACTGAAAATGCGTCATGAGATGACGATGAACCCATCCGGTGATGGTTTCGGTAATGCGCTGACCGGCACGGGTTATGTCTTCAACATGGCAGCTAACCCTTCCTCAGCCATTATTAACATGACACAGACTGCGCTGGTAGCATTGCCGCAACTGGCCGCAAGATACGGCTGGAAGAACGCCATGAAAGCGATGGGAACTGCCACCGTGGATTATTTCCGCTCGGCAGATAAACGGTTTAAATGGTTTGGTAAAGGTTCTTCCTGGCTGGATCGTGATGCCTGGTTGTCTATGAGCCGAAGTAACCGGTTAGGTGCCGACGAGCTGGAACTGATGAAGCGTCTGAATGAGGATGGGGTGATTTCCATTACCCAGGCCTCTTCTCTGGCGCAGCGCGCGGAAACCGGGACGAAAGATAAGATCCATTTCAATAAAGCGCTGGATATGTCGATCCTCATCGGCGGCCAGTTATTCCATAACGTAGAGGTCGCCAACAGGGAAGTGACGGCACTGGCGGCATACCGGCTGGCAAAAGCAGCAGCAGGTGGGCACATAGATCCGGCGCAGGCGTATAAAGTTGCGAGTAACGCCGTGTATGACGCACATTTTGACTACAGCAGCGCCAACCGTCCGCGCTGGATGCGCCAGAGCTGGCAGAAGGTTGTGCTGCAGTTCAAGATGTACGCCCAGCATATGTTCTATACCCTGGGACGAAGCTTTGCGCAGTCGTTTAAAGGTGAAACGCCGGAAATCCGTCGGCAGGCGCAGAAGGAGTTTCTGGGTTATATGTTGATGCATACCCTGGCGGCAGGTGTCACCGGCTTACCGTATGTTGTTCAGGTCATTTTCGGTGCGGCAGCGCAGGGGATTCATGCAGCAGTGTCGGATGATGATACCCCATGGGATCCGGAAGTAGTGCTCAGGAACTGGCTGACTGATGAACTGGGTGGCTTTGCCTCTACAGCAATTACTGACGGCGTAGTCAACGCACTGGGTATCGATCTCCATTCCCGGGTTGGTATTCAGGATTTGCTGTGGCGCAGTCCACCGGAAGGGACTGAAGGCAAGGATCTGTATGTCTATTATATGGAACAGATGCTGGGGCCTACCATTGGCGGTATCGGTCTGAACTTTGCCAGCGGATACGACAAAATGGCAAAAGGTGACTGGCTGGGCGGTATTCAGACAGTGACACCCGCTGCGGTGAAAAATCTGGTGAAAACCTATGCTGAAGCCACTCGAGGTGTGACCACGTCATCCGGGGAGGAAATTGTACCGGCTGATGAGTTTACCCACTTCGAACTGGCTGCCCAGGCTTTTGGATTTAGCCCGTCAAGGATCGGCCTGGCGTATGATGCCCGCTCGGCTGTCAAAAATGTGCAGTCTGAACTATCAAATCGCCGGGCTCAGTTATTGCAGCGATACTTTGCAAACGCTATGCGTGGCGATGATAACGAAGGCGTCATGGACGATATTCAGGCCTATAACCGTAGTAACCCCACCAACGCTATTACCGGTGAAATAATCCTGAAGGCCTTGAGACAGAAGCAGAAAGCTAGGCTGAAAAAGGAAAGGGGGCTTGCGCTGAGTCGGAAGGATGAGCATCTGAGAGTGCTGGGTAGGTTTGGGAGTTATGATCCTTTTATGTAATTTGTGGATAGCTTGTTTGCTTTAAACTTACTAGATAATCTTGCCTCAGCAGTACAGTTCATGGTGGTTTCGCATCTCGCTCATTGCATCCAATTGAACGGCTGTTATGAGCGAACAGCGGACATCATAGAATTGATGAAAAGTACAACATTTCAGTTAATAAATAAATTTCGCCGAAATAATGTAATTACCGACCCGAAGGCCGGTAATTGTTAATACTGATAACCGTTTACCACGCGTAAGCTTCAGGTGCCTCCCCGCCCGGTCCCGGCCAGATAGTATCCAGCCTTTTAAGCGTATCGTCTGAAAGAGACAGCGTCAGAGCATTGAGGTTCTGACGGAGCTGTTCAACTGTACGCGGCCCACTGAGCACGGCGCTAACCACAGGGTTCTGCAGCAGCCATGCCAGCGCGACGTCTGATGGCGTTTCCCCCAGCTCATCACACAGTGTTTCCCACGCCTCCAGTTGTGGTCGTAGGCGGTTGATTTGTGCCTGCAGTTGCGGTGATGCCCGGCGGCCACCGGCAATTTTCTTCAGAACACCACCCAGCATCCCCATCCCGACCGGGCTCCACGGGATCAGGCCAATGCCGTAATGACGCAGTGCCGGAATGACCTCCAGCTCAACCGTACGCTGGGTCAGATTGTACAGGCTCTGTTCCGATGCCAACCCCAGGTGGTTGCGCGCGTCAGCCTTGCACTGTGCAGTAGCAATATCCCAGCCAGCAAAGTTACTGCTGCCCACGTAGCTGATTTTACCCTCACGGAAAAGCTGTTCCATGGCCTGCCAGATCTCCTCCCAGGGAGTGTTCCGGTCGATATGGTGCATCTGATAGAGATCAATATGGTCCGTTTTCAGTCTTCTCAGGCTGGCCTCACAGGCCCGGCGGATATGGTAGGCAGACAGGTACTTGTCGTTCGGACCAGTGTCCATCGGCTGGTAAACTTTCGTGGCCAGCACTATCCGGTCGCGCTGGCCAGCAGCGCGCGCTCTGCCCGCTGCGCGCCAGCCAGTTACCAATGATTTCTTCGGATATCCCGTAACCCTTTGCCATATCCGGTGACTGCGGTCCGCCATAGACGTCAGCGGTATCGAAAAAGTTGATACCCGCATCAACGGCTTCATCCATGATCCTGAAGCTGGCCGACTCATCCGTCAGCTCACCGAAATTCATGGTACCGAGACCGATGCGGCTCACCCGCAGGCCGGTACGCCCCAGATGTTTGTAGTTCATGCCTGATGCTCCTTAACTGAACGTGTTATTACAGATTCTTACGGAAAAAGTCTGTCAGCTTGTCAAAAGGGATTACGTCGGTACGGTCATACAGATCGACATGCCCTGCACCCGGTACGACATACAGTTCTTTAGGCTGACCGGCGCGTTTGAAAGCGTCTTCACTGAACTCTTTTGAGTGAGCTTGATCGCCGGTAATAAACAGCATCGGGCGCGGCGAGATGGTTTCAATATCGTTGAACGGATAGAAGTTCATAAACTTGCCAATACTGCTCAGCATCGGTTTCGTCGTCAGTTCTTCTTTCTGACCCTGTGGGGTGTAGCCGCCGCGTTCGGTGCGGTAGAAATCAAAGAACTCGCGCTGAATATCCGGTGTGGAGTCATCCAGTTTGTTCACGGTGCCGGGGATATAAGCCGTCTCGCCGCCCTTAAACTCGGCTAACCGCTGCTCAATGGCTGACTGGATAAAGGCCTTACGTTGTTCTGCCGTCTGGGAATGATTAAGGCCATTACGAAACGCGCTCCCCATGTCGTACATGCTGACCGTGGCAATGGCTTTCATACGCGGGTCAATTTTAGCGGCGCTGATCACAAAACTTCCGCTGCCGCAGATACCCAACACACCGATATTATCCGGATCGACAAACGGCTGTGTGCTCAGATAATCAACCGCCGCGCTGAAATCATCTGTGTAGATTTCCGGTGAAATCAGGTGCCCCGGTTTGCCCTCACTTTCTCCCCAGAAAGAGAGATCGATAGCCAGTGTGACAAAACCCTGCTCCGCCAGCTTCTGAGCATAGAGATTTGAGCTCTGTTCCTTAACGGCTCCCATCGGGTGACCCACGACGATCGCCGGGTGTCGGGTGTTCTGGCTCATCGTTTTCGGGATAAACAGGTTGCCGACCACGGCCATCTGATACTGGTTTTTAAAGGTGACTTTTTGCTGCGTCACCTTATCGCTTTTATAAAAATTATCGGCCCCACGGGACATATCCGCCGCAGAGGAAGCAAATGCACCGAATAACAGCCCCAGTGCTAACGTAAATTTTTTCATGATGGTCTCCTTATTATTAAGCCAGGGTGGCGTTATCCGAATGGCAGACACCGCAGTACGCGATATCAATCTGCACATCATGGGGGCCGGGGGCGCGACGGGTGATATCCATCGGCTCCAGCGGCAGTGTGCCCGCATTGGCACCGTAAGCTTTAACTGTCATGGTATTACTCCTGGGGTTATGAATGGTCTGCGGCAGAAGTGTCTGCGCGCGAGGTCAGAAAAATCAGTACGGTTGCAATAATCAGCATCACGGCGCTTGCCAGGAAGGTACTCTGGTAGCCGTAATGGTCGAAAAGCAGGCCGCCCACCGTCGAACCGAGGGCTATGGACAGCTGCACCATCGCCACCATCAGCCCACCGCCTGCTTCGGCGTTCTGCGGGAAGGTACGCGGAACCCATGCCCACCACCCCACCGGGGCGGCAGTGGAAATCAGCCCCCACAGCCCAAGCAGCGCCGTCACGATGGCTACATGACTGCCGAAGGCTATCAGTGCCAGCGCTGTGATGGCCATCAGTACCGGGATGGCCATCAGGGTCGGGTAGAATCCGCGTTTTAGCACCCGGCCAATCAAGGTAGTGCCGATGAAACCCGCGACACCAATAACCAGCAGGACCAGGGTCACCGTTGCGGCATCCACCCGCGTCACCGTCTCAAGGAAAGGCCTGATGTAGGTAAAGAGCGTGAATTGCCCCATAAAGAAGATCCCCACACCCAGCATGCCCAGCGTGACCACCCGGCGACGAAACAGCGTGAATACGTTGCGGGAAACCGCCACATGACGGGTGACCGGCATGGAAGGCAGACTGAGTAATTGCCAGACAAACGCGATGATGGCGACTGGCACCAGGCAGAAGAAGGCTCCCCGCCAGCCAACCACCGATCCGAGCCAACTGCCCAGAGGGGCAGCCACGACGGTAGCCAGAGCATTACCGCTGTTGAAGATAGCCAGCGCCAGCGGAACACGATGCACCGGGACCAGACGCATTGCCGTCGCGGCCGACATCGACCAGAACCCACCGACCACAATGCCAATCATGGCCCTGCCCGCCATGTAGGTCAGGTAATTGGGTGCCATCGCAATAACGGCACCGGAAATCGCCATAATGCAGGTCAGGCCGAGCAGCAGCGTTTTCCGGTTAAGCGTGCCTGCCAGCACGGAAATAAACAGGCTGGTTACCACTGCAAATGCACCGGAAATGGCGATGCCCTGTCCGGCCATGCCTTCGGTGACACGAAGGGTCTGCGCCATCGGTGTCAGCAGGCTGACCGGCATAAATTCAGAGGCGATCAGGGCGAAGACGCACAGCGTCATGGCAAAGACACCACTCCAGTGCGCGACATGTTTCCCGCTTCCGGTATTTATTTTTCTGTTCTCGTCTGTCTTATTACTCATTCAGGGATTTCTTTTCAGTAGCTAACATGAAGTCTGTGCCCCGGAGCCTTCAGCGCTGCTGGAAGAGCTGAAACGGCATACGGGGACTGGACTGGATAAGAGGGATAATCGCGGTGCGGAAGATGCTGCGGGTCAGTTGGCTACCCTGATCTGCACCGCAAAAGGTCCGTGGCGCTGCAGGACCGGCAGTCCAGAATCCACTTTCCCTAACGGGATCAGTGAACGAGCGTAAGTTCTGCCCCGGGCAAAAATTGCCAGGTTGCCCCAGGGCGCGTAGTAAGTGATATCACCGGCTACCGGCGTCATGCCGTCCGGGGCCTGTGCCGTAGAAAGCCTGCTCGGCAAGTTGCTTATGCGCTCGATATCGTCATAGTCTTCCAGCGTCAGGCTGAGGGGAAGTAAAGACGCAAAGTCCCGGCCTGTAGGCGTATCAAAGAGGGTGGCGGTGGCGGTTTCTCCCTCCACAATGATCTCAATTTTCATAAGCGTCTCCTGTGCCACTCCCCGGCGGTTGTCACCCGCAATCGCGGACTGCGTGACGAAAAGCAGGCCGGTAAGGAGCAGCAGTGATGTTTTGCGGTAAGCGTTTTTCATAAGGGTTAGCGTTGACTTTTTCATCGCATTATTGTTACCAATATGCAGCGGGTTAACTAGCTAATGAATACTTAATGACCTTATAAGTAAAATTTATAAATAGACCGGAAACGAATATGGCCAGACGCAATCTCAACGACTTACTCTCTTTCATCACCGTGGCACGGGAAGGCAGTTTTACACGCGCAGCCGCGCAGCTTGGGGTGACCCAGCCCGCACTGAGCCAGGCGATTTCCGGACTGGAAGAAAGGATGCAAATCCGCTTGTTGACCCGGACCACGCGCAGCGTGTCGGTGACCGTCGCCGGGGAGCGTCTGCTGCAGTCGGTGGGCCATCGTATTGATGAGATTGAAGCCGAACTGGACATGTTGACGGCATTGCGTGATAAGCCTGCGGGTACCGTCCGTATTACCTGTGGACCCAATGTCCTGAAGACCACGCTGCTGCCAAAGCTGACACCACTGTTACGCGAATATCCGGATATTCACATTGAGTTTGACGCCAACCACGGGTTCCGGGACATCGTGGCGGATCGATTTGATGCTGGAGTGAGGCTCGGAGACACCATCGACAAGGACATGATAGCCGTACCCATTGGACCGAAACTGCGCATGGCGGCTGTAGCTTCTCCTGAGTATTTTGCCCGGTGTGCAGCCCCTCAGACGCCACGCGATCTTATGCAGCACTGCTGTATTAATGAGCGAATGGTTCAATCGGGGAAAATTTACGCCTGGGAGTTTGAGCAGGAAAGCGGCAAATTTCACGTTAGGGTTGAAGGGCAACTGACGTTTAACACATCGGAACACGTCGTTGATGCAGCTCTTGCCGGACTGGGAATTGCCTTTTTACCTGAAGAGGAGTTCGGTACCTATCTGCGGGAAGGAAAACTAATCCGGGTTCTTGAAGAATGGTGCCGTCCTTTTCCTGGCTACTATCTTTATTACCCCAGCCGTAAACAGCCTTCCCCAGCATTTTCACTCGTTGTGGATGCGTTGCGTATTAACCGGAAAATGTAACGCTGAATTTTTAGGTCAATACTTCAGAATTAATATGAAGGTCCGCAGTGAGCGAAAAGCAGACATCACCTTTAACATGTGAGCACTGTCATGTACCAACAATCTTAAGCTCTGTAAGCCTTTTAATCACGGGCTTAGGATCAGCAAACGTATACTCAATCACGTTTAGCCAGAGGGCTTTAAGCGCGTCGAAGCCCGGATGAGAAAACAAAAATCTGGGATTAGGGGCGCAGACGATAAGGATAGGAACACGCGCTGTTTGTACTTCAATATTGGACTAGGTACCAACAACGTAAAATTTCGAAGTACCTCTCGGTAAGTGCGTGTGGAAAAAACTATCTACAGGGTGATCAGCCTAGTAAGAGGCTAGTCTGCGGACATTTCAGCTTTGACAGATCTCAATGCAAAAGCAGTCTCACTTGTAGTTACCCTAAATTTTTCTGGGTCGTGAACGCCAGATAAAACCATGATTTGGCGATAAATAAGCTGAGCACATTGTAGGAGGTAATGCTTCGTTGACAGTATGATCCCAAATCGGCTAGCTATTTCTTAGCGATTAACTACTCTTTAGTTTACACCAGATAGCTGTCTGTGTGCTTTAGCTCTTAGGAAATGAGGTTTCCTTTGATCTCCCTTTTGCTTATTTAATGTGAGCAATATATGATACCTAACATTATAGCCAACCTTGAAACAGACCCCAACTACTTAAATAAACAAGCATCTTCTGATATCGCAGATATCTTCTCCTCTGTTGATTCTCTTGCAAAAAATGTGGACTATTTGAAAATATGCTACGATTATTTGCGTACACATCCGGAACTGAGTCGAACTTTATATGACGAGCTAGTTGATCGTCATAATCAAACCTGTATAGGAGAAAAAACAACTGGTTTCATTCCGGGATGTTGCTGTTGCGGTATCGACCCATTCGAGCCAGAGAGACAACTTAGTAAAGATATAGATTTGATGGAAGCCGCATTATTCACTTCTACCTCATTAAGTATACAGCAAACCAACTTTCTTAAAGAAGTAGCATCTTACAGAGCAACCGCACATGCTCGTAGCGGCTCGATCGGAGCTATGAGAGAAGGCAAGCAGAGAATAGCCGCGGGGATGCTAAACCGTTTTACCAGCGCAACTGAAATCAACGCTGCTGAAGCAGAATATCTTTATGCGGTTTTAGAGAAAAATGAATGTATCGGTGAGGATTTACTTGAATATTCATTTGCAGGTGCCCGTCTTGCAACCCTAGCAAGTAGACCAGCTATAGAAGATAGTCCTGTAGTGGCAATGATTCGCTCCATTTTCAGTGACGGTGGTGGTGGTGGTGGTGGTGGTGGTGGC
>OBVD01000232.1_pt1 | contig 55068 bp, 48 predicted proteins | sample 1495031 | NCBI WGS metagenome assembly OBVD01 (sample SAMEA2579967, study PRJEB22360) | human gut metagenome
GGGGTAAAAAAACGCCGGATGCGGTGTGCGCCAGCAGTTATCCGGATACGGCTACCCGTGTACGAGGTTGAGTAACGGGTACGCTCGTCCGAGATCGTCCACTTCCGTCCGTCCCGTCACAGTAAATCCCATCTTCTTATAGAATCCAACTGCCTGCTCATTCTGTTCATTAACGTTGGTCGTTAGCGTTGAAACCATTGATAAAGCATGTTCAATCAGCAGTTTACCAACGCCACTACCACGCACATCCGGATCGACAAACAACGCATCCATATGCTGATCGGTCAAAAGCATAAAGGCGACAGGCTCATCTTGTTCTGTCACTGCAACCCATAGCGGAGCTTCTGGTAAAAATGAACTTACCAGCTCTTCCAGCTCAATCCGATAATCCGTAGAGAGGAAATGGTGCGTCGCATCGACAGAACGACACCAAATAGATATGAGCTTATCGCCTTCGTCCTTACGCGAACGACGAATGGTAAAGGGCATGGCATTCTCCTTTTATCTTTACTGCACTATTCTACAGCAAGGGCCGTGAAACTTTCTCAACTTGAGGATGCAGGCTCGACATTCGCATGATTCCTGGGTATCTTCAGCTATCTGGATGTCTAAACGTTTAAACGTATGTAGTGAGGTTATCAGGTTATGCCAATTCGCGTGCAGGACGAGCTACCCGCCGTCAATTTCTTGCGTGAGGAAAACGTCTTTGTGATGACGACATCCCGCGCTTCCGGTCAGGAAATTCGACCACTGAAGGTGCTCATCCTCAACCTGATGCCCAAGAAGATTGAAACGGAAAACCAGTTCCTGCGCTTACTGTCTAACTCACCGCTACAGGTAGATGTTCAGCTATTGCGCATCGATGCTCGCGAGTCACGTAACACCCCTACGGAGCATCTGAATAACTTTTACTGTAATTTCGAGGATATCTGCGATCAGAACTTTGACGGACTGATCGTGACCGGCGCGCCGTTGGGTCTGGTCGAATTTAATGACGTGGCTTACTGGCCGCAGATTCAACAAGTGCTTGAATGGGCGAAAGATCACGTTACCTCAACGCTATTTGTTTGTTGGGCGGTGCAGGCCGCGCTGAATATCCTGTACGGAATTCCTAAGCAAACCCGTACGGACAAACTCTCAGGCGTCTATGAGCACCATATTCTGCATCCTCATGCGCTGCTGACGCGTGGATTCGATGATGCGTTCCTGGCTCCGCATTCGCGCTATGCCGATTTTCCTGCTGCGCTTATTCGCGACTACACCGATCTCGAGATTTTTGCTGAAACCGAAGAGGGAGATGCCTACCTGTTTGCCAGCAAAGATAAACGAATTGCCTTTGTGACGGGCCATCCGGAATATGATGCCCATACGCTCAGCAGTGAGTATTTTCGTGACGTCGAAGCGGGCCTAACGCCGGAAGTGCCCTATAACTACTTCCCGAAAGATGACCCGCAAAACAAACCGCGGGCAACCTGGCGTAGCCACGGTAATCTGTTGTTTACCAACTGGCTCAACTATTACGTCTACCAGATCACGCCATATGATCTGCGTCACATGAATCCAACGCTGGATTAATCTTCTGTAGCAGACGATCCTTAAGCGTTTCAGCATATTGAATCAGGCACCTTCGGGTGCCTTTTTTATTTCCGAAACGCACCTCACGGTGTAATTAAATTTTATTTATATTGTTATCAATAGGTTAATTGATAATTAAATTAAAAATGGAAATTGTTTTTGATTTTGAAATTTAAATGAGTAGTCTTAGTTGTGCTGAACGAAAAGCGCACAACGATCCTTCGTTCGCATTGGGGATGTGTTTGGATCAATGACGAGGAACTACGCAATGAATCAACAGGCAACGACAACCGATGAACTGGTCTTCACCAGGCCGCGTGGCGAACAGGAGCAACAAATTCTGACCGCTGAAGCAGTAGAGTTTCTGACTGAACTGGTGACAAGATTTACGCCAAAACGCAATAAACTTCTGGCTGCACGTATCCAGCAGCAGCAGGATATTGATGACGGTAAGTTGCCTGATTTTATTTCGGAAACGGCTTCCATTCGAGAAGGTGACTGGAAAATTCGCGGAATTCCTGATGATTTACTGGATCGCCGCGTAGAGATAACTGGGCCTGTTGAGCGCAAGATGGTTATCAACGCGCTGAACGCGAACGTCAAAGTCTTTATGGCTGATTTTGAAGATTCGCTGGCTCCTGAGTGGAACAAAGTTATCGACGGGCAGATAAACCTGCGTGATGCGGTCAATGGCACCATTAGCTATACCAACGAAGCGGGCAAAATTTACCAACTCAAACCTAATCCGGCTCTGTTGGTATGCCGCGTTCGTGGTCTGCATCTGCCGGAAAAACACGTCACCTGGCGTGGCGAATCCATCCCGGGCAGCTTGTTCGATTTTGCCCTCTATTTCTTCCACAATTACAAAACGTTGCTGGCAAAAGGCAGCGGCCCTTACTTCTACCTGCCAAAAACGCAGGCCTGGCAAGAAGCAGCATGGTGGAGCGAAGTGTTCAGCTATGCAGAAGATCGCTTTAATCTGCCACGCGGCACCATCAAAGCGACTCTGCTGATTGAAACGCTGCCGGCCGTCTTCCAGATGGACGAAATTCTGCACGCCCTGCGTGACCATATTGTCGGTCTGAACTGCGGTCGCTGGGACTACATTTTCAGCTATATCAAAACGCTGAAGAACCATCCGGATCGCGTGCTGCCGGACCGTCAGGTGGTGACGATGGATAAGCCATTCCTCAGCGCCTATTCGCGTCTGCTGATTAAAACCTGTCATAAACGTGGCGCATTCGCGATGGGCGGCATGGCAGCTTTCATTCCCAGCAAAGATGCGGAACGTAACAACCAGGTTCTGACCAAGGTAAAAGCGGACAAAGCGCTGGAAGCAAATAACGGTCATGACGGCACATGGATTGCTCATCCGGGGCTGGCAGATACCGCTATGGCGGTGTTCAACGACGTACTCGGTGAAAACAAAAATCAGCTGTTCGTGACCCGTGAAGAAGATGCCCCGATTACCGCAGAGCAACTGTTGGCGCCTTGTGAAGGTGAGCGTACTGAAGAAGGCATGCGCGCCAACATTCGTGTTGCGGTGCAGTACATCGAAGCGTGGATCTCCGGTAACGGCTGCGTACCGATTTACGGTCTGATGGAAGATGCGGCCACTGCCGAAATCTCCCGTACCTCCATCTGGCAATGGATCCACCACCAGAAGACGCTCAGCAACGGCAAGCCGGTTACCAAACCGCTGTTCCGTCAGATGTTGGCCGAAGAGATGCTGGTGATTCAGGACGAGCTGGGCGAACACCGCTACAGCAGCGGGCGTTTTGACGATGCCGCGCGCCTGATGGAGCAAATCACTACCTCTGATGAATTGATCGATTTCTTGACCCTGCCAGGCTACCGCCTGCTGGCGTAATCCACCACATAACAATATGGAGCATCTGCACATGAAAACCCGTACTCAACAAATCGAAGAATTACAGAAAGAATGGACTCAACCGCGCTGGGAAGGCATCACCCGTCCATATAGCGCGGAGGAAGTGGTGAAATTACGTGGCTCGGTCAACCCGGAATGCACGCTGGCTCAGCTTGGCGCGGCGAAAATGTGGCGTCTGCTGCACGGCGAATCGAAGAAAGGTTATATCAACAGCCTCGGCGCGCTGACTGGCGGTCAGGCGCTGCAGCAGGCGAAAGCCGGTATTGAAGCGGTCTACCTTTCAGGCTGGCAGGTGGCGGCAGATGCCAACCTGGCATCCAGCATGTACCCGGACCAATCGCTGTATCCGGCGAACTCCGTCCCGGCAGTGGTGGATCGGATCAACAACACATTCCGTCGCGCCGATCAGATCCAATGGTCAACCGGTATTGAACCGAACGATCCGCGCTATGTGGATTACTTCCTGCCGATCGTTGCCGATGCGGAAGCGGGTTTTGGCGGCGTACTGAACGCGTTTGAACTGATGAAATCGATGATTGAGGCTGGTGCAGCGGCCGTTCACTTCGAAGATCAGCTCGCATCGGTAAAAAAATGTGGTCACATGGGCGGCAAAGTTCTGGTGCCGACTCAGGAAGCTATCCAGAAACTGGTGGCCGCCCGTCTGGCAGCCGACGTCATGGGTGTTCCGACGCTGGTTATTGCGCGTACTGATGCTGACGCAGCCGATCTGATAACGTCTGACTGCGACCCATACGACAGCGAGTTCATCACCGGCGAACGTACCAGCGAAGGGTTCTACCGTACGCATGCGGGTATTGAGCAGGCGATCAGCCGTGGTCTGGCCTATGCACCTTATGCGGATCTGGTGTGGTGTGAAACCTCCACGCCGGATCTCGAACTGGCGAAGCGCTTTGCCGATGCGATTCACGCGAAATTCCCCGGCAAACTGCTGGCCTACAACTGTTCGCCGTCATTTAACTGGCAGAAAAACCTGGACGACAAAACCATTGCCAGCTTCCAGCAGCAACTGTCGGATATGGGTTACAAATACCAGTTCATTACCCTGGCGGGCATCCACAGCATGTGGTTCAACATGTTCGACCTCGCACACTCCTATGCGCAGGGTGAAGGCATGCGCCACTATGTTGAGAAGGTTCAGCAGCCAGAATTTGCGGCGGCTAAAGACGGTTACACCTTCGTGTCCCATCAGCAGGAAGTGGGTACAGGCTACTTCGACAAAGTCACTACTATCATTCAGGGCGGCGCTTCCTCGGTGACCGCGCTGACCGGCTCGACCGAAGAATCGCAGTTTTGATTAATGCCCGGTGGCGCTGTGCTTACCGGGCCTACGAAGGGATGTAGGCCGGATAAGCGAACGCGCCATCCGGCATGACGTTGTGCCGGATGGGAGAAGTCGATGACGCGTGGCCTGGAATTACTGATTGCTCAGACGATTTTGCAAGGTTTCGACGCCCAGTACGGGCGTTTTCTGGAAGTCACCTCCGGCGCGCAGCAGCGTTTTGAACATGCCGACTGGCATGCGGTTCAGCAGGCGATGAAAAGCCGTATTCACCTTTACGATCATCACGTAGGTCTGGTGGTGGAGCAGTTGCGCTGCATTACAGACGGCAAAAGTACCGACGCGGATTTTTTACTTCGCGTGAAAGAGCATTACACCCGGCTACTGCCGGATTACCCGCGCTTCGAGATTGCGGAGAGCTTTTTTAACTCCGTTTACTGTCGGTTATTTGACCACCGCTCGCTGACTCCCGAGCGGCTGTTTATTTTCAGTTCTCAGCCAGAGCGTCGTTTCCGCACGATCCCACGCCCGTTGGCGAAAGACTTTTTTCCTGATACCGGCTGGGAGTGGCTGCTAACTCGCGTCCTTAGCGATCTTCCTCTACGTCTTCCGTGGCAGAATAAACATCGTGATATCCACTACATCATCGAACACCTGACCGAAACCCTGGGAGCGGATGTGTTGCCTGGCTGCCATTTACAGGTGGCGAATGAACTGTTTTATCGTAACAAGGCCGCCTGGCTGGTCGGGAAGCTGATTACCCCTTCTGGAACGCTGCCGTTTTTACTGCCAATCCACCGGACAGACGAAGGTGAGTTGTTTGTCGATACCTGCCTGACCACGACGGCGGAGGCGAGCATTGTGTTTGGCTTCGCCCGCTCCTACTTTATGGTGTATGCCCCGCTGCCCGCGGCACTGGTGGAGTGGTTGCGCGAGATCCTGCCCGGTAAAACCACCGCTGAATTGTATATGGCGATTGGCTGTCAGAAGCATGCAAAAACGGAAAGTTATCGGGAGTATCTGCTCTACCTGGCCAACTGTGATGAGCAGTTTATTGAAGCACCGGGGATCCGCGGTATGGTGATGCTGGTGTTTACCCTGCCGGGCTTTGACCGGGTGTTTAAAATCATTAAAGACAAATTTGCGCCGCAAAAAGAGATGTCTGCCGCCCACGTCCGCGCCTGTTATCAACTGGTCAAAGAGCACGATCGTGTGGGGCGGATGGCTGACACCCAGGAGTTCGAGAATTTTGTGCTGGATAAACGGCAAATCGATCCGGCGCTGATGGCGCTGTTATTGCAGGAAGCCCCGGAAAAAATTACCGATCTTGGCGATCAGATTGTCATTCGCCATCTGTATATCGAACGACGGATGGTGCCGCTGAATATCTGGCTGGAGCAAGTCGAAGGTCAACAACTGCGCGATGCCATTGAAGAGTACGGCAACGCGATTCGTCAGCTGGCCGCCGCCAATATTTTCCCCGGCGATATGCTGTTTAAGAACTTCGGCGTCACCCGTCACGGGCGCGTGGTGTTCTACGATTACGATGAAATCTGCTACATGACGGAGGTTAATTTCCGTCATATCCCGCCGCCACGCTACCCGGAAGATGAGATGAGCGCTGAGCCGTGGTACAGCGTATCGCCTGGAGATGTCTTCCCGGAAGAGTTTCGCCACTGGCTATGTGCCGACCCGCGTATCGGGCCGCTATTTGAAGAGATGCACGCTGACTTGTTCAGCGCCGACTACTGGCGGGGTTTGCAAACGCGGATTAAAAACGGGCATGTGGAAGATGTTTACGCTTACCGACGCAAACAGCGTTTCAGCGTGCGTTATGAAACAGACCGTAGGCCGGGTAAGGCGTAGCTGCCACCCGGCAATCCCATCTTAACGAAATCCGCCGTACGCCAGCGTCACTTCTTTCGCCGCTTTGATTGCCATGGCGCCGAACTCGGTCACGCGATCGTCGGTAATACGCGAAATGGGTCCGGAGATGGAAATCGCGGCGAACGGCTCGCGGTGCTCGTCATAAATGCACGACGCCACGCAGCGCAGACCCAGCGCATGTTCCTCATCATCAAAGGAATAGCCACGCTTGCGCGTCTGGGCCAAATCCTCTTTCAGATGCACTGGCGACACCAGCGTGGCGTGGGTATAAGCGTGTAGTCCTTTGCGGTGCAGCAGCCCAGTCACCTGTTCTTCGCTCAGTTGGGATAAAAACGCCTTACCCGCGCCGGAAGCATGCATCGGCAGTTTGCCGCCGATAGGCGCGGACATGCGCATCAGTTGGGTGCACTGCACCTGGTCGATAATAATGGCCTGATGATCGCTTTGATCCAGCACGGCGAGGTTGACCGTCTCACCGGAGTCTTCCATCAGCTTGCGCAGGATTGGATGCACAATCGCCAGCAGATTACGGCTTTGCAAAAAGCTGCTGCCGACGATAAACGCATGTGCACCCACGGCCCAATGCCCTAATTCACCGACCTGACGAACAAATCCCTGCTGCTGCATGGTGGTCAATAATCGGTGAGTCGTGGAGTTTGGCAGGCCGGCCTGCTGCGCCAGCTCGGTCAGCGCCACGCTGCCGTTGGATTCCGCAATCCACTCCAGTAGCTTCAGGCCGCGTGTCAGGGACTGAACCTGCCCGGTTGCGGGCGCAGTAGTAGCGGCGGGTTTTCTACCGCGTTTCGCGGGAACGGGGGCAACCATGGCAGACTCCTTTTCTGTATCGTGGAAATCATTTTCGTTTTATTCAATTATAATGCAAGAATTCCTGTACTGATCGGATGAGTGAAGCTGAACATGTCTCATGTTGGCCGTTGTTCTCTTTTCCGCCTCTCAGGTTTGTGCCAGTATGGCCTGTTGAGTTTTTTCGGTCTGGTTGAGCGTTGTCGGGAGCGAGTGTGAGCAGCAAAGTAGAACAATTACGTCAGCAGTTAAATGAACGTATTCTGGTGCTGGACGGCGGTATGGGCACCATGATCCAGGGATATCGTCTGAGCGAAGAGGATTTCCGCGGCGAACGCTTTGCCGAATGGCCGTGCGATCTGAAAGGCAACAACGACCTGTTGGTGCTCAGCAAGCCGGAGGTGATTGCCGCGATCCATAACGCCTACTTTGAGGCGGGCGCGGATATCATCGAAACCAACACCTTTAACTCCACGACTATCGCCATGGCGGATTACCAGATGGAATCCCTGTCGGCGGAAATCAACTTTGCTGCAGCCAAACTGGCGCGCGCGGCGGCAGATGAATGGACGGCGCGCACGCCAGACAAACCGCGCTACGTCGCGGGCGTGCTTGGCCCAACCAACCGTACGGCGTCTATCTCGCCCGACGTCAACGACCCGGCTTACCGCAATATTACCTTTGATCAGCTGGTGGCCGCCTACCGCGAATCCACCAAAGCGCTGGTGGAAGGCGGCAGTGACCTGATCCTGATTGAAACCGTTTTCGATACCCTCAACGCCAAAGCCGCTATTTTCGCGGTTAAAACTGAATTCGAAGCGCTGGGCGTTGAGCTGCCGATTATGCTCTCCGGCACCATCACCGACGCTTCCGGGCGTACGCTCTCCGGCCAGACCACCGAAGCATTCTACAACTCCCTGCGCCACGCCGATGCGCTGACTTTTGGTCTGAACTGTGCCTTAGGCCCGGACGAACTGCGCCAGTACGTGCAGGAACTGTCGCGTATTGCCGAATGCTACGTTACCGCACACCCGAACGCCGGTCTGCCGAACGCCTTTGGTGAGTACGATCTCGATGCCGACACCATGGCGGCGCAAATCCGCGAATGGGCCGAGGCGGGTTTCCTGAATATTGTTGGCGGCTGCTGCGGCACCACGCCGGAACACATCGCCGCCATGAGTCGCGCAGTGGACGGACTGCCGCCACGCCGCTTGCCGGAAATCCCGGTTGCCTGCCGCCTTTCCGGCCTTGAGCCGCTGAACATCGGCGACGACAGCCTGTTTGTGAACGTCGGCGAGCGTACCAACGTTACCGGTTCGGCGAAGTTTAAACGCCTGATCAAAGAAGAGAAATACAGCGAAGCGCTGGATGTCGCCCGTCAGCAGGTGGAAAGCGGCGCGCAGATCATTGATATCAACATGGATGAGGGGATGCTCGACGCCGAAGCGGCGATGGTTCGTTTCCTCAACCTGATTGCCGGTGAACCGGATATCGCCCGCGTGCCGATTATGATCGACTCCTCGAAATGGGAAGTAATCGAAAAAGGGCTGAAGTGCATTCAGGGTAAAGGCATCGTTAACTCCATCTCGATGAAAGAGGGGGTTGAGACCTTTATCCATCACGCGAAGCTGCTGCGTCGCTACGGTGCTGCAGTGGTGGTGATGGCCTTTGACGAGCAGGGCCAGGCCGACACCCGCGCGCGCAAAATTGAGATCTGCCGTCGGGCGTACAAGATTCTTACCGAAGAGGTGGGCTTCCCGCCGGAAGATATTATCTTTGACCCGAACATCTTTGCCGTCGCGACCGGGATTGATGAACACAACAACTACGCGCAGGACTTTATCGGGGCCTGTGAAGACATCAAACGCGAACTGCCGCACGCGCTGATCTCCGGCGGCGTTTCTAACGTTTCATTCTCGTTCCGTGGCAACGACCCAGTACGTGAAGCCATTCACGCAGTATTCCTCTACTACGCCATTCGCAACGGTATGGACATGGGGATCGTCAACGCCGGACAACTGGCAATTTACGACGACCTGCCCGCCGAGCTGCGCGATGCAGTTGAGGACGTGATCCTCAACCGCCGTGACGATGGCACCGAACGACTGCTGGAGCTTGCTGAGAAGTATCGCGGCAGTAAAACCGACGACACGGCGAATGCCCAGATGGCGGAGTGGCGCAGTTGGGATGTGAAAAAGCGCCTCGAATACTCGCTGGTGAAAGGCATAACCGAGTTTATTGAGCTGGATACCGAAGAAGCTCGCCAGCAGGCCGCGCGCCCGATCGAGGTTATTGAAGGACCGCTGATGGATGGCATGAACGTGGTTGGCGACCTGTTCGGTGAGGGCAAAATGTTCCTGCCGCAGGTGGTGAAATCCGCTCGCGTGATGAAGCAGGCGGTGGCCTACCTTGAACCGTACATTGAGGCCAGCAAAGAGAAAGGTTCCAGCAACGGCAAAATGGTCATCGCAACCGTGAAGGGCGATGTGCACGATATCGGTAAAAATATCGTCGGCGTGGTGCTGCAATGTAACAACTACGAAATCGTCGATCTTGGCGTGATGGTACCCGCGGAGAAAATCCTCAGAACGGCGCGTGAAGTGAATGCCGATCTGATTGGCCTTTCCGGGCTGATTACCCCATCGCTGGACGAAATGGTCAACGTGGCGAAAGAGATGGAGCGTCAGGGCTTCACTATTCCGCTGCTGATTGGCGGTGCGACCACCTCAAAAGCGCACACCGCAGTGAAAATTGAGCAGAACTACAGCGGCCCGACGGTGTACGTGCAGAACGCCTCGCGTACCGTTGGCGTCGTCGCTGCGCTGCTCTCTGACACCCAGCGTGATGACTTTGTCGCCCGTACGCGTAAAGAGTATGAAACCGTGCGTATCCAGCATGCGCGTAAGAAACCGCGTACTCCGCCCGTAACGTTACAGGCTGCCCGCGACAACGATCTGGCCTTTGACTGGGAAAACTACACTCCGCCGGTGGCGCACCGTCTGGGCGTACAGGAAGTGGAAGCCAGCATCGAAACCCTGCGCAACTACATCGACTGGACGCCGTTCTTTATGACCTGGTCGTTGGCCGGGAAATATCCGCGAATCCTCGAAGATGAAGTAGTGGGCGAAGAGGCGAAGCGACTGTTCAAAGATGCCAACGACATGCTGGATAAACTCAGCGCTGAGAAGACGCTGAATCCGCGCGGTGTGGTGGGTTTATTCCCGGCCAACCGCGTGGGTGACGACATCGAGATTTACCGTGACGAGACGCGTACGCACGTCATCAACGTGAGTCATCACCTGCGCCAGCAGACGGAAAAAGTCGGTTTCGCCAACTACTGCTTGTCTGATTTTGTTGCGCCGAAACTGAGCGGTAAAGCGGACTACATCGGTGCTTTTGCTGTCACTGGTGGTCTGGAAGAAGATGCGCTGGCGGACGCCTTCGAAGCCCAGCATGACGACTACAACAAGATCATGGTGAAAGCGATCGCTGACCGTCTGGCGGAAGCGTTCGCAGAATATCTGCATGAGCGCGTACGTAAAGTCTACTGGGGCTATGCGGCGAATGAGAATCTCAGTAACGAGGAGCTGATCCGCGAAAACTACCAGGGGATTCGCCCGGCACCGGGCTATCCGGCGTGTCCGGAACACACCGAAAAAGCCACCATTTGGGAACTGCTGGACGTGGAGGCGCATACCGGGATGAAGCTCACCGAATCCTTCGCCATGTGGCCAGGTGCGTCGGTTTCCGGCTGGTATTTCAGTCATCCGGACAGCAAGTACTACGCCGTGGCGCAAATTCAGCGCGATCAGGTTGAAGATTACGCCTTGCGTAAAGGCATGAGCGTGGCGGAAGTCGAACGTTGGTTAGCACCTAATCTGGGTTACGACGCTGACTGATTCACAAAACTGTCATCTTTATTTACAACAAACAGGGCACTCAATGAGTGCCCTGTCTCTTTATTACGTTTAAACCCTTATACTGAAAGAAGGTTCGCGAGCGCTGTTTGCCGGATGGCGGCGTAAACGCCTTATCCGGCCTACAAGGGACATTCTGTAGGCCTGATAAGCGCAGCGCCATCAGGCACGCTATCTGCGCCGAGCCCAGGAACATATAACGATAAGGAGTACCTGATTCCGTGTTAACTCTGTTACACCTGCTTTCTGCCGTCGCGATGCTGGTTTGGGGTACGCATATTGTGCGTACCGGCGTGATGCGCGTCTTCGGCGCCCGCTTGCGTACCGTGCTCAGCCGTAGCGTTGAAAAGAAGCCGCTCGCCTTTTGTGCAGGTATCGGCGTGACGGCGCTGGTGCAAAGTAGCAACGCCACCACCATGCTGGTGACCTCGTTTGTTGCACAAGATCTCGTGGCGCTCACCCCTGCACTGGTGATTGTGCTTGGTGCCGACGTGGGGACCGCGCTGATGGCGCGTATCCTGACCTTCGATCTCTCCTGGCTGTCGCCACTGCTGATTTTTATCGGCGTGATCTTCTTTCTCGGCCGTAAGCAGTCCCGCGTGGGGCAACTGGGGCGGGTTGGTATTGGTCTGGGGTTGATTTTACTGGCGCTGGAGCTGATTGTGCAGGCAGTAACGCCGATCACTCAGGCTAATGGCGTACAGGTTATTTTCGCCTCGCTCACCGGCGATATCATGCTCGATGCGCTGATTGGCGCCATGTTTGCGATTATCAGTTACTCCAGCCTGGCGGCGGTACTGTTGACGGCAACGCTGACCGCGGCGGGCATTATCTCGTTCCCGGTAGCGTTGTGTCTGGTGATTGGTGCCAACCTCGGCTCTGGTCTGTTGGCGATGCTCAACAACAGTGCTGCGAATGCCGCCGCTCGTCGTGTGGCGCTCGGTAGCCTGCTGTTTAAGCTGGTGGGCAGCCTGATTATTCTGCCGTTTGTTCATCCGCTGGCCAATCTGATGGATGAACTGCCGCTGCCGAAATCTGAACTGGTTATCTACTTCCACGTCTTCTACAACCTGGTGCGCTGCGTGGCGATGGTGCCGTTCGCCGAACCGATGGCGCGTTTTTGTAAACGCATCATCCGCGATGAGCCGGAGCTGGATGCGCATCTGAAGCCCAAGCATCTGGACGTCAGTGCGCTCGATACGCCAACACTTGCGCTGGCGAATGCCGCCCGCGAAGCCCTGCGTATTGGCGACGCCATGGAACAGATGATGGAAGGGCTGAAGAAGGTGATGCACGGCGAACCGCGCGAAGAGAAAGAGCTGCGCAGGATGGCGGACGACATCAACGTGCTGTACACGGCAATTAAGCTCTACCTGGCACGAATGCCAAAGGATGAACTGGCGGAAGAGGAGTCGCGTCGCTGGGCGGAGATTATCGAAATGTCGCTCAACCTCGAGCAGGCTTCCGATATCGTCGAACGTATGGGCAGCGAGATTGCGGATAAGTCACTGGCTGCGCGTCGGGCATTTTCTGTGGAAGGGCTGAAAGAGCTGGATGCGCTTTACGATCTGCTGCTCAGTAATCTGCAGCTGGCGATGTCGGTGTTCTTCTCCGGCGACGTGACCAGCGCCCGCCGTCTGCGCCGCAGCAAGCACCGCTTTCGCATTCTTAACCGTCGTTATTCGCATGCACACGTCGACCGTCTGCATCAGCAGAACGTGCAAAGCATCGAGACCAGTTCCCTGCACCTGGCACTGCTGGGCGATATGCAGCGTCTGAACTCGCTGTTTTGCTCCGTGGCCTACAGCGTGCTGGAACAACCGGATGAAGACGATGAGCGGGATGATTATTGAGTGAGGTGAAGCGGTAGGCCGGATAAGGCATTTATGCCGCCATCCGGCAATGTGCGCTGAACTGCCTGATGGCGCTGCGCTTATCAGGCCTACAGTTGTAGCCTGGATAACGCAAAGCCGCCATCCGGCATCAGACAACCAATCAACTAAAAGCAGTGGCCTGCTTCAACAGCAACCGCCTCTTCACCCGCTTTAAAGATATACGTGGTGTTCGGACCGCCGAGCACGGACTTACCGTTACTCACTTTGATCCAGTTACCTTCCGGCAAGCCAATCACCGTCAGCTCCGGTGCCACAACCAGCAGTTCGCGGATACGCTGTTCACGCGTTTCGCCTTTGTGGCCTTCCGGCAGCGCGTTGGTGAAATGTGGGTTAATCTGCAGCGGGAACAGACCCAGCGCATCAAAACCTTTGGGATCGACAATCGGCATGTCGTTGGTGGTGCGGATGGTCTGGCAGGCAAGGTTGGAACCCGCGCTCCAGCCGATGTACAGCGCACCGCGTTTGACGACATCCACGATCGGCGCCAGCAACCCGCGCTCACGACTCTCTTTCAGCAACTGGAAGGTATTCCCGCCGCCGACAATCACCAGCTCGGCGTTTTCAATGGCTGCAATTGGATCGGCAACGGTATGAATACCGGTAACGTTAACGCCCATTGGCGCAAAGATGGCTGCCGTTTTCGCCGTGTACTCATCCCAGGTTTGCGTCACGCCGGCGAACGGAATAAACACCGCCGTACGGCGACCATTCAGTTGCTCTGCGATCAGCGGCAGCGCATGTTCCATCCAGCCTTTGCCCGGCAGCGTCGAGTTACTCAATAAAAGCAGTTCCATCATTTCTCCATGTAATCAGAAAATTACAAACCGCGCTAATGCTACCACTATCAGCCTGACGCCTTACTGATATGGCTCACGATGTTGGAAGGGGAGATAGAAGCTGGGACTATTTTCTAAGTGTCAATCCAATACCGAGCACCTTCATCACAGCCAGCGCCTCACAGTAATGCGTAGTTTTTCAGTATGCTGCAGTTGATACGAGAAACGGTAACAAGGGGGATGGTCGGCTTTGTGCCAGGAGTGATAATGGCCCTGATTAATTTCTGTTAATAAAGGAGTATGTCGGTCCATATACTCTCCATAATTTGCTAAATATAAATCAACAATCCTCTGTCAGAATTACTGGGCTGAATGGAGGGGTTATGAATAAAGTAAATTACCACATTAAATATATTGAGTATTTACTCAGGAAGTGCAGGACAATTTTTACTAAAGATATTTCATTTCATGCGAAAAGGCTTAATAAACATTCGGGGAACTACCCTGACCTACTTAATCCATTAACGCTTAATGAGAAGATTTGTCATCGTCTCATATTCGAACACAATCCATTTTTTACAACATTGGCTGATAAACTTGCTGTCAGAGAATATGTGAGTAGAAGTACAAGTTTAGTTAAGCTTGTTCCATTGATTGGCGTTTATTGTCGAGTTGAAGATATTGACTTTGATAAACTACCCTCAAAATTTGTTTTGAAATGCAATCATGATAGTGGTAGTGCTGTCATCTGTACAGAAAAAGAAGACTTTGAATCCGCGAAGGCTATAAATAAATTAAAACTATCACTTAAAAAGAATATGTATTATATAACCAGAGAATGGCAGTACAAAAACATATCACCTGTGATTCTCTGTGAAATGTATCTGGATCTGTTTTCCAATCGAAACAGGAATGTCACTCCTGAAATGTTAAGGATACACTGTTTTCACGGTGTGCCATGTTTTATTGAGGCTGATTTTACTGACAGCAATGGGCACGGATTCATTAATGTCTATGACAGAGCATGGAATTTGCAACCCTTTCAGATGGAGTATCCAAATACTCCAACCCCAGTAGATGAACCCGAATCATTTCATAAATCCGTTATTGCTGCCCAAGAGCTAGCAAAAGAAATAGACTACTGTCGTGTTGATCTTATGCTAAAAGGAGAAGATGTCTATTTCAGCGAAATAACGTTAAGTCCCAAAAGAGGCAAACTTAAAATCACCCCAGAAATTTGGGACGCTAAACTCGGCAGTATGTGGGACCTGTCTCTTGCTAAAACAGGCTCATTTGAGCCTGTTTATTAATGTCCTGAAGCAGGCCATGACAGTTTGAAAAGCGAGCCATTTTCTTGTGTTACGCTGTAGCTAACGTCTCCGCCGTGGGCACGCATAATGGCTTTTACTACCGACAACCCCAAACCACAACCCTTGGGGTTAATATTTTTAGCATATTCTCCTCGCTGAAAAGGCTGGAATAAGGACTTCTGGAGTTCTTCAGGAATTCCAGGTCCTTTGTCTTGAATGAGGATAAAATTATCATTCCCCACAATACCATTCTTCACTAAAAGTGTTTGAGATGTGGAATATTTTAAGGCATTGTCAAAAAGAACGGTTAGGCACTGAATAATACGTAATGGATCGCAGATGCAATGCTGACAACTAAGCTCAGTAACTATGTTGAAGCCATTCGTTTCGAAATCAGGCAAAAAAGTATCAAGCGCACTGGAGATCGTTGCCGCAAGATCGACTTCGCTGAGCATCAAGGAATATTCGGCCCCTCCTGAGGAGCTCACAACTCGAAGATCCTCGATTAGGTTAGTCAGACCTTCAGTTTGTTTAAGGAGATTTCTAAAGAGCGGCGGTTCTGGTTCAAATACGCCATCAACCAGCCCCTGAAGCCTGCCCCGCAAAATAGTAACAGGAGTTCGGAGTTCATGAGCGATGGCAGCATTCCATAAATTCCGCTGAACATCCAGCGTCTGTAACTTTTCCGCCATTTCATTAAAATCATTGACGAGTTTATTCATTTCCCCCAACTGAGAACCGCTGCTAATCGCTCTTGCGCTAAGGTTTCCTTGAGAGATTTGTTTAAGGCTGTATGCCACATCATTCAGGGGATTTAATATTCTTGCAGATAGTTTTACGGTAAAAAATAGCGAAACAACCAGACTGGTCAATGAAGCGATCAAGATCCACATCCAGTCAAGAAAGGTCATATCATCTTCATTTCCAGCGCTTATCCCTCCCGGGAGGTAGTCAATCAAAAAACTATAAAATAAGTAGGAGCCCAGGACGGCAATTGCAATAATAACGAATGTTAAAGACAGCATATATGTCAATATCTGGCGGCTCAGAATTGTTTCTTTGCTCATTTTTTGTCGCCCAAGCGGTAACCTATTCCTCTGATACTTTCAGGAACACCTTTAAGTCCGGCATGTTCAAGCTTTTTCCGGAGTTTGCTCATATGACTGTCTACAGTGCGATCGAGCGAATCTCCCTCAGGCAAACACGTATCGAGTAACTCTTCACGTGAACATACTTTCCTTGGATTTCTGGCTAAATAGGTTAGAAGCTTAAATTCAGTGGTAGTTAATACCGGCGTGGAAACGCCACCCTGTACCGCGATCTCAACGTAAAATTCATCGGGATAAATTGTAAGAAAAGGCGTTCTTAAGGGCCGCGAGTGTGTAGCCTCTGCAACAGATCTGGTTCTGCGAAGTACGGCTTCAACTCTGGCTACAACCTCAGAGGGATTAAAGGGTTTTATCACATAGTCATCAGCCCCGAGCCGCAAGCCCATCAGTTTATCAACGTCTTGATCCAGTGCTGTAACCATGATGACCGGTACGTTCGTTTCCTTTCTTAACGTTGTCAGAACATTCCAGCCATCGTACACGGGCAGGTTGATGTCCAACAGTAGGAGATCAGGCTTGTTTAGACGGGTAAGGTTGATTGCCTGCTCACCATCTTCGGCTCTTAAGGTTTTCATGCCAGCCTTATTTAAATAGCCTGTCAGTATGGCGGCGATGTCATCATCGTCTTCTGCTACGATAATCAGATTGTTGTTTTTCATATTTTCTTCCACAGCACTGATGACAGCATGCCTTTTACCCTAAAATACCCTTTTATCGTCATGCTTAAAGATTTTTACTCAATTATAAATGCTAATTATCAGATTGGTTTACTTTGACATATGTTTTTTGGAAAAGTTCATCGAAAATTTTCAGCCAACTTAACCATGTACGTTCTCCATATTCACTACACATTTCATAAATAATTAATCAACATCGCCAGACGATAATCTACAACAAGGGTGTGGGTTACATACAATATGTACTGCGGTGTAAGGAACGCTATGGTGCTGAATAAATTTTTTGTTCGAGGTGAGAATCTGATGGCCTCACTTTTATTTTTCATGGTTTCATGCGGGTTATTATATTCTTGGCTTTATCTTGTGCGTGCCATTAATGAAAAAGTAGAATCTACTTTACCTTCATCCTTACTGATTCGTGTTTTAATAATCATTGCTGTATTATCATTCTTTTTCCAGAAAAAACCTGGGGTTTTAAAAGATATCATTGCAATAACACTTGGTCTGATTTTGCTATTTATACATACCATCACTGTATTACATCTGCTTTTGAATATTTTTCCGGATATTTATGATTTTGTTTTTTATTATGAATGTTTTTTATTGATTTTCTTCTGCGGACTACCGGTGTGTTTATGTATAAGAATGATTTAATCTTACGCATTTTCAGCATGATGTACAACATCAGGAGTGAGTACACATATCCTCCATAAAGCATCCATTCACGATTGACATCATGACGTTACACTTAGTGCATGTCTTTTATGACGGCTCTATTATGCCGCCTCGTTTCTCTTAACTGAAGTAATAAACTAGCGGCAGAATATTTCTACACTTCAATGCGTAATACACATTTATCATGATTTATAAAGGCACCAACAAACCTACGGCCCCCGGGGTTGCTATCTCGCTTAAAAGACTCGCCTGGCGGCACAGAAAGAAATTGTGCATTACTTTCATGCTGGTTATTGCTGAAAATGTTGCATTCCTGCTCTATCCCGTTCTTGCGGGCATGGCGATAAATGCCATTCTGGCAGGTCAGGCGTCACGTGCGGCCCTTTATGGCCTTATGGTTCTGTTCATGTGGTGCATGGGAGCCGCCAGACGTAGTGTAGATACACGAACGTTTGCACATATCTACGCAAATCTTGCTGTGACAGTAGTATTAGCCCAGCGAAAATATTCACTTAATCACTCGACTATTGCTGCGAGAGTAACGCTATCACGAGAATTCGTTGATTTCTTCGAGTTGCACCTGCCTGTATTGATCACCTCGATCATTTCCCTTTTCGGGGCCGCAATAATGCTGTTATGGATTGAATTCTGGACAGGAATAACTTGTTTGATCATCGTGGCAATACTGATGTGCTTCGTCTCCAACTATGCCCATAAAAATGAGGCGTTATATCAACGTCTTAACAATCGCCTCGAAAAAGAGGTCGATTATGTTAATAAGGCATCATTTGGAGCTCTGAAAAGACACTATGACACACTTGCTCACCTGCGTGTGGCTTTATCCGACAGAGAAGCATGGGGATATTTATCCATAGGTATTCTGGTTTCTGTTCTCTTTTCCATGACCATTATCAGGATGAGCCAGGAATCTGGAATTAATGCCGGACATATTTATTCCGTCATGACGTATATGTGGATGTTTTCAACCAGCCTGGATGACGCCCCACATCTCCTGGAAAAATTTTCCCAGCTCAGGGATATCGGTAAACGGGTCTCAACAGACGATGAGCCCTCTTTATCAGGTAATACATGTTGATTTTTGACCATTCGTACGTTGACTGGAAGTACATCTGATGCCGCATTTTTTTATTGAGCGCCCCATTTTTGCATGGGTTATTGCCTTGTTTATTGTTCTGACCGGAATATTGTCTATTCCTCATTTACCGGTGGCGCAATACCCAGCCGTTGCGCCACCGGGTATTATCATTTCAGTCAGTTACCCTGGTGCGAGTCCGGACGTAATGAACACGTCCGTCGTGTCTCTGATCGAGCGTGAAATTGCGAGTGTTGACAATTTACTCTATTTTGAATCTTCCAGTGACACGACGGGGATGGCGTCAATTACCGTAACCTTCAAACCTGGAACCGACATCAAACTCGCCCAGATGGATCTGCAAAACCAAATTAAGATTGTGGAATCTCGCTTGCCGCAGTCGGTAAGACAAAATGGGATAAATGTTGAGGCAGCTAATTCCGGTTTTTTAATGATGGTGGGATTAAAATCTCAACACGGCGAATATCAGGAAGCTGACTTAAGCGATTATTTTGCCAGGAATGTTACTGATGAACTACGGCGCGTACCCGGCGTAGGTAAAGTCCAGCTTTTTGGCGGAGAAAAGGCACTCCGCATATGGCTGGACCCGATGAAATTACACAGCTATGGGCTCTCTGTTACGGATGTATTAAGCGCCATCAGTCAACAAAACGTGATTGTTTCACCGGGCAGAACCGGAGATGAACCTGCGATTGGCGGGCAAGGTGTGACTTATCCGATATCGGTAAAAGGACAACTCTCTTCGGTTGAAGAATTTCGTAATATCACGATTAAATCACAGGTCTCCGCCGCCCGGCTGACGCTGGCAGACGTCGCCCGCGTGGAATCAGGGTTACAAAGTTACGCATTTGGAATCCGTGAAAATGGCGTCCCCGCAACGGCGGCAGCTATTCAGCTTTCTCCCGGCGCAAATGCGATTAGTACCGCGTCGGGTATCCGTGCGCGGTTAACCGAACTGTCGGGTGTACTTCCTGAGGGAATGACATTCACCGTGCCTTTCGATACGGCTCCGTTCGTAAAACTATCGATATTGAAGGTGGTTGAGACATTTGTTGAAGCCATGGTACTGGTCTTTTTCGTTATGCTGCTTTTCCTTCACAAGATACGCTGCACGCTTATTCCTGCGATTGTGGCACCTGTGGCGCTGCTCGGCACTTTTACTGTCATGCTATTAAGCGGTTATTCCATCAATATTTTGACCATGTTTGGAATGGTGCTGGCCATCGGGATTATTGTTGACGATGCGATTGTTGTGGTAGAGAACGTCGAACGACTGATGGAAGACAAAGAAATGTCTCCGCAGGAAGCGACACGAGAAGCGATGCGTGAAATTACGCCGGCCATTATTGGCATTACGCTGGTACTCACTGCGGTATTTATCCCTATGGCCTTTGCTAGCGGATCCGTGGGTATTATTTATCAACAATTCAGCATTTCGATGGCGATATCCATTTTACTATCGGCATTCCTGGCGCTGACGTTAACCCCTGCGCTTTGTGCAACCCTACTCAAGCCGCATGATAAACATCGGGGTAAAAGCAGCGCATTTTCAGGGTGGTTTAACGCTCACTTTCATCGTCTGACTTCGTTTTACGCCACTGGTCTGGGCTTTTTTCTGAAGCGTACCGGCCGTATGATGATGATCTACGCTGCATTATGTTTGGCATTGTTTGCCGGTCTATCTTCCTTACCTTCATCATTTTTACCCGATGAAGATCAGGGCTATTTTATGTCCTCAATCCAGCTTCCCTCTGATGCCACGATGCAGCGGACGCTTAAGGTCGTCGATACATTTGAAGAGGAGATCGCCCACCGGCAGGCGGTAGAAAGTAACATTATGATTCTGGGATTCGGTTTTTCTGGCTCAGGCCAGAACTCGGCCATGGCATTCACTACCCTCAAGGACTGGAAGCAACGCAAAGGCACCACGGCGCAAGAGGAAGCCGACTATATTCAGGCCCAAATGGCAAATGTGCCGGACGCCGTAACGATGAGCCTGCTGCCTCCGGCCATTTCTGATATGGGAACATCATCCGGTTTCACTTACTATTTGCAGGACAGAGGCGGGAAAGGCTATCAGGCACTCAAGCAGGCGGCCGATAAGCTTATTGTGCAGGCAAATAGTAATTCTCATCTTTCCGATGTCTATATTGATGGGCTTGGTGAGGGAACAAGTCTTGCCCTGCATATCGACAGGGAAAAAGCGGAGGCCATGGGGGTGTCGTTTGATGAGATAAATCAAACAATTTCCGTTGCAGCAGGCTCCAATTATGTTAATGACTATACCAATAATGGCCGGGTTCAGCAGGTTATCGTCCAGGCGGATGCGCCCTACCGGATGCAACCCGAACAACTTTTGGCTTTGTCTGTCAAAAATCGGTTGGGACAGATGCTTCCGTTATCCACTTTTGTGACGCTTTCGTGGAATGTTGCACCACAGCAACTGATACGTTATCAGGGATATCCAGCCATACGCATAACCGGGAGTGCCGCACAGGGAAAATCGACGGGTACCGCAATGGCGGCAATGGACAAGCTGGCTAAGCACTTACCGCCAGGGTTCGCCGGTGAGTGGGCGGGAAGTTCGTTACAGGAAAAGGAGTCCGCATCACAGCTTCCAGGTCTTATTGTGCTCTCGGTACTGGTGGTATTCATGGTGCTGGCTGCTCTTTACGAAAGTTGGTCCGTTCCCTTCGCAGTCATGCTCGTTGTTCCTTTGGGACTGCTCGGCGCCGTGCTGGCCGTATCCGTTGCGAATATGACGAATGACGTCTTTTTCAAAGTGGGCCTGATAACCTTGATTGGACTTTCCGCCAAGAATGCGATTCTGATTATCGAGTTCGCAAGACAATTAATTAAAGAAGGAAAGAGCCTTATTGATGCAACATTGACGGCAGCAAAACAACGCTTACGGCCAATACTTATGACGTCTCTGGCTTTCACATTAGGCGTTGTTCCGCTGATGCTCGCCAGTGGAGCCAGCGACAGCACGCAACATGCGATTGGTACTGGTGTATTCGGCGGGATGATTAGCGGAACGTTACTGGCAATTTTCTTCGTTCCGGTATTTTTTGTGGTGATTACCCGAATTACTGAAATGCGAAAAGACAGCAAGGATAATAGCCGGAACGGCTAATAACAATTATACGCCCAGCCAGCAACAAGCATACTTAACGCTTGGCTGGCTGGTATTTAATAGTTAAGGACACTATGAACGTCATTTTCACCCAAAGATTAATTATTCGGCCTTTTAAGGAAAAAGATGCAGCTGCACTTTTTGATTATCTTTCTACGCCACGTGTCCCCTGCTTTAATGAAGAAAAACTGCATTCGATAGCCGAGGCGGAGGCAGAAGTGACTAAGCGGGCCAGTGAACCAGGACAGTTTGCCGTTTGTTTAAAAGAAACTGATGAGTTGATCGGCCATCTTTTTGCAGACAATAGCAACGAGCCAGACAGCAATACCTGGTCAGTGGGCTGGCATTTTAATCAAAGTTATGAACGTCAGGGATATGCGAGTGAGTCAGTCGCTGCACTGTTTGATTATTTATTTAAAGTAAAAGATGCCCGACGTTTGTATGCCTGGGTAGAGGTTTTCAATCTGGCCTCTCAAAAACTCTGTGAACGTTTGCATATGCGAAATGAAGGGTGTTTTAAAGAGTTTGTCTCTTTTGAAAACGAGGATGGTAAGGCAAGGTATGACGACACATACATCTACGCGTTACTCCATAAAGAATGGACAAAATGAAGGACGAAGAAACTAATCTGGAAAGCGTCTCGCAGACGTCTTCTTTGGGGGCGTGACAGACCTTTATAACCACCTTAGTGTGACATGATGATTTTCTGATTAATGGTTATTAGAGCGCCCATCCCCGGCGCTCAGTTCTGCTCCTTTATCCCGCCTGCGCAAATTCTGCGGCTTCGGCAATCAGCGCGTCATCCGGGCGCATGCCGGTGTACATGGCGAATTGCTCTACAGCCTGTAAGGCAATCACCTCTGCACCGCTGATGGTTTTTTTACCCAACTGCTGTGCCAGCTTAATCACCGGTGTTTCTGGCGGCAGGGCGACGACGTCAAACACTACGCTGGCGGCAGCGACCATCGCTTCGCTGTAGGCCAGCTCATGGCTTTCTTTACCGCCCGCCATGCCGACGGGCGTCACGTTGACCAGAATATCGCAGGCAATTCCATCCGGCTGCGGCTGCCACTGGAAACCGTACTGTTTTGCCAGCGTAGTGCCGCTCTCTCGATTACGTGCGGCAATGATTACATCCGTAAACCCCGCATCGCGAAAGGCGGCAATCACCGCTTTGCCCATGCCGCCGCTGCCGCGAATCATCACGCGTGCGCTGCTATTGAGCTGGTGGCTGGCAATCAGACTTTTTACCGCAATATAGTCGGTGTTAAATCCTGTCAGCGTACCGTTGTCATTGACGATGGTATTGACGGAATCAATGACGCTTGCGGAAGGATCGATGGCATCCAGAAACGGCATGCAGCTCTCTTTAAACGGCATTGATACCGCGCAACCGCGGATACCCAGCGCGCGAACGCCTTTCACTGCGGCCTCAATATCCTGCGTGGTAAAGGCTTTGTAGATAAAATTTAACCCTAATTTTTCATACAGATAGTTGTGAAAGCGAGTGCCAAAGTTGCCGGGGCGACCGGCAAGCGACATGCACAACTGGGTGTCGCGGTTAATCATGTTAAATTTCCTCGGCGTGAGACAATATGTACTGTTCGGCTTCCTGCGACCAGACCCCCTGATGACGCTCCAGGATATCGCGCAAGGCTGGATCATCAATCTGCGTGAGCGCGGTTAATGGTAAGGCTTTGCCGGTATAAACCAGTTTTTTCCCGCCGCCGATTTTTGGCAGTTCCAGCGTTGTTTCACCTGCCGCATTTAACCCCAGAATGTGCGTCACCACTTTTGCCGCCTGGACTTTCTTCTCTTCGATAAGTTTAACCGCCGCGCGCATGTCGTCGGTATTGCCGCCAGACGTCCCAACATAATGGGTGAAGGCGTAGTGTACGTCGTAGAAGTTAATCGGCGCGCTAAACTGCTTATCCTGCGGACCAGCAAAGAAGTTCATGCAACCATCGGCAGCCAGCAGGGAAGAGGCCAGCGTAACCAGCTGTTCGTTGGGCACAAACACAAAGATGTCATCAAACCCGTGCCCGCCGCTCAGCGCCATCAAGGTGTCATAACTCGCATCCTGGGCGTGGAGATAATGGATCAACGTTTGTGGTTCTGATGGATAGTGCTTGCGGGCGTAGCTCAACTTGTCGTTATTGGTGTCGGTTACCACCAGCAGCGCCGGGTTAACCGGGCCATGCAGTGCATAGTCGATCGCCAGTAGTCCCATCGGACCGGTGCCGCCGAGTATCAGTGTATGTCCCTGCGGACGAATGCCCATCTTATGGTTATAAGAGCCTTCCTGCAGGTGATAGTTGGCGTTGAATGCGCCAATCACGCAGGATAGCGGCTCAACCAGCGAACCTTCAAAATAGGTTTCACCTTCGTAGGCCAACAGGCAGTCCTGCTCCATGACTTCATCAGGAATGATGACGTGCGTGGCTTCCCCGCCTACCCACGGGAAGGAGTAGCCGGGACAGTCCGGGCGATCCGGCAGTTGCAGGTTAGCCTGAATGACATAGCGCTGGCCGGGCTGAAACTTATGCTGCCATTTTTTGCCTACGGCAATAATGTCGCCGCAAAACTCATGACCGATGATGATCGGGTTGGTGGCCACATCGTCCGGCACCTTTTTGTGGTTCTCACCCTGGTTAGCCTCTTTCCAGGAAGAAAGGCACAGGCTGTCGGTTACGACTGAGGCCAGAATTTCGTCATCCCGCATTTCAGGAAGGTCGAAAGTTTCCAGGCGCAGATCGCGTTTACCATAAAGACGTAAAGCTGTTGTTGTTTGCATTGTTACCACCTCTTCCTCTTTCGAGGACTATTTGTTGAAGTTTCCCCGGCATTGCCGGAGCGAAAAATCAGGACAGGAAGCCCAGTGCGTTACCGATAATTCCCAGCGCAAACAGGGCGAAGATTAGCCATACCGGATTAATTTTCTTGTTGAGCAGACGCACCATCAGCAGCGTCAGACCCAACGCCAGCAGGCCGGGGCAGAGTTGGTCGAGAATGTTCTGCACGGTCATGGTGACGGTGGCGCCGTCTGCGCCAGGCGTTTGCGATACCACCAGCGGCACGTTGATGCTGGTCCATTTGGTGACCAATACTCCCATCACAAACAGGCCGAGAATCGATGCGCCTTCGGTCAGTTTCTGCAGCAGATTGCCGCCCATGTCGCTGACGATGTTGACCCCTTTACGAAAGCCAAGCTGTAAGCCGTACCACTTCATTGCCAGACGTACTGCATTGAAAATAAAGAAGAACAACAGTGGGCCGAGAATGTTACCGGACAGCGCCAGCGATGCGCCGAGCGCGGCGGTAATCGGGCGCAGCGTTCCCCATACCAGCGGATCGCCGACGCCGGCCAGCGGACCCATCAGCCCAACTTTGATACCGTTGATGGCACCGTCGTCAATTTCCGCACCGTTGGCGCGAGCTTCTTCCATCGCGGCGGTCACGCCAATCACCGGACCGCAAACGGCAGGTGTGGTATTGAAGAACACCAGGTGCCGTTTGAGTGCTGCAACCTGGTCTTCTTTCAGTGGATACAGGCGCTTGATGGCAGGGATCATGTCGTAGCAAAAGCCCAGCCCATGAATGCGTTCAAAGTTGAATGACGCCTGTTGCAGGTTGGAGCGAACGAACATGCTAAACAGGTCGGATTTGGTCAGTTTTTTCTGTTCCATGGCTGGCTCCATTAGTCATCAAGCTGATCGATAGCTTGAGAAGAGGCGGGTTGCGCCTGCGGTTCGGCTTTACGCCACTGTGGGTTCAACTGGATGTAGACCAGCGCGATAATCACGCCAACCCCACCGAAAGCCAGCAGGCTCAAATCGAGATAACCCCCAGCGATAAACCCGAGGAAGAAGAAGGGCATCAGGTATTTCACCCCCATCATGCGCAGCACCATGGCGTAGCCGACCACCACGATAAAGCCACCGGCAATCTGCAATCCGCGGGTGACGAATTCCGGAATGGCGTTGAGCATATTGCTGACCATATCGGCGCTGACAAACAGCGAGACGATTAATGCAGGAATGGCAACGCGCAGCGCCTGTACACCGAGAGCGGAAACGTGCAGCATGTCGATGGTACGAAAGCGGGCGTCTTCGGCGGCTTTATCCGCCGCGTGCTGGAACACCACGGTGATAGTACGGGCGAATACCGTCAGTACCTGGCCTGCCGCCGCCACCGGCAGGGCGATGGCGATACCGGTAGCAATGCTTTGCTGACCGACGATAACCAGAATGGCGGAGATAATACTGGCGAGCGCCGAATCGGGAGACTGGGCTGCGCCGACGTTCATCCAGCCAAGAGCGATTAACTCCAGCGTGCCGCCGAGCATAATCCCGGTTTTTAAATCACCGAGGATCAGGCCGATAACGGTACAAGCAATTAGCGGACGGTGGGTCTGGAACTCATCCAGCACGCTACCCATTCCGGCAATACAGGAAAATAGGAATATGGCGATAATTTGTAGGGTACTTATTTCCATAATATGTCACCTTGTGAATGTGATCATCCCTGCCTGTTAAAGCATAAGTACACAGGCATTTTTATTTATTCAGCGAACGATTGTTCTTCTATTTTTTCGAGAATATTAATAGATGGATCGGATGCGACGACGCGTAAATCCAGCGTGACACCCAGTTTATCTAACTCACGAAACGCATGAATATCGTCGTTATCTAAAGAAACGGCTTTGGTTAATTGTTTTTTACCTGGTCGCCAGGCCATGCCGCCAATATTTAATGTGGTGATTTTTACCCCTTGTTTTACCATTGCTAATGCATCCTGCGGGCGGGTAAATAGATAAAAAACGGTTTCGTTCTGGTATTGCGGATTATGGTAAACTGCGACCGCCTTTTCGATATTAACAACGTTCACTTTCATTCCCGGCGGGGCGGCCTGACGTAATAATGTACGACGTACTTCATCGTTATAAACGTCGTCATTACAGATAATAATCCGTTGGGCATTCGCCACCTTCGACCAGACGGTGGTGACCTGACCGTGGATCAGGCGGTCATCAATACGAGCAAGGGTAATGTTCATCAGAAATCCTCTTCGGCCGTTTCCAGATGTTTCCAGACGACACAGGTTTGTTGAGCAATGGTCGTCAGGTGTTCGCACAGTTCATCCACATTCATACTGCTTTGGTTGTCTACCAGTTCCAGCGCCAACGGCAGTGATAACCCGCTAATGACCCGTATCGCCGGATTGTGCATCGCCAGCGTCGCGGCAGCATTCCAGGGACTGCCACACTGCAAATCGACGGCAATCAGCCATTCATCGCCAGTGTGAATACTTACTAACTTTTTCAGCTTTTCCACGATGTCGCTGGCGTTCTCTCCGGGGACAAATGCCACGGCTTCAACGTTGGCATCACCGTAGACCATCTGTACCGATTCCAGCATGGCGCAGGCCAGTTTGCCGTGAGCACAGAAGATTGCATTGACCATAAAACCTCCTTAGCCTCGCGTTTTTCCGCCAGCAATGTTAGTGGTTACTCCGGTTATGTAACTGGCGCGCTCAGACAAAAGATAACAAACAAAATCAGCGACTTCGCTTAAGCGCCCTGAGCGCCCAATTGGGATCGCGTTCTTGGTGTAGCCCTCGCGCAGCTGTTCGACGGTGATGTTGCGAGTCCAGGCCAGCGCTTCTTCATATTCGGGGGTACGCAGTCCGGTTTTTTCCAGAATGCCGGGTGCAATGCCCACCACACGAATGCCGTGTTTGCCCAACTCTTTCGACCAGGAACGGGTAAAGCTATTCAATGCTGCTTTGGTGGCGGCATAGCAACTTTGGCCCTCTGAACCTTCCAGCCCGCTTTCTGAAGAGACATTCACAATCACGCCGTTACGCTGTTTTACCATTTGGCGTGCCGCTGCTTGCGACATTAAGAACACACCTTTCTGGTTGATATTCACCATTTTTTCAAAAGCGGCTTCGTTGAGTTCATATTGCCCGGCGGGGGCTTTTTCATCGACCAGTAGCCGCGGAAAATTAACGCCTGCGTTATTCACCAAACCATCGATACGCCCATAGCGGTGGATAATTTCGGTAACGGTATGATTAACTTCTTTGGCGCTGGAAATATCTGTCGGCCAGAAATGATATCCATTATGGCCTTCATATTTACCGTCACCACCGTGAATATCCGCCATTTGCACATTAGCGCCCTGCGCTAATAACTCTTCAACAATCGCTAGCCCAATACCGGATGCACCACCGGTAACAATAATGACTTTGCCCTGCAAGTTTAACCACGTTTGCATAATTAACTCCCGATTTCAGATAAGGGGATCCCACATAAAATTAATTATGGCAGGACCAATTAGAATTTATTTACTTCAACAATAATTCAGCGGTATGGCTGTTGGTGACTAAACAATTAATATAATTCCCACGTAATGCGCCTAATATCCCACTGTATTTTTCTTCACCCATTGCAATGCCAATGGAATAACGCGTCTGTTTTAATTTATTGGTTTCGATGGAGAGCGTCTTTTCACTCATATTGGTTTCTACGGTTGCACCGTTGATATCGTAAAAGCGCGAGCAAATGTCTCCGGCGACCCGGCGAGCATGCAGGTCATCACTCTCTTCACTGCCGTAAAAAGCGTGCCAGTTGGCGCCATCACGTATTGCCGGAGATCCAATCCCAACCAGCGCGATGTCCAGATTATCCCAATAAGCTGAAATCGATTTAAAATGTCGTGACTGCATGATCCCGTTACGGATCAGCGGGTTTTCCAGCAGTGCCGGGAAATCTGCCAGGTGTGATTCCCCTTTAAGCTTTGCCGCAGCGCCGTAGGTCAACGTATTGACGTGGTAGCGGCTTTCAAGCTTGCCGGACGGTCCGCCGATAATCGGCACGCAGATCAGCTGGCGCGACTGGCTGGCAGGGGATAACCCTTCCACCAGTCCCCGCACCGCGCGGCCCCATGAGAACCCGATAATGTCCCCTGGTTCCAGTAAGCGTTCCAGCAACTGTGCACCGTGCACACCCATCATGGTGAGTTGTTCGTCTTCCTGTTCACTGTCGCAGGAGACCACCACCGCTTCTTTCAGGCCAAATTTCTGTTTTAGCTGCTGTTCCAGCCACAGATTTTCGTTGTAGTCGTAATTAATGGCGATGGTGACGATACCCTGCTCGCGTCCACGTTTTAGCAACCGGCTGATCGTGGTGCGGTAAATCCCCAGCTCGCGGGCGATTTGCGCTTGTGTCATATCCTGTTCGTAATACAGCTGCGCTATCTTTACGATTAGGCGGATATCATCGCTGTTTTCCGTCGCCATTTTTGGACTCCTGCACATTTGTGCAAATCACGAAATTGTCTTCTTGATCTGATATAACCCCAACCGTTCTCCATCTCAAAGCTATTTTCACTTATTTCAGTGCCCTGTAATGGCCGATTGTGTTGCACATTTGATGTGGTGATGGCGTGCTGTCGGCACAGATGTGTTTGTCTCTCTAATGTATTGATTCTGCTTGTTTTCACCCAACAAAATTGCAGGGATGAATCGCTGACACTTTTGTGTCAAAAGGTGTGACGGATCACAAATAGCGCGTGGGCAGTCGAACACGATTATTTTTTATCGTCCGCAAGGTAGGGTATATTTCGCTTTTAATACACAAAAGCATTCAAGTTGTATCAAGGCGGCAAGGGAACGAATTCCTGGGAGCATAGATAACTATGTGACCAGGGTAAGTGAGGGCAGCCAACGCAGAGACGGCTTGAAGGATGAAGTGTATACAGGAGAAATTATGCTGCCCGACTCATCCATCCGATTAAATAAATACATCAGTGAAAGCGGAATCTGCTCGCGTCGCGAGGCGGATCGCTTTATCGAACAAGGGAATGTCTTCCTGAATGGTAAACGCGCCACCATCGGCGATCAGGTGATGCCTGGCGACGTCGTAAAAGTGAATGGTCGGTTGATTGAGCCGCGTGAAGCGGAAGATCTGGTTTTTATCGCGCTGAACAAGCCGGTAGGAATTGTCAGCACCACCGAAGACAGCGAACGCGACAACATTGTTGATTTCGTGAATCACAGCAAGCGCGTGTTCCCCATTGGCCGTCTGGATAAAGATTCCCAGGGGCTAATCTTTCTGACCAACCACGGCGACCTGGTGAATAAAATCCTGCGTGCCGGTAACGATCACGAAAAAGAGTATCTGGTGACGGTAGATAAGCCGGTCACTGATGACTTTATCCGTGGTATGGGGGCTGGTGTGCCAATCCTCGGTACCGTCACCAAGAAATGTAAGGTGAAGAAAGAAGCGCCGTTTGTGTTTCGCATCACGCTGATTCAGGGGCTGAACCGTCAGATCCGTCGTATGTGCGAACACTTTGGCTATGAAGTTACCAAGCTTGAGCGCACACGCATCATGAACGTGAGTTTGTCCGGCTTGCCACTGGGTGAATGGCGCGACCTGACGGATGACGAACTGATCGATCTGTTCAAGTTGATTGAGAACTCGTCCTCAGAGGCCAAACCGAAGGCGAAAGCGAAGCCAAAAACCGCAGGCATTAAGCGCCCGGTAGTGAAAATCGAAAAATCTGCGGAGAAAGAGAAATCACGCCCGGCAGCAAACGGTAAACGCTTTACCTCGCCGGGGCGTAAGAAGAAAGGACGTTAACGTCTGCCGCGCGTTGGCGTATTCGCTGACCAGGAAAACGATGCTTCCGCATCCGGTTTATAAGCCTGCTTTTTCTTTAACTGGCGGGCTTTTTTCGCTTCCGCTTCGCGCAAGGCCATCAGTTTATCGATGTACTCTTTCTTGATGCTGTTGGTCTCTGCGTTGGTCAGCAGCCGGCCATGCGCAATGCGCGCGCGGTCAAGCAGCGTTTTCAGTTCACGCTGTTCGCGCTCGGTCATCTCTTTTTGGGTAATGCGGGGGAGTGCCATACGGGTGCCCTCTGTTAGCCGATATCCTCAGTGTACGGTAATCCTGGCCAGGCTGATAGCGCTCAATAGGCAATACGCAATTTTCCGCCAAAGTCCTGCTGGGTATAACCCGTTGTTTTGAATCCTTTATCCGTGATGATGCTATCGATTTCTTTTAACGTGGCGATACACATCACCCCATCCTGACCAAATTTGGTATGGTCGGCGAGAATTACCGCTTTTTTGCTCATGGCAATCATGGACTTCGCCACGTACGCCTCATCAAAACTTTTTACCAGCACTCCATGCTGAGGCGAAATTCCACCTGCGCCAATAAAGCAGATATCGGCGTGAATGGCGTTAATTTGCTGACAAACCGAGACACCGAGATTGGCGCGAAAATGGTAGTCATATTCACCGCCTAAGACGTAAACGCGGGCCTGAAGATTATGCTCTTTAATTTTATCCGCAATTAACGCTGAGTTGGTAATAACAGAATAAGCGAGTGGGGGTAATAGTTCAGCAAGAATTAAGTTAGTCGTACAGGAGTCAATAAACAGCGTATCGCGTTCGCTAACCATCGTGGCGGCAATTTTACCAATTGCCATTTTTTCATCACGGTGTATATCAATCCGCGCGCCGAACTCATCTTCCTGAACGACCTGTTTTTTGACAGCCCCGCCATGGATTTTGGTAATTTGTCCTTCGGACTCCAGTATCGAGAGGTCACGGCGAATGGTCTCTGATGTAACTTTTAGCGTTTCCGATAATTTGATGACTGTGACTTCACCGAACTTATTTAATTCATCAAGAATATGTTTTCTTCTTTTAATCGGGTTCATTATTTTCCGCCAATGTCGTGCTTTGGCGCATGGTAACTGGATGCGCAAAGCAACGCAACCACTCCAGTGCACAGACAATACCTTCATCATCATTAGAGGCCGTTACATAGCTGGCGTGTTGTTTTACTGCATCAGGCGCATTGCCCATGGCGATACCGATGTTCGCAGCGGTAAACATACTGATATCGTTCTGCTGATCGCCAATCGCCGTAACCTGTTCGGTCGCTATATTTAGCTGTTGCCTTAACATGTTTATAGCATAGCCTTTGTTTATTTCAGTACGTTGGATGTCAATATAATTCCCTCCGGTGATTGTCGCCATATAACCATAGGGTAATTCATTATTCATTGCCGTACATAATGCATTTACTTTTGATTGTTCTGCCACTAATGTGATCTTATAAATGTCATGCTGATTAAAAATATATTCAGGCGCTGCCGAAATAAAGGGTAGCTCAAATAAGTTGGCCTCATAAGTCGTCCATGGTGCCACGAGTCGGTCATCACGATGATAAATAGCATCGGCGCTAAAAAAATGATGGGGGTAGCAGGAAAGAGATTGGTCAATCTCCCGGAGAGCCATGCAAGAGAGTGTCGCAGTATGAATCATATGCTGCGACGTCATCTCCAGAATTTGCCCGCCATTAAAACCGGCGCACCAGGCAAACAATTTATCTACCTGTTGCTGTTGTAACAGGCGCACCATAGAGGAGACCGGCCTGGCGGAACAGGCTGCCAGCAGACCGCCACGCTGGCGGAACTCAACCAGCGCCTGACGCGTGCGCGGGCTGATTGTTTTCTGTGATGTCAGTAACGTTCCATCCAGATCGGTCACCAGCAACATTTCTCTTTCCTCTGCGTTTACTGAGCAATAAACGGCGTGACGGCCTCTTTGGCGGCGTTGCAGACCATATTGTCGATTGCCGTACCGACGACCAGAATATTGACCCCGGTATCTTTAAACGCTTTGGCGTTGGCGAGGTTAATACCGCCTTCTGCCAGCGTCGGTACATCAACCGCGCCAACCAGCGCTCGCAGCCTTTCTTTAATGGCCTGTGGAATGTCGCCTGCGGCTACGCCTTCATAGCTCATACCGGTCATCAGGCCGATCATATCGACGCCAATTTCCTGCATCCGCTTCGCCACGCTGGAAACCTCTTCCGGCGTGCGCGCAGGAATACCGAAAGTATGCAGATCGTCCGGGTGACCAATATAGGCGTCAACGGTCAGACCATATTGATGGGCGAGATTAACGATATCCTGCAGATCGTCCCAGTCGGATTTATGCGTGTGCAAACCATCGGCTCCGGCACGGGCAATCTCCAGAATCTCAGTGTCACTGAGCGGCACGGGCAAGGTTTCGGTAAAACCTCCCGCAATACCCACGGTAATGAAAATATCGTCAGGAACCACGTTACGCACGCCGTGTACCGCTTCAGCCATTTGCCCGTTGGTGATTTCATGGCGGATCTGCTCCGCTGCATGCATATTGCTCACGCCTTTGTGTCCACGCGCCAGCGCCAGTGCTGGGTGGTTTGGTTCCAGCAGCTTAACGCCTGCCTCACACACCGCTTTCGCCAGACGCGCATCGTCGCCAGTGATCCCGGTACTGAGGATGGTTTGTCCGCCGTGGAGCGCAATGGCGTCTTTCACTTTCTGTAACGCTTTGGCGCGTTTTTTATTCATATCGCCTTTAAACATGGTGTACCTCTGGTGTTGGTGCATTAATTAACGGGCTGACGCTGCAGGTTCGCTCTGTACGACAGCCTTAAAACGGTTAGCAATAATGGTGGTAATACAGGTCATCGCCATTGTTGTGATCATCACGATGGCCATCTGAAGCGCATTGCTGGACAAGAACGGCGAGGCAAAAGCGGGAACATAGGCCACGCCTTTAACGTTAAAGAAGCCCAGCATCATGCCGCCCATTCCGGCCCAGAAAATGGCGGAGCCAAAGACAATTTTGTTGGCGAACATGAAGGGGTAGGCAGATTCCACGAAGGTTCCGAAACCCAGGTTTATAAGCAGCCCCGGTGTGGCGACGGCGGCTTCACTTTTTTCACGAGGGGCGATAACGTTGGCAAGGTTAATCCCTGCGGCAACCATCACCAGACCCACCATATCGACTGCGCCGAGGAAGCTTACGCCGGATTTTTCCATCTCCAGCAGAACCAGCGGCAGGATGACCGCATGATAGACACCGCCCAGGATGGCTGGCCAGATAACCAGCCCTGCCAGCAGTCCGGCAAGAACAGGACTGAAAGCCAGGGTGCTTTCGATAGCCAGTTTGATGTAATTACCTGCTGACAACGCCAGCGGACTCAATAGATAGTGCATGATCAACCCGGCGGCAAGACCTGAAATCCCACCGGCAACGATGTTGACGGTGGTCATCGGAAAGCGCCAGTTCAGGCATAATTCAAACAGCCAACGAACGAAAATCCCGGCCATCAAACCACCGATGATCCCGCCAATCAGGCCCCCCTCGACGGACAGCACCCCGGCGACGACCCCGGCAACGATTGAGACTTCATCCAGCTCAGAAATCTGTTTTGCCGCCAGCACGGCAACCAATACCGGCAGGCCTTTCAGCAGGATTTCAAAAATATCGTTAAGTTTTTCCAGACCCGGGATGTGGCTCAGGGCGAGAACAATCGCCATCGCGATAAAGCCAGGCAGCGCAGGGATCATAATGCTGCGAATGTTAAAGCGTTTGAGCAGGCTCTTTCCGGAGCCACCCTGGGAGGGTGAAGCGTTACCCAACTGCGGCTTGTACTTAATGCCCCAGTGTTTACACAGAGACGCCACGAAAGAGACTGCGCGGGTTCGGCTGGTGGTGCCGGTCGTACCAGAGGTAGCGACAATATTTGCCCCTTTTGCAGCCACCAGCGCCATTGACGTTCCGCCGGTGCCAACGATCGGCGTTTTCATTTCAACGGCGGCGGTGAAGACTTCGTGGTTCGCTTTTCCCGGATCGGCGCTCATCACAACGATTCCGTCGATCGCGCCGCTACGGATCATCTCAGCAATCTGGCGATCGCTTTCGACCACCGATGCGTTCACCTCTGAAAGTTTGCCCTGAAATATCCTTTGTGGTTTTTGTTGGTTTTCTGTGGTTAATGCATACACGGATGCCGGTGTGTGGGGTTTGGCTACATCCATCGAAGCTTCCGCCGCGATAAACTGCACGGCGGCAACTTCCACACCTGCGGCTTCGCACTGCTGATAGATTTCCTGGAGTAACTTCTCTGGCTCTGCGCCACCCAGGTTGTAGAGGTTGCCTCCACTGCTTCCAATAATCGCAATTTTTTTCATAGCGGCCTCGAAGATAGGGTAAGGGTTTATCTGTGTTGTAGTGACAGCATATTCCCAATTAAAACAAACCAAATCAACATCTATGAAGTGGGTTTATTTGAGTTTTAAACTGTATTTTTTATATATACAATTGAAATATAAAAATTAAATAATTATTTTGTTTTATGTTGATGTTTGTTGTTTTGTGATGAGGTTCAAATGCAGATAGGGAGAAATGGAGGATGCCTCCTCCATTTTATAGAGATCAGTGTTGTTTTACTGCGTGCGGTTTCTCTTCAATCGCCTTCCCGGACCAGTAACCCGCCAGTAGCGAACCAGAAAGGTTGTGCCAGACGGAAAATAGCGCGCCGGGCAGAGCGGCGAGCGGACCGAAGTAAATTTTGCCCAGCGCAGCGGCGAGGCCGGAGTTTTGCATGCCGACTTCAATCGCCAGTGTGCGGCAGGTGGATTCATCAAAGCCGAACAGTTTCCCGCCCCAGTAGCCGCCAAGCAGGCCAATGGTGTTATGCAGAATAACGGCGATAATTACCACAAAGCCGACTGACGCTATGTGCGACGCAGAACCTGCCACAACAGCGCTGATAATCGCCAGGATGCACACCATAGAAAACGCGGGCAGATACGGTTCTACGGCTTTCACGACGCGTGGGAACAGATGGTGAATGACCAGACCCAAAGCAATCGGAATAACCACGATCTGCAGAATACTCAGCAGCATACCCATCACATCCACCTGGATATGCGCGTCGACGTAAAGACGGGTGAGCAGCGGCGTGGCGACAACACCGACCAGCGTTGAAACCGATGAAATCGTCACGGAGAGCGCCACATCGCCTTTCGCCAGGTAGATCATTACGTTAGATGCCGTTCCGCTGGCCACGCTACCGACCAGCACCATACCTGCGGACAATTCCGGCGGCATATTAAAAGCCAGCGCCAAAACCCATGCGGCGAGCGGCATCACCAGATAGTGCAGGAAAATACCCGCCGCGACCGGGGCCGGGCGTGAGAGTACGCGTTTAAAGTCATCCACCTTCAGGTGCACGCCCATACCGAACATAATCAGCATCAGTAACGACGGCACGAATGGCCCGACAGGCGTAAAGGTGGAGGGTGTGTAATACGTAATAACAGAGAGCAGCAGCGCCCATAACGGGAACAGCCGCGTGAGAGTAGCGAGCATGTTGTATTCCTTGCGATTGAAATGTGTTGTGTTGTTATAAAAAAGCCGGGATCGAGCCCGACCATAGTTATGGTTTATCGCGTGATGGAATATTATTCAAACAAATTATGTTTATGTTCCGCAGTGAATGTTTTCCCAGCTCAGCCCGAAGCGGGCGAGATATTTTCGCAGGCGGTCTGCATCGTTAGGATTGGCTTTTTTCTGCCGTGAGACGGCAAACAGTTCGCGTCCGGCTTCCGACAGCGACGCGCAGCGGCGGCACACTTCCAGTACCGTTTCTAACTGGCGGCGATCGAACAGGTCAATGTCCATATTCAGTTCAGGCTGTGGAGTGGCTATCTGCCAACTCTCCTTTAGCAGCTCAATCTCTTCTTCGACAAGGGATAAGGTGATGCGACCTTGTTCGGCAAGCGTCGCCATGCGCGCGATGGATGAACTTAGCTCGCGAAAATTGCCACGCCACTGCGCCTGTGAGGAACAGGCAAATGCCAGATAGGAAGCGCGTGCCTCTTTGTCGAAACGGATCTGCATCTGTTTACTGCTGGAAAAACGGTGTAGCTCATACTCGACGTTCGGCGCGATATCTTCCCGCCGCTGCGCCAGACCGGGCAGGGCGAAGCTCCACATATTGATACGCGCATGGAGATCTTCGCGAAAACGGCCTTCAGCGACCCATTGCCGCATGTCGCGATGGGGCCGGCAATCAGCTGAAAATCGCTGTGTACCTCTTTGTCCGATCCAAACGGGAAAAAGGTTTTTTCTTCAATCGCTTTTAGCAGCATGGCCTGCTCATCCAGCCCTAATTCGGCGATCTCATCGAGAAACAGCACGCCGCCATCGGCCTCTCGCAGTAATCCGCTACGCGCCGTGAGCGCACCGGTAAAGGCTCCCTTCACGTGACCGAACAGCGTGGACATCGCATTGTCGCCGCGCAGGGTCGCGCAGTTAACCGCCACCAGTTTTCCCGCTACCAGATGCCGCGACTGGCGTAGCTGGAAAATGCGTTTCGCGAGGAAGGATTTGCCCGCGCCGGTAGGGCCGGTGAGCAGGATCGGGTCGGTCGAACGCAGAGCGACCCGCTCAATGCGATCGATCAGTTTATTGAAGGTGGCGTTGTGCGTATCAATCCCGGCTTTCAGAAAAGAGACCGACTGCTGCTGTTCGCGCTGAAAACGACTGGTGAGCGTGGCGTAGCGGCTTAAATCGAGATCGATAACCGAGCAGACGCCAGCGGCGATGGCCTCATCTGATGAACCGCGTGGCGCGGGGCCGGTTTGCAGCAGGCTGGCGGGCAGGTAGCGGGCTTCCGTCAGCAAAAACCAGCAGATTTGTGCCACGTGAGTGCCGGTGGTGATGTGCACCAGATACTCTTCGTTTTCCGTATCAAATTCATAATGCGTGGCAAAGTCGAGAAACGCGGCGTAGACCTCTTCAAAGTCCCACGGATCGTTAATGGTGACGGCATGCGGGCGAACATGGGTGTGCGGCGAAAGCAGCGCGACGTCTTCAATCAACCTTTGCGCCATGCTCTCATCGCGTGGTTGGTGGAGGAGTTCCAGCCTGTCGACAGGGAAATCGGGTTGTTGGCATAGCCCAACCGTGGGTCGCCACTTCTTAAACCGATTGGCCCGCTTGCCGCGCTTATCGAGCACCGTTCCCAGTACGCCAATCACTACCCGCCGTTTTTTCATGGTTTATCCAAAAAGATAAATAAGAGAATAAAAGATAAAAAAATTAACCCGTCAAGACAACCGCCATTATTGGCATCAATAATTAAAATTATAAAAATCAATTAATTAACAATTAAATATGCCTTTTTTAATTCCTGGCACGCTTCTGGCAATAACACTTGCGTCAATCACGCTGAAAGCGCAGGGGGTTAAACCCCGCCGGCACGTCAGGAACGGCACAGGCTGTTTTCCGGGAGTGTTCCGTCAGCCGATGACACACAGTGGGTTCGATTCCCAATTTCATCCCCGAATGAAAACTGGTTGTTAATCATAGAAATAAAGCGGAGTGATGCGCAGTTAGCACGCTCCAGAACAGGCTGCCGGTAATGATGCCGTGTGACAGGCAAAAAGGAATTCCCCTGTCGCTTCGCCCCTGCACCCGCGCCTGACTCACAATAAGGAATAAAAAATGATGAAAAAAATCACTATTCGTAAAGGCCAGCTTGGCCTGTTATCCCGACAGGGTGATTACTATCAGGTACTGGATGCAGGTGAACACCGTTTGCCATGGTTTAACACTCCGGACGTTCTGGTAATCAATACCGATGGCAGCGAAATTCCGGAAGCGCTCGCGGAGTATTTACGTCGCTTCCAGCCTACATGGGTGGAGCAGTACTGTGTGGTGGCTGATTTAACCGATACTGAAGCAGGTGCGCTGTATGTGAACGGCGTCTTGCAGGAAATTTTGCCACCGGCAACGCGCCGTCTGTACTGGCAGGCCGATGAAGCGCTGAAGCTGGTACGGATGGATACACGTCAGGTTTTGGTTCCTGTTGACGTGATGAACGCAGTATTACAGCCACGTCGCAGCGGTGCGGTGAAAGGTCGCGAAGCTATCTTAACGGTGCAGGTCCCGGCGTGGCACGTCGGTGTACTGAAAATTGATGGTGAAACTCAGGCGCTGTTGCTGCCGGGGTTAACAGCATACTGGAAGGTAAACCATCTGATTGAAGCGGAAGTGGTGGATACCCGTTTGCAGGTGCTGGAGGTTGGCGGCCAGGAGATACTGACCAAAGATAAGGTCAACCTGCGTTTAAACCTGGCGGCGAACTGGCGTTATAGCGATGTGTTGCTGGCATTTGGTCAACTGACTAAACCGCTGGATCACCTTTACCGTGAATTGCAGTTTGCGCTGCGTGAAGCGGTGGGAACGCGCACGCTGGACGAATTGCTGGAAGATAAGCAGGTGATCGATGAAGTAGTGAGCGCGCAGGTGAAAGCCCGGATGACGCCGTTTGGTATCGAGGTGGCTTCACTGGGGGTAAAGGATATTGTCCTGCCCGGCGATATGAAGGCTATTTTATCGCAACTGGTTGAAGCGGAAAAATCCGCCCAGGCCAACGTGATCCGACGTCGTGAAGAGACTGCCGCCACGCGATCGCTGTTAAATACGGCAAAAGTGATGGAAAACAACCCGGTAGCGCTGCGCTTAAAAGAACTGGAAACCCTCGAAAGAGTTGCTGAGCGTATCGATAAAATCTCGGTGTTCGGGGGCCTGGATCAGGTGCTGCACGGCCTTGTGAACATAAAAGGATAAGAATAATGAGCGACAACACAGTGGACAGCGCAATGCGTGAAAGGGTATTGCGCCAGCTAAAAGAGGTTGAGCAGCGTTATGGCGTCAGGGTGCTGTATGCCTGTGAATCCGGCAGCCGTGGCTGGGGATTTGCCTCGCCGGACAGCGACTACGACGTGCGATTTCTCTATGTTCATCCCCCTGAATGGTATCTGCGGGTCGAAGCGCCTCGCGATGTTATCGAGCTGCCGATAGATGATGAGCTGGACGTGTGCGGCTGGGAATGGCGCAAGGCGCTGGGGTTACTCAAAGGCGCAAACCCGACGCTTATCGAGTGGCTGGATTCGCCAGTTGTCTATCAGCAGGATGAAGTGACCGTTTCGGCGCTGAAAGCGTTGGTGCCCAAATGGTTTTCTCCGCTACGTGCCCGCTGGCACTACTACTCGATGGCGCGGAAAAACTTCCGTGGCTATCTGCAAGGTGACGACGTGCGATTGAAGAAGTACTTCTACGTTCTGCGACCCCTGTTGGCGGTGCGTTGGGTGGAAGCGGGCAAGGGCGTACCGCCGATGCGTTTTGCCGACCTGCTGGCGGGAAGTGAACTGGATGCGCCATTGCGTCAGGAAATCGACGAATTGCTGGCGCGCAAACAGCGGTCAGGTGAGGCTGAGTATGGTCCGCGTCGTCCATTGTTACATGCGTTTATCCGCGCCGAACTGGAGAGAGGAGAAATCCCGCCAACCTTACCAGACAGCCGGGAAGGGGATGTGAGGGAATTGGACAGGCTGCTATATGGCACGGTGATGCGGTGAAAATGCCCGATGGCCTAAGAACCATCGGGCGTTGACGTCTACTTATTCAAACAAATTATGGTGTAGCTTCTGTACCACCTGCTCGGCTTCAGCACCGGGTACCAGGAAGCACAGGTTATGGCTGGACGCGCCATAGCAAATCATCCGAATATTGAACGGCTCCAGTACGCCGAACACCTCTTTACCCACGCCGCAGGCTTTGGACAGGTCGTTGCCAATCAACGCCACCAGCGCCAGGCCTTCTTCCACTTCAACCCGACACAGGGCAGACAGTTCCATCAGCAGAGACTGTGTTAACAGTGTATCGCCGGTGGACGTTGAACCGGTGGTATCCAGAGTCAGCGCGACGCTGACTTCGGATGTGGTGATTAAATCGACCGAGATATTGTGGCGTGCCAGGATGCCGAACACTTCCGCCAAAAAGCCGCGAGAGTGCAGCATATTCAGGCTATGCAGCGTCAGCAGCGTCTGCTTACGGCGTAATGCCAGCGCCCGGAACAGCGGTGGATTCGCGGTTTTATTGCAGACCAGCGTACCGCCTGCTTTTGGATCCTTACTGGAGCCCACAAACACCGGAATATCGCTACGTACGGCTGGCAACAGGGTTGCCGGATGCAGTACTTTCGCGCCAAAGGTCGCCATTTCCGCGGCCTCTTCAAAGGCGATTTCATCAATACGCTGCGCAGCCGGAACCACGCGCGGATCGGTAGTGTAGATGCCGGGAACGTCGGTCCAGATATCAACGCGCGTTGCGTGTAGGGCTTCTGCCAGTAAGGCGGCGGTATAATCGCTGCCGCCGCGTCCCAGCGTGGTGGTGCGGCCCTTGCCTTCACTGCCGATAAAGCCCTGAGTAATCACCAGACCTTCGCTCAGACGCGGGGCCAACTGGAGCGTTGCCAGTTCAGCCAGCGCCGTGACGTCGGGTTCTGCACGACCAAAACGATCGTTGGTGCGCATCACTTTACGCACGTCAAACCACTGCGCTTGCACGTTGCGTTCACGCAGGATCTCGACGAACAGCAGGGTAGACATCAGTTCACCGTGGCTGACCAGTTCGTCGGTCAGCGCGGTTGAGGTCGCCAGTGACGCCGCTTCTGCCAGTGTGGTGATGTTTTCCAGCAGACGTTCGATCTCTTCACGGATCACGTTTGGATAACGCAGGCGTTCCAGAATATTGAACTGAATTTGACGAATGGCATCGAGTTTTTCGAAGCGCGCGGTTGGCTCCAGCCCTTCAGCCAGTGCGACCAGCAGGTTGGTGATTCCCGCAGAAGCGGAAAGTACCACCACACGGACGTTAGCATCAGAAAGCACTACATCAGCGCTGCGATTCATGGCATCAAAATCCGCCACGCTGGTACCACCAAACTTGGAGACAACTACATCAGTCATAACTACCTCGTGTCAGGGAATGAATAGAGCGACCATGGCACATAAGGCAGAACGAAAACCGGTGCAGGCGCAAATGCAAATACCGTATTTATAAATAAAATGTGTAGCTTGCACTGTCAACGCTGGGATTATGCGGATTTTTCATGCTGCAACTGCGTTGAGTAACGGTACTAATAACAACGCTGATAACCGCTATACTTTTTAGCCACGTTTGGCGGATGCCCTGGCAATGGCATTAAAACAATCACACTTTTCTGTGACTGGCGTTACAATCGATCTCAGTCACAATTCTCAAAATCAGAAGAGTATTGCTAATGAAAAACATCAATCCAACGCAGACCTCAGCCTGGCAGGCACTACAAAAACACTTTGAAGAAATGAAAGACGTTACTATCGCGGATCTTTTCGCGAAAGATAGCGATCGTTTCACTAAGTTTTCCGCGACGTTTGACGATCTGATGCTGGTGGATTTCTCCAAAAACCGCATCACTGAAGAGACGCTGGCTAAACTGCAGGATCTGGCGAAAGAAACCGATTTGGCGGGTGCCATCAAGTCCATGTTCTCCGGTGAGAAAATCAACCGTACTGAAGACCGTGCCGTGCTGCACGTGGCGCTGCGTAACCGTAGCAATACGCCGATCATCGTTGACGGCAAAGATGTGATGCCGGAAGTGAATGCGGTACTGGAGAAGATGAAATCTTTCTCTGAAGCGATCATCTCCGGGAGCTGGAAAGGCTATACCGGCAAAGCCATCACTGATGTAGTAAACATCGGTATCGGCGGTTCTGACCTTGGCCCGTTCATGGTGACCGAAGCGCTGCGTCCGTATAAAAATCACCTGAACATGCACTTTGTGTCTAACGTCGATGGTACGCACATTGCCGAAGTGCTGAAGAAAGTGAATCCGGAAACCACGCTGTTCCTGGTCGCTTCCAAAACCTTCACCACCCAGGAAACCATGACCAACGCCCACAGCGCGCGCGACTGGTTCCTGGCGACCGCTGGCGACAACAAGCACGTAGCCAAACACTTCGCAGCGCTTTCCACTAACGGTAAAGCGGTTGGCGAGTTTGGTATTGATACAGCCAATATGTTCGAGTTCTGGGACTGGGTTGGCGGTCGTTACTCCCTGTGGTCTGCAATCGGTCTGTCCATCATCCTGTCCGTAGGCTTCGACAACTTTGTTGAGCTACTCTCCGGCGCGCATGCGATGGACAAACACTTCTCCACCACCCCGGCTGAGAAAAACCTGCCGGTGCTGCTGGCGCTGATCGGTATCTGGTACAACAACTTCTTCGGTGCCGAAACCGAAGCGATTCTGCCGTATGACCAGTATATGCACCGTTTCGCGGCCTACTTCCAGCAGGGCAACATGGAATCCAACGGTAAATACGTTGACCGTAACGGCAATGCGGTGGATTACCAGACTGGCCCAATCATCTGGGGTGAGCCGGGTACTAACGGCCAGCATGCGTTCTACCAGCTGATCCACCAGGGTACCAAAATGGTGCCGTGCGATTTCATCGCGCCGGCAATCACCCACAACCCGCTGTCGGATCACCATCCGAAACTGCTGTCTAACTTCTTCGCGCAAACCGAAGCGCTGGCTTTTGGTAAATCTCGCGAAGTGGTTGAGCAGGAATATCGCGACCAGGGTAAAGATCCGGCTACGCTTGAGCACGTTGTGCCGTTCAAAGTGTTCGAAGGTAACCGTCCAACGAACTCCATCCTGCTGCGCGAAATCACGCCGTTCAGCCTGGGTGCGCTGATTGCGCTGTACGAACACAAAATCTTCACTCAGGGCGCGATCCTGAACATCTTCACCTTTGACCAGTGGGGCGTTGAGCTGGGCAAACAGCTGGCGAACCGCATTCTGCCAGAGCTGAACGATGATAAAACTGTTTCTTCCCATGATGTTTCTACTAATGGGTTGATTAACCGTTACAAAGCCTGGCGCGCCTGATGGCGCTGCGCTTATCCGGCCTACAGGCACATATCCTGTAGGCCGGATAATGCGTTTCGCCGCCATCCGGCATTAATGAAATAAAAAAGCCGATATTAATATCGGCTTTTTTATAAGATTACTCCAGGATATCTACGTTTTTACTTCACTCTTTAATTGAGCTTAATCCTAAAATAATTTATTCAACGTTATCCTGTTTCTGATATTTTCAGATTTACCGGGTATTGTGTTTTTATTATGATATTTTAACTCTTTGAATTAATTTGTTTTTATTATTTGTTGTTAATCATATTTTCTCTCGTTATCTAATTGTCCTAAATTCTCTCTCGACCTAATTTACAAACTTCGCTTGTGTATACTCGATCTCGCCCGAAATTCTTTTGGGTAAATCTCCATTCATACAATGAAGGGAATTTGTGATGAAAAAAGTTCTGTATGGCCTTTGGGCTATATCTGCGCTTGCGGCGACCTCTGTCTATGCCGCCCCCGTTCAGGTGGGTGAGGCTGCAGGGTCGGCTGCTGCGTCGGTTTCGGCAGGAAGTTCCTCCGCAACCAGCGTGAGCACCGTAAGTTCTGCGGTGGGGGTTGCCCTGGCGGCGACCGGCGGCGGCGATGGTTCTAATACCGGAACCACAACTACCACAACCACCAGTACCCAGTAATAAAGGTACGTTTAATTCTAACCACACTTCGGTGTGGTTATTTTGGAATTGCCAAAAGTCTGTGGGATTTGTAGGCCGGGTAAGCGTCGCGCCACCCGGCAATAATGCGGAGAAACGTCGTGAAGCGACCAGCGATCATAATGGTTTGCCTGCTACTGCAGGCGTGCTCAGCCACTACCGAAGGGCTGGGTCATTCGCTGTGGGATAGCGTGTTTGGTACTCCCGGCGTACAGATGACGGACGATGAAATTCAAAACATGCCTTACGCCAGCCAGTACATGCAGCTCAACGGCGGTCCCCAACTGTTTGTGGTACTCGCGTTTGCAGAAAACGGACAGCAGAAATGGGTGACTCAGGATCGGGCTATTCTCGTCACGCAGCATGGGCGCATTGTGAAAACGCACCTTGGCGGGGACAACCTAATCGAGGTGAATAATCTGGCGACAGACCCGCTCATCAAGCCAAATCAGATAGTCGACGGCACAACGTGGACCCGCACGATGGGCTGGACTGAACATCAGCAGGTACGCTATGCCACCGCGCGCTCGGTTTTCACATGGGATGGCGCAGACACCATCAAAGTCGGCAGCGATAACACGCCGGTACGGATCCTTGATGAAGAGGTCACCACCGATCAAACGCGCTGGCATAACCGCTACTGGGTAGACAGTGACGGCATGATTCGCCAGTCGGAACAGTATCTTGGCGCAGGTTTCTTCCCGGTGAAAACCACGCTGATTAAGGCGGCAAAACCATGATGAAACAAATGATTACTGCGCTGACATTCAGCCTGTGCGCGGCATCTGTTTTTGCTGCGGGCAGCGTAAAAGTGATTACGACAGGTAGCACAGAAGCAAAAATGCTGACCGGTGCTGAACATCTGCTCGACCTGGTTGGACAGCCGCGGTTAAGCAATAGCTGGTGGCCAGGCGCGGTTATCAGCGAAGAGCGGGCAACAACTGAGGCACAACGTCAGCAGCAGGCATTACTGGCTCGTCTGGCGACGTTGAGCGCTGAAGCAAGCGGTGAGGATGCTGGCGCTATCAACGCATTACGCCAGCAAATTCAGGCGCTGAAGGTGGCCGGTAGACAGACGATTAATCTCGACCCGGATGTAGTGCGTACCAGTGAGCCAGGCAACCCGCCGTTGCAGGGTAATTACACACTGTGGGTCGGACCGCAGCCCACGGATATCACGCTGTTGGGTTTGCTAAGCCACACGGGTAAACAGCTGTTTATACCCGGACGTGATGTTGCCAGCTATCTCGATGGGCAGCATCGGCTCAGCGGCGCGGATCGTAGCTACGCCTGGGTTGTCTATCCCAACGGACGCACACAAAAAGTACCGGTCGCCTACTGGAACAAACGTCACATTGAGCCGATGCCCGGCAGCATCATTTTTGTCGGGTTGTCGGACTCTGTCTGGAGCAGCACCCCGGATGAAATCAATGCCGACATTCTTCGCACCCTGACCCAGCGGATACCCGAATAATGAGAAAAACTTATCTGCTCAGCCTGTTGGCGCTGGGTATCAGTGCGGCCTGTCACGGTGAAACGTATCCTGCGCCGATTGGTCCTTCCCAGTCCGATTTTGGCGGCGTGGGGCTGCTGCAAACCCCAACCGCACGCATGGCGCGTGAGGGCGAAATGAGCCTTAACTACCGCGATAACGATCAGTACCGCTATTACTCTGCGTCGGTACAACTGTTCCCGTGGCTGGAAACCACGCTGCGCTACACCGATGTGCGTACTAAAAAATACAGCAGCGTCGAGTCGTTTTCTGGCGATCAGACATACAAGGATAAAGCTTTTGATCTCAAACTACGTCTGTGGGAAGAGAGCTACTGGATGCCGCAGGTGGCGGTAGGTGCGCGCGATATTGGCGGAACGGGCCTGTTCGATGCGGAGTATATTGTGGCAAACAAAGCCTGGGGACCGTTTGATTTCTCACTCGGTCTTGGCTGGGGATACCTCGGGACCAGCGGCAACGTCAGCAATCCGTTTTGCTCATACAGCGATAAATTCTGTCATCGCGATAACAGTTACAAGCAGGCGGGTTCCATTGACGGCAGCCAGATGTTCCACGGCCCGGCATCGCTGTTTGGCGGCGTGGAATATCAGACACCCTGGCAGCCGCTGCGTCTGAAACTGGAGTATGAGGGTAATAATTACCAGCAGGATTTCTCGGGCAAGCTGGATCAGAAGAGCAAGTTTAACGTCGGCGCTATTTATCGCGTCACCGATTGGGCCGACGTTAACCTCAGCTATGAGCGCGGGAACACCTTTATGTTTGGGTTCACGCTGCGGACTAACTTCAACGATTTGCGACCAAACTATAACGATAACGCCCGCCCGAAATATCAGCCGCAGCCGCAGGATGCCATCCTGCAACATTCGGTGGTGGCGAATCAGCTAACGCTGCTGAAATACAATGCCGGGCTGGCTGATCCTAAAATCCAGGTGCAGGGCGATACGCTGTATGTAACAGGCGAACAGGTGAAATACCGTGATTCACGCGAGGGGATCGAGCGTGCCAACCGGATCGTGATGAACGATCTTCCTGACGGGATCCGCACGATCCGTATTACGGAAAATCGTCTTAACTTGCCGCAGGTGACGACCGAAACAGAGGTTTCCAGCCTCAAGCGCCATCTGGAAGGCGAGCCGTTGGGCCATGAGACTCAGCTGGCGCAAAAACGCGTGGAGCCGGTGGTGCCGAAAACGACCGAGCAGGGCTGGTATATAGATAAGTCGCGCTTCGATTTCCACATCGATCCGGTGCTTAACCAGTCGGTGGGCGGCCCGGAAAACTTCTATATGTATCAGTTGGGCGTGATGGGTACGGCGGATTGGTGGGTGACCGATCATCTGCTGACCACCGGGAGTTTGTTCGCCAACCTCGCCAATAACTATGACAAGTTTAACTACACCAACCCGCCGCAGGATTCGCATTTGCCGCGTGTGCGTACCCATGTACGTGACTACGTGCAAAACGATGTTTACGTGAATAACCTGCAGGCCAACTACTTCCAGTCACTCGGCAACGGCTTTTACGGACAGGTTTACGGCGGCTATCTGGAGACCATGTACGGCGGGGCGGGGGCAGAAGTGCTGTATCGCCCGCTGGACAGCAACTGGGCGTTTGGTGTTGATGCCAACTACGTGAAACAGCGTGACTGGCGTAGCGCGCAGGACATGATGAAATTCACCGACTACAGCGTGAAGACCGGGCATTTGACCGCGTACTGGAATCCTTCTTTCGCCCAGGATGTGCTGGTGAAAGCCAGCGTGGGTCAGTATCTGGCCGGGGATAAGGGCGGAACGTTGGAGATCGCCAAACGCTTCGACAGCGGTGTCGTGGTGGGTGGTTATGCGACTATCACTAACGCCTCGCCGGATGAGTATGGCGAGGGTGATTTTACTAAAGGGGTGTACGTTTCCGTGCCGCTGGATCTGTTCTCGTCTGGTCCGACCCGCAGCCGTGCGGCGATTGGCTGGACGCCGTTAACACGTGATGGCGGTCAGCAGCTTGGGCGTAAGTTTGGTCTGTACGATATGACCAGCGATCGCAGCGTGAATTTTCGGTAATCGAGCCGTTTGCCAGCCGGATGGCGCTACGCTTATCCGGCCTACAAAGAGCCTGTATTGCAGGCCGGATAAGGTATTTACGCCGTCATCAGGGAAGTTACAGGCGACGCAATAATTTTGCCGGGTTTCCCGCGTACACGCCTTTCTCGGTGATTGATTTGGTCACTACGCTTCCTGCGCCGATGACCGCGCCATCGCAGACAGTGACCGCCAGAATGGTCGCCCCGCTGCCGATCGAAACATCGTCGCCAATCGTAATTCTTCCCCAACTGTTGCGGTCGGCGTTGGGTTTTCCTTCGCGGAACATATCGTTGGCGAACATCACGCCATGACCGATAAAACAGCGGGCGCCGAGGGTGACATATTCGCAGATGAAGGTGTGCGACTGAATTTTGCTGTCTGCGCCAATCTGTGTGTTGCCCTGGATTTCAACAAATGGTCCGACAAAAACGTTGTCTCCCAATGTGCAATCGTAGAGATTGGCAGGTTCATAAATCACCACGTTCTCACCGCAGGTAACGTTGCGGACAGCGGATTGTCTTAGCTGCATAATTCATCCTGTGAAATGTATCGTGGCATTCATCATTCTCCGTTGACCTTTCTTGCACAAAATATAAACAAAAAATGTAGATCTCTGTCACATTTTTGCGTTATACAGGAACCTCGCCACTGAGTAAGAGGTGCTGCTATGACGTCGCTATCTCGTCCGCGCGTGGAGTTTATCTCCACTATTTTACAGACCGTGTTGAATCTGGGACTGCTGAGTCTGGGCCTGATCCTGGTTGTATTCCTCGGGAAAGAAACGCTGCATCTGGCGGACGTGCTGTTCGCGCCGGAACAAACCAGCAAGTATGAGCTGGTGGAAGGGCTGGTGGTTTACTTCCTCTACTTTGAATTTATCGCGTTGATTGTGAAGTACTTTCAGTCAGGGTTTCACTTTCCGTTGCGCTACTTTGTCTATATCGGGATCACTGCGATTGTGCGGTTGATCATTGTCGATCATAAAGCGCCGATGGATGTGCTGATCTATTCTGCAGCGATCCTGCTGCTGGTGATCACCCTGTGGCTGTGTAATTCCAAACGGCTGAAGCGAGAGTAAAAGACAACACGCCGCAATCGGGCTGCGGCGTGTTGCAGGTCAGGATTACTGCGCAGAGGCAGGCTGGGTTTTCTCTGCGGAGGGTTCCCACAGTTCTTCAAGTTCTTCCAGCGTTTTGCCTTTGGTTTCCGGCACAAACTTCCACATAAACAGCGCGGCCAGAATGCCCATGCAACCGTAAATCCAGTAGGAGAAACCGTTGTGGAAATGGGAAACCAGCCACGAATTTTTGTCCATCATCGGGAAGGTCCAGGAGACGAAGTAGTTCGCCAGCCATTGAGCTGCAACGGCAATGGCGAGCGCTTTGCCACGAATCGCGTTCGGGAAGATTTCGGCCAGCAGCACCCAACAAACTGGTCCCCAGGACATGGCGAATGCGGCGACGTAAAACAGCATCGACAGCAGAGCAACCAGCCCGGAAGCCTGGGTATAAAACGCGGTACCGAGACTGAACATACCGATGGCCATGCCCAGAGCGCCAATAATCTGCAGTGGTTTGCGACCAAATTTATCCACCGTCATGATAGCCAGCACGGTGAAGCTCAGGTTGATCACGCCAACAATAATGGTCTGTAACAAGGCCACGTCGGTGCTGGCTCCCAGCGTTTTAAACACCTCCGGGGCGTAGTAGAGCACGACGTTAATACCGACGAATTGCTGGAAGATAGACAGCATTACGCCGATGACGATAACGCCTGCGCCAAACATCAGTAGGCGACCACCGGTTTTACGACCATGTTCCAGAGAGTGATTGATCTCCTGCATGGCCTGGGTGGCGAGGGTACTGCTCATAATTTTGCGCAGAATACCTTCCGCTTGTTCGTGTCTGCCACGCGCCATCAGCCAGCGCGGGCTTTCTGGTACGGTGTACAGCAGCAGTAAAAACAGCAGAGCGGGAATACTTTCGGACGCAAACATATAGCGCCAGCCATCGGTATTCAGCCAGTTCGCATCACCCGAACGGGCGATAAAATAGTTAACGCAATACACTAACAGTTGACCAAAAATAATGGCGAATTGGTTAAATGACACCAGTTTCCCACGAATGTGCGCGGGTGCCAGTTCAGCAATATACATTGGTGAGAGCATTGAAGCTAAACCTACCCCAATACCCCCAATGATACGATAAATAACAAATTCGGGAACGTATCCGGCTAAATAAACGGGTACGGCGTTATCTGGATTAATAGTTGTAAAGCCTAGTTCCGGCCAGGCGGAACCAATACCAGAAATAAAGAACAGCAGCGCCGCGATTTTCAGCGAGTCCCGGCGGCCAAATCGGTTACTGCAATAGCCGCCCAACGCACCGCCGATGATGCAGCCAATCAACGCACTGGCGACGCAAAAGCCCAACAGCGAGTTGGCGGCAGATTCACTTAAGTGTTGTGGGGCGACAAATACGGTATTTAAGGACTCTACCGTTCCGGATATGACTGCAGTGTCGTAGCCGAATAATAGCCCTCCTAATGTTGCCACTAATGTAATCGAAAAAATATAACTGGAATTATATTGAGTGTTCATTCAGACCTGCCTTAGAGGATACAGCTCTTTTGATCAGTGCCGTGATGTTGAATTTAACAGGCAGGGAAGACAATTATCATTTTTTACATTGCAATTACGTTTTGTCTTTTCTGTGATCTTAATTCTGTTTAATTTTATTGCGTTCGGGTGCAAAATAGAATTGCAGTGATGGGGCGCACGAAAGGAAATAATCGTAAGCGTAATACAAAATAACATAAAAAAAGGGCGCTCCGTAGAGCGCCGAATAACAGTCACAGGTTGGGATAACATAAGTTGAGGGTTGCAGTGGCATTGCCCGTTGCCGGGCAGTTACTTCGGTAAAACTTAACCTTTCACACCACCTGCCGTCAGTCCGTTGACCAGCCAGCGCTGCGCCAGCAAGAACACCAGAGTGATCGGAATGGCTGAAAGTACAGCTGCGGCGGCAAAGTCGCCCCACAAATAGTTCTGTGGATTGAGGTACTGCTGCATACCTACCGCGAGGGTATAGCTGTTCACATCACGCAGCAGCAGTGACGCGACCGGTACTTCGGTAATAGCGGCAATGAAAGACAGAATAAACACGACCGCCAGAATCGGAACGGAAAGTGGTAGCAGCACCAGGCGGAATGCCTGCCACGGCGTTGCGCCATCCAGCGCGGCCGCTTCTTCCAGCGAACCGTCGATGGTTTCGAAATAACCCTTAATCGTCCATACATGCAGCGCAATACCGCCAAGATAGGCGAAGATCACGCCGCCGTGCGTGTTCAGGCCGATAAACGGAATGTACTGACCCAGGCGGTCAAACAAAGCATACAACGCGACCAGAGACAGCACCGCCGGGAACATCTGGAAAATCAGCATCCCTTTAAGCAGGGTTGCTTTGCCCGGGAAACGCATACGGGCAAAGGCGTAAGCACAGGTGGTGGAAAGCGTCACGATACCGATCGCGGTAATGCTGGCCACTTTCACCGAGTTCCACAGCCATAACAATACCGGGAACGGCGGTGGCGTCACGCGGCCATCCGCGTGTTCAACGCTAAAGCCCAGCGCCAGTTTCCAGTGTTCCCAGGAGATGTTTTCCGGGATCAAACTGCCGGTAGCAAAGTTACCTTCGCGCAGCGAGATAGCGATAACCATCAGCAACGGGAACATGATCGCCGCGATGAAAATCAGCAGCAGCAGGTGCGTTGTTAAGAGACGCAGTTTCTGAGATTTGGGTTGTACCATAGCCATGTTCGTTGTCTCCCTTAATCAAACTTCATACGTGTGGCTTTCAGGTTCACAATCGCCAGCGCACCCACCAGCAGGAAGATCAGCGTGGCAATCGCCGCCGCCAGACCGAAGTCCTGACCACCGCCGCCTTCAAAGGCGATACGGTAGGTGTAGCTCACGAGCAGGTCGGTATAACCGGCTGGCGTGGTGGTGCCGAGTCGGTCCGGGCCACCGTTGGTCAACAGCTGAATCAGCACGAAGTTGTTAAAGTTAAAGGCGAAGCTGGCGATCATCAGCGGTGTCAGCGGCTTAATCAGCAGCGGTAGCGTTATCTTAAAGAAGTCCTGGAACGGACCTGCACCATCCATCGCCGAGGCTTCATACAGATCGTCAGGAATCGCTTTCAGCAGACCCATGCACAGGATCATCATGTATGGATAACCGAGCCAGGTGTTGACGATAATAATCATCGAACGCGCGGTGGTTGGGTCGCTGAACCAGGCCGGTTTGATGCCAAACAGTGCGCTCAGCATCATGTTGATTTCACCAAAGCTCTGGTTGAATAAGCCCTTAAAAATCAGAATCGAGATAAACGACGGTACGGCATACGGAAGAATCAACAGGACACGGTAAATCGCTTTGCCTTTGAGAGACTCCCACTGTACGAGACAGGCCAGCACCATCCCCACAGCAACGGTGAGGATCACGGTCAGAACGGAGAAGACCACCGTCCAGACAAAGATGGCGAAGAACGGTTTCTGGATGCCTTCGTCGGTAAACACGCGAGTGAAGTTATCCCAGCCGATGGCAACGGTATAGCCTGGACTGAGTTTTTCGCTACCCCAGCTACCGTCAGCGTTAATCGCCTGATAATAACCAATATCGTTATTGGCGCGGTATTTTACGCCGCTCTGGTTGTTGGTGAGCGTACCGTCATCAGCGAGCGTATAAAGTGGCTGCGTGCCGGAGAACTGGCGCAACGAGCTCATAATCACTTTGCTTTCATCCGGCAGGATGGCGGTCAGTTGGTTCAGCGCCTGGCGATTCTGCGTGATGATGCGCAGCGTCCCACGCTCGCCCGCTGGCAAAGCATCCGTTTCTTTCAGTTGCAGTTTCTGTTCGCCGCCAAATTTGAAGGCGTCGGAAACATAATTCTTGCCGGTTTCACCGTCGGTGAGAGCCAATTGCCACTCATCACCCGCCGGATACAGGCCAAAGTTGTAGGTTTTCCCAGCCTGATACGAACGATCCATCAGGACTTCCTGAGCACGTTCAAAGGTCAGTTGGTTAGTACTGCTGTAGTTGGTAAAGGCAATGGCGATCGTACAAATCAGCGGAAACAGGACAAACAGCCCCATACCGGCAACGCCCGGGTAAACATAGCGCCAGGCATAGGCTTTACGGTTAGCGAAAATATACAGGCCAGCAGAGCTTAAAATCAGCGTCATGATGGCAAACAGGTACTCCCCCTGAGCGTACATCAAAACAACAAGGTAACCGACCAGCAGCCCAAGCAGACCCATCACTGACCATTTCAGCGTGTCGCTTTGCCACCAGTGTTTCTTTTTAATGACATCCATGGGGTTCAATCCTCAACAACAATGAAAACCTGTTGGTCAGCGTGCCTGATGGCGCTGCGCTTATCAGGCCTACGGTGTGTTGTAGGCCGGATAAGGCATTTATGCCGCCATCCGGCACGTGTGCTACAGCATTACTTGGTGATACGACCTTGTGCATCTTTCAGCGCGGCATCGACGGTCTGACGGCCGCTGGCTGCGTTGATCACTGCGGTACGAACGGCATACCAGAATGCGGACATCTGTGGGATGTTCGGCATGATTTCGCCTTTCTGGGCGTTATCCATGGTGGCGGCGATGCGTGGGTCTTTTGCTAACTGATCCTGGAAGGATTTCAGCGCAACGGCGCCCAGCGGCTTGTCCTTGTTCACTTCATCCAGACCCTGATCGGTCAGCAGGTAGTTTTCGAGGAACTCTTTCGCCAGTTCTTTGTTCGGGCTGGCGGCGTTGATACCGGCGCTCAGAACGCCAACAAATGGTTTAGACGCTTTACCTTTGAAGGTTGGCAGCAGCGTGACGCCGTAGTTGATTTTGCTCTTGTCGATATTGGACCACGCCCACGGACCGTTGATGGTCATCGCGGTATCGCCCTTGTTAAAGGCCGCTTCGGCGATGGAGTAATCGGTATCCGCGTTCATGTGTTTGTTCTTGATCAGGTCAACCAGGAAGGTCAGACCCGCTTTCGCGCCGGCGTTATCCACGCCCACGTCTTTCACATCGTACTTGCCGTTTTCAAACTTGAATGCGTAACCGCCGTCGGCGGCAATCAGCGGCCAGGTGAAGTACGGCTCTTGCAGGTTGAACATCAGCGCGGATTTACCTTTCGCCTTCAGCTCTTTATCCAGTGCAGGAATTTCTTCCCAGGTTTTCGGTGGGTTTGGCACGAGGTCTTTGTTGTAAATCAGCGACAGCGCTTCAACCGCGATCGGGTAGGCAATCAGTTTGCCGTTATAGCGTACGGCATCCCAGGTGAACGGATAGAGTTTGTCCTGGAACGCTTTGTCAGGCGTGATTTCAGCCAGCAGGCCAGACTGAGCGTAACCGCCAAAACGGTCATGAGCCCAGAAGATGATGTCCGGGCCGTCGCCGGTCGCGGCAACCTGCGGGAATTTCTCTTCCAGTTTGTCCGGGTGCTCAATAGTGACTTTGATCCCGGTGTCTTTCTCGAATTTTTTGCCCACTTCAGCGAGGCCGTTATAGCCTTTGTCGCCGTTAATCCAGATAACCAGCTTACCTTCTTCAATCTTGGCGAGAGCCGAGGCGGAAAACATCATCGTCGTTAATGCAGACAATGCGAGGATGCGTGCGCCAGTTTTGATTTTCATAGTTCCCATCCTGTTTGGTGATTTTGCAGAGGTGGCTTAACGGTTACTAGTTTCTTTATACGACAACCTCTTTCCATCCTCCTTACCCCTACGCCCCACCCGCTCTTTATGTGATCTGTGTTACATAAATGTGAGTATTGCGTACTGGCGCACATAAAAACCCACCGATTTTTGCAGGCTGCATCACGAAATTCCTCTGAGGCGGGTAGCCCGGGTCTCAGACGCTGCTCTCTCATCCTCCCGCCTCCTCCCCCATAAAAAAGCCGGGGGGTGGAGGATTCACGCAGGCAAGTGATCGCGCATAGTCAGCCCATCATGAATGTTGCTGTCGATGACAGGTTGTAACGAAGGGAGAAGGGCATGGCGAGCGTACAGCTGCGAAATGTA